>WBZQ01000005.1_pt1 | contig 369619 bp, 373 predicted proteins | sample 5204251 | NCBI WGS metagenome assembly WBZQ01 (sample SAMN12412402, study PRJNA552823) | activated sludge metagenome | isolation source: activated sludge from nitrification reactor of wastewater treatment plant... | place: USA: Virginia | collected 2017-09 | reverse complement strand
CCTAGATGCCGCAACGATTGGATACGACATGGTATCCGAAGAGATACACCGCCAAAGGCTTGATGGTCGATATTGGCCTGTTTCATCAAGAAAAATAGCGGCTTAAACCGAGCCATCCCAATGGCGCAAGTCTTGCTGATCACTGGGTACCACTGCGTAGGAGAACACAATGCGAGTGATCTGTTCATGGTGTGAACACGAGGGCCGGCCCGCGTTGGTACGAGAAAAGGCTCCGTTGACCGATGATCGGGAAACCCACGGAATCTGTTCCGACCACCTCCAACAAATGGGGGCGGGGAGAGACCCGCTGGTTCCCAGCTATGAAGAGGGCATACTGCCCCGCTCCGAGCCAGTCCTCACTCGCCGCAGATATGTCTCTTCCCCTGCCTTGTTATGAATGCTGCCCCCATGGGCTTCCCCTCCAGCGACAAAAACTGTCAGTCAGTGCAGGAATGCCACGCCATTTTTCGCTCTGCCACGACGAGTTTTCCCAATCAGGCTCGTCTAACCCCATGAAAAGACTATAGGCCGATGCGTCGCCTCCGGCTGGTGCGCGTCTTGCGCCCCCAGAGACGATTCTCCAGCGGCAAGGAATGGGGTGACAACGTGAAAGTGCTCTGCGCCTGGTGTGTCCGAGACGGGAGACCGGCCTTCCTGCGGGAGAAATGGCCGTTCGACGATCCCAGTGAAACGCATGGGCTTTGTGGCGACCACTTCACGTCGCTGAGTGCGAGTGTGAATCAGGTGGTCACGCCCAAGGTGTGGTTCCTGTCTCGGGTGCACGACCTGTGTTGGGGGCTGATCCGCTACGGTCAACGAATGAGAGGACGGTTGTTCTCCCTCTGTTAACTCAGGGCCGCTCGGATGATCTTGGGCGGCAACCCTCCCTCAGTCTCAGACTAGCCAAGTTTTCCCCGTAACAAATTCAGTCCCTGTTCAATCAGGTGTGAATCAGGCAGTTTGCCGTCCGGGGTCAGCTTGTCGATAAGGCCGGGAAGCAGGTTCGCAAGCTGGTTGCCGGCCGCATCCGAACTTACCCCCGCTTGAGCGGCCAGTTGCTTTAGGAGGTCCCCACCCAAACCCTGCTGGATTTGTTGCGGAGAGATCGGCAGGTTCTTTCCCGTGCTGACCCACGAATTGACGATGTCGCCCAGCCCGTTCTTCTGGAAGGCCGCAATGAGCCCGCTCAGTCCGCCGACGGCGCTCTGTTGCCCCAGCAGGCCGACCACGGCTTGCATCAACGGATTCTGGTCTTTTCCTTGTCCCATCATACCTGCTGCAGCCTGGCCGAGTTGATCGAGCAGTCCCATTGTAACCTCCTTCGATACGCGTGCGTTTGTGCGGTCTACCGACCGCTTGGTTTGGCTCCCTTGGTTCCTGCGGGTTTGGCCGACTTCCGTTCCATGGCCAACGGTGGGGCGAACCAATTGTGGCGGCTTCGTTTATGCCGCTCGGACACGGCCAGCACCGCATGGAATGGCAGGCCGTTGCCGGTGGCATCATCGGATTCTTTCAGACTCCAGGCTTCTCCGGCCTCGCTCAGAATCTCGACAAACGTTTCAAAATCGTCCTCCTCGTCCGGTTTCGTCAGCACCTGATCGGCATCCGTCACCAGGATGAGATAGCCCTTGGCCGGTACCCAGTCGAGGTCGGCCAGACATTCTTCGAGCGCATCCCAGTTGTGGCCGAAATAGTCCGGAAAGGAGAAGACCCGGCTGAACTCGTCCAGCAGTCCCGCCTTGGTTTTGCATTTCTTGCCGGAGATGATTTTGGTGACAAAATGTGACGGGACAGAGAGCAGTTTATCGAGGGCCTCTCCTTCGGCGTGCACCAGGAGATGCGCCCAGGGCTTTTTGATCGACTGGAGTGCGGTAATCGACATATCTCCTCAATTCATCGGCACAAAAGAGCGATAGTGATCGGCGGTGTAATAGGCCTTGCCGCTACGTTGGTCGATGACGATCCGTTCGGCCCCGCGATTTTTCCCCGGCACTTTCGGATGGACGTCATATTCACGATAGTGGCCGCGGGGTAGAACACGCTCGCGATTTTGGAACGTGCGCCCTCCCACATACCCCGGCAACGGCTCCCCACGTCGTCCCTCGATCGCTTTGAGCGTTTCCCGGGCGGCCGGCGGGATGGTGTCTCGAACGTCTTGGCGTGTGGCCGAGGGCCCGGCGCGAACGGATCCACCCTGAGTGATGAGTGCCTGGTCGGAAACGGGTGCGAGTGTGGAGGGCGGCGCCTCCTGCAGGGTGCTGTGTGGTTCACCGGCGACGGAGGCTCCCAGGTGCAGCACGACGGCCGCGCAGAGCCAAAGCAGAAGACCTGTGAGACGCCGAAGAGACATGGCCATTCGCAACCGGTGGCATCAACAGAGTCAGACCCTAACATGTCACATGGGAGGGGTCAACGCCGTGGGCCGGCCCTTCAGAGCGGTGCGAGTCGCGTTAGACCGATTGGTGCGGCAACTCGGCTCCATGCATGCGTGTAAACAATTCCCAGTCGAACGGTTTGGGCGATACAGCATGCAGTGGAATCGTTTCCATCCGGTGGGGATCATGATAGGCGACCATGCACCCGACGATGCTGTCCGGCTGTTCCACGAGACGGCGGACCGTTTCATAGGCCAGGTGTTGTGCGATCATTTTGTCTTCCGGCGTTGGTGGCGCGCCTCGCAAGGTGTGTCCGAGAATCGTGGCCTTCGTCGCCGAGGCGAGCGAATACTGACCTGAGGGTTCTCTGCGCGGCGGCCAGGAGGCAATGGTGTGGGCCACATAATCGACCAGTCCGTGGACTCCGCCCTCCTTGTGATGACGGTGAGGGGTGCGTTCCGCCACGATGAAGATGTGGCTCTTATTGGGCACCCCTAATGTGCGTGTGAGGGTACCGAGCACCACGTCCTCGATGTACGCGTCTGGGTCCGGATGCTCATTCACCAGGATGCCCTCCGCCCTGGCTTGATAGGCACAGGCCAGCGCCAGGTGTCCGGATCCGGCGCCCATGACTTCGACAAAAAAGATGCTCCCCATGGCGGCGCTGGTAGCCTTCAGTGATTCGATGGATTGATTCGCGAGCGCGACAGCCGAATGGAATCCCAACGAGGTCGTGCCGGCGATATTGTTGTCGATGGTGCCGGGAATGCCTACCACCTGCACGCCGTAGGTTTCATGGATGGCCCGCGCCCCCCGCAAGCTTCCGTCGCCTCCCAGGACGACCAGCGCGGAGTCCTCGAGATAGGGCGCGAGAGAGCGCATGGCCGCGCGCTGCACCTGTTCGTCCTTGAAGTCTTCGAAACGGCTGCTGCCGATGGGGCTGCTGGCATGGCTGCTCATGCCCCGCGTATCTTCTTCGGTGACGGCATCGATCCAGTTGTTGGCCAGACCGAGGAATCCATGCCGGACGAACAACACGTCCAACCCGAAACGATTCCCGGTGACGCGCAGTTCCTTCAGGGCTGCGCCGCCGCCGCCGAAATCGCCACCGGACACCAGGGCCAGGAGGCGCTTGATCCGTCCCGGCTTGAGCGTGACGCGCTGGCTGCGTTCCCGTTCTACGGTCACCCAGGCTTCCCGGGCGACCCGATCGCTTTCAATCAATCCCACGGCGGTGGAGTAGCCGGACAGTTTGCCGTTCTCCAATGTGAGCAACACCACATTATCCTGGCCCTCCTTATATTCGCCGAACTCGGAAAAGGCCTCGCGGAAGGGGCGTGGATCGAGATAGATGCGCAGGGCGCGTAAGGTCGAACTATGGGTGTACAGACAGAGCACTTCTCCGGGGTGCGCACGGCCCAACCGGTGCAACCCGTCGATCACATCGACGTAGAGGTCAAAAAATGAATGCCCACCGGGGTAACAGTAGAAGGGATGTTTGATCAGTCGCTTGGCGGTTTTCGTATCCACCCCGAACGCCTGCGCAGCCGCGTCGAGTTCTGCCTGTTTCTCCATGCCCGTGACCCAGCCGAAATCCTGCGATTCCAAGGTCGACTCGACATGGGGATGCACGGCGTCTGCCCGGTCCGGTAGGAGCGCCTGGGTGATGCGCCGGCAGAGTTGTTCGGTATTCGGGCTATGGCTGATGAGATGCAGGAAGGTACGAGGATCCAGATAGTTGCGCAGCTGCAGGTATCCCAATTGCTGGCCGACCACGCCCACCATGCGGGCCAGGGCCGCACCGACGGCATCGGCTCTGGGCACGCCGCGTGCGGGATCCAGCACGTTCGCCAGTCGCCGGCCGACGCGATGCGTCTTGCTCTCCACCTCTGACACCCCGTGCCGCATCGTGAGAAACAATGTGCGGTCGCCGAGGTCGCGCGGCAGCAGCCAGAAGCGGTCGTCGCCCAAATCGAGTACGATTCGCCCTTCGGCGAGCTGCGGGGTCAGTTGGGTTCGCGGGACGATTGCCACTGGGCGGCGATGGGTGGGCTTTTGCGTGGTGCCGATCGGCGCCCGATACAACGGCGCGAGTTCGCCGCGCGCGAGCAAGAGGTTCCACGCAGCAAAGAACACCACCGGGTCCCCGTCGCAGGCTTCGGTCAGCAGTTCCTGCCGCGCGGCGCGATAGGCTTCGGCGCTGGGCAAGCCGGATTGCGTCCGCTGGACGAAGGTTCTGATGCGGTCGAGTGCGGCCTGTGCGCGCTCCGGTCTGTCGGTGGACGGAGGAGGGGGCGGCGGCAACTGGAATCGCCCGCTCGAGACGCGCCGGGCGAGTGATTCGCCATAGGCCAGCAAACCGTCCATCGTGACGAAATCCAACTGATCGGTGGATGGCTTCTCCGCTCCGCTCATGGCAGGCCTCGTGGGGTTCGAGTTGGTCTGATCAGCTCATACCGTTCGGCGCGTCTCTTCTCCGGCCGGCAGGGCGATGTTCTTTTGCGGCATGGGGACGGGTTTGTTAGAATGACCCGATCGAATCACACGCGCATCGGGTCTCACCGTCTACGTACAAGATGGTGTGTCCGGACAATCTTGTCAAGATAGAAGCTCAGCACCATGCGGAAAGCGAAAATCGTCTGCACCATCGGCCCGGCGAGCGATGGCGCGGGCGTGCTCGATCAGCTCATCCAGAGCGGGATGAACGCGGCTCGCTTGAACTTTTCCCATGGCACCCATGCCTCTCATGGGCAGGCCATCAAAGTCGTTCGTGAGTCGGCCGACCGTCAGGGCGTCGCCGTCGCGATCATTCAAGACCTGCAGGGCCCGCGCATTCGCGTCGGCGACATCGACGGCGCCTTGGAGTTGGCGGCCGGTGGCCGGGTGCGGTTGCGAACGATGGCCTTGCGATCCGGCGGACAGATCGGCGCCAGGACGGTGCATCCTTCCGATACCATGCAGGAGATCCCGGTCACCTATCAGGCACTGACCAGAGACATTCGGCCAGGGGCCAAAATACTCATCGATGACGGGCTCGTGGAGTTGACGGCCGATCGTGTCGTTGATGGTATGGTGGAATGTACCGTCGTGGTGGGTGGTCGCGTGACCTCCCATAAGGGCATGAATCTGCCCGGTACCGTGGTCAGCGCCCCGACCTTGACGGACAAGGATCGGGACGATCTGCGGTTCGGTGTGGCGCAGGGTGTGGACTATATCGCGCTTTCGTTCGTGCGCGGGGCGGAGGATGTCATTGCCGCGAAGCGGTTGATCGCCGAATGTGGCGGCGATGTGCCGGTCATTGCGAAAATCGAGCGGCAGGAAGCCGTGACGGATTTGGACGCGATTCTGACGCATGCCGACGGGGTGATGGTGGCGCGAGGCGATCTGGGAGTTGAGCTGGGGCCTGAGGCGGTGCCGGTGTTGCAGAAGCGCATCATCGCGACCGCCAACCGCCATCGGCGTCTGGTTATCACCGCGACGCAAATGTTGGAATCGATGACGCAACATACGCGGCCCACACGGGCGGAGGCCTCGGACGTGGCCAATGCTGTGTTTGACGGGACCGATGCCGTGATGCTCTCGGCGGAAACGGCTGTCGGGCACTATCCGGTTGAAGTGGTGCAAGTGATGGATCGAATCGTCCGGGCGGCGGAAGTCGAAACGGGGCCGGCCTTCGTCAGGAGGGCCGCGGCTGACGATCGACGTCTGAGTTTCGAGGAGGCCGTCTGTCTGTCCGCTTCATCGGCGGCGGCCGCGACCGGTGCGAGTGCCATCGTCGCATTCAGCGTGCGCGGCATGACGGCCAGGCTGGTGTCGAAGCACCGTCCGGCCGCCCCGATCATTAGTTTTACACCCTTCGCGTCGGTTCGGAGGCAAATGGCCTTATACTGGGGAGTGCTGCCTCACACGATGGCGCAGATTTCGACCACCGACGAGCGGGTCAACGAAGCGGAGCGTCGATTGAAGGCAGAAGGCCTGGTGGAGCTGGGGCAGCGTATTGTCATTCTGTCCGGGACCAGAGTCGGGCAGCCCGGCGGAACGAATCTTATGAAGCTGCATGAGGTAGGATAGGGCATGACAGGGATGCGACGGCGGATCATCGGATTAATGGCGGGACTGGTTTGGCTGGCGGCCTGCACCTCGCCCAGCCTGGCGCAAACCAATGCGGTGTCGCACTCGCCGGCCAAAGTCGTCGAGAAATATTTCGCGCTGGACAATAAAGGCGTTCGGCTCGATGCCGCTTCTTTTGAGTCGGTGGCGGGGTATGTTGATTGGAAGGAAGAGCCGGCGTGGGGCAAGGTCATCGTCATCAACGGTTTTAGGGTCCCGGATGATTTCCGGCAGTGGGAGATCGTGAACCGGTTGGAAGTCGTCGTGCCCGTGGAGTTTCACGTGCTGGGCGTCATGTATTTAGATACGGCCGGTTTCGTGCCGGAGCCCGGCACGGAGCAGGCTCGTGTCCGGCTCAAGGTTCAGAATGGGCGATGGAAAATCATGGAGCCGATCCTGCCTCCGCACGTCGGCCAGAAACGGATGCTGAACGTGGTGCGGCAGGCCATGCTGGATGAAAAAGACGGGACGAGGCAGGCGTCCCTGGCCGCGTTGCAGGCGGAGTTGCGAAAGGCGAAGGAATGACGAAGAAAGCGGAAGTCGATTTGCTCATCTTCGACCTCGACGGGACCCTCATCGAGTCGAAGTGGGACATTGCCGAGAGCGTCAATTTGACGCTGCGCGATTTGGGCGTGCCCGAGCGCCCGCAGGAGGAAATTTTCGGGTTCGTCGGCGACGGCGTGAAGAAGCTCTTGCGCTTGGCGGTGGGCGAGGGCAAGACCGATTTATACGATGAAGCGCTGCGGGTCTTTCGCGGACATTATCTGGCCCATTGTCTCGACCGCACGGTGTTTTATCCTGGTATCGACAAGGTCCTGACGCATTTCTCCGCCAAGCCCAAGGCCGTGGCGACGAATAAGTCGATCGAATATACCAACGTGATTTTGAATGGATTGGCCCCGGCACATTTCGTCTACGTGGTCGGCGGCGACAACGGATTCGGCCTGAAGCCCGAGCCGGGCATGTTGGTGCATGTGATGGAACAACTCGGCGTCGAGAAGGATCGCACGGTCCTCATCGGCGACAGCACGAACGATATCAACGGTGGGCACAATGCGGGCATTCGGGTCTGTGCAGTGGGGTACGGCATGGGCAACCGCCAACGAATGGCGGCCTGCCAGCCTGATTGGTTTATTGAACGACCGGAAGAATTGATGGAGCTCTTCATATGATCAGCCTCGAGCGTGCGTGCACCATGGGTGTTCTGATCCTCGCCGGCCTGGTGACGGCGGCCGTCCCGGTTTATGCGAACTCGCCGAGTCTGGCCGACCGGGTCATCGAGCACAAACTGGCCAACGGCATGACCGTGCTGATGGTCGAACGGCATCAAGCCCCGATCGTCAGCATCAACATGACCTTCGGCGTCGGTGGTGTGAATGAACAGGTCGGCCTGACCGGTTTGGCGCATCTGTACGAACACATGGCCTTCAAAGGCACGCGCACGGTCGGCACCCGAGATTATGAGCGGGAACAGGCGGTGCTCGACGACCTGACGTTGGTCGGGAACGAATTGGACGGGCGGGAGCGAGCGGAATCGACGCGCGCGGAGATGGAAGGGAAGCCCTACGTTCCCTCCCAGGAGGTGCAGCAGCTGCAGCGGCGGTTTAAGGAACTGCAGGACAAAGCCGGCGAGTTCGTGGTGGGCAACGAGATGGCGCTGTTGTATCAACGCCACGGCGGGGTCGGACTGAATGCCTCGACCGGCAAGGACATTACCCGGTACGTGATCAGCTTACCCGCCAATCGGCTCCCGCTCTGGGCCGCGCTGGAGTCCGACCGGATGGCGCATCCCGTGTTGCGCGAGTTTTACAAGGAACGGGGAGTGGTCATGGAAGAGCGCCGGCTTCGGACGGACGACAGTCCCAACGGTCTGCTCTATGAAACGTTCACGTCCACCGCGTTCCAGGCGCATCAGTACGGTGTGCCCACGATCGGCTGGGGGTCGGACATCATGGCGCTCACGCCTGCTGCGACGGAGGCCTTCTTCAAGACCTACTACGGACCGAACAATGCGACGGTGGCCATTGTCGGCGATATCAAGCCGAAGGAGGTCATCGCGCTAATCGAACAGACGTTCGGGAAAATTCCGGCTGCGCCGCCCATTCCGTCGCTGGTGACGGAAGAGCCGCCGCAACGCGGAGAACGGCGGGTCGAAATCGAGTTCGACGCGGAACCGGCGCTGGCCATCGGTTACCACAAGCCGACCATCGGGCATCCGGACGATTTCGTGTTTGACGTGATCGACGAAGTGCTGACCGAAGGCGTCACCTCGCGACTGTATGGGACGCTGGTGCGGGACAAGCGACTGGCTGCATCGGTGTTGTCGGATACCAACTATCCCGGGGTGCGTGCTCCCAATTTGTTCGTGATTGCGGCGACGCCGCTGGCTCCCCATACCACTGCAGAAGTAGAGGCGGCTATCTATGACGAACTTGATCGGCTGAAATCAGAGCCGATTTCGACCAAGGAGTTCGAACGTGTGCTCAACGGATTGGATGCGGATCTGGTGCGGTCATTGCGCTCGAACAGCGGGCTCGCGTCGCAGCTGGCGTTTTATCAAACGGTGGCCGGCACCTGGCGCTATGTGCTGAGCGCGCGTGATCGGATCGCGGCGGTGACTCCGGCCGATGTGCAGCGAGTGGCATCCCAGTACCTGACGAAAGCTAACCGTACGGTGGGAGTGTTGGTGAAAAAGTCGGCAGACAAGAAGATGGCCGCTGCGGGTGAGGTGGCTCGATGAGGCGCGTTGTTCGTGAAGCGTATCTCGTGAAGCGTGAAGCGGAGAGAGGAATTCTCATGAGGAAACCGAGGGGACGGATGGCGTGGTGTGCCGTGGTGCTCATACTCCTGATGCACGTGACGGTGGGATGGGCGGGGGACCTGGCGACGGACAATCCGCGCACGATGCGATTCCCGACGGTGGAGTTCAATCCACCGGATGCGGAACGCCTCGTGCTTGACAACGGCATGGTGGTCTACCTCCTCGAAGATCATGAACTCCCGCTGGTCACGATCAATGCCACGCTCAAGACGGGCAGCTGGCTGGACCCGGCGGACAAAGTCGGTCTGGCAGGAATGACCGGCGCCGTGATGCGGACAGGCGGCTCGGCGGGGATGTCGCCCGATGAAGTCGATGAAGAGCTCGAGCAGTTGGCGGCCACGATCTCGATCGGATTTTCCAAAGAGTCCGGTTCTGCCTCCCTCGACGTCTTGAAGAAAGATCTGAAACGCGGCCTGCACATTTTCGCCGATCTGTTGCGGCGTCCGGCGTTTGAGCAGGGTCGTGTGGAGTTGGCGAAGTTGCAAGCGCTGGAGGGCATTCGCCGTCGGCAGGACAGTCCGGGCTCCATCGTCGGGCGTGAATTTGCCAAGTTGCTCTATGGCGCGGCTCACCCAAGCGCGCGCGAAACTTCCGTGCGGTCCATCGAATCCATGACTCGCGAGGATCTCGTGGCCTTTCATCGGCAGACCGTGCACCCCAACGGCATCATGTTGGGCGTGACCGGCGACTTCGACAAGGGCGAGATGTTGGCGCTGTTGCGCGAGACGTTTGGTGATTGGGCGAAGGGAACCGTGCCCGAGGTAAAGATCCCTCCGGTGGCGGAGTCTGATCGCAAGACCGGCCTCGTGCGGTTCATCAGTAAGGACACGTCGCAGACCCATTTGCGCGTGGGGCACCTGACCGTGAAAGAAACCGATCCGGACTATGTGGCGGTGGCCATCGCCAACGATATTCTGGGCGGGAGTTCGTTCCGCAGCCGGCTCTTCAATGACGTGCGCACCAAGCGTGGGCTGGCCTATTCGGTGGGTAGCGGCCTGCGGGCCAGTGTCTATGATGAGGGCGTGTGGCTGATGCGCGCCGAGACCAAGCTGGCCTCGACGCAGGAGGTCGTGAACCGGTTCGTGGCGAACATGGAGCGTATGCGTAATGAGCCGGTGACGGACAGCGAACTGGAGGAGGCCAAGGAGGCCTACGTCAACTCGTTCGTCTTCTCGTTCACGAGTGCGTCCAGCATCGTGGGGCGGTTGATGGATCTGGAGTACGACGGGTTGCCGAAAGACTGGCTCCAACAGATCCGCGACAAAGTCGTCAATCTGACGAAGGACGATATCCAACGGGCGGCCAAGGCGCACTTTAATCCTGAGCGGTTGCGGATTCTCGCGGTCGGCTCCGGCGACGCCCTCTCGAAAGTGCTGGCGAGTTTCGGCGAAGTGCAGGAAATTACGCTGGCCCCGGAGAGTTAGGGGAAAGGGCAAACAGTCGAGTGGCTCTTTGCTCGCGCAACGCGCGGCCTCGGAAGGCCCTCGTTGGACGCGCGCAGTAGAGCCATCTCAACCTGCTTGCCAGATGAGTAGAGAAGAGACATTTACTCGATGCGCGCTGTTCGGAAGAGTCAGTCTGCAGTTCAGGAATTTTGGCTATCCGATGGGGATTGGTGACAATGCCGCTTGAAGACGAACTGAGCGATATTCTGAAGAAGGCGCGCAACGGGCAACAGCGGTCGGTGGCCGAGGTGGCGCGTGCGAGCGGCCTGTCTGAAGTCGAACTGAGTGGGCTGGAGCGGGGGCAATCGCCGCGGAGCTGCGAACAGGTGCGCGCGGTTGCCAGGGCGCTTGGACTGAGGGCCGAACCACTCACGCAGGCGGTTGACGGATGGATGCCTCAGGCAAGGCCTTCGTCGATATCCCATGTGGAAACTCTGTTGGGGTCGATCGGCGGATATGAAGTGAAGGGCTATATCATTCATGATCGTGGCGAAGCGGTGATCGTGGATACCGCATACAACGCCGAGGCCATGTTGAAGACGCTGGCCGAACGAAGGCTGCGGCTGCGGGCGATTTGCCTGACGCACGGACATTCCGACCATGCCGACGGCATCGAAGCGATTCTGAAAGCCCATCCCGTGCCGGTCTATCTCGGGGCTGAGGATCTCGATCTTCTGAGTTGGCGTCCGGCACCGGAGTCGTTGCACGTGCCGCAGCAAGGTGGGGCACTGCAGGTCGGCGCACTTACCCTTCGGTTCGTGCCGACCCCCGGCCATACGCCTGGCGGGATCTGTTATCAGATCGACCAGAACGGCTTCCCGATCTGCTTCGTAGGCGATACGCTGTTCGCCGGCTCCATCGGCCGATCCAATCCGGCGGGCTTATATCAGACTCATTTACAATCGGTCCGCGAGCGCGTGCTGACCCTGGCTCCGGACACGGTGCTCTTTCCAGGACATGGGCCGGCCACGACGGTGAGGGAAGAACTGCTGCACAATCCCTTTTCCACGTAACAGGGTGCGGAAAAAGTCCGTCGGTGGCGTCCGCAGACGTGACGTGCATTCTTCTTCGCGTGGCGGATCTCGCTACCGTCTGGCTGGCCGGCCTTTTTGCGCATCCGGCAGTGTGTGTAGACGCGGGACGGCACGTGGAGCCCAGCGCGCGTTATGATGCAAGACGTGAGTTTTCCCGCAACCTGGCAGACGGATGCCGAATCATGCCGCCGGTCTTGTGCGCAGAAGCCGGAACCTCCGGCGAATATGTTCTCGCTTTCGAACGAACCGTTGGGTGTGTCTTGTGAGGCCGGAGCGTGCACATGGATCGTGATGACGCGGGGCGGCCGCCTGTACAGGATGATCTGATTCCTGTCGAGCGTGATCAGGAGGAGGATGAGGAGTGGGAGGAGGATGAGCGCCCGCCCTTTTCCGCCTTCGTGCTTCCGGCGATTCTGTTCACGCTGACCGTGTTTACCGTTCTCTGGGCCGGCGCCTACCAAACGAACACCAATCCTCTGGTGGGGCCGTGGAATTTTCTTGTCGACGACCCCGGTTCGTTATGGAAGGGCATTCCCTTTGCCGCGACATTGCTGGGCATTCTCGTCACGCATGAATTGGGTCACTATGTCCTGTCGCGTCTGCATGGGGTGGCGACCTCGTTGCCCCTGTTCGTGCCGGGGCTGCCGCATTTTGTGGGGACCTTCGGGGCGATTATCCGCATGCGCGCGCCGTTGACCGATCGGCGGGCGCTGTTTGATATCGGAGTGGCCGGTCCGATCGCTGGGTTTGTCGTGGCGGTGGTTGCTTTGGTGATCGGGCTTCGGCTTTCAACCGTGGTGCCGATCCAAGGCAGCTACGGCATGCACCTCGGGGAGCCATTGTTGCTGCAGTTTGCTTCCTGGATCGTCATCGGACCGTTGTCGCCGAACGCAGATGTGATCCTCCATCCCATCGGGTTTGCTGCCTGGTTCGGGCTCTTCATTACGTCGCTCAATCTCTTGCCGATCGGGCAACTAGACGGCGGACATGTCGCCTATGCTCTTCTGGGTGAGCGACAACGTAGCGTGGCCGTCGCCCTCGTACCGATCCTGATGCTGTTCGGCTGGCTGGGGTGGAAGGGATGGTTCTTGTGGGTGGGGCTTGCCGGCCTGATGGGTCTGGCGCATCCACCCGTGCGGAATCCAGGTCGTGAGCTGGGCGGCCTGCGCCTGTTCATTGGATGGATTGCCGTGCTCATCTTTGTGCTGACGTTCACCTGGGAGCCGTTTATTCTGCGCTGACCCATGCATTGCGTGAAATGCGGATGGGAACAGGACGAGGAGCGGGTGGACTGCGCCCGCTGCGGCATCATTTTCGCCAAAATGCACCGCTCCCCACGTCCGGTTGCGGTGCCGCGTCCGCAGGTTCGAGAATCGGTCGGGGCACGGCTGCTTGAGGAATGGCTGCTCGTCACCGAAGAGTCGGTGAATCCCTTCCACTTCGCAGGCCGGGCGCTGGTATTCCTGTTACTGGCCTGGTGGGGCTGGCGGTTGATCACCACGCCGCTCGACACCAATTACACCGGCGAATCCTTCCTCCACCTGATCAACCTGCCGTTTCATGAGGCCGGGCACCTGATCTTCATGCCCTTCGGACGATTCATGACCATCCTTGGCGGCAGTCTTGGCCAGATTCTCATGCCGGTGATCTGTCTAGGCACATTCCTCATCAAGACGCGTGATCCGTTCGGTGGTTCGGTGGCGCTCTGGTGGACGGCGGAAAACTTCATGGACGTGGCGCCGTATATCAACGATGCCCGGGCGATGGATCTCATCCTGCTGGGCGGGTTTACCGGCAAGGAAGTCGACGCGCATGATTGGAACAATTTGCTGACCATGTTGGGATGGCTCGACTACGACCATCGCCTGGCGCATCTCTCCTATGGCATCGGGACGCTGTTGATGCTGGCCTCGTTGCTGTGGGGAGGCTGGCTCTTGCACCGGCAGTATCGGCGGCTTGATTGGTAGGTGTATCCCTCCTCAGGCGATCATTGGCTCCGAACCCGTTGCAAAGGTTTGGCACATGAGGCACACTGGCGCCCTGATGCGTGTCTGTCGCTATCCCATGATGGTGTCGATCCTGCTGCTGGTCGGCTCTTCGTCCGGTGCCGTGCTGGCGGAAGAGGGGGCGTCACGGTTCGTCTTGCAGTTCGAGGGCGACGTGGTGAAAGACCAGAAGACCGGTTTGGTCTGGGAGCGTGAACCGGATTACGTCTTCGATGTCTGGGATCGCTCCGTCGCACGATGCGCAACGAAAACCGTTGGCGGGCGCAAAGGCTGGCGAGCGCCGAGCATCGAGGAAATCCAGACGCTGGTCGATCCTGATCAGCAGGATCCTTCCCTTCCCCCGGGGCATCCGTTTCGGAATATCCGCTCCGGTATCTACTGGACCGCCACAGCCCATCCCAAAGACGACATCGTCGCCTGGCAACAGAGTTTCTTTTCCGGCCAGGCCGTCACTGACCAGAAGTCCGGCACCAGGCGCTTGTGGTGCGTGCTGGGCGAGGCGCCGCAATAGCGAGGCTGCTGTCTCGATCCTGTCCCGTTTCATTCCGTGCTCCTGCCTCTGCTCATTCTCCTACAACGCGTGATGCGTGCGAATGATCGCGCGGACCCTGCTGTTGGCCGCGAGTTGCGTCGAACGACGGAAGGTGGTAGATGAATAAATAAGACGCCGGATTTCTCTCGTACTTTGACAAACGCAAGAGTTGTCTCTTGAGTGAGTGGTGAGCATCGCGATGCTGCGCGTGAGGAGAGGGTAGTGTCGTGATGACCGCCCTCTTGACCGTTCTTCTCGCCTGTTACCTCCTGGGGGGGCTGCTGCCCCTCTGCACCACCGTTCCGCATCGTCAGAATCTTCTCGCTCATGGCTTCGCGGCCGCTGCGAGCGTGATGGGCATTGCTCTGGGCCTGGCCGGACTCTTGGCCACGGCCCCTCTGTCCTTGTCGCTCTCCTCCAACATTCCACATCTGACCTGTGCGTTGCGTCTCGATCCGCTCGCGGCCTTCTTCGTCCTCACGATTTCACTGGTGGCACTTCCCGCGTCGATCTATGCCTTCGGCTACATGGAAGAGTTCTCCGGCCGGATCTCGGTGGGAGTGTTGGGCTCCCTCCTCAACGGCTTCTTGCTGTCCATGACGTTGGTGGTCCTGGCCGACAACGGGTTCTTCTTCCTGATTCTCTGGGAAATCATGTCCCTGTTGTCCTACCTCTTGGTGGTCACCGAGCATGAGAAGCCTGGCGTCCGCGAGGCCGGGCTGTTCTATTTGATCATGACGCACGTCGGCACCGCCTTCATCATGCTGACCTTTTTAATCTTTGCGCGAGAAGCTGCGTCCTTCTCGTTCGAGGCGTTTCGCCACCCGGCCCGGGCGATTCCGGACGGAGTACGATCGATGGCCTTCTTCGCAGCCTTGATCGGATTCGGCGCGAAGGCCGGTATTGTGCCGCTGCATGTCTGGCTGCCCTACGCGCATCCCGCTGCACCCTCTCACATCTCGGGGGTGATGTCCGGCGTCATGATCAAAACTGCCATCTATGGGTTGATCCGGGTCTACTTCGATTTCATGGGAGGAGAATTCCCCTGGTGGTGGGGCGTGACGATTCTGATCGCCGGCACGGTGTCGGCGCTGTTGGGCGTCATGTATGCGTTGATGGAGCATGACCTGAAGGGCTTGCTGGCGTTTCACAGCGTGGAAAACATCGGCATCATTCTGTTGGGGATCGGTGCCGGCATGATCTTCCACACCTATGGATTGCAGGAACTGGCGGCGCTCGGGTTGCTGGCCGGTCTGTACCACACGATCAATCACGCGACGTTCAAAGCATTGCTGTTCTTCGGCGCCGGAGCGCTGCAGTTCTCCACGCACACCAGAAACATCGAGGAGTACGGAGGCTTGCTTCGACGCATGCCCTGGACGGGTGCTTGTTTCCTGATCGGGGCTGTGTCCATTGCTGCGCTGCCGCCCACGAACGGATTCGTCAGTGAATGGCTGGTGTTTCAGAGCCTCTTCCTCAGCGTTCAACTGCCGCCCCTGCTCCTGAAACTCATGTTGCCGATTGCCGCCGCAATGCTGGCCCTGACCGGCGCGCTGGCGCTGGCGTGTTTTGCGAAAGCCTTCGGATTGTCATTCCTGGCGCAGCCACGAAGTCCCCAGGCCCGACGAGCGAAGGAGGTCCCCTGGTCGATGCGAGCGGGCATGGGTTTTCTGGCGGGGGCCTGCGTCGTGCTGGGATTGGCGCCCATGCTGGTCATCCCCCTGTTGGATCGCGTGACCGCGCTGCTGACGGGGGTGTCCATCAGCGTGCAGGTGCTGGCACTGGACGGTTGGGTCGTGGCACCCGTGACGGTGGAATTTTCCAGCATCTCAACGCCGGTGCTCGCCGTGCTGCTGGTGGGGGCCGGCGGGTTGGGGGTGCTGATTGCCCGTCTATGCGGAAAGGGCCTGCGTGCACGGTACTACAAGACCTGGGGCTGCGGGCTGAACCTGACGCCGCGCATGGAATATAGCGCGATGGGATTCGCGCAACCCATCAAGCAGGTGTTCGAAACCATCTATCAGCCGGCGGTGAAGCTCGAACGAGAGTTTCTGGAACAGTCGAAGTACTTCATCAAGCACCAGCGGTTCGAGTCGCATATTCACCCAATGTTTGAAACCTATCTCTATGAGCCGGTCGTCCGACGGCTGCTCGCGTTGGCCGACCGTCTCCGTGTGATTCAAGCCGGCAGCCTTCATGTCTATCTCAGCTATATTTTCCTGACCCTGGTCCTGTTGCTGTTGTGGGCCGGATAGAGAACCGTCGCGGAATGGAGAGGGGCGTCGTGCCGACCCGTTCGATCGTTGAACATTGAGTGACAAGAGACATGCAGGCACTTCTTCACATCGCTGTGGTGCTCATGCAACTTGCCTTGTTGCTGGCGTTGTCCCCGTTCGTCGTCGGCCTGATCCGAAAGGTGAAGGCGCGTCTCCAATGTCGCCGCGGCGCGAGTCTCTTCCAGCCCTATGCCGACCTGGCCAAATTGTTTCAAAAGCAGCCGGTGATCTCTTCGGCGACCTCCTGGATTTTTACCGCGGCGCCGTACATCGTGTTTGCCTCGACGGTGGCGGCAGGGCTGTTGGTCCCGGTCTTTGTCTCACACACCCCCTTGAACTTTGCCGGCAACATCATCGCGCTCGTGTATATGTTGGCGCTGGGCACCTTCTTTCTGATTTTGGCCGGGCTCGATGCCGGATCGGCGTTCGGTGGCATGGGCAGCAGTCGTGAAGCGATTGTCGCCACGCTGGCTGAGCCGGCCATGATGTTGTCTATTCTCGCTATTGCGTTGACCGCCGGCTCGACGAATTTGAGCACGATTGTTCATCAGTCCGCATTGATGGAAGGCGCACTCGCTCCGCCCGCGCATTTGATGGCGCTGGCCGCCTTGTTCATCGTGACACTGGCGGAGACCGGTCGCGTTCCCGTGGATAATCCCGCGACGCACCTAGAGCTCACGATGATCCATGAGGCCATGCTGCTCGAATATTCCGGCCGCTACCTGGCCTTGATGGAGTGGGCAGCGGGTATCAAGCTGGTGGTCTTTCTGACGCTGATCGTAAATGTGTTTGCGCCGTGGGGGATTGCGACGAGTCTGTCGCCAGCGGCCATCACGGTCGGCCTCCTGGTGTATCTGGTGAAGGTCTCCGCGCTGGCCGTGGTAATCGGGGTCATCGAATCGATGTTTGCGAAGCTTCGGCTGTTTCGTGTGCCGGAAATGTTGGGAGCGGCGTTCATTCTGGCGCTGCTGGCACTGGTGTTCTTTTACACGTTGAAAGGATAAGCCGTGTCGGCTTCGACTCATGTCGGCTCGCAACTCGTCGATCTCTGCTCCGTCCTGCTGCTGCTCTGCTGTTTTGCCATCGTCGCGCAGCGTCGACTGTCCGCTTGTGTGGATCTCTTTGCGTTGCAATCCGCCTTCCTGGCGGCGACTGCGGCGCTCGTGGCGTTCCTCACCGGGCACACGCACATTTATGTCGCCGCGGCCCTGACCATCGTCATCAAAGTGATCGTGTTGCCACGTATTCTCCGGAAGGTCATCGAGCGGCTCAATGTTTCTCGCGAGTTGGGGATGCACATCAACATTCCCGCGGGCCTGCTGCTCTGCGGGGCATTGGTGATCCTCGCTTTCTTTATCACTCAACCGATCATTCCGCTCGGGTATCTGCTGACGCGCGATTCGCTGGCCATTGCCCTGGCGATCATTCTGATCGGGTTCTTCACCATGATTGCCCGCCAGAAGGCGATTACGCAGATGGTCGGCTTCTTGGTCATGGAGAACGGGGTGTTTTTGGGGGCGACCGCGGCCGCCTACGGCATGCCGTTGATCGTGGAATTGGGGATCTTTTTTGACGTGTTGGTGGCCGGCCTGATCGTCGGGATTTACACCCACCGGTTGCAGGACACGTTTGATAGCGTCGACACGAGCACGCTTACGGTGCTGAAGGAATGATCGAGACCATGACGTGCGAACTGCGAGTGGGTGACGCATGTGGCCGGTAATCGTGTTGCTGGCCGGGCCGGTGGTGGCCGGCCTGTTCAGTCTGGTGGTCCAGCGTGCCCGGATTCTGCACCTGGTGAATTTGTTCACCATGCTGGCGTTGGCCGTCGCCGAGACGGTGTTGACGCGGCAGGTGCTGGCGGAAGGGTCGGTCACGACCTTGGGCGCCGTCGTCTACGTGGATGCGCTCTCGGATTTTATTCTGGTCATCATTACCGCCGTCGGCCTGTCCTGCTCGCTCTACATGTGGTCGTACATGGATGACCAGGTTGCCCGGGGCGTCATCGCGCCGAAACGGCTCGGCCTCTTCTTTTTCCTCTTTCACATGTTCCTATTCGCGATGGTGGCGGTCACGATGGCGAACAGCCTGGGCGTGCAGTGGGTTGCGCTGGAGGGGACCACGTTGGCGACGACCTTCTTGATCGCCTTTTTCCGCAGGCGGGAATCCCTCGAAGCCGGTTGGAAATATCTGATTCTCTGTTCGGTGGGCATCGCCCTCGCGCTCTTCGGCGTGGTGCTCACCTACTACTCCTCTGTGCGGGTTCTTGGCGATGCGAGCTCGGCGCTCAATATGACTGCGCTGATCGGCGTGGCCAACCAATTGGATCCCCATGTGCTCAAGCTGGCGTTTATTTTCATTCTCGTCGGTTATGGCACGAAAGTGGGCCTGGTTCCCATGCATACCTGGTTGCCTGATGCGTATAGCGAAGCGCCGGCACCGATCGCGGCGATGTTGGCCGGAGTGTTGGAAACGGTGGCCGTGTATACGGTGTTGCGTAGCAAGGCGTTGGTCGACCAGGCGCTACCCCCGACATACACCGGGAACCTGCTCCTCACCTTCGGGTTGCTGTCGTTCGTCGTGGCCTCGCTGTTTATTCTCATCCAACATAATTACAAGCGACTCTTCGCTTATTCGAGTATCGAGCACATGGGATTGGCCATGATCGGCTTCGGGGTCGGCGGGCCGTTGGGGACGTTCGCCGGTCTCTTTCACCTGCTCAATCATGCGGTGGCCAAGGCGCTGGCGTTTTTTGTCGCGGGCAATGTCCATCGCCGGTTCGAGACGCTGGAGATCAATGAGGTGCGTGGGGTCGCGCAGGTGCAGCCGATTACCGCCGTGGCGATGCTCGTGGCCGGCTGTGCCCTGGTCGGCTTACCCCCCTTTTCCCCCTTTGTCAGCGAGTTACTCGTCGTGTCGGCCGTGGCGGCGCAGGATTTTGCGTCGGATACGATGGAGGTGGGGCGGTTTGTGACCATGACGATCTCCGACGAGATGCGAAGCCTCGGCATCGTGGCCTTGCTGTTGTTCTTTGCCGTCGTGTTGTTCGGTGGGTTTATGTTTCGTATCGGGACCATGGTCTGGGGTGCCGCGCCTGACGGGATCGCGAGGGGAGAGGTCTGGACGGTCGGCCACGTGCCCCTCATGATTATGATCGTGGCTTTGCTGGGGTTCGGGTTCGTCCTTCCAGAGCCGATTCACACATTGCTGACCAGGGCGGTCAACGTGATTGTGGTGAGGTAATCGGATGATCGACGCACGTTCGGCGGTCGAGCAGATACAGGCGGCATTCGCAGGGGCGGTCATCGAGGTCACGGCCATTCATGGCGTCCCGATGCTCAGACTGAGGAAGCAGGCGTTGCCGACGGTCGCACATTTTCTGCACACAAGTCCGAGTCTGCGAGCATCGTTGTCGTTGCTCTGGGCGGTCGACCATCGCCCGCGCGAGACGCGGTTCGAACTCTGCTATCTCTTCACGTTGGCTGAGCACAAGGACTGGCTGTTGCTTGCCGTGGATCTGCAGGGCGAGGAGCGGGAGTTCCCGTCGATCACGCCTCACCTGCATGCGGCCAAATGGTACGAACGGGAGATCCGTGATCTGTTTGGGTTGATCCCGGTCGGGCATCCGGATCTGCGGCGGCTCGTTCGCCATGAACATTGGCCAAAGGGCGCGCATCCGCTCACCAAAGACTTTCCGTGGGACCGCGTGCTTGGGCGTGTGCAGGGGGAATATGCCTTTCGGACAATCCATGGCGAAGGCGTCTTCGAGGTTCCTGTGGGGCCGATCCATGCGGGCATCATCGAGCCGGGTCATTTCCGATTTTCCGTAGCCGGCGAACCGATCATGCAACTCGAAGTGCGCCATTTCTGGAAACATCGCGGCCTGGAGAAGTTGTTCGAGCAGCAGCCGTTGACCGAAGCGGTCCCGTTGTCTGAACGGGTCTCCGGTGACACGAGCGTCGGTCATAGTCTGGCCTATTGCCAGGCTGTGGAGACCTTGCTGGGCATCGAACCGCCGCCGCGCGCCCGATATCTGCGCACGCTGTTTCTGGAACTGGAGCGCCTGCACAACCACATCGGGGATGTCGGCGCCATTTGTAACGACACGGCCTATGCGTTGGCCCATGCGCACTGTGGGCGGATGAAAGAGCACCTCATGCAGCTCAACGATCGCCTGACCGGGTCGCGGTTTCTGCGTGGCGTCATCTGCGTCGGCGGCATCACGGTGGATCTCGGCGGTCTGCACCTTGCGCAGGTGGAAGTGGAACTGAACGCCCTTGAACAGGAGTTTTCGAGTCTCGAAAAGATCCTGTTCGCCAATGCCTCCCTGACGGAACGGCTGGAGAATACGGGCATCCTCACCGAAGGCATCGCTTGGGACCACGCGGTGATGGGCGTGGTCGGCCGAGCGTCCGGTATCGATCGGGATCTTCGTCGCGACCGGCCGTTTGCCGCTTACGATGTCCTCCAGCCGAAGGTGGCGCTCTACCGCTACGGAGATGTGCGCGCCAGGATGCGGGTGCGTATGGATGAGATCCATGAATCCGTCCGTTTGATCCGTGAGGTTCGCCGGTGCATTCCGTCCGGCACGTTGATTGCGGAAGCGACGCGCTCACCACAGGCGGGTGAGTGGGCGCTGTCAGCGGTCGAGGGGTGGCGAGGCGAAATCCTGTATGTCGTCATGGCCGGCGAGGCAGGGCGGATTCACCGGTGTAAAGTGCGAGATCCGTCCTTCGTGCATTGGCCGGCGATCCAGTGGGCCGCGCTTGGCAATATCGTGCCGGATTTTCCGTTGATCAATAAAAGTTTTAATTTGTCCTATGCAGGAAATGATCTGTGAGAAACAACCTTCAGGAATCAGCCTTCAGCAGTCGGGTGTGAGCTGAAAACTGATTGCTGACGGCTAAGGAGGCCACATGTTTCGGATCATCAAGAAAAGCCTGAAGACCGGCGTGGTCACGGGCGATCACCCTGCCGCGGCGGGGCCGCCTGAGCCGGTCAGTCCCGAAGCCATTGAGAAGGCCGCACCATTCCGTCGCTCCCTGACGATCCGTGAGGTCGATACGGGCTCGTGCAATGCCTGTGAGATGGAAATGAATGCTCTGGCCAATCCGGTTTACGACGTGGAGCGGTTCGGGGTGCATATTGTCGCATCTCCTCGTCATGCCGATGCGCTGGTCGTAACCGGTCCCGTGACTGTGAACATGGAGCGAGCCTTGAAAGACGTGTACAAGGCCACGGCGGATCCCAAGATCGTCATTGCATTGGGAGACTGTGCCGTCAATTGCGGGAAGTTCAAAGGCAGTTATGCGGTGACGGGGCCGGTCGACCGCCATATTCCCGTTGATGTGCGTATTTCAGGCTGTCCTCCACGTCCGGCGGAGATTTTGGCCGTGTTGAAACAGCTCCGGCAGCCGTCTGCCGATTCGGACACGTAATCGCCGGAGGCGCTGCCCGGGTGCTTTTTCGATTCCCTTCTCTCCGCGATTCGGTGTACATCTCCTCCTGGTTCTCGATGATGTGATCGCGCACACTTCCAATGTGTGAGGGGTGCCTGTCTGTGAACGTGAGATGATGCCACGTCATTGTTTGAACGCCTCTGCCGATTCGACTCCCCGGAATGTTCCACGCCGAAGCATGATGTGGTTGGGGTGGGCGGCCTTCTTGTCAATCTCCTTTGCGCCAGCAGCGTTTGCCGATAGTGGTTTGGCGACGGATACAGCGGCTGCTATCGGTGAAGCCCCCTCGCTGTGGCACTACGGCGCCTATCTCGATGTCGGATACGTGGTGAACTTCAATTTTCCGGAGAACCATCTGTGGAGAAATCGTGCGACGGCCAGTCGGCACAATGAATTCGCGCCGAATATGGCCCTGGCGTATGTCAGGAAGGATGTGGAGGAGTCTTCGCGTTGGGGCATGGAACTCGGCGTCCAAGGAGGCTACGACTCTGAGCGCTTTGCATTTTTGCAGGGGGAACGGGAGGTCGGCGGGGCCGATACGCTCCGGCATATCCATCGCGCGAATGTGTCGTATCTCGCTCCGATCGGGAAGGGCCTTACGATTACGGCCGGCCTCTTCAACAGCCTGATCGGGTATGAGTCGCTCTATGCCAAGGACAACGTCAATTACACGCGGTCCTGGATTGCCGACAACACGCCCTACATGATGTTCGGCATCAATGCGAAATATCCGGTCACCGACACGCTGACGCTCACGGGGTTCATCGTCAACGGCTATTATCACCTGTCACATCCAAACGACCAACCGAGTTATGGCGGTCAGTGGGCCTACAAGGCGACTCCGCACCTCACCTTGACGCAGACGGTGTATGGCGGGCCGGATCAGACCAACACGGCGCTGGAATTCTGGCGCTTCTACGCGAACCATATCGTCGAATGGAAGGGCGAGGACCTGACGTTGGCGGCTTCGTATGACATCGGCACCGAGGCCGTTGCCGACCGGCCAGGACACCCGAGGGCGTTTGTCATGGGTGGCAATGTGGTGGCACGCTGGCATGTGACCGGACCGTGGGCTCTGGCGGTGCGTCCTGAATTTTACTGGGATCGGAATGGCCGCTGGACCGGATCCGAACAGTTCGTGAAGGCGGTGACCTCCACGGTTGAATATCGGATTCCCTATAAGTGGACCAACACCACACTGCGGCTCGAACATCGATGGGACGAATCGACTGGAGCGGGCGGGGGATTTTTTCGTCGCGGCGAGGTGCAACCCGGCGTGCTTAGCTTGACGCCCAATCAGCACCTGGTGTTACTGGGCATTCTGTGGACATTCGATAGTCTGTAACCGGGCACTGAACATGGCTTCGGGCTTCGTTCTCGCTTCGCTCACACCTTCGACGTCCTGCCGGGAGTATGTCTCAGCCTCTCGCTCACTGCGGCCTCGTCCGACAGCCATGGCGAGTGCACTAGAGGCCAAGGTTCCGCGGCAGGCTTCGGACTCAACTGCTTCGCGACGATGCGCGGGCAGCATCTCGGTCACAATTGGATGGAGAATCTGAGGAGGGCGTTCACGGCATCGCCTTCTGCTTCTCCTTCAGTTCCCGCAACATATCGGCGAGTTCCTTGCCGAACCGTTCGAGTGCCACGTCTTTGGCTTCGGCTACGGCCGTTTTGTCGTCGATCGAGGGGGCTGGTCCGATAAGCGTCGTTTCCCCCTCGGCGGTTTGTGTGCCGTAGAGGGCCCCGGTCCGAACATCCCACAGGGTCCCTTCCACCATGAACAACGCATGGCTTTCCGTGCCGTACGCAAAGTATGCGCCGATTCCGGTCGCGTACCAGACGGCGTGACCGTTGTTATATCGTTCGACCGCGGAAGCTCCATTGATCACCAGTATCGCATCGGCATTGTAGCGCGCAGCGGCCATGCGTACGTCCCGCAAGGTGTTACCCTGCACGGTGGAGTTGGCGAGTAGGAAGTTCCGCTGAAGCAGGCCTTCTTCCGACACCGACGCGAAAGCCTGCCGTACACGCTCAGCGTCGGCGCTGGTCCAGTCCACGCGCTGGAGTGCGGGACGGCTGGGGAAATCCTCCTGCTTGAAGTACACGGCCAGGCGATACGGTGACGGCAGGCTGGCCTGGATTGCCATCGTGGCGGCGATGTCACGGTCGGTCACGACATCCGGATGGTCGTGGAAGGATTCCTGCAGAATCTGGCGGTTGAGGCCACGGGGCCTGCTGCAGGCGGAAAGACTCATCACTCCGATGAGCGTCAGAATGAGGGGCCATGCGACTGCGTTCATGTCTCTCCTGCGGTTAGCGTGAGGTAGAAGGTGCGGACATAGTGTTGCGTGACAGATCTTCCAAGGCCAGCATGAGTGCGTGGGTGCCGGAGCGGCCATGGCCGAGTGCCTGCACTCGCTGATAGAGCTGATGCGCGAGGGAGAGGCCGGGCAGGGTGAGCTGTCGGCGCCGGGCCTCCTCCAGCGCGATCCCCATGTCTTTCACGAAGTGGTCCACGAAAAACCCGGGATCGAAATTCCTGTCTACTATTCGAGGGGCGAGATTGTCCAGCGTCCAGCATGCCGCGGCGCCGCCACGAATCGACTCCAACATGCGTGGTACATCGAGCTCGGCTCGATATCCGTAGAGCAGGCTTTCACACACTCCGACCATGGTGCCGGCGATGACGATCTGGTTGCACAGCTTGGTATGTTGGCCTGCGCCGGGGCCGCCTTGGTGGACGATCTTTTTTCCCAGACGCTCGAACAGCGGCATGACAGCCTGCACGGCGTGGGCCGCTCCCCCGATCATGATGGAGAGGGTGGCGTTGCGCGCGCCGACGTCCCCGCCGGAGACCGGCGCATCGAGGGCGTCGGCCTCACGGGCTTGCGCCGCTTCCGCGATGTCGCAGGCGAGGGACGGTTCCGTCGTGGTCATATCGATCACGATCATGCCGGGTCGCAATCCCGCCAGCACGCCATCGTTTCCGAAATAGACTTCCCGCACATCTTGGGGGAAGCCGACCATCGTGAAGAGCACATCCGTCCGCTGGGCCACGGCGTGAGGGGAGTCGGCCCAGGTGGCGCCCTTGGTCAGGATCGGCACGGCTTTGGTGCGAGTGCGCGTGAACAGCGTTACGCGATAACCGGCCTGTAGCAGGTGTTGGCACATGGGCCAGCCCATGACGCCGGTGCCGATCCACCCGATGCGGGTGGCGGACGGAGTCGTCAGGCGGAGAGGCTGTACGTGGGGAGGAGAGGACATGGTCTATTCCACCAGGGGGGTGATCCGGTTCGCGATCGCCTGCACGACTCCCTCTTGATCCATGGCGATCTTTGATCCTTTGAAGCTGAGCGCGTAGCCTCCGTGGCTAGGGGCTTGGATTGTGGCCTCGACAACCACGCGCGCGCCATCCTCCACATCCGGATCTTTCACCATCGGTACTCCGCACAGCCCTGGGACGGCGACGGACAGCGTGGCGGTGTCATCCTCCAGGTTGAACAGGTAGCCCCCGTAACAGGTCGATCCGGCCGGAATTTCGTAAGGATCGAGCGGTTGGACCTGGCGCACGGTTCCCTTGAGCGTGACCTGCCGTAAATGGAACAGTGCGGGATCAGCCAGCACTTCCTGCACGGTGAGGTCCTCTTGCGCCAGGCCCGGACTGAGAGACACCAGGGTGAAGAGGGTGCTCCAAGCGAACAGCGTAGCCCTGAGGTGTCGCGCGCTGTAGGGAAGGAGGTCGTGCATGACGGGCATTCTACCATTGTTTGCGTTGATGATCGCCCCTCATAGGCTTTCGTTTTGTGAGTCGATATAATCGCCTCGACCATAAGGGAGGTGAACCGATGAGCGATGGGCAACGGCAGCTGGAGACCTACATCAACGACATGCGTCCGCGCTATGAAGAAATGCTTGGGCAGGCGGTGGAAATTCCCTCCATCAGCATGGACCCCCGGCATGCGCCGGATGTGCACCGCATGGCCGAGCTCGCTGCACAATATCTTCGGGATGCGGGCGCAGAGGCGCACATCGTCGAGACCCCGGGGTATCCGGTCGTGTCGGGCGGATGGACGATCGACCCCGCATATCCCACCGTCACGGTCTACAATCACATGGATGTCCAGCCGGCCCAGGAGCCTGAATGGAAGCAGGCTCCATTTGCCTTTCAGAATGACAACGGCATCTACCGGGGTCGAGGAGCGACAGACGATAAGGGGCCGGCCCTGGCGGCCTTGTTCGGCGCGCGATATGCGATCGAGCAGGGCGTGCCGATCAATGTGCGCTTTCTCTGGGAACTGGAAGAAGAAAACGGAAGCCCCAATTTTGCGGCAGCCATCAAGAACAAGACCGTGATCCCTCGCCCGGACTCCGTGGTTATTTCGGATACGATCTGGCTCTCAAAGAATCAGCCGGCCATGCCATACGGGTTGCGGGGATTGCTCGGCGCGCGGCTCGTCCTTCGAACCGGAACCAAGGACGCCCATTCCGGTGTGACCGGAGGGGCGGCTCGCAATCCACTCGTCGAGCTGATGGACATTGCCCATGCCTGCGTCGATGCCAAAACCGGCAAGGTGAAGATTCCCGGCTTCTACGATGAGGTCATCCCGCCGACGAAAGCGGAAATCGCGAGTTTCCTCAAGTCGGGCTTTCAAGTGCGCACATTCAAGCAGGCCTATGGGTTCAAGACGTTGCGGACGGAGAATCCCGCCGAGGTCATGCGGCGGATTTGGGCCGCGCCGACGTTCGAAGTGCATGGGCTGACCGGGGGCTATCATGGCCCTGGCGTCAAGACCGTTGTGCCCGGCCATGGAGAACTCAAGATCAGCATGCGGCTGGTCCCCAGTCAAACCCCTGAGAAGGTCTTCACGTTGTTGAAGAAATACGTGGCCAAGTTGAATCCCGCCGTGAAAGTGGAACGGGAAGGCATGTTACATCCGTTTCGCGGGGTCTTCGACGGACCGTATGTCGAGGCCGTGAAGCGTGCAGTCCAGGCAGGGTTCGGCAAGGAGCCGGCGTTTATCCGCGAAGGCGGCTCGATCGGCGCGGTGGTCACGATGCAAAAGGCCTGGAAGGTTCCGATCCTCTTCATGGGCCTGAGCCTGCCGGAACACGGCTATCACGCGCCGAACGAATATTTCGATTGGGGCCAGGCCTCCGGCGGCATGAAGGCCTTCGCCCACTATTTTTCGGAGCTGGCCGAGAATCGGTAGTGCCCGGCGCAAGGTATTGATGGCGAAGCAACCGCATGTTCGGATGACGTGTTGAAAACATGATAAACGTCATACTGGATGTGTGGGTAGGTGCGGTATCCTCCACCCGGTTCTGTATGAACCAATATCAATAACTTTTACAGGAGGAGCCGCAGCATTATGACAGTACGCACTACCCGCTTTCGTCAATCGGTGATCCGCACGGTTCTGGGCCTGGCCGCGCTATCGGGCCTCGCCATGCAACCGGTCGAATCCGCGTTCGCGAAAGTCGTCGAAGTCTCCATGACCGCCGTGGAAACGAAGCTCGTCATCGACGGCGAAGGACATACATACGATGCCTGGACCTTCAACGGGCAATTTCCCGGTCCGGTGATTCGTGTGCAGGAAGGCGATGAAGTCGTGTTTTCGCTCACGAATCCCGAAACCAACGGTCGGCCCCACTCGATGGATTTTCACGCCGCGGAAACCAATTTCTTGGAACACTACAAAGAAGTGCGGCCGGGCGAGTCGCTGCAGTATCGTTTCAAGGCCAAGTGGCCCGGCGTATTTGCGTATCACTGCGGCGCGTCTCCGATGATCCAGCACATCGCGCGTGGCATGATGGGGGCGATCATCGTTGATCCGAAAGATCCCAAGGCCATGCCCAAGGCGGATCGCGAATATGTACTCGTGCAGAGCGAACTGTTCAAAGAGCCCGACGATGTCGACGGGATGTTCGACCGGAAATATCAGCACGTCGTCTTCAACGGAGCCGTCTTCCGGTATGACCCCGTGCACAGCAAGGCAGGAGGCGATTTTCTGGATGCCAAACCGGGTGAACGGGTCCGGTTTTATTTCGTGAACGCCGGACCGAACAACGTGTCGGCGGTCCATCCGATTGCCGAAATTTGGGATGATGTGTGGGAAAGCGGAAATCCGGCCAATCACACGCGTGGCGTGCAGACGCAACTGATTCCGCCGGCGGGAGCTGCCATTCTCGATATGGTGTTGGATAACAACGACGGGGTGTATCCGATCGTCACCCACTCCTTGACCGACGCTCTCCGTGGTGCCATTGCACTGTTGAAGGTGGACAAGGATGCGAGGCAGTTGCCGCTCATGCCGTTGGTGGCTCCTGCCAAGTAATCGTTTCGACTCCGGGCGGCCCTGTGGCCGCCCGGCCTTCCGGTTCGTGTGATTCCTGACAGGATATACGCGTGGTTCGCCACCGAGCGGGGAACTTCATCGGCTTGCGTAGGGCCATGAGTCTGTCGACGTGTTACGATCGCAGGCTGGATCAGGGATGCGGAGCGAGGATCGAACGTCCTGCCACTGTAACGGGCCTCGCGGCTATTGTCGCAATGAACTCATGTCGATGACGAACCGATAGCGGACGTCGCCTCGAACCAGTCGGTCATAGGCCTCATTCACCTGTTGTATCGGGATGACCTCCACGTCGGCTCCGCAGGTGTGCTTCGCACAGAAATCCAACATCTCCTGCGTTTCCTGAATCCCTCCGATCAACGAGCCGACCAATCTCCGCCGCTGCATGATCAATGGAAAGGCCCCCAATTGCGCCGGCTTGTCCGGCACGCCGACGAGAATCATCGTGCCGTCGGTCTTGAGTAATTCCAATTGCGCATCCAAGTCATGGGGCGCTGAAACGGTGTCCAGAATGAAGTCGAATTGTTTGGCCAGCGTCGTGAATGTTTTGGGATCGGATGTCTTGAAGAAGTCTTTGGCGCCCAATCGTTTCGCATCGCGCCGTTTTTTGTCGGAATGGCTCAGCACGGTGACGTGAGCTCCTAAGGCCGCTCCGATTTTGACGGCCATATGGCCAAGTCCCCCCAGGCCGACCACCGCCAGTCGATGTTTCTTTCCCACCCCCCAATGGCGCAAGGGAGAGTACGTGGTGATGCCTGCGCACAGCAGTGGCGCGGCTTCTTCGGGACGTAATTGCTTGGGGATGCGAAGGACATACCGCTGATCGACCACGACCTTCGTGGAGTAGCCGCCATAGGTCTGAGTGACCCCGTCCCGCTCCGTCCCGTTGTAAGTGAAACTGAGATGGCCCTCGCAGTATTGCTCCTGGCCCTTCTTGCATTGCGGGCAGGTCCGGCAGGAATCGACGAAGCATCCGACGCCGACCAGTTGGCCGACCTTGAATTGCTTCACTGAGGCGCCGACCTGTTCGACGATGCCGACAATTTCATGTCCAGGCACTATGGGGAAGCTCGAGCCGCCCCATTCATCCCGCGCTTGATGCACGTCTGAATGGCAAATACCGCAGTACTGGATTCCGATCAGCACGTCGTGCCGGCCCACAGCGCGGCGCGAAAAAGTAAACGGGGCGAGTCGGGATTTTGCGGTGCGGGCGGCATAGCCCTGTACGTCGATCATTCTCTGTACTCCTTCTGATCCGTTCATGGCCGGGGCATCATGGACAGGTCGGTTAGGGTGTGGTTGCAGGGTGTGGCTTGTCCGGTTCGAGAGTGATGCCGATCGTCGACGGGTCCTGCTCCCAGGCGCCGGGCGCGATGAGGCCGAGCAGCGGCAGCAGGAAGAATGCTCCTCCGATGACATCGACGATGCCGACACTGCTGAGTTTTCGGCCGGTCACGCGGGTCTGCGGCGTGTAGCCGGTTTTGTGGACCTCCACGGTGAGGTCTCCTCTTCGGGGCACCTGCTGTTGCAATGGGGTGGTGCCGGCGAGGGTGCCGTTGATCAAGACGTCAGCGCCCGGCGGCTCTGAATTGACGATCAACGGTTGTGATGTTCCACCGAATATCGAGCAGCCGGCGAGATGAAGCGAACAGGCGAGGAGCATGAGGAGCGTGGCGAAGTGGTGTGTGTATCGGCTTGGTCGTGGGTGTGGCATCGTCCCTCCTGCTCTCTGCCTCGGCGACATCGTTACCACAGGCATCTATGGTTGACAAGGCGGGAAGGGATGGGTGGAAGGAATGTGCTCGCGGGCTTCGCCGACAGACCGACAGAGGCTGGTCCGCCTCTGTCGGTCCTGGGTCGATCGGTTAGGACTGGGGAGCGGTGGCCAGGATGGGGGCGAACAGCGGATCGGCGTCAAGCACCGCTTTCAACAGTCCGGTGTGAAGGAAGTAGCGCCATACGGCATCCGATTTGCCGGGGACTTCATCGAACCATCGTTTGGCTTCGGTGAGGTGGTGGAGCATCTTCTCCTTGTCCCCGTAGTTCGGCAGAAAGATCATGGTGTAGGCCATGGCATATTCGGCCAGGAATTTATCCAGGGGAAGCTCGGCTTGCGCCAAAGAGGCTTCGGCGTTGGCGTAGGCTCGCGGGGTTTCCGGGTCATGCAGGATACGATTCCAAGACACCTTGTTGATGCGAGACCAGGCGAGCTGGAGCAAGGCCTCGGCTTTGGGCGTTCTGCGGCTGTCGGGAATGTCTTTGACCAGAGCTTCGAAGGTTTCAACCATGGGAATCTGGTCGTTGTTCCATCGATAGGCAACTCCGAGCCGGAACCGGTTGTCGAGTTGCTCCGGCCGGATGGTGGCCAGGGTTTGGAGCGCCGGTATCAGGCGGTACAAGAGGTCGGCCGGCGTCGGTTGACTGAGGCCGCCCATCTCCATCCCATTCGAGAGGTCCATCCGGAGACCTTGCGCATAGATGTTCCAATAAAACTCGTCGACGACGATGCCCAGTGCCGGATCTTTCGTCGGCACCTGGTGCGCGCTTCGAGCCTCAAACAGGAGTGCACTGTAGAGATGACGAGTCAGGACCGTAAGGGCGTCCGGCTGCTGAGGATCGATGATCAGCACGCGATTGAGCAAGGCGACCCGATCCCGGAGGTCAGGGAAAATGGCTGCGCGTGCGGCCGCGGCGGTCAGAACCCCAGGCTGATCGTTCGGTCCCCACCAGGACAGGGATTCCGGCAACACCCGGCTCACCTCGGTGGTGAACGGAATTTTATCCGCGACCATGCCCGGTGCTTCCGGTTGGGAGGCAACCGGCAGGTTGAAGACCGCGGTATCGCCGGGGAATCCGTGTTGCTTCAATCCGGTGAAGACGACCCATTGGGTGGTCATGGATTTGAGCGCCCGTCGAGGGCGCTTGATCGTATTGGTCCATTTCACATTGCCCGCGGCATAGCTCACAGGCGAGGTGAGGGGGTCCTGATATTGAATCGCAAGCTGCACCAAGGTTGTCGGGGCCGCCAGCACCTTTCCGGCTCGCGTCAGTTTGAACGAACCGGACGGAATGGTGCGGCTACCCAGGGCCGTGACATGGAGGCCGCTGCCGGGAGGCGAAATCCCCACCACGTCCGCGACGAAGGTGGAGGCGGGGGCTCTTGGAAGATCATCGCCGAAAAAGACCAGCGGGCCGGCGCTTGGCCACAGGATATCCATGGCGATGTCCGACCGTTTCAGCATGGGTGCATACGCGTCGGTCAGGGTTTGCCAACAGGCATCGTAGAAGGCGTCTCCGGAGGGGGCGAATTGTTTCGCCTTCCCCTGAAGCGCGGTGACGAAACGGTACTGGCAGGCGAAGTCCAGTTGTCCCGCCGTGACGCGATCGCCCTGTGAAAGGGCTTCAGCATACCGGATCGCAGTTTGTATGGCCGGTGTCGTTTTGACGGCGCCAGCCTTGGCATGTCCCTTCGCGCCGGCTGTGGGTGCCGATTCGGCTGATCCGGCCCAGGCCACGAGCGTGAGTGCGAGGGTTGCAAGAGTAGTCATCTGTCGTCGATGGAACAGGTTCCCGCGAATCATGCGAACGACCTCCCGTGAGGATAAAAAGAAGGTCACTCTATCACGGGGCTCTTTTCAGACGAAAGGGGCGTGGACGTAAAGAGTCCCGCTTCAGGGGGATGGGGACGAGGGGGCCGGGGATCGGCTGAACCGCACCAATGAGCGAATATACTGGAGCGCGGCCTCTTGATCTTCCGCCGCTAATCGGTCCTGCCAGGCGGGCATGGCGGTGCGGGGCTTGCCTTGCGCGATCGTGCGCAGCAGTTCCTTATCGGTTTTGGCGGAGGTGGCTGCCGACACGAGATTCCCCGGGCGCGGCGAGAGAAACGGGGCCTTAGGGCCGTCGCCCTTCCCGCCTTCCCCGTGGCACTCCACACAATGTTCACGGTAGACGGTGTGGCCGCGATCAAGCGTGCCCGATGGTTGAGCCAGCAGCACCCCGCTTCCACTCCCGCAGAGCAGCAGCACGAGGAAGAGGCGGTCGGACAGCCTCATGCGACGAGATCTGGTGGTGGGGTGCGCGGGTAAATCGGCGGTTGTGTAACAGTCAGCGCACGGCGACGCAGGCTTCGTCGGGCTGTGGAGCGCCGCCATCACGACCGGCTACACCGCTTCGGTAGCTTTTAAAATCTGTCGCCGCAGGGCGGTACGATCTTTTTCGGAGAGCGGCGGGGCAGGGCGATGCTGACACAGGCGGACCGTTTGGCGTAGGGAGTCGAGAAACACCTCACAATTCGGGCAATCGCCGAGGTGCATGCGAATCTCCGAACACACATCGCTCGACAATTCGTTGTCCAGGTAGGCTGAGAGGCGTTCGAGGACCTTCACACAATTTCGCTTGCCGTGACCCTGGTGAGGGGTCGGCTTGCGGCTGCCTGGATATGTGCGTACGCGGTCTGCCATGGTGGTTGCGTCTTCTTGACTATACCAAACTCTCAGTGCCGGGTGGTAATGCCCTCGTGCCCTTCTGCCGTCAGGCCGTTTCCGCTGAGTTCTTTCCGGACAAACAAGCGGGCGCGGTGTAGCCGGGACTTGATGGCGCGCTCGTTCAGTCCGAGAATGCTGCCGACCTCTTTGGCACTTAACCCTTCCATGTCGCGCAAGACCAGGACCATGCGGTATTTGCGCGGCAGCTTGGCGATGGCCCGGTCGAGAATCTGCCGCAGTTCCTTATTTTCCAGCGCTTCCTGAGGGCTCAGGCCTTCCATGGGGATCTGTAGGGAAAATTCGCCCTCGGACGTCGGGATGAACTCGGTGAGGGATAACTCTCGTTCCGGTTCCCCCTTTCGCTTGCGCCGCATGCGTTGGCAGGCATGGGAGGCAATGGCATAGAGCCAGGTCGAGACCTGCGAGTCCCCGCGGAAGCGGTCGTAGGCGCGGTAGGCGTTGAGGAAGGTCTCTTGGACCAGGTCCTTGGCCGCTTCTGCTTCGCCACAGAGACGATAGGCAAAGCGATACATCACATCGACGTTGTCGCGGTAGAGTTGGTCGAACGGACGAGATGCGGCGGGGGAGGCGTCATGGCCGTCTGTAGAGCCGTGATGACTGTGCTTCCGTGCTGCCATACGCGGAGGGAAGTCTACGGGCGGGGTTGGAATCCTGTCAAGGGAGCGAGATTCGACTCCATGTGGCTGCACCGACGGTTAGGGAACGCGACGGATGTCGACGAGTTCGCCTTGCTGTCCTAATTCCACGGTGATCGGCAGGCCTTCTTTCATGGCTGACAGGGACGACGGTCGTTGTGTGAGGGGGATGGATTGTGTCCCTTCGGGAGTGTGCATGATCAGCGCGGTCTGTCCGTCTTCATACGCCAGCGGGCCCGACAGGAATCGGCGCGAGGGGGTGGAGAGACCGTCTTGGTAGAGATCGATGGCCACATGCCGGTCCTGGACCCAGACCGACATCTCTTGCCCTACCTTGGCGTTCCGGACCCCGGTTTTTGCGCTGACAGTGACGATGCCAAGCGGGGTTTTAAGAAAGACATAGTTCGACTTCAGCTTGGAGACGGTTCCGTTCAGCAAGAGGCGGACGGCTGAGGCGGTGCGGGGAATCTGGTTGACCTGGAGATCGAACTGCACGTCGTGTAGGCCGCGAACGGTTCCCGCTCCGTCGACTTCGACGGTAAACGGCTGTTGGTCCGAACGGCCGGCGATTTTGGATTCATACGCGCCGAGCGTGAACGACCGTTCGCCGTCTGGGGTCCAGAGCTCGACGGCATGTTTATCCGGAGTCGTGAAGTTAGGCATCCCCGTCACGTAGCGGTGCACCAGTTTGTCGACGCCCCGCTCGCGTATATCGACGACGGTGGTGGTGCCATGGACGTAGAGCGTGATCTTGTGGGAATTTTTGATGTCCCGCAGCGTGCTTTTTGAACTGAGCGAGAGCGGGCCGATCGGGGTCTGCAGGAAAATGATTCCGGGTTTGGACCGCCAGATTGAGCCGGAGACCTGCACGGACGGCGAAACCGGGGCCTGAGGGGCCACCATCTCGGGCGCGGCTCCTTCCGTCTCGATGGGCGGAGCGGGGGATTCGCCGGATTCGGCCAGCGGTGGCGGTTCAATGAGCGGTGTGGCCGTGTCTGCCCAGGTCGGTGTCGTCAGGCACAACAGGGAAACACCCATGCGCAACGGGAGTGAGAGAAGCAACGATCGCTGATGGGAATGCACGAAGGTAGCCATAGTGTTCATCGACTGGTTCTGTGTGGAAATGGTGTGACGCCGATTGTGCGGGGGAGAAACCGGTCCTCTCCTGGGAGTGACGGGTCCTGCCGGATCGTGCGTGGCGTACAACGTCTCCTGTGCGAATAACATGCCGGTCGGTGTGAGTCAAGATGAAAGGCCCTCGAAGCCGGCTGCTGCGAGGCTGGTGTCGCCAAGGATCAGGCGTGGCGAACTGTAGGGGGCCACTCGCCGGAACGCCGCGTCACTTTTTTCGGATCATCAACCGAATGGGGGTCCCGGAAAAATGGTACTCCTTCCGGATTTGGTTCTCGAGGAAGCGCAGATAGGCCGGGGTCATGTTGTCCGGGTGTCCCACAAACAGCGCAAATGCCGGGGGACGTGTCGCAACTTGCGTCATGAAGGCCGACTTGCTGGCCTTGGCCGGTTTGCCTTTTCGCACCGGCAACGGGTGTTCCTCCAAGAGGCCCTGGAAAAATTGATTCAGGCTGCCGGTGGGAACCCGTTTGCAGAATGACAGGTAGACCTGGTCGATCAGGGCAAACAGGCCGCGCAAGAAATCCTGCTCCAGGGCAGAAATAAAGAGCACGGGAGCCCAGGCAAGAAAGGGAAAGCGTCGTTCGAGGTCTTGCTTGTAGGCTTCACGGGCACTCACGTCGTCGGCCTTGAGGTCCCACTTGTTTACGACCAGGATGCAGGCTCGTCCTTGTTTGAGGACCAGGCCGGCGATCTTGGTGTCCTGTTCGGTCACGCCTTCTTCGGCGTCGAGGAGGAGCACTGCCACGTCCGAACGGCCGATGGCACGCAAGGATCGGGCGACGCTATAGCCTTCAATGCCGCGCTCCACGCGGCCTCGACGACGGATGCCGGCGGTGTCGGTCAATACATACTGTCGATCTTTGAACGTCGCGACCGAGTCCACCGGATCTCGCGTAGTTCCAGGCACATCGCTGACGACGACGCGTGTTTCCCCGAGAACCGAGTTGACGAGGGTGGATTTCCCGACGTTCGGACGTCCCACGATCGCAATCCGGGGGATCTCCGACGCAGTCTCCTCGCCGGCCAACTCCACCATGTGAGGCAAGAGGTCGTCGAGCAATTCGGCGACGCCGATCCCATGTTCGGCGGACAGGGGATAGAGTTGTTCCTGGCCCAGGCGGTAGAAGTCGGAGACGAGCGGATCGGCCTTCGGGGTATCCACTTTGTTGACCACATAAAAGACGGGCTTGTCCGTTCCGCGCAAGGTGTGGACGACTTCTTCGTCCGGCGGGGTCAGGCCGGCTCGGGCATCGAGGACGAGCACGAGAATATCGGCTTCGGCAATGGCGAGTTGGGATTGTTGCCGGATTAAGGACAACATGCCTTCGTGGGCCGTCGGATCGAGGCCGCCCGTGTCGACCAGCCGGAAGTGCCGATTGCGGTAGCTGGTATCGGCATAGTTGCGGTCGCGCGTCACGCCCGGCACGTCGTCCACAATCGCGGCTCTGGTGCCGAGAATGCGGTTGAACAGCGTCGATTTGCCGACGTTGGGCCGTCCGATCAGGGCGATAATGGGCAGTCGACCGCCTTCAAGCGTGAACAGCGGCGCAACGGGTCCACGAGCGGTTTTGGGGCGTGGCATGGTGAAGGACGGTATCACAGAGATTTCAACGAACACAATCACTCGTCTTGTTCCGCCGGTCTCCGCTATACTGTGACCATGCACCACAATCAGTCCGATCGGGCACCCCACACGCTCGACTGGAACGAGATCGACGATGTCCTGCTCGATATGGACGGCACGTTGCTGGACCGTCATTTCGACAACTTCTTTTTTGAGGAGGAGTTGCCGAGACGGTATGCGGTGAAACATGCGTTGCCCTTCGACGAAGCCCGCGACCGATTGATGCGGATGTATCGTTCCGTGGAGGGTGAGCTGGCCTGGACGGATCTGCACTATTGGACGGAGCAAGTGGATATCGACGTGGTGGCGATGCATCGGGAACTCGACCATATGATCGGGTTTCTTCCCGACGCGGAGGAATTTTTGACGTCGTTGCGGCGATTGGGCAAACGCGTGACGATTCTCACCAATGCGCATCGGGCGGGAGTCGAGGTCAAAGCCGCCAAGACCGGTCTGGATCGGCGGGTCGATCGTATCGTGGACGCCTTTGAGGTGGGGTGGCTCAAGATGCGGTCTGAATACTGGCCGACGTGCCGAGAGTTGGTCGGATTCGAGCCGTCACGCGCGCTCTACATCGATGACGACGAGCAATGTCTCGCGGCGGCGGCGCAGTTTGGTATCGGCCGCATCTATCACCGTTCGAAGTCGAGCTCGCAGGCGTCCGCAATCCCTTCCTCGCGATTTCACTCCATCGAAACGTTTCAGTCGATTTTGTCGCGGTAGGGCGGCCCCGCTGTTCCGCCTTCCGGTGCGGGTGAGTCACTTGGCCGGATCGAGCAGTTCGCGCAATTTCCTCGCCAGTTCCGTGGGCAGGAACGGCTTCTGAATGAAGCCGGTGCCCGGTTCGGCGAGAAATGTCGGTAGCACACTCCCTTCCGCATACCCCGACATGAACAACACCCGCAGATCCGGCCATTGCTGACGGAGGCGTTCGGCCAATGCCGGCCCCGTCATCTGTGGCATGACCACATCGGTGAGCAGGATGTGGATCGGTGTCTTCGCTGCGGCGACGAGCCGCAACGCTTCCTGTCCGCTGGAGGCTTCCAGCAAGGTGTACCCATAGTCCGACAGGGCGTGGGTGAGTAACAGCCTGACGGCTTGTTGGTCTTCCACCAGCAGAATGGTTTCATGCCCGCAATGTGGTCGTGAGGCGGGAGGTGGCGGGGCGGCCAGCTGAGGGGCCTCGGCTGAGGGAAAGTAGATATCGAACGTAGTGCCCTCGCCCGGGTTGCTGTCGGCAAAGACGAAGCCCTGGCTTTGTTTGACGATCCCATAGACCGTCGCCAGTCCCAGGCCAGTTCCCTTGCCCTCTTCCTTGGTCGTGAAGAATGGCTCAAAGATATGCGACAGGGTGGCCCGGTCCATGCCCATACCCGAGTCGCGGACGGACAGGTGTGTGTAGCTTCCAGGAAGCAGGGCGGGATGCGGCACCGGCGAATCCTCAGTGATGAGCAGGATGCGCGTCCCCAGCGTCAACGTTCCGCCATGCGGCATGGCATCCTTTGCATTGACCGCCAGATTCAAGATCACTTGATCGATTTGCCCCCGGTCTGCGCGGATGATGCACGGTTTCGGTGTCAGATCCCGAATGAGGGTGATATCTTCCCCGATCAGCCGCTCGATCATCGAACCGATGGAGGCCAGGGCTTCGTTCAAGTTGAAGGTCTGAAAGGTGAGGACTTGTCTTCGGCTGAAGGCGAGGAGTTGCCTGGTCAGTGCCGCCGCCCGTTGACCGGCAGTCAGGATTTCAGTCAGCGAGCGGCGCAACGGATCTTCAGTCCGCACCTGTTCCAGGACGAGCGTGGCGCATCCGTTGATCACGGTCAGAAGATTGTTGAAGTCGTGGGCGACGCCGCCGGCGAGTCGTCCGATGCCTTCCATCTTATGGGCTTGCCGGAGTTGCTCTTCCAGTTGTTTGTGTTGAGTCACGTCGATGAAAAATCCGATCGATCCGGTTGTCTGGCTGCCCGGGCCTTGAAGCAGTGTCCCCCACATGTTGACGTCGATGAGGCTGCCATCTTTTCGTTTGCGGCGCAGCTCCAGGCCGCGTGGCGCGCCCCCGCTCATGACCGAATTCCACAATTCATCGGACTCCCGCTCTTGTCCGGACGGCACGTACGGGAGTTCCTGTCCAAGGACTTCCTCTTTGGTCCATCCGAACAGCGAGGTGGCGGCGGCATTCCAGGTCGTGACGTGTCCGGCCTGGTCCAGTTCGATCATTGCCAGCGGGGATTCTTCGATGATGGTCTGCAGGTGCGCGGTCATGCGTCGCAACTCACCGGTGCGCTCACGGACATGTTGCTCCAGGGCTTCTTGCGCCTGCCGTCGGTCGGCGGCTTCGAGTGTGAGGGTGGCCATGGCGGCCAGGGAGGCAGCGAACGCTTCTTCCTCGCTGGTCCAGGATTTCGGCGGGCCGATATGCTCGAGGCACAAGACTCCGACCACGCGCCCGTGACGGCGGATCGGGGCATCCAGCATGGCGACGATGCCGAGCGGAGCCAGATAGGAAGCGCTGAGTTCGCAGGTGCGTGGGTCGGTTTGGGCCGCATGGGCGGCCAGGGAATAGGGTTCGGTTTCCAGTGCTCGCAGGTATGCCGGGTATTGGGCGGTGGACAGGGTGGCCCCACGCAGGTGGCGTTTCGGTGTGGCTTCGAACAGGTCTTGAAGGATCAGCGTTGTTTGGGCCTCGTCGAAAAGCCAGATGCTCGCCCGTTCGACGGCGAAGGTGGCGGCGGCATGTTCAGTCATCGCGGGGAACGCCTGTTGCGGGTGTCCGCTATGAATGGCCGGGTCTTCGGCCAGTTTGTGGAGGACCGTCTGTTGCGTCGCGAGTTGCCCCAAGCGGAGCTGTTCGATTTCCTGTCGCTGCTTCTGGTCCGTGATGTCTTCCGAGATGCCCAGAAGGTACCGTGGCACGCCGGCGTGGTCGTACAGAGGGAGTTTCTTGGTATGGAGCCAACGCAGCCCGTGATCCTTCGTCTGGATCGGTTCGGCCGGAATGTCCAGCATGGCGCCGCCCGTCAGCGCTTCGCGATCCCGCGCGGTGAAAAATTCCGCCTGTTCCCGAGGGAAGAAGTCGAAATCGTTCTTTCCCAGGAGCGCTTCACGCGGGAGGCCGGTCAGCTGCTCGCCCGCTTTGTTGAATTGGACGTATCGCAACTCCAGCGCGTCTTTCAGAAAGACCATATGAGGGATGTGTTCGACGATCGATTCGAGGAGCTGGCGTGTATGGGTTAGGGCGTCTTCCATGCCTTTTCGTTCAGTCACGTTTTCGCACACGATGACGATGTCGAATCGGCCGTCCGGATTCCGAACAGCGCGGGCGGCTTCTCTCACCCAGATGTGGCTTCCGTCTTTCCGGATTTTCCGGAACTCCCAACGGAGCACGTCGCCAGGCCGGGCAAGACAGTCATCAAAATGCTGCTGCATCTTGGCCTGATCGTTTGCGTGGACGATGAGGGAGACGGGCTGACCGATCAATGCGTCGGCGTCATACCCCAATTCGGCGGCGGCAGTGGCATTGACCGTGAGGAGGTTGCCTTTGGAGTCGACGGTCAATAACATTTCAGGGCTGCTCTCATACAGCGCCCGATAGCGCTCCTGGCTGAAGCGCAACGCTTCCTCGGTTTGCTTGCGTGCGGAGATGTCACGCATCACCGCTTGAAATCCGATGACCTCCTGGTCGCGCAGCAGGAGCTGCACGTTTTGGCCGACCCACAGCGTCTGAAGGCGTCTGGTCACCACTGGAAATTCGTAGTAGGTGCTGGGGAGTTTCCGGAGGAATTGCCGGATATAGAAATGTTCCGTGGTACGGCGGTAGCTCGGGTGTACCAGGTCCAGCGCGCGGTGGCCGAGCATCTCGGTCTCGTGATAGCCCAGCAGGCGGATGACGGCGGGATTGATGAAGGTCAAGCGGCCGCTCCGGTCGGTGCGGTAAATGATGTCCTGCGCATACTCCATGATGAAGCGATAGTGTTCGGAATGGACGTTCAGACGCAGCGCGGTTTGTTCCCCTTCCTCCAGTTGTGAGGCGAGTTGATCCACGAGTTGGGCGTTGTGATATTTCAGCCGAAGGGTTTCCAGCACGGTGTTCGAGGTTCGGGACGCGGTGTAGATCATGAGCAGGGAAAACAAGAGGGTGCAGATCGCCATGGGCAGCGCGTGCTCATGGTTGAGGAAGAAAAACCGCAGAATGAGCGGCGTCAGAGTCGGAAGGGCGAACGAGAGAAACGCATCGAAGCGCGCGGCCAGAGTGGATGAGGCGCCGGCGGAGACCCCGGCGAGTACGAACGCCAGAAACACCTGATGCGTGGGAGAAGACTCGGGAAACAGGATCAGCGCCGACGCACCCCATCCCAGTCCGGCGAGAGTCGTTCCGGTCAGAAATGCGCGGTGCCAGCGTTGGCTCGTAGAGGTGGTCGGTTTGGTGGCTCTGAATGATCGTGCGAGGAGGTATCGCCCGGTGGAGAGGATCATATGGTAGGTCAGCCACGCCAGCAGCCAGTTCTGCGGGAGGACCTGCCAATCGACGACGACCAGCGCAAGCGCACAGCCGAGTCCGGCTGCGAGGGCCGCCGGCATACCCTCATAGAGCAGCGTGACTCGCTGCAGCATCAGGTTGGCTTCCATGGCCGCATCGGCGGCGTGTGTGAGTGACGCGGTCGAGGAGGGACGGTCCAGTGGAACTGGTTGCGTGGAAGCCATCGGGATCACTCCCGTCTTGGGGAAGGACGACTGCAAGGCATGTGCGCCATAGACTGCAGTCTACAAAATTGCCGTGAGGGATACAATTTGATGAACGTCGTTGGTTCCCATTAAGGGATGGTGCTAGGGAATGGCGGTGCCACGATACAACTCTCCGCCGATCCTGGGCACGCCGGAGAGGATCTCACGGTCAAGCTGTTCGAGGTGAAAACCTGCTTCGACCACTAACCGATCGATCTGGCGGTTGAGGTTGCAGCCGCAGGCCACCCGACGTTGCAACGGATTGAGGAGATCTTGCCATCGGGCGGTGATGGGATCGTCGCTTCGGCCATGCTCCAGGAACAGGAACCGCCCATCGGGCTTGAGCACCCGTCGAACCTCGCGCAACGAGCGCAATGGGTCCGGGATCGTGCAGAGCGTGAAGGTACTGACCGCGCAGTCGAATGTGGCGGGCTCATATGGCAGTTCCTCGGCACTCACATGTTGGAGACGGACCGGAAACGGGGCCTGCGCAACCCGCTGCGCCACACGCTGGGGAAGCAGGGGGGCGGGGTCGACGGCATACAGGTCGGTGACAGTTCGAGGATAGTGCGGCAGGTTCAGTCCGGTGCCGAAGCCGATCTCCACCACGTTCCCATGGGCTGCGGCGAGTAGTCGCTGTCGCTGGGCTTGGAAGCGCTCGCCCCGAAGCACCCAATCCATGAGGCGGGGGAAGATGTAGGTCGCGTACATGGCGTGGGATGGATTCCGATGGTCGATGAGAACAGGTACTGAGTGTCTCGATACCTTCGAGCATTTGACCAGGAGTCGGGCCGGGGATCAAGGGGCGTGGAGGGGGCCCGAGGGCCCTCATTCGCCGGTCTCATCCTTGTCGCTCCGTGTCGCGTATGCTAGAGTCGTCCGTTCTCTCGCCGAGTGCGAATGGGCGCCTCGCGTTTCATGTGAGCAGGATGAGCAAATCATACGATCACCAGGTTGTCGAGTCGAAGTGGCAGACCTATTGGGAGACACATCGCCCCTTTCGGGCGTCGGATGATCCCTCGAAGCCGAAGTTTTATTGTCTCGATATGTTCCCGTATCCCTCTGGGTCCGGCCTGCACGTCGGGCACCTGGAAGGGTACACCGCCACTGACATCGTCTCCCGGTATAAACGGATGCGCGGGTTTAATGTGCTGCATCCCATGGGCTGGGACGCGTTTGGGCTGCCGGCTGAACAGTATGCCGTGAAAACCGGTGTCCATCCCGCCATCACCACGGCGCAAAATATTGCGACCTTCAAACGGCAGATGAAGCGCGTCGGGCTCTCCTACGATTGGGATCGTGAGCTCAGCACCACCGATCAGGATTACTACCGGTGGACGCAGTGGATTTTCCTCCGGCTGTTCGAGCGCGGGCTGGCCTATGTGGCCGAGGTCCCGGTCAATTGGTGCCCGGCGTTGGGGACGGTGCTGGCCAATGAGGAAATCGTCGACGGGAAGAGCGAAGTCGGTGGATTCGATGTCATCCGCAAACCGATGCGACAATGGGTTCTGAAAATCACCGCTTACGCGGAGCGGTTGTTGGAAGATCTGAGTCTCGTTGAATGGCCGACCAGTACGCTGGAGATGCAAAAGAACTGGATCGGGCGCTCCATCGGTGCCGAGGTCGATTTCGCGCTTGCTGATGTGCCGGGCAATCTGCGCGTTTTTACCACCCGCCCCGATACGCTCTTCGGCGCTACGTATATGGTTCTGGCTCCCGAGCATCCCCTGGTCGATGTGGTGACGACGCCTTCGCAGCGCACGCGGGTGAAAGACTATCGTGAAGCGGCCGCGCGCAAGAGCGACTTGCAGCGCCAGGAATTGGAGAAGGTCAAGAGCGGCGTCTTCACCGGCGGCTATGCCATCAACCCCGCCAATCAAGAACGTCTGCCGATTTGGATCGCCGACTACGTGCTGATGAGTTACGGCACCGGCGCGATCATGGCCGTGCCGGCCCATGATGAACGCGATTGGGCGTTTGCCACGCAGTACCAGCTCCCGATTCGAGAAGTGATTCAAGGTGGACAGGTCGACAAGGCTGCCTTCGTCGATACGGATCGCGGCCGTGTCATCAACTCCACCACGCCCGACGGGTCCTGCTCAATCGATGGCCTGCTGCCTAGCGAAGCGATCCCCCAAATGACTGCCTGGTTGGAAGCTGCCGGGAAGGGGAAGAAGACCGTCAACTATAAACTTCGGGACTGGTTGTTTGCCCGGCAACGTTACTGGGGTGAGCCCTTTCCCATCGTGTGGGTGGACGGAGAGCCCAGGCCGCTGCCGGAAGAGCAGTTGCCGTTGCCCTTGCCCGAAACAAAGAACTTCAAGCCTTCCGGGAGCGGCGAGAGCCCGTTGGCCAATCTTGAAGACTGGTTGCAGGCCACGGACCCTGTCACCGGCAAGCCGGCGCGGCGCGAGACGAACACCATGCCGCAGTGGGCCGGCTCCTGCTGGTATTACCTGCGGTTCATCGACCCGAAGAATTCCCGTCAGATGGTTGATCCGCTGAAGGAACGGTACTGGATGCCGGTGGACCTCTACATCGGCGGCAGCGAACATGCGGTGCTGCATCTGCTCTACAGCCGGTTCTGGCACAAGGTGTTGTTCGATGCCGGAGTGGTCAGTACCCCCGAACCGTTCAAGAAGCTGGTGCACCAGGGCATCGTGTTGGGGGAAGACAATCAGAAGATGTCGAAGTCGCGCGGCAACGTGGTCAACCCGGACGATATGATCGATCAGTTCGGTGCCGATGCGGTGCGCCTGTATGAAATGTTCATGGGGCCGCTGGAATCCATGAAGCCGTGGAGCACGCGCGGCGTCGAAGGTATTACACGATTTCTGGATCGTGTGTGGAGACTGATGGTCGCTGAGGATGGCACGCTGAGTGTGGCGGTGACAGGTGCGGCGCCGACGCCGGAGCAGCAGCGGTTGCTGCACTACACCATCAAGAAGGTGACGGACGATATCGAGGCGCTGCGATTCAACACGGCCATTTCGCAGATGATGGTGTTTACGAACGAGATGACCAAGTTGGATCAGCGGCCTCGCGGATTATTGGAACCGTTCGTCTTACTGCTGCTGCCGTTTGCCCCCCATCTCAGTGAGGAGCTCTGGGAACGTCTCGGTCATGCGCCAAGCGCGGGCCAGCAGCCCTGGCCGGAGTTCGATCCGGCACTGGTCGTCAGCGATCGATTGACGATACCGGTTCAGGTCAACGGGAAGCTGCGCGGAAAGTTGGAGGTCGATGCCGGGGCATTACGCGAGCAGCTGGAGCCGTTCGCCCGGAAAGAAGTCGCCGAATGGCTGCAGGGGAAAGAGCCGAAAAAGGTCATTTACGTCGAGAAGAAGTTGATCAATTTTGTGGTGTGAAGCGGTGCGTCTGGAACCACGAAGAACGGACTCTCGCGTTTGGGATGGCTCGGCCGTCCCTGGGCATGTGTTTCGTATGGCCTGTGCCCTGGCGATGAGCCTGTCGCTCAGTGCCTGCGGGTATCAGTTTCGAGTGCAGGGCGCAGGTCCAACGGTCGGCGGCGCCCCGGAAACGACCACCAAGCGCACGCAGACCCCGCGATTGGCCATTCTGCCGATCTCCAATACTACCTATGAGCCGAATTTTGAAATCAAGCTCGCCAACTATCTTCGTCGGGAATTCTCCGCGGGGGCAGGGGCGGAGATTGTGGGTCCTTCGGCCGGTGCCGACCTGTTCTTGTCCGGGCAGATCATGCAAATTCTTCTGCCGACCTTGAGTTTCGACCAAACCACCACGTTTGAAAGCCGCGTGGAAATGCTGGTGAGCGTAAAAATCGAGGATGCAAAGACCAAGCGGGTGGTCTGGTCGCAGGTCGCCAAGGGCACGTCGGAGTTTTTTCTCACCCAGGATCTGCAATTCAATCGCGTGCTGCAGAATCGGGCCTTGGAGCAGGCGGGGCGATTTGTGGCGGAAGATCTTGCCTCCCGTTTCCTGCTGTTTCTGGATGCGGGCGAACTGGACAAGGTGCTGAAGCGCCCGGTGAAGGCGGAGGCCGGCCAGGGTAACCCGCCGCAGCCGGAGTCGGTGCGATAGAGATACGGGAGGGCTGTCACGGATGGGTGCCTCGGTTACGAGTTTAGAGTTGCCTCAGGCGCTTGCGCGCGACGGAGTCGCACCGCTCTATGCGGTTGTCGGCGAGGAGGATTACCTCCGTGACCACTCCGTGGCTGCCCTTCGAACTGCCGCCTTGGGCGTGGCAGCGGACAGCGGATTCAACTACGACATCTTTCATGGCGACGACTCGGCGATTGAGGATGTGTTGGCCTGCGCGGCGGAGATTCCAGTGTTCGCCGAGCGACGTGTCGTGGTCTACAAGTCTGTGGAGAAGCTTCCGGCTCGCGAGGGAGACAAACTCCTGCCCTATTTCTCGGCTCCGAATGACACGACGACCCTGATTGTGGTGGCGGTCAAGTTGGATGGGCGCCTCAAGTGGACGCAGGCGCTGACGAAGCAGGCGGTGTCGGTCAATTGTGCGCCGTTACGAGAGGCGCAGCTTTCCACATGGATTCGGCAGGAAGCCGCGGCCCTGGGGGTGCGCCTTCAGGACGATGCGGTTCAGTTGCTCAAGGAAGTGGGCAGCGAATCGCTCTATGCGGTGAAGCGGGAGTTGGAGAAACTGGCGGCCTATGTGTCGTCCGAGCGAAGCGTCCAGGCGGCAGAGGTGGAGGCGTTGCGGGGGACCGAGCCAGGCGTGTCGGTGTTTGATCTGCTGAACGCCATCGGGGCTCACGATCACGGGCGGGCGATACGGATCCTGGCGCGCAATGTCGAGAATGGGGAGGCGCCATTGCGCATCCTCGGCGCGTTGATCTGGCAGTATCGGCGACTGTGGAAATTGAAAGACCAGATGAAGGCGGGAGGGCGTGAGGGGGAGGCGGCGCGGACGTTCCGGATGGACCCGTCACGACTACGTGGCTTCTTCGCCCAATTCCCCGACGCGCAGTTGACGCAGGCATTTCACTGGTTTTTGGAAACCGATTCCAAGCTTAAAGGCGGGAGCGGGAGCAGCCCGGTCCGTGTGATGGAAGACCTGCTGTTCCGACTCTGCGGACCGGCATCGAAACCGGCGGCAGCGGCGGAGCGAGCACAAGCGATACCACCGGCCCCGCGACCGTCTGGGGCGAGGCCGGTGTCGAATGTCAGAACGATTACGACGCGGAAGCGATGAGCGCGTTCACTCGAACAGCAAGCCGGGACACGCGGCGTGAGGCCGTGTTGGGCTTAAGGACACCTTTGGTGACCGCTTTGCCCAGGGCTGCCGTCGCATCGCGCAAGGTCGCCTTCGCTTCGTCAGGCTTCTTGGCTGCGATCGCATCCTGAACTTTGCGAAGGATGCTTCGGACCGAGCTGAGGGTGGCGCGATTGCGCAACCGACGCTTCTCGGATTGACGGGCACGTCGAATCGTGGATTTGTGGACAACAGGCATACGGAATCTCCTACGTTCAAAGCTTGAGCTTGTAGCACAGGTGGAGAAGGCAGGTCAAGGAGAAGACACGACGGAAAGGAGTGCGTCGGGTTGCTGGGGACTCCCCCGGTGGCTGTGGCGGAGTTATGAAGATGCAAATTGATGCTCGAGATCGGTTGATAGTCGCACTGGATGTCCCTTCGGCGGCCGAGGCGGAACGGCTGGTCGATCGTATGGGAGATCACGTGCGCTTTGTGAAGGTTGGGCTGGAACTCTACACGGTGGCGGGGCCCGACATTGTGCGAACAATGGTGGACCGCGGCAAACGTGTCTTTCTGGATCTCAAATTTCTTGATATTGAAGAAACTGTTCGGCGTGCGACGGCCAGGGTTGCCGCCATGGGCGCGACGTTTTTGACCGTGCATGCGAATCGCAAGGCACTGCTCGCTGCCGTGCAGGGGCGGGGGCAGTCGAACCTCAAACTGCTCGCGGTGACCGTCTTGACCAACTTCGATGGAGCCGATTTGCAAGACATGGGGATTCAGCGGAGCGTCAGGGATCTGGTGACGGCCCGCGCGCTGTTGGCGGCGGAAGTAGGCTGTGATGGTGTCGTCGCATCGGGAGAAGAGCCCGAGGCGATTCGGGCCAAGGTGGGGCCGGACCTGATCATCGTCACCCCGGGAATCAGGCCGACGGGAACCGGAACCGACGATCACGCCAGGGCGACCACCCCGACTCAGACCATTGCGGCCGGTGCCGACTATTTGGTGGTCGGCCGACCCATTCGAGACGCACAAGATCCGGCGCTTGCGGCGGCAGCGATTTTGGCCGAAATGCAGGCAGCCTTCGATCGCCGGGTTGGACAGCAAGCCTAGGAATTCTCATTCGCCCGCTCCTCACCCGAGGTGCATCATACCATCGTCGGGCGGGGCGGTTGCGACTGTTCTTCGCGGTTTGCTATGATGCGCGCTCCCTGAGGCATTGTGTGTGGTGGGTGTAGCTCAGCTGGTTAGAGCGCCGGATTGTGGATCCGGAGGTCGCGGGTTCGAAACCCGTCACTCACCCCAACCGTTCTCTCCGTAACTCCTTGATACATCGAGTAATCTGAGAACCCAGTCACTGGCCCCGGTTGCGCTGGTTGCGCCGGGGTTTCGGATTGGGCCCCGCCAAACCATGCCGCGGCCGGAGTATCGAGTCGGTCGACCGCCTGTTTGTTGCCTCCCGGAATCAGGTGTCTCTCAGTTCCATAGTCACCTGAAAGGACGAGCAGCCCCATTTGATCCTTCCCGTAGACCACCAATCGCGGTGGTCTCATCCTATCGTTGCCTCTGCCGATCCCTCAGCCTGTGCTCGAGTTTCTACGACAAGTCTGAGAGCCGGACTGAGAGGTCGAAGCCGGTTCTGAACGCACGAGTTCGCCGTGTGTGTCTGGGTCATTCCCGAAGCTCATCTGCTCAGCGAAGGCTTGGTTGCGGAGGCAGATTCATGCCGCAAGAGTCTCCAATATGGCCAAGGAGAGATTGCCGGCCGTGCCACAGGAACGGGCCGCAGGCGCTTTTTGCCCAGTCACTCCGTTCATGCTCCTGAGGAGGCAATTTTTTCCTAGTGGTCTGGGCGTTTGACGAAAGAATCGCCGGTTCTCGCGCCCGTTCGTGGTGTGGCCGTTCTCGATTAGTAGGCGTGCTTCTTGCGCGTGTCTCTCAAGACCTTGGTCCAATCGACCGAAGAGGCGCCGTGGGCGGCACATGGACTCGCTGCTCGTTTCTCCACGCTAGAGAGTCACCACGCACGGACTGCAGGATTCTCTGCTCACCCAGGAGATGGTATGTCTATCTCGAGTGTCGGGTCATCGCCGGTCCTACAGTGGCTTCAATCGTATCTTTCCGGTGCCGGATCTTCGAAGGGCAGTGCATCGTCGTGTGGCTGTCAGCCATCCGGTGATACCGCGTCGATTTCCCAGGAGGCCGCTCAGCTCAATGCGAGCCAGGTTTCGCAAGTGTCCGATTCGTCGCAGCCTTCTGGCGCCGTTGGCACACAGGGCCGTCATCATCACCATCATCATCGAGGTGAGCAAGATGGCGGTTCTTTCGTAGATCGGCTTGCCGAATCGATTCTCTCCGATCTGCAGCAGGCCACCGAGAATGGGGGATCGCCCGAGGCCGGATCAGCCACGCCAGCTTCGGTGAGCTCCAGTGCAACGGGGGACTCCTTCATCGACAAGCTCGCACAGAGCATCGCGAATGACTTGCTGAGCAAGTATCAACAGGCTACGGGAGCCAGCGTGTCCTCCTCGCAGCCTAGTGCGACCAGCCAAGTCAATGTGATTGCATAGAGGTGGGTAGTGTGGCGTCGCGGGGCCGGCCTCTTGTGGGCGGCCCCGCGAGATGCTTCCTGATCAATCGGGAGAGACTCCTCCATATCCTCCGCTTCGTCCTCGCCCTCCTCCGCGACCTCCATGCCGTGGCGAATCATCCGATGATGACCCTCCGGAACGTGATCCGGCAGTGAGTCCAGACTTCGCAACGACTCGAATCTCGACCATGGCGTCGGCGAAGGCGAGCCGTTGCACTTGGATCATCGTGCTCGCGACGGCAGGCGGGCCGGTATAGACGTCCCGTCGAATCTTTGGCCCGACCGTGAGAGCCGGAGGTATGTCCGTGACGCACAACGTTTCTTCCAGCACATCGTTCATGGTGAGATTGAATTGTTGCAGCACTTTTTCGACATTGGCATAGGCCTGTCGCATCTGCGCTTCCATGCTGCCCTTCCCGACGACAACGCCGTTCTCATCTATGCTCATTTGACCTGAGAGAAACACGAGTCCACTCGCTTTGACCCCTTGGACAAGCCCGAACTCTCTTTCCCAGGACGTGTCCAACGTGGTGGTTTCCTTGAGGGGGAGAGGGCCGGACATGGGCATGTCTCCAACTGGATATGATCGCGGTGGCCCTGCACAGCCGACGAGCAGGAGGCCGGCACAGAGCAACATGAATCGATAAGGCACATCCATAGGGTTTCGCATCGCCGTTCTCCCTCAAGTGGATGTTCGATATACAGGACGAAACAGTATACCTTCTCATCTTGATTCCAGGCGTGCAGAACGCATGGATGGCGGGGGGTTGTTTCCGCCCAGGTTCGAAAAAGTTTATGGGATCTCAGGAATCGCCCGATGGGCGTTTGTCTGCAGCCAGTCAATGCTGTCTTCTTGTACAGGTTATAAGGAAGTGTACGCGTTCGTCCTTCGCCTATCTCCCTGGAATAAATAGTTGCTTCCGTTCGAGTACAGCCTTCATGGCCCATTCCGCAATGCGGGAGGTCCCTGCTCGCACGTTCGGCTTCTTCGCGGGGGCTGGAAGTTCTCGGCTCCAGTGCGCAAGACGAGTCTGTTCGTGTGCTCATTCCCTTCTGATGCCTGGTTGCGGCTGGTTGTGGATTCGCGTACAATTTGCCCACTTCTGCATCAAGTGTGAGATAGAGGGTGTGGATTGTGCTAGTTGGAACTGGTGTCCGGGGGAATTCGACACTCTCCGCTCACCAAAACTTCGCAGAGCCAGAATTTCTGTGGCCGGAATATGATGACTGGTGGTAACAACTATCTTGCTCCGTTAGCCCCCTCTCGGTCCCGGGCGACGGTTGGGACCAGGTTTCAGGTGCGGTCTTTCCGTCGGTTCCCTGTCCAGTGTTCGGTCTACTATTCCTGCGATGAGTTCCAAGGCAGCGGTATGGCCTGGAATCTCTCTCTCAACGGATGGCGAGTTGATGGGACGCATCCGGTCGAAGCTGGGACGGTAGTCACGCTCTGTATCTTTCTTCCGGATCACCATCCCACTGTCTTTGTGGATCAGGCAATCGTGCGCTGGTCGCGGGGCCAAGAATTCGGGATCGAAGTCCATTCGATCAAAGCCGATGAACGGGCTCGGCTTGAGCAGTTCGTGACGGCCCTGGTGTAGTCTCGTCCCTGCTGTTCCTCTCGACACCCAGCCGAGAATCACGATGGCTCCCTGTGTCGGGAACGAGAATCTCCTTGGTCATTTCCCTCAAGTTGAGTAGACTCGATCATGGTCGGGGTTCGTCTCGTCCGGGACCAACATCGTTGCGTAACACCATGGCTAAATCACACAAAACTCGCTCCCATTCACGCGTACCAGTCAGCTGCTTTCTCTATTACCTCGGAGATGGGCTGGTCGGAACCGGCAAGGTCTGTGATCTTTCCGTCAAGGGTTGGCGGATTGAGGGCGACAAGCCGGTCACGGTCGGCATGAAACTCACGCTGCGCGTGTTCCTGCCCGATCAGCCTAAGGCGATCGATGTTGAAGGCGTCACCGTTCAGTGGGTGCAAGATCGCGTGTTCGGTCTGGAAACCGTCAGGATGAACGCCAGCGCGGAAGCGCGCATTCACCGGTTCGTGGAGTCGGTGTTGAAGTCTTCAGATTCCTCCCGCGTCGCCTGACCCGGAGGGTGATGCTGTTCCCGCCTTCCGCTGCTCCGGTCGTTCTGCAAGTTCACGTCGCTCCCTTGCCCGGCCTCTGAGAATCCCCCACTTTCGGGGACTATCTTGCAATCTGTTGTTTTTCATATTCTGCCGAGGCATTTGCTTGGAGGCATGATGGAACAACAGAATCGCCCGCGTTTTATCGTCGAGTGTACGGGGTCGCGTTCCGAAGATGGACTGCTGGTGTGGAATGGCCGGATGCTGGACCTTTCCATTCCCGGCTGGTCGCGAACCGGGCTCAAAGGGTTGCAGGCGGGGGATCTCCTTCAGCTGCATCTGCATATTCCCGGGCAGCCGAAACCGCTTTCTGTGAGGCTCGCAACGATTCGTTGGGCGAATGAATCCCGCCTGGGGGTCGATCCCATTCTCATGGATGCCGACGATCAACTCCGTCTGAACGATTTCGTCAGTGCGCATTTTCCGTTGCCTCCCTTTAATCATGATCGGCGAGAGCAGATTGTCATTTTGGATGCCGGATAATTGCCGCTGCTTCCTCCAGACCCCTACGCTTCGTCTCCACGAACACCTTCCATTGCTGCCTGCATCGCGGCCGATTGGCTTGACATCGTTGGGTAAGATGGTGTCTCTTAGCTTAGAGACATGAGTACAGACACCTGCCTTTCGCCGGTTCCGTTTGGTCTTGTCATAACAGTGTTGCCAGGGCGGAGGCGTGCGGGATGAACGTATGACGCCTGGCTCCCATCTTCCTGACGTAGTCCATACCACGCCCCTGACACCGGAAACGGAAGCGCAGGTTGACCAATTTGCCCATACGGACATTTTGGTCGGGATCCCCAGTTTCAATAACGTCGAAACGATCGGTCATGTGGTCAAGGCGGTGAGTGCCGGCCTGGCCAAGTACTTTCCGGACGCCCGCGCGGTCTTGGTGAATTCGGACGGCGGGTCCACGGATGGCACGCAGCATGTGGTCGCCCAGGCCGTAGTCGACCTCAAGACGTTGTTTATCGGGGACCAACAGAGTTCGCTCCATAAAATCATTACGCCGTATCACGGTATTCCCGGCAAGGGCAGCGCGTTTCGGACGATCTTTGAAATCGCGCGTCGGTTGAAAGCCAAGGCCTGTGCCGTCGTGGATTCGGACTTGCGGAGCATTACCCCGGAGTGGATTGAACTCCTGGTGAGCCCAGTGTTTGAACAGGGGTTCGATTACGTCGCGCCCTACTATCTGCGACACAAATACGACGGCACGATCACCAATAGTATTGTGTATCCGTTGACCCGCACGCTCTACGGCCACCGGATCAGACAGCCGATCGGCGGCGACTTTGGGTTTTCCGGCCAACTGGCTCAGCACTATCTAGACAAACATGTATGGGAGTCGGAAGTTGCAAAATTCGGCATCGACATTTGGATGACGACCGAGGCCATCGCCAGCGGGGCGCGGGTCTGCCAAAGTTTTTTGGGTGCCAAGATCCATAATCCCAAGGATCCGGCGGCCGACTTGTCGGCCATGCTGGTGCAAGTGCTCGGTGCGGTGTTCGCTCTCATGGAAGATCACTATGCGGTGTGGGGCAAGACCGATGGCTCCAACGCGGTTCCGTTGTTCGGGTTCCAGTACGAAGTTGGCGTGGAGCCGGTCAACGTGAATGTCGATCGCATGATCAGCACCTTCCGGCAGGGGCTGAGCGACTTGGGGGCAATCTGGGATCAAATCCTTGCGCCCGGGACCAGGCAAAGCCTGCGGCCGTTGGGAACCTGTGCCTTGCAGGACTTTCGCATTGCAGACAGCCTGTGGGCTCGGGTTGTGTATGACGCGGCTGTCGCCTACCGCAATCGTGTGTTGCCGCGAGATCACGTGCTGAAAGCATTCACTCCGTTGTATCTGGGGCGGACTGCCTCGTTTGTGTTGGATACCCAGGGGCTGACCTCGAGCGAAGCGGAGGGCCGTATTGAGGCGCTTTGTCAGGCGTTTGAAAAAGATAAGTCGTACCTGGTGGCGCGTTGGAATGAACCGCACACAAGTTGATGGTCGCAATTCCGTCCATCTGAAGGCAGGCTGTAGTCGAGGCCGGAGGAGGGAACTATGAAGGAATTTTTCGAGAAGGGTCTCCTCGACCCTCTAGAGTTGATGGCGCGGCAGGTCCTCGCGGTGTTGCCGAGCCTCCTGGCGATGTCCATCATTTTCTTCGCGGGCCTCGTGGTGGCGTGGACCGCCAGCCAAGCACTGGAACGGTTGCTGCGTGTGGTGGGGTTGGATCGGTTGTTCGATCGATTGGGGGTCACCGGCGCCCTCCTTCGCGGAGGGGTGAAGACCGATCCCTCGCGATTGGTCGGGCAAGCGGCCTATTGGCTGGTCATGATCTTTGCGACTGTCGCGGCGTTGGGCGCGCTCAATCTTCAGCCGATCAACGATTTTGCCAAGTCCTTCCTGGCCTATGTGCCGCATTTGGTGACCGCCAGTCTGATTCTGGTTGCCGGATGGCTGCTGTCGAACTTCGTCTCCCAGGCGGTGCTGATCGCCGCGGTCAACGCAGGGCTGCCACCGGCGCGCCTGGTGGCGACCTGTTCCCGCTGGGGCATTCAGTTGTTGGCCGTGGCCATGGCGTTGGAGCAGCTCGGTATCGCCCAAAATATCGTGGTCGTCGGGTTCGGTATTACGTTGGGCGGGATCGTCATGGCGGGGGCAATTGCATTCGGGTTGGGCGCGAAAGATTTAGCCAAGGATTACCTCGAGCGGGGGTTGTCGGTTCGTACTCGTGCCGGCGCGCCCGATGATTTGAGGCACTTATGACGGCCGAACGGGTGTGGCAGATGGATGCTAAAGGACAGGGTATGACCAAACATATTTCGGAAATCGATGGCGAAGCGAAGGCACGACGCTGGTTGGGCGGGGAGGCGGCTGTGCCACGCTACCCGCAACGGCGCCAGAATCCGTTTCGGTTCAACCGCTCGTTGTTGGGGCTGGTCGCCTTTGCCGTCGGGTTGGGGTTTGCCGGTGGGTTGCTCATCGGGCTGCAGAGCCGTCGTACCACTGCTCCACCAAAGGGGCACTAATGCGTCGACCGCTACATCGTTGGCTCAGAGTTGTCCGAGAGTGCTGCCCGGTCGAGCCTCAGAGGCGAGACAAGAGGGCGGTGAGACTTCGGTTCCATCCGACCGGACCGACTCCATCAGCGCGAATGAGATGGGGGAGCTGCACATCCGGGTCGTAGGAGCCGTCAGGTTTTCGGACAAGAATAGGGTGATCGACCACCGCCAGCATCGGGAGATCATTGAGGCTATCCCCCAGACCGACGGTCACCACCTGCTGTCCTTCCCGTTCAGCCAAGCGCTGATACCACGACATGAGTTGCTTGGTCGCGATTCCCTTATCGTTCGCCCCCATCACGTGATAAAACCGTCCCCCCCTGGTGCAGCGCAGCCCGTGGCTGTCCACCGCCGCCGCGAGCCGATGCCAGTCAACGCGCTCACCTTCAACGAGGAACGGTTCGTCATATTCCCGTTGAGTTGCGTGCACCGCCTCGGCGTCTGACAAGCCTGTCAGGCGAACGACTTCCTCAAGGGAAAGATCCCCAAATCCCCGTACCCGACAACCGACCTGCTTCTGAATGCCGTTCAGTGCCGTGCGAAGCTGCGCATAGGGAGTGCCGATTTCGACGACTTCGTATCCCTCACGAGCGGATGCCTGTTCGATCGGGAATGGAAAGGTGCCCTGCGGGATGAACACGGCCCCGCCGTTTTCCACGATAAAAGGGTGCTGATTGTTTAGACGGCGGCGAAGCGGCTCCATCTCAGACCGGGTTTTGCTGGAGACGAGTATGAGTGAGGCGCCGAGTCGACCGATGAGTGTCAGGGCCTCGCCGGCTGCCTCGTAAGAATAGGTCGTCGCGTCGAGCAGGCTCCCGTCGAGGTCTGTAAAAATGAGGATGCGGCGCATGGTCACGGAGTCACTCCTTGAAGGAAGTATACGGAAGTCCCACCAGCGGAGAAAACCCCGTCCCGGTGCAGTGCCAGTATGACCTTACCGGTCCCTCTCGCCAACCTGAGAAGCACGTTGTTCAGACTGGAAGGCGAAACGGTGCACGAATGCGTCCAAACCCGGCCAATTGCTCAAGCAATGTCAGAAAGCCTGCCCGCAGGCCAATCCAAGGGGCGCAGATGGCTAGTCGGTAGGGGTTCCGGCCGGTTGGTGTCTGTGTCGGAACCGGCACAGGAGAATCCCCAATCAAGATCGTCCCCGGAGATGCCGACAAGGATAGTCACATGGCTCTGTCGGATCCCCGGGTTGTCGGTTGGGGGGCCTGACCGGCAGTGCCGACCTCCGGTGCGCAATGGCTCAGAAGAGGACCATTTTTGTGGCCACGGCACTTCCTTGGCTTTTCCCCGAACTGTCCTCTGGTTGTTCATGCACGCATGCTCGCACGACTCTCAGGGGGACTGTGTGCCATCCACTTAGCCGTAGCGAGAACAAAACATCCGTAAGGTCATAGGGTTACCTCGTGCGATTCGATAAAAAACCGCCTCTTAAACCCGACAAAAAAGTCCCGCCAAAGACCCAGAAGAAGGGCAGCATCGGCTACAACAAAAAGTCGGCGCTGCTCGAGGACGCCATTACACAAATGAATGCCGGCAAGTATGGCCGGGCCTCGTCTGCGCTCAAAGATCTCCTTGCGCTCGATCCCCTCAATGCTGAAGCACGTCGGTTGTTTGCCACGCTTCATTTGCGGCTAGGCAGCCTCATGAGCGCGAGGACCGCGTTCGAATCGCTGACTCGGGAGGCCATGGAGCGTCAGGACTATTGGCTGGCAGAGTCGCTCTTGCGCGAGTACCTGACGGCGGGCCCGCGTTTCGTCCCGTTCTTGGAAATGCTGGGACATGTCTATGAGGAAAAAGGCGACGTCATGGCAGCGGTGGCCGAGTACGGCAAGGCAGTCGAGGTCTTGCTGGAAGATCCTGATGCCGAAAAGCCAAACTGGCCTAGTGAACTCTTTGCACGGATTCGTTCCCTCGCACCCGGTAGTCCGGTCGCATTTCGATTTGCGGCCATGTTTGACACCGTAACGGGGCAGGTGTTACAGCCCGCTCCCCAGGCTGCGGTTGCCGATGTCACAAGTGAACCACCTGCCGTTGCGGCGGTCTCGGAGTCACCCGCGGAGAGTCCCAGGCTCATGTCTTGGGAGCAGATGGACCCGGCACCGGTTGATCCGTCAGCTGCCCAGCTCACCTCTGCTTCGGCAGCAGACCCATCGACTCAAGCCGAGGAAGCAATCGTCCCTCCTACATCACCGGTTGAAGCGGCATCAGTGGTGGCTCCAGCGGAAGCGCCACCCGATCCAATGGCAGTCGTGCAGGTCGTGGTGCCGGACGCTCTGCCGGAGCCTCAGGTTTCCGCCGAACCTGTACCTCCGGCCGCAGCGGTCGAAGAACAGCCGACAGAACAGCGGCATCAGACCCGTTCGCCTTCGAAGGACGAGACTCCGGCCCCGATGGCGGAGATGGTGTTGCCGATGCCCTCCGTCGAGGCCGAACCTCAGCCTGCGATCGAACTCCAAACGGAAACCAGTGCGCACCCGATTGCTCAAACGCCAACTGCTCCGGCGGCCATGCCATGGGATCAAGTTGAAGAAGGGCCTGTTACCATCACTCCCACCTCGCCAAGCCTGGAATCGAGCGTGACGGAGGAGCCGGCGGCACTTCCTCCAGCGCATTCGAGTGCGTCGATTCCGGAACCGGTGGCAACGGTGGAGCCGGTGGTTCCGGCCATTGAGGTCCTGTCGCAGAGCGGGAGTCACCCGATCGTCGAGATTCCCAAGCCTCCGGCACCGATGCCTTGGGATCAGGTCGAGGAGGCGGCCATTCTGATTCCGCCTCCTGCCAAGCAGACTACACCGGCCGCGGAAGACCATGTGGCTGCGCCGGTGGAGGACGTAGGTGCATCCGTATCGACTGAGGCGGCGTCTCCCAGGCTCGAAGTGCTCCTGCAGACCAGTAGCCAGCCGATTGCCCAGGCTCCAACGAGTCCGCGTCCCATGCCATGGGATCACGTTCAGGAGGAGATCAGTTCTGTGCCTGCGGCTGCTGCACCCACATCTGACAGCTCCATTGTGCAAACCGCTCTGTCCAATGAAACAGCCGTGGTCTCGCCCATGCCCGATCCTTCCGCGACGGTGGAACCGGCTGCCCAACAGACTCGTTCTGAAGTCACGTCTTCCGGGCTGACGTGGGAAGAAATTCTCGCAGCGGTCGCGGCCATGCAAGTTCCCGCTGAGCCTGCATCGCCCCTGTCACAAGCGCCGGTCGAGCGAGCTCCAGAGCAGGCCCTGGTTGAGCCGGCTGCGTCCGTTGTCGAGGACTCCAGTGATGGCGTCGGTGCAGCCCCGCTGTCGGTCGATGTTCCGTCGGCAGCTCCCTCGGGCGATTCAGTCGTAGCGGCCTCCTCCTTGTCAGCACCCATGCCGTGGGAACAGATCGAAGCAGACCAGATCACGATTCCCAGTCCGGAACCGGAACCAGCAGTCGAATCTATGACTGTCGAGGTCATTGAGCTTGAGCAGGAAGCCACGCGACTCGTACCGATTGCATCGGACCAGTCCAAACCGGCGGCGACTGAGGAGACCCACGAACAGAAGAGTGCGGCTGCTCCTTCCCTGGATGCGAATGCCGATTCTGCGGCCGAACTCCAGATCCTGTCGCCGGACGCCCCGGTCACATCACAAGATGAAGTGACCCCGGTGCCCGTGGAGGCGCATCAGGCGATTGCTGAGCCGGTGCCGGATGTGTTGCCAGGGTCTGACCCGCCACTCACATCCACGGTGGAACAGCTTGCAGCGCCAGCCTTCCGTCTGGCTGAGAGCGTGACGGTCACGCCGATGGCCGCGGAGGTGTCGCATTCTGAGAGCGCCCAGCCGGTGACGGAATTCACACTTGCAGAGAGTCAACCGGTTTCGAGGGAGGCCTCGTTGCCAGAAGCTGTTCTGCCGGTGGAACAACCGGTGGAAGCGATGGCTGTGCAGGAGGTCGTCGAGCCGGCCCCGCTCGAGACCATTCCAGAGGCTGCTGTTGCGCCCGCTTCGCCTGAGTCCGTGGTCGAGCCGGCGGTTCCCCAGGAAGAAGAGACGGTGGTGCACGAGGCGGTTTCTGTCGAGCCGGACATTCCGGCGGCAGCAGAAGTCGCTCCGGTTCTTGTGCAGGAACCGACCCTCGAATCCGAATTCCACAGCGTGTGCGAGGCTCAGGCAAACGAATCCCTCGCCGAATTGCCGCAATGCGAGTGCGTGCCGGCTGAGCCGAGTCAAGAGTCGCCCGCGGTTGCAGAAATCCAAGAAGCGGCGGTGGCCCCCTTGGAGGAATCGGCCCCCATCTCTGTTGCGTCGGTGGATGTTCCGGAACCGGTTGCGCCCGCCGTGGTTGCAGAAGTGTCGGACGAGCCTGTTGTTGTCTCAGCGGAAGAGGGGCCAGTATCGGCGTCACCGATTCCCTCCGAGCCGGTTGCGGATGAGAACTTGAAGATTCTCTGGGAGGATGGGTCCTCCGCGCCGGCCCCCGCTCCCGCTGCGTCCGGCGGGAACATGCTGACCCGCTGGTTCAAAAAATCCATGGAGACGGGTGCCGTCGAAGCCGGTGCCGTTCCTGATGTCGCACCACCTGCTGCAGATTCGCTTGTTTCAGATGTTCCGGTGGTCTTGCAGGAAGAGGCGTCCGTCGCTCCGGTAGAGGAGCAGGAGATCGAACCGGTTGCCCCGGTCGCACCGGAGATCCCGGTGCTTGTGCAGGAGGTACCTCAACGTCCCGTCGTCAGTCGACCTGCCGGAAGACCCCTGTGGGCTCGTGCGGGAGAAGCGGTCGCGGCGCTTGTCGGCGCCGGAGTGTCCACGACGCGATCGCTGGTGGTCATGGGATTGGCCCTCGTTGGATTCGTCTTGTTCCTGATCGGAGGAACCGTTGCGGGGGTGGCGTTGACCTGGCTGGTCCTCGAGGAGCAGCCGAGTGCCGCCTATCGAAACATGACGTCCGTGCCGCAACAGATGCTGCAGGATTCCGCCAAGAACGGCTATGTCCTTCTCCTTGGTTTCGGTGCGCCCTCCACGCAGGATCCTGTGCAGGTCGGGATGGATCGACGCGTCGAGGGTGCCGATCAGACGTTCGCGCAGGTCTGTCTGACCGGTGAAGGCGCTTCGTCCAGCGGAGACCAGACCTCATCGGCCGAGGCGGTCGGCAAATGGATCAAGGCATCCGACCCGGCGTTGCAGATGTCTCAGAACGCCGGTGGAGTGAAGAGCTTCGTGTCCCAGAACGAGGTCGGATTGGGGCGGTACCGGCAGTGGTTGAGCAAGCCGTTTGAAGACGAGGGCTATGGGCAATCGATCAGCCCAAACTGCGGCTTGATCCTCCAGACGCATCGACTCTATGTGGCTGAAGGGTTTGCGCAGGATGTCGAAACAGGGTTTGCCCGGCTCGAAACCGATGTGACGGCCTGGCGAACGGTGTTGGGGCAGGCCAAGACCATGCCGATGAAACTGCTGGCCAGTGCCGCGATGAATGACGACATTGCGGTCATGGGCGGGTTGCTGCAACGGCCCGATCTCGATGAGCGGCAGATCGGTCGTTTGGCCAAACTCGCTCGGCCACTCGAGCCGGCTGAACTGTCGGTTCGCTGGCCGATGCAGAGTCAGTTCGTGTTAGCCACCAAAACGGTGGATGAGGCCATCAACCGTGACCGGGCTGAAACCCGCCCGTTCTACGGTGCGATCGCGGCGGCCTTGCCCCTACCCAAGCAGCGTCGGTTCAACGCGTATGCGCAATATTATGAAGATGCCGGAAAGGCAGCGGCGGAGGGCCGCTATGCAGATGTGCCGAAGCAGTCAACGTTTGTGCATGCGCCGCCGTACGGTGTGGGCGACCTCGTGCTGAATCCCATTGAGAGTCTGGTCGGCGTCGATCCCCTTCCCACGTGGGAAGCCTATGCCGGTCGAGTGCTGGAAACTGATGCGCGCCTGAGGCTGGCCTCATTGCAGGCGTGGTTACGCCGGACGCCGTCGGAGCAAGACCTGTTGACCAGGCTCGCCAAGGCCGGACAAGGATTGTATGATCCCTTCACCGGCCTACCGATGTTGGTCAATCTCAAGAAGGGGGTCCTGTACAGCGTCGGTCCTGATCTCAACGACAATGACGCGCACGAGCGCCTCGACCTCGTCGCCAAAATTCCCTCGGTCGCCTGGGCCGGCGGAAAGAAGGCGGCTGATCAGAGCGCCGCCAAGTAATCCTTTCGGCAACTCCTGCTCCGCGACCCCTCGCGGTGCTTCCTGTGGCCTGAGGCATCGCTCCCTCGTGGACGTCGGTTCTTCCCCTCCCGTTCGAATCACTCCGTGAGTCTGGTCAACCGTATGCCTGTGTCTGCGTTTCTCCTTAAGAGGGAGAGCGTGCCCTGCCTGTAATCGGGGCAGAGACAGGATGTCCCCCGACTAGATGAAGGAGTGAGCGGACGGTGATCTGTCTTCCGGTGCGATCTTCGGCGACTCTTGATTTCATGATGAGGCAAGCCAAGAATCGAAGCGGCGGCATTGTTTTCGCGGTCCAGGCTCACGACGTGCGGGAGCGTTGTGACGGCGGGCCTGAGCGACAGGAGGATGCCTGTAGCTCGGTGACCGACCTTGGGCCACCAAGAGCCGGCCACTCGACGCATGTGAGATGGGTGGGAGAATGATCGGGTGGTCGTCTCCCATGGCCGTCAATGGACAGCCAGGCGATCTCTGCCTGGGGGAGAGGGTGGGCTCTCTGGATCGAACCCAGGCATTGGACCGGTTCCTGGCGGGCATTGAGCGGCGCGCATTCCGTATGGCACATATTGCCACCGGCAATGAGGATGAGGCGTTGGATCTCGTCCAGGATGCCATGCTGAAACTGGCAGAGAAGTACGGCCAGCGGCCCGAAGAGGAATGGGGGCCGCTGTTTCATTGTATTCTGCAAAGCCGGATTCGCGATTGGTATCGGCGGGAACGGGTGCGGAATCGGTTGCGGGAGTTCTTCCGCGGTTCTCAGGACGAGGAAGAGAGCGAAGATCCCCTGGAACAGGTTCCCGACTCGACGGCTCCCGCGCCTGATGAAGAGATAAAGCAGAAGCGAGCTTGTGCTGAATTGGAGGTGGCTCTCCGTGCCCTTCCGCTCCGGCAGCAGCAGGCGTTTCTGTTGCGAATCTGGGAAGAATTAGACGTGGCGCAAACGGCTCGGGCCATGGGGTGTTCGGAAGGCAGTGTGAAAACCCATTTGTTTCGTGCCCTGCAGGTCTTGCGACAGCGATTAGGAGCACATTGGCCATGAACCGACGATCGGATGAACGGCTGGATCCGCTGACCCTCGCGGCGAAGCATCTTCTCGATCAAAGTGTCGAGGCGCTCGATCAGAAGACCGTGCTGTCAGTGCAACGTGCGCGGGTGAATGCCCTGAGCCAGGCTCGTGCGCATCGACCCTGGCTCCGATGGGCAAGTGCTCTGGCCTTGGCCTCGATCGCCGCGCTGGCAGTGACGATGTGGCTGTGGCAGGCGAATGGCACTCACCACTCGCATCTGTTGTTGGAAGACCTTGAGCTGATGCAATCTCCGGAAAATCTCGAATTATCCGAGGACCTCGAATTTTACGATTGGCTGGCCGATGGCACCGCCACCACCGGGTAGACCGGGACTGCTGCTCCTGTTCTGCCTGGCCGTTGGAGTTGCAGAAGCGGCGCCGACACCGACACCGGCGACAGAAGAGCCGGATGCCGAGTTGCTCGATTTTTTGGGGAGCTGGCAGGATGAGGATGGTCGCTGGGTCGATCCCTTTGCCCTCACCGGTGATCGGGCTTCGCAGGTTCCGGTGGAGTCAACGTCGGATCACCAGAGGGCGACAGCCGGTGTTCGAAAACCCGCGCGGGAGAACCCGTCAACGCCTGCCCAGGATCACCCGCACGATTCACTGAGGATACACACAGGTCCATGAGAGTGTTGTTGGTAGGAGTGCTGCTGGTCGTGATCGGGGTCATGCCTGCGTGGGCGCAGGGTGATCCGGCTGGGGTGCCGTGGAACCAGCTCAGTTCTGGCGAGCAGCAACTGTTGCAGCGGTTCAGCGACACCTGGGATCAGTTGCCGCCGCGGAAACAGCAACGGTTGCGGAATGGTGCCCGACAGTGGGGCACCATGACGCCGGAAGAGCGTCAGGAGGCGAAACAGCGCTTCAAGCAATGGCGTTCGCTGCCGCCGGAGCAACGACAGCAGATGCGCGAACGCTTTCAGCAGTTCCGTCAGCTTCCGCCTGAACAGCGAGAATCGGTGCGCGAGGCCAGGCGCTGGTTTCGGTCACTCCCCCCCGAACAACGGAAGGAGTTGCGGGAAAAGTTTCAGGGCATGTCCCCCGAAGAACGTCGTGCGTATCGACGGGAACTTCGCCGCCAGTACGGCGGGGCCGGCGGCGGTCAGCCTTCGGAGGAGAGCGCCTCGCGATAGTAGGCGGGCAGCGTTCTCGCATCCGCGGCCGGGACGTCCGTACAGCAATCACGCCGCGTGGCTGTCTGAGGCTGGGTCCCCGGCTTCGGTCTTCCGGTTATCCTTCACATAGACGCTGCCGGGCTGGCTCTTGGCAAGCTTCTTCAATTCCGAGGCAATTTTGCTGACATCGCCAGGATGGGAGATGGTGCGATGTTCATTGGTCACGACGGCGATCGACAGGCTCATGATCGGGAAGCGTTCGTGATTGCCGCGGCGGTCGACGGAGTCGATGAATCCTTTGGCGCGATCCTCCGGATCGTAGAAATCCGGGATCACTAAGTCGAAGCGTTTGATCAGGGTCTGACATATCGCTTCGATGGTGGCCGGTGCGCTCATAAACACAAAATCGTCTCCGCCCACATGACCGACGAATCCGTCCGTTCCAGCCAGTTCACTGACGACCGTGGTCAGGATCCGACAGGTGACGACCAGCACTTCGTCGCCACGGGCATACCCATAACGGTCGTTGAACGACTTGAAGTTGTCGAGATCAAGATAGGCCAATGCGAACGGGGCGCCGCTTTCAATCCGTGTCGTCGTTTCGTGGAGAATGGTGCTGTTGCCTGGCAGGCGAGTGAGGGGATTGGCATCCAGCGACCGTTCAAGACGGCTGAGGCACAGGCGCACGCGTTGCGGCACTTCATCGGGCCGATAGGGAACGGCAATATAGTCATCGATGCCGAGCGTGGCCCAGTCCAAATCGTTGATCCGGATATCCCGCACGAGAATGATTAACGGCAGCCGACCGAGGAAGGGATCCGCGCGCATCTCCCGCGCCAGCGTATCCGCCGATCGTCCATTCGTGCCTTCCGCCGCTAGCACCAGGCAGGGCGGATCATGCACAAGTTCATGCATGGCCAGCCGACCGGCTTCAGCCGTGATGACGCTGAAGCCAGACCGGTTGAGGCTCGTCGTCACCCGCGTGATTTCGACCGGGTCGTTGTGCAGCAACAGGATGCGTCGGTTGGCAGGAGACCCGCTCATAAGTAGTCGTCGATGGTTTGAAATTCTTCCGTGGCCTGGGCGAGACATCCGGCCAGGCTGTGCGAGTCCAAGCCGACCAGGTCCCAGGCCTGGCGTGAGAGCGGGGGGACGAGATCGTCGCCGGGGTTCCCGCAGGCGAGGCCCTTCACCAACACATCGGCCACATGGACGATGGCGGTTTGGAGTTTCGCGTCTTGCGCTGCCGAAGGTGTGTGATGATGGAGAATGGGCTCTCGCAGGCTGGCCGGGAGATGCCAGGCGGTGGCGAGCCAGCCTCCCACATCGGCATGGGTGACATCGAATAACGCCAGCTCGGTTTCCATCAGGAAGTGGGAGGTGTCTCGGGCCGCCGTGATCTGTTGGCCGACGTCCGTCCATTTCACGTACAGGACAACCTTCCCGATATCGTGCAGCAGTCCGCCGACAAAGGCTTCCTCAGGATTCTTCATGCCTGCTTGTGTGCCGAGAATGTGCGACGTGATCGCGACGCCCAATGAATGACGCCACAGCTCATTCATTCCGGCATTGCGCATCATGTCGAACGCCGTGGCGCACAGCGTCAGGCCCTTGACGACATTCAGCCCCAGCACCACCACCGCATGCGCGACGGATGCAATGCGTGAGGGGAATCCATAGAACGGCGAATTCGCCAGCCGCAACACTTTGGCCGACAGGACTTGGTCTTTCTCGATCAGGATGCCGATCTCCTCCGCCGAGACGTTCGGCCGGCCGATCATCGACGCCAGTTTCTGGACGACATGGGGCAGGGTCGGCAGCTCGCCCACCTGTTCGATGCGCCGGCGAAGATCGACTTTGGCTGAAGGATTCATGTGGTCGGCGGTGCCTCGGAATGATCGGCAACTCCGTGAGTTGCCCGGAGTTGCAGCCGGATCGCTTCACGGAGCTGGAGTTGCAGTGGATCGTCGATCACGCGTCGAAACCGATGGTCGAGTTCGGCTTCCAACTCAGCGAGGGTCTTCCCGCTGGCGTCGCCGGCTTCGCCTTCCACGTAGACGGAGGGCAGGCCCAGACGCTGGAGCCGGCCGAGGGTGGCTTCATCCAACTCCGCGCCGATGGGCAGCACGACCAGGCCTGTGCTGTTGGTGACGGGCTTGGCCAGGATCATGCCCGGCGTGAGTTCTTCGATCACGACGCGTTTCATGCGAGCGGTTTCTGCGGAGACGACGGTGTCGAGGCCCTAGTACGGTAGTGCCTTATCGGTTGATTCCGTGTGAATCTGAAGATGGGTCAACTCCTATAGCGGCACTCGTTGGAGGTGTGCCTTTACGCCGTTGGCTTGACAGGATGGGGGACATTCAACAGAATCATCCCGGTCATCAGGGGCTGTGGTTTCACGAAGGGAGCAATCGATGAAGTGTGAGATTCTGTATCCCGGGGCATTTCCGATGGTGCGGGTCCATTTGGACGCCAATGAGACGGTGAAAGCCGAATCCGGCGCGATGGTGGCCGCTTCGCCGACGGTGGACATCGAGAGCAAGATGGAGGGCGGGTTTCTGGGCGCGTTGTCCCGGAAAATGTTGAGTGGTGAAAAGTTTTTCTTTCAGACCCTTCGAGCCAGTCGCGGGGCGGGCGAAGTCTTGTTGGCGCCGACGGTACCCGGCGAAATTGTGCTGCTGGAATTGGACGGCGTCAATGAGTACATGGTGCAGAAAGACGGCTTTCTGGCCGGCGCGGACGGCGTGAAGATCGAAAGCAAGATGCAAAGCCTCACGCGCGGGTTGCTGGGCGGAGAAGGATTTTTCATTTTGAAGATCGGCGGCACCGGGCCGTTGGTCCTGAACAGTTTCGGAGCCATTCACAAGATCGACCTGAAACCGAACGAAGAATACATCGTGGACAATAGCCACCTGGTGGCCTGGACCTCCACGACCACCTACAACATCGAGAAGGCGTCGTCCGGCTGGATTGCCAGCCTGACATCGGGCGAGGGCCTGGTGTGCCGTTTCCGCGGGCCGGGCGTCGTCTACATTCAAAGCCGCAATCCCGGCAGTTTTGGCAATTGGATCAGACAGTTCATCCCGGTTTCGGAATAGCGGCTGTCCAACATGCTCGTGCACGTCGTTCTCGGCTCACGACACATCCGCAATGTACCGCTGCGGGTACGCCTCCGGTTTGCGTTCGCCTGCGGCCGCGTTGGCCGCCGTGTTGAACGCCCGCTTCACAGGCGATAGGTCTTCATGAGGAAAGTCCAAGCCCGATGAACTCTACGCCCAACGCTCTTTGTTTCGGTGACGGCTTGCCGGGGTCGGGCGTGCCTTGTGTGGCAGCGGTGTCGGCAGAGGGCTTGCGCGTCAGTCCTATAGGCGAATCGCCGCTCGTGGAGCAAGGTGTGGCCTTTGCAGAGATGTCGGTCGAAGCCGGAGGGTTGGATCATGACCAGCTGGTCGTGTCGTGGGGGACCGGCTCATTGGCCCGGACACTCTATGTGAAAGATCCCGCCTTGATTGTTGCCTTCCGTCGCGCGGCGCCGCCGGAATTAACCGCCCATCTCGATCGGGCGGCCCAACAGGTCCGTCGCGCACGGCACAGTCATCGTGTCTTGTGGGGGACTGTCGTCGGAGTCTTGATTGGCCTGGGACTGTTGTTCTGGTTCGGGTCTGATCTGATCGTGGAATGGGCGGTCGCCAGAATTCCCATCGAATGGGAACAGAAATTAGGCGAATCGGTGTACCAGGATTTTTTGTCCAAAGAGACGGTGCTGAAGGAAGGTCCGGCCGTCAGCGCCGTGCAGGAGATGACGCAGCGGTTAACGGACAACATTCACGATAACCCATACAAGTTTCAGGTGTCGGTGGTGCAGAGTCCCGTGGTGAATGCCTTTGCGTTGCCCGGAGGCTATGTCGTGGTGTTTACCGGTTTGCTGAAGAAGGTAGAAAGCGGCGAAGAAGTGGCCGGAGTGTTGAGCCATGAACTGAACCACGTGTTGCAGCGGCATGGTATGGAGCGCATAGTCAAAATGCTGGGGCTGGCGGCTGCCGTAGGGATTCTGCTGGGGGATCAACAAGGCCTGACCGGCTTGGCGAAGCAGGTGGGCATGGAGCTTGTGACGCTGAAGTTCGGGCGCGCCCAGGAGACGGAGGCGGACGTCACCGGCATTCGACTTCTATCTGACGCACGCATTGCCCCGGATGGCATGATCCGGTTTTTTGAACGGCTCTCGGAGAAAGACAAGGCTCGCGTCGAAATATTTTCAACCCATCCCATGAGTGCGGGGCGTGTGGAGCGATTGAAGGCGGAGTTGGCGGCGTTACCCAAGCGCATGCCTGAACCGTTCACCTTCGAGTGGAAGACCATTCAGGATTCACTGGGAGCGTCCGAGCCGAAGACGTAACGCGAGGTGTGGCATGCGCATCGGGGTCATCTCGGATACGCACGGGTTGTTCGATCCCTCCATCACTCGTCACTTCGCGGGGGTCGAGCAGATTCTGCATGCCGGCGATATCGGCCCGGGTGATGTGCTCGTTCGACTCGAACGAATCGCACCGGTGATTGCCGTGTCCGGCAACGTGGATGGATTCGACGCCAGCGGGATTCCGATGGAGCAGACCGTTGACCTGGCGGGCCACCGCATCGCAATCTACCATCGCTTGTACGAAGGTGGCCGGTTGACGCGGGAGGGGATGGCTATGCTCGCGCGTGTCCGTCCATCGCTGTGTGTGTATGGGCATACGCATCAACCGAAGGCCGAATGGCGAGACGGAGTCTTGTTATTCAATCCGGGTTCCGCCGGGCCCAAACGGTTTCATTTGCCGCGCGCGGTGGGATTGCTGTTGTTCCAAAATGGATCGATCGAAACGCAGCACATCATGTTGGGCGATCGAGCGGAGTAGTCGCGCCGATCGGGGGATTTTTTACTCTACATGCTGCGGAGGCTTGGCTATAATGCGCGAGGTCTCTTGTTCGACGATCGATCGGGTGGAGTCATTCACTTGTTAAGAGGAGGAGGACGTATGCTGAGACAAGTCATCGTTGCGTTGGGCATGGTCGCTGTTGCGTCACAGGCCGGTTTGGCCATGGCGGCCAATCCGGATACCGGACCCGGTTGCGGTCTAGGGAAGCTCGCCTGGGCGGACTATAAGAATCAAAAGAACATTGCGCCACAGGTGATGATGGCCACGACGAACGGCACGTTTGGCAGCGGGACGTTCGGGATCAGCTCCGGAACGTCAGGCTGTACGAATGATGGTCAGGTCATGGCGGATCAGAAGACGACGATGTTCGCGCTGTTGAACTTCGAGAACCTGACGCAGGAAATGGCGCAAGGGAAGGGCGAGCATTTGGCCTCCTTGGCGACCCTGATGGGTGTGCCCAACGAGCAGCATGCGGCCTTCTTCGCCTTGACCCAGGAACGCTATACGGCACTGGTGCAGGAGGGTGAAACCTCGTCGGTGGCTTTGGTGAAGACGCTGAATGACGCGATCTCCAAGAGCCCCGTTCTCGCCCAAGCCGTCAGCCGCTAATTCATACCATGCCAGGGCTCCGGTCGATAACCGGGGCCCTGCGCTGTTTTCTGTCTCCAATCGTGCATATTCTGTTGATCCTCCTGACCGGTCTTTTCCTGGCGACCTCTCTCGAGGCGCAAGAAGCGCCGGTTCCGTACCTATCACAGCTCCTTCAACGGGCCCATGAGGCGCAGTTGGCCAACGAGAGCGAATGGCATCTCCTGCTCCACTACCGTGCTGATCTGTTCGGCGGGTATACGAGCGAGCAGGACGATCCCGGGTTTTTTCTTTCCCCCGACGGCAAGACCGATCCTCAAGCTGAACTCGACGCGACGCTGACTCAATTTTTCTCGCCCGACCTGGTGGGGCGGTCCAAACAACCGGCTCAATGTGCTTTTGTGGCGCGGTATACATGGCTGAAGGCGCAACTCGCATTCGATGAGGCACAATTGAAGCCGTTGAGGTGCGAGCGATTCGACGCCTGGTTTGCCGGGTTCGAGGCCCAGGCAGTCACCCTTATTTTCCCCTCGGCCTTCATGAATAACCCTGCGTCGATGTTCGGCCATACGTTTCTCCGGATCGATCAGCGGGGGCAGACTCCAAACACCCGCATCCTGGCCTACACCATCAACTTCGCCGCGGATGTTCCCAAAGATGAGGGCCTGGCCTATCCGATTCGCGGGATTTTTGGGGGGTATAGCGGGTATTTTTCCACCATTCCCTACTACCTCAAAGTGCAGGAGTATCGGGACATTGAAAATCGCGATATCTGGGAGTACCGCCTGAGCTTTGGCGAGCCGCAAATACGGCGGTTGCTCATGCATGCGTGGGAACTCGGGAATGCGTCATTCGACTATTTTTTCTTCAAGGAAAATTGCTCCTACCACCTGTTGTCGCTGCTGGAATATGCCGATCCTTCGCTGCACCTGACCGACCGGTTCCGCTTTTGGACCATTCCTGCAGACACCGTTCGTCTGCTGGCGGATCAACCGGGACTGGTGACGGATATCGCCTTTCGCCCATCACGTGTGACCCTCATTCGTCGCAAACGAGAGCATCTCACGGCATCGGAGCACGGATTGGTCAAGCGATTAGTGCGCGATGCGGCGGTTGTACAATCGGATGAGCTGCGAAGCTTGCCCCTGTCGCGCCAGGCGTTCGTACTGGATGTGGCGTCGGACTATGTGCGGTACACGGGTGAACACGATGAATCGAAGGCGCCAGCGGCCCGCGACCATAACCGGCAGCTCCTGACTGCGCGCAGCCTCTTGCGGATTCCATCCGAAGATCTCGCGATTCTGCCGTTTGCGACGCAACCGGAGTCGGGGCACAAGACCTCCCGCGCGAGTCTCGGGGGAGGCTGGCGCAATAACGATACGTTTGAAGAGTTCAGCGTGCGGACCGCATACCACGATTTGCTCGATCCCGAGCCGGGGTACACGCCCGATGCTCAGATCGAGGTCGGTTCAATCAGCCTGCGTCACTACAACCGTGCCGATCAGACCAGGATCGAGCGGGCGACTCTACTCAATGTGGTGTCCCTGTCGCCCATCGATAGCCTGTTTCGTGCGCCGTCGTGGAAATTGAATCTCGGGATGCAGACTATCAGGCACGGCGAGTGCCAGTTGTGCAGCAACTGGAATGTGAATGGCGGGATCGGCGCGTCGGCCGAAACGCATTTGTTGCGGCGTGAAGTGTTTTTTGCGTTTGCGGAAGTCGAAGGGAATTACAGCCGGGCCTATGAGGAACGCCATCGTGTGGGTGGTGGTGCATCGGCGGGATTGTATGCCGATCTGACCGAGCGCTGGCGGCTGTTGGCGTCAGCCACCTATCTGCGGTATGCGTTAGGCGATCGATCCGATGACATGCGATGGTCGGTGGGCCAACGGTATACTCTCGCACAGAACTGGGCTCTTCGGCTGGAGTATAACCATCGCGATCACGACAACGACGTGCTCTTCACCGTGCAGGCGTTTTTTTAAGACGCCTGTACGGTTGCGTGTGCTCAAGGAATGGGAGGAGATTGCGTGACGCTAGACAGGGAGGGTGTTGGGGAACTGCCACCCCCCTCGACGGGCTTCAAAGTGACAGCGACCTTGTCCGGTTCGATCGTGTACCCGCCGCCGCTCATCACATCCACCAGAATACCAACCAAGCCGCCAAAGATAACGTTACCTGCGACCCACCAAGAAATATGACTCTCGACCCGTGATTGACTCTCCTCAAATCCTTCCTTCGTCAGGACCACGGCATGATCTTTCTTGCGTTCTACTTTAGTGGCCAAGGGAGTCACACCCCGCTCGGTCCCGTCAATGAGCACCGTTGCGCCTGACGGTTCCGACGACACGTTGAGCTCTTCGCTGCTACCAAGATGAACGATGGTGGCGCAGCCGGAAGTGATCATTCCCACTATCGCCAACGCTGCCATTGTCTGCCATCCCCTCGCCATCATTTCCTCCTCGTCGTCCTCTGCGTAACCCTATGGCACGCGGGTGGTCGGATACCACGATTTGAGAAGCTCGCGAGAGGTGTTTATGGGGCTACAGCAGGGTGACGCACAATTCCTCGGAAGCAAGTTAGGCCATTCCTGAAGGAGGAGAAGGACACAGATCTGTAGTGTAGCAGGCGTTGGCCGAGTATGGCAGGTAAGAGCCCTCGGTGCGGAGTCCCGGTGTCGTGAGTGTGCACATACACGCCCTGACGTGAACTGCCGAGGACGCACAGGAAGTCATCTGTAATAAGGAGGGCAGAATGCGGGTGTTGCGAGTTCTCTTTTGTGTTGGGCTTGCGATCGCCGGTGATATGGGAGGGGTGTCGAACGTGCAGGCCCAGGACGTGTCGGCTCAGGAATCCGAGGTAAAGAGTGCCAGGAAGACCGAAGCCTATTTTGCTCCCTACCTGCTCGGCACCTTTCCGATCGATAACAATCTGTCGATTGGAGGCAACGGGGGTGCGAATGAGACGTTTCGAGGAACCAATATACGAGGTTCAGGGGGTGCCGGTCTTAAAGCCGGTGTCTATCCGGGAGCCATGGGCGGCGTACTGGGATTGGAAGGCGAATTTTTCGGGCATGGTGGAAAGCTCAAGACTCCCGGAGGAACATTTCCTCACGCGGATGCCGATTTGTTGGTGCTGAATTGGATGGTTAACGTCATGGCCCGCTATCCCGGTGAAGTTTTACAGCCCTACGTGGGCGCGGGTGCTGGTGCTTCGTTGGCTAACCTTCGGGATATCACCCTTCAGACGAGCTCGGGGACAATGACGGGAAAAGCCGGCGATGTGGCCTTTGCGTATCAGTTTCTCGCGGGCATGCGCACCTATGTGAATAAGAATGTGTATCTGTTCGGTGAGTACAAATACTTCGGATCTACATATGATTGGAAGAGCGAGAGTTCCTCGGGCGTGTCGGGCCCAACCACATCACTTACCTTTCGAACCCACATTGTGGCGCTTGGGCTTGGCCTCACCTTTTAAGACCATCAAGCACGAGGTTGCCGTCACGGGCCGTATGGACCTAGGGTTTGTACGGCTTGGCAGTATCTGGCCGCGCCTGGCGGGCTTTGCGATTGACAAGCCTGGGCAGGTTACCTATACTCCCGCCACGTAGAGCCCCAACTTGGTGGGCGCCATCAACTAACCTCGAGAGGGAGGACTTATGAAGAAGGTGACCGTCTTGTTTTCTCTGAGCCTGATCAGCGCAGCGTATCTCAGCCTCACGGGCTGTCAGATCGTGGCGTCTCCGATGGCGGGTGGAATCTACAATGAAACGAAGTACGGCGATGTGGCCACGACCCACAACAGCGCCACGAAGGAAGGCAAGGCTTGCGGTACGTCCATCCTCGGCTGGGTGGCGACCGGTGATGCCAGCGTCTCGGCGGCGAAAGCGGCCGGCGGGATCACCACCGTGGCTTCGGTGGACCACTCGGCGAAGAACATCCTCGGCATCCTTGGCGAATGGTGCACGATCGTTAAGGGCAGCTGATCAGGTTCGTTGTCCCTCTGAGGAAAGGGTCTTCGGGAGTCTCTCCCGAAGACCCTTTTTTCGTTCTTCGTCCCGCCGCGTTCTGCATGGTACGGTAGGAGTGCTATGTGGGTTCCCATCCTGCTCATCATGCTGATCGGTTCTCTCTGGCATCCGGTATCAGGCCGGAGCGCCGAATTCGGGGAAATCGATTTGGGCGCTTATCTCCTGGGAAGCTGGCCGCACGACGAGCCGATTTTCAATCAAGGCAGTACCGTGGCAGGTTCGATTCGGCAAGGAGTTGGTGTGGGCCTGAAAATCGGACTCTTCCCTCACGCCACACATCGGATGCTCGGCCTCGAGATTGATTCGTCCGGACATGGCGGTGCGTTGTCATTTCCCAATCACGCGAACGGACATGACAACGGAACCGGACGCTCGAACCTTCTGGTGCTGAATACCATGTTCAATCTGGTGCTCAGGTATCCCGGTGAGGTGGTGACGCCCTATATCGGCATCGGCGGCGGGTGGTCGCACGGGACTCTGCTCAACCCCAACATTACCGGACGGAACGACAAGGATTTCGATTCCGCCCGCGCCTTTGGCCATCAGTACCTGGCTGGCGCTCAGGTGATGGTGAACTCCAGAGTATTCGTGTTCGGCGAGTACCGGTATTTTTCCGCGAACTATCATTGGGACGGCCTCGCGCTGGATTTCCGCGCGCACTACGGGCTGTTCGGTGCGGGACTTCGCTTCTGAGGCGTCATGAGTGTGCTGGACCAATTCTTTGTCTATCACCCGTCTCCATGGGAGGAGCGTGACTGGTCCGCCGCCGCCGGTGTGCCGTTAGAGGACATCTGGTTCCAATCCGCCGATGGAACACAACTCTTCGGGTGGTATACAGAGCAGTCTGCTGCATCTCCGGTCCTGCTCTGGTGTCACGGTAATGCCGGCAATATGGTCCACCGCCTGGAGAATCTTCGTGCCTTGCATCGGTTGGGGCTCTCGGTGTTCCTCTTCGATTATCGGGGATATGGGAAGAGCCAAGGGCGGCCATCCGAAGACGGACTCTACCAGGATGCGATCGGAGCCTATGACTATCTCACGCGTGTTCGCCGAATCAGGCCCGAGCGGCTCGTGATTTTCGGCCGGTCGCTGGGTGGGGCGGTGGCCGGAGAACTGGCGACGCAGCGGCCGGCCATGGGGCTGTTACTGGAGTCGTGCTTCCCTTCGATCGAGGCGGTGGCGCGCCACCACTATCTGGGCTTGCCCGTCCATTGGTTACTGGGGGCGACGTTCAGGTTGGAAGATCGGCTGCCGCATCTCTCCCTGCCCAAGTTATTCGTGCACGGTGATCGTGACGACATCATTCCGATTTCACTGGGGCAGCGGGCCTATGCTGCTGCAAAAGCGCCGAAGGAATTGTATGTGGTGCAGGGCGCCGATCACAACGATGTGCCGTCGGTCGGGGGGCGAGCCTATTTTGCAACACTGTCGGAGTTTATCGCGAGAGTGATCGGCCGATGACGCGGCTGCTTTCTGTCCAGCAGCGGCTTCTGTGTTTTTTCTGTTCACGGGCAGATCGCTTGGTAAGATGCATCACGTAGAGCGGGCGTGGCTCGGAAGCGGATGTTCGCAAGACCACTCCTCATCTGGCGAGTGCCGGAACATTCTGGTAGAGTGCGACCGCTCGCCGTGCTGTTGGTGCGCGGCGGTCAAGCGACACTGAGGGCAAATGCACAAGGAGGCATGGTGCAGCGGAGAGGCGTGGGCGTGACGGGAGTCGTGCGAGCCGTGTCGATAATGGTTCTGTTGTTGATGGTGGGATGTGCCGGTGGGCCGACACGACCGACAGTGAATATCGGTTCGGAAGGACGGCTTTTGGCGGGGGATGATCGGTCGAACGATCACGCCGACACAGCTGAGCAGACGGTAGCTCCTGCGGCGTTGCCCCACGTGGTGCTGATCGCCAATGTGCCCGCTCCGGTGGAAAAGAAGCCCGTAGACTCCGAGCCGGCAGAAGATCCGTATTACGATCCGTTTGCAAAGGACGACGAGCCGCCTGGAGGAGAAGAGTACGATCCCTGGGAGCCACTCAATACCAAGGTCTTTGAGTTCAATCGCCAGGTAGATCGCTGGGTGCTCAAACCGGTCGCGCAGGGATATAACAAGGTGGTGCCGAATCCCGTGCAGATCGGCATCAGCAACCTGTTCTACAACATGCGGTTTCCTTCGCGGCTGATCAACAATCTCGCGCAAGGGAAATTGTCCGGTGCGGGCACCGAGGTCGGCCGGTTTCTCCTGAACAGCAGCTTTGGGCTGGGCGGACTGGTCGATGTGGCGAAGTACATGGACATCACCACGCCGGAAGAAGATACAGGCCAGACGCTGGGGTATTATGGGGTGAAGCCGGGGCCTTATGTGATCTTGCCGTTTTTGCCCCCGTTCACGTTGCGCGATCTGGTCGGCTATGTCGGAGACATTGCGCTCAATCCGATCAACTGGTTGGTCTTTCCCATCATCGAAGTGAACGGCATTCCTTCGTTGGTCGCTCATCACAACCGGACCACGTCGTCGATCGCTCAAATCGGTGGTCGGGTCGAAGAAATCCTGAATGAACGGTCGCTGAACCTGGAGAAATTCCAGGGAGTGGAGGAGGCAACGCTGGATCTCTACACGGCGGTCAAGAACGCGCATCTTCAGAAGCGGCGGAACCAGATCAGGGAATAGGGTTATGTAATGACGTTGAGTTCGCGGCCGACGGTCGCGAATGCGGCCACCGCCCGTTCGAGCTGCGCGCGGGTGTGGGCTGCGGACAGCTGCAGGCGTATCCGCGCCTGTCCTTTTGGTACGACCGGATAGCTGAACCCCACCACATAGATTCCTTCTCGCAGCAGACGGTCGGCCATATTTGCGGCCACCGTCGCGTCGCCCAACATGACAGGAATGATCGGATGGGGGCCGGGCACGAGCGTGAACCCGAGCGCCGTCAGCTCCTTCCGGAGCCACTGGGCCTGTTCCATCAGGCTGGCACGCAGGTGCTCGCCCTGCTCGACCAAGGTTAAGGCTTTCAGCGTGGCGGCGGCGATGACCGGCGGCAGGCTGTTAGAAAAAAGATATGGCCGTGAGCGCTGCCGCAGAAGTTCGATGAGCTCCTTACGGCCGGTGGTCAGCCCGCCGGTTGCACCGCCCAACGCCTTGCCCAAGGTACTAGTGATGAGGTCGATCCGCTCGGCCACACCGAAATGATCGGGTGTCCCGCGCCCGCCTTTTCCCAACACCCCGGTCGCATGGCTATCGTCCACGACTACGGCCGCGTCGTAGCGGTCGGCCAGATCGATGATGCGCTCGAGTTTTGCCAAATCGCCGTCCATCGAAAAGACCCCGTCCGTGACGATCATCCTCACGCGGCTCGCGGTCGATTCCGCCAATCGCGCTTCGAGTTCCGCCATATCGGCATGGGCATAACGCATGCGGGCGGCCTTACAGAGACGAATGCCGTCGATCAGGCTGGCATGGTTCAGGGCGTCGCTGATGATGGTATCCCGTTCGTCGAGCAGGGTTTCGAACAGTCCGCCGTTGGCATCGAAGCAGGAGCTGTAGAGAATCGTGTCATCGGTGCCGAAAAAGGCGCTGATGGCCTGCTCGAGCCGTTTGTGGAGTTGCTGTGTCCCGCAGATAAATCGCACCGAGGCCATGCCGTAGCCGAATGTCTTGAGGCCGTCTTCGGCCGCCTGTTTTACATCCGGATGATCGGCCAGGCCGAGATAGTTGTTCGCGCAGAGATTGATGACCTCGCCCTGTGCCACGCGAATCTTAGTGTTCTGCGGGCTGAGGATCTGGCGTTCGGTCTTATAGAGACCTGCCGAGCGGATCTCTGCCAGTTGCTGTTCCACCGCGTGCTTGAGTGTTGTGTAGGCCATGGTGCCTGTGCGTGGTGAATCGTGACCCGTTCAAGCGAGCCCGCCGCAGATGCGCGGTACGCTTCCCCGTTCATTTCCCTGAAACGTCAGGGAAACAGCACTACTTTGCCGCATTGGCCGGACTTGATCAATTCAAATCCTTGGGCAAAGTCTTTGAGCGGAAAGGTATGGGTCAGGACCGGGCGGATGTTGAGGCCGGCTTTGAAGAGGCCGGCCAGGCGATACCAGGTGCTGAAGAGCCGGCGACCGGTAATGCCATGGACACGGATACCTTTAAAAATGACTTCATTGGCAAGATCGCAGGTGACGGGTCCGCTGGGAATACCGAACAGGGTGACACGGCCGCCGTTTTTCACGGCGCGAAAGGCGTGGTGCAGCGCGGTGGGGTGCCCCGACATTTCCAACGATGCGTCGACCCCTTCGCCGCTGGTGATCTCCAGAATCGCCGCAGCAATGGCATCCGCTCCGTCGGTGTGTGCGTTCAACACGTGGTCGACTCCTACCTGCTTCGCCAATCCAAGGCGATAGTCACTGATATCGGTGGCGATAATTGTCGCGGCTCCGGCCGTGCGGGCGACGGCGGCGGCGAAGAGGCCGGTCGGGCCGCACCCGGTGATCAGGACTGTGTGGCCGGTGAGATCCTCCACGAGTGCCGCATCGACCGCATTGCCCAACGGTTCCTGCAGGCAGGCCAATTCCGGAGGAATGTCCGGCGATGTCTTCCAGAGGACGGTCTCCGGCAGGACGATGTAGTCGGCAAACGATCCATCCAGATCAACGCCGAGGATGCGATAGTTCTTACACACATGGGCTTGGCCGGTACGGCATTGAAAGCAGGCGCCACAGGTCAGGTGCGATTCGGCTGCGACATAGTCGCCGGCTTTCACCAGACTGACATCCGTTCCAACCGCGACCACCTCGCCACACATTTCATGACCGATGATGCGTGGAGGATGGATCCGACTGTGGGCCCAGGCGTCCCAATTGTAGATGTGAGCATCAGTTCCGCAGAGCGACGTCGCTTTGACCCGGATCACGGCGTCGTTGGGGCCGGGCATTGGGTCCTGGCGTTCGGTGTACGTCAGGCCAGGTTGGGCAGCCGTTTTGACGAGTGCACGCATGGGCCCATTATAACAAGATGGCGTGAAATGCCCAGCCAACGAGTGAAACAGGCATTCGATGCGGCACAATAGCGCGAGCCGCCACAGGGGCAGGCCGTGGTAATTGATGTGAGGCTGGGTGGGCTGGCGGAACGTGTCTGTCCCGGCCGCAATTTCTCCTCGGCTTGAGGCTGAAGAGGGCTGATGATCCCCGTGGCTGCGGAAAAAACGGGTTGAACTGGGTTAGGCTCCTGGGTAGGATGCGAATATGCAGTACCAGTACTATACGTTCTGCAGGTGTGTCATCGTCGGGTTGGCCTTGAGCGTCTGCGTCAGTGGGCCGGTAGCCGATGCTCAGGCTGGTCCTTCTGCGAATCCCGCCCTGGTGGCGCCTAAACGATGGGCCCAGTTCGATCTGGTCAGTACGGAGCCTGATGGATCAGTCCAAGCTGGAAAAGACGTAGTCCTGAGCATCACGTTGGGTGGTGTACCGCCGGGAACAGAATCCGTCATGGCGATGATCGAGTCCAACGGATTTCAAAGTCAGACGGTCTCCTTGAGTGAAGAGCCGACGGCATCGGTCTATCAGGGGACGGTCATCCTGGAGCCGAATTCGACGCTGAAAAGCCGTACCACGGTGCATCCAAAGGCCGTGCGCGTCCGGGTCTCGTTCGCACGAGCGAAGATCACGGGACTGGAAGAATTCTTAAAACGCGATGTCTACGTCACCCTCGGTGAGCCGCCTCCCGGCGACGCCGAGGCTGAAATTCAGCCGGGACCGGTGGCCGACAGTTCTGAGGCCGACGCCGCGGCCGTGCAAAAGGCGACGGAGCAGGTCCTCGCCGTGAATGCGACCATCGCCGAGGAAGATCTGTTACCCCTGCCCCCGCCAGGCGAATCGAAAGCCTATTGGAAGCAGGTCAGTGATTTGATCAGCCGGAACTGGAGCCGGCAAATCCGATCCATCCGCCGCGCACCCAGCAGCGAAACGGTCCGGGTCCATTTTAAAATGTACGCCAGCGGCGTGGCCCAGGTGATTCAATTGGAAAAGAGTTCGGGTGCACGGGATGTCAATGATGCGGGATTGCAAACCATCATCCATGCCCAGCCGTTTCCGCCGATTCCGCCGGATTTGGGTGGCGATGTCGTCGATGTGCATGTACGAATGAGAACGGGGGCGAAAGTCGCCACACAAGATGTGCAGATTGGTGTGGAGAAAAAGCCGTCCAAGTCTCTTCCGCCCCCATCCCCCCCATCCAAAGAAGGAGCTGCGGCAAGCGGCTCTACAAAGGAGTAACTATGACGAAATCGATCTGTCGTGTGGTCGCCATGTGGTGCCTGGGAGCTGGGATGCTGCTGGGCGCAACGGTTGTACAGGCCGAGACGGCGCGGTACGACGTGGACCTTGATCATTCGATTGTGGAGTTCAAGGTCGCGCACATGGTGGTGTCCAAGACGACCGGGCATTTCAAAGACTACACCGGATTCATCGAAATGGACCCTGAGTCGGGTACGGTGAAGGCGCTTGAAGCAACGATCAAGACGGCTTCGGTGACCACCAATCACGAAAAGCGTGACGCACATCTGCGAAACCCAGACTTTTTCGATGTCGAGAAGTATCCCACCATTACCTATAAGATGAAGAGCTACAAGAAAGCCGGTGACGGCTATCTCGCGGTGGGAGATCTGACCCTGCACGGTGTCACGAAGGAAATCACACTGGAGGGGACATTTAACGGTGTGACCAAGGATCCGTGGGGCAATACCCGCGCCGGATTTACAGCCGAGGGGAAACTGAACCGCAAGGATTTCGGCATGGTCTGGAATAAAGCGCTCGATAGTGGGGGACTGGTGGTCGGCGACGACGTGTTTATCAAGTTGGACATCGAATGTATTAAAGCAAAATCGTAGTTCAAACACCCCTTTTCTAGGGGGCCACGCGCCTACCCGGTTTCCTACCGGGTAGGCTGATGCCGCAGCGGACCATCTTCGAACCGGAGATGCAGTCCACCCTACCAGGTGGTACCGATTTCATTCGACACAGCGGTTGCTCAGGACTGGAAGCTCGCCGGGCCTTCTCGCTCGAGGCAACGGCTGCGCCGGCGCGAAGCGGCCGAATGAGACGGCGCGTGAGGGAGCGATCCGGGAGAGGACGCAAGATCGGGAGCGTATCGTTCGGAGGCCGAGAGTAGGAGCATCGTCATGGGGAGCAGGTGGGCTGGAAAAATCGGATCGGTCATCGGTAGGATACGCGGGATGTGGTCGTGGACACTGTCAGGGGCGTTGGTGTTGGCGTGGACGGTCGGCGTGGTGGACGCCGGGGCACTCGAATTTACGGCGGATCAGGTCACGAAGATCAACGGCCGGACCCAAAAATCCAACATCTACTACCGCGATAACATGTGGCGGATTGAGCATCACACGATGGGCCCGGTCAACGTCAGCATCATCCGGAAAGACAAGCAGGTGGTGTGGCTGTTGTTGTCGAGGATGAAGCACTTCAAAACTGTGCCGTACAAGGCCGATCAGGACCTGAAAGTCACGGAGCACTTGGAGGGAGAGGTTTCGCGCGAAGAAATCGGGACGGAAACGCGCGAGGGGCACCCGACGACGTTGTATGAGGTGACGGTGAAGGAAGGCGAACGGACGGAGGTGTATTATCAGTGGCTTGCCACTGATATTCATTTCCCGATGAAACTCGCCAAGAAAGACGGGAGCTGGATCGTCGAGTATCAGCATGTCAAATTCCGGCCATTGATCGATTATCTGTTTCAGTTGCCGCTCAATTTTGAGCCATTGGAAGAATTTGATCACCAGCCGGCTGCTGCGGAGCCGAATCACCAGCCGATGTAGGAACGGTCAAGAGATACAAGGAGTGTCATGGTGCGTACACGAGGTCTCGCGGTGTGGGTGTTGGGTGCGGCGCTACTGGGGATGAGCGGATCTCTCTATGCTCTTGATGTCGCCGATGTCGTCAGGGAATGGACGCCGGAGGGGAAAACGCTGGCGGCCGAACGGGTGAAATTGCCGGCGCACGATGAGATGATTCGTATCCCGGCCGGTGAGTTTCTCATGGGCAGCGATCGCAAGGTCGACAAGAACTCCTATCTGGCCGAGTTCCCGCAGCGAAAAGTCTATCTCGATGCCTATGACATCGACAAGTACGAAGTCACCACCGTACAGTTTCTCAAGTATGTGCTCGCTCACAACCTCGCCCCTCTGATCGATTGGCAGTACGACGGCGGGAATTTTCAAGAGACCATGGTCAGCCATCCGGTGATGCACGTGTCCTGGTTCGATGCGGAGGCCTACTGCAAGTGGGCGGGGAAACGCCTACCGACCGAAGCCGAATGGGAGAAGGCTGCCCGGGGCGAAGACGGCCGTATCTATCCCTGGGGCAACCAGATGGCCGGACTGACGCGCGCCAATTTCGGTCGCACCGGTCTCTCGGGGCCCGTGCGAGATCGGCCGGAGCGGCTCTTGCTCTATCCGCCGATCATCTCGGTGGATAAGTATGACAATGCCGTCAGCCCGTATGGGCTGTTTCAGATGGCCGGGAACGTGGCCGAATGGGTCGCGGATTGGTATGACCCGAAATACTATCCCGGGGCGCCAGACAAGAACCCCAAAGGTCCTGAAACCGGCAGCCAGCGGAGTTTTCGCGGGGGCGGGTGGATCGATAGCACGCCCAGTGTCCGTGTCGCACAACGCAACGGGACGGATCCCAACACCAAGATGAACTGGATGGGGTTCCGCTGTGCGCGGGATGCCAACGAGGGTGCGGCGGCGCCGCAGGCTGACGCGAAATAGCGGGCGGTGCTCTCCCTGGCAATTCCAGCACAGCGACGCAGCAATGACTTCGTCTCAGGCCCGAGGAGCCTGATGCTGGTGCTGGTCGCTTGTCAGCGGAGGGCAGATATCATTCAACATTGACCATGGGCGAGCGGTCACGCGTGCTCCCGTCATGCGAACGCTTTCCTCGCCCTCAGCTCGTGGACTTGCTCGCTCGTTTCCTTTACCAGAATTCCCATTTTCCCGTGTGAGGGTTCGAAATCCACCGGCAAGCCGTGGCTGCGAATGCGTTCGCTGGCGGTGGGACCGATCGAGGCGACGACGACGTGCCGGCAGATCGTTTTGAACTGAGGTGTGTTGCCTTCCTGCTCAACCACCTGCATCACATGGTCGATCTGAGCGGCATTGGTCACTAGTATGACCTGAACGTGGCCGTCCAATATCTGGCTCACGACCTGTTTCAGGGGGGTGAGATCTTCGGGGAGTGCCCAGCGGTAGACCGGTACAGGTGTCACAAGGGCTCCGCGCTGCGTCAACGCCGTCAGCAGATCAGGGTTGGAGAGACCGTATTCCTGTACCGCGACGCGCAATCCCTTCACCGGCCGATGGGCGTCCAATGTGGAGATCACATCCGCCCACGTATTGGGCTCAGGGACGGTGAAGGTAGGTGGGAATCCCAGCGCCTTGAGCGCGGCGACCGATTTGGGGCCACGTGCAATCAGGACGGTGTTCTTCAATGCTGCGGCGAGGTCGCTGTTGGAGTGGCGACGCTCGAGCACCTCAAACAGGGCGGTCGTGCCGGCGCCGGTCATCAGCACCAGCACGTCGAACCCTTCCCTCATCAGTTGTTCGCCGAACCGCAACGCCGCCGAGTTGTCTTCGAACGGGATTTCCCGCAACGACGGCGCCACGAGTGGCCGGCCACCATGGCGTTCGATCAGGCGGGTCATCTCCGCTGCCATTCGTGATTCGAATGCGGCCACGGTGAGACCAGCGTATCCGCGGGATTCCGTCATTGTGGTGTTCGGCTACAGGGTGAACCGCTACTCATGAAACGTGCCGGTGCTTTGCCGTGTGTGCTGCACAATTGCCCTCACTTCAGCGACCGGATATCGCCAAGGTTTCCCAGCGCTTCCGTTCCTAGTGGGCATCCGCCGCGCAGCGGAATCCCGTCGATTCATTTCTCATGGTCGGATCGCTGTCCACGCGGGTGAAGATGCGAACCGTCGGGGTCTCATTTTGCCAGCCGGCCCCGCGGATGACCTTCTTCGTGCCGCTCTCGGGTCCGGGAGGATTCTTTGCAGGGCTCTTTTCATAGTACTTCGCGTCGTACCAGTCGTTCACCCATTCCCACACATTGCCCGCCATGTCGTAGACGCCGTACGGGCTTTTTCCCTTCTCGTACGTGCCCACCGGCATCAGGGTTTTTTCCCCGATCCACTTTTGATTGAAGTTCAAATGGCCGTTGGTGGGTTCGACATTGCCCCAGGGAAAGCGCCAATCATTGTTGCCCTTGGCGGCTTTTTCCCATTCCGCTTCACGCGGCAACCGACGGCCTGCCCATGTGCAGTAGGCGTCGGCATCGGCCCAGTCCACATTGATCACCGGGCGATCGGCGAGCGAGGCGGGAATGCCGATCCCTTCCCAGAGATTCCGAGTGGGATTTTTGGGATTTTGCGGCACGCGGTGATTGGTCGCCTTCACAAATTCCAGATATCGTCCGTTGGTGACCTCGTACTTGTCGATGTAGAAGGGATCGATCTCGATCACGTGGCGGGGATATTCGTCGCGTCCGCCATCACGGTCGCCGGCTGGAACGCCCATGGGGTATGAGCCGGCCGGGATGAGCACCAGCGGCGCCCCGTCTTTCCCTGTGATTTCCTTGGGCAGAGCGGCCGGCTCTGCGGCCAGTGCATGAGATCCCGTGCCGTTGAATCCGATGAGCGCCACCACGACTGCGAGGACGGATCGTACCAACATAGTTCCAAGCTCCTTTAGTTCGTAACCACTGATCCCCGATCGTACCACAGCCGCAGAGTTTTCAAACATGACTTGCCGGTCCAAAATGATCGTTCTGAGGGACGTCCGGCCCCGGCGGTTGAGGATTGACGCGATGGTGGCCCCGCACCTACTATACGCGCCAGGAGATTGTCGCGTGACGTTCCATCGAGGTTTACGACATCTGGCCCTCCGTGTCACGAATCTGGCCCGGTCGCGCGTGTTTTACGAGCGACTGCTGGGGATGAAGGTGGTGTGGGAGCCGGATCCAGACAACGTCTATTTCAGTTCGGGAGCGGACAATCTAGCCTTGCATCAGATCGGCCAGGCCGAACTGGCTCAGTATCAGCCGCCACGGGGCCAGTTGCTCGACCACTTCGGCGTGATCCTGGAAAGTCCTGCCCAGGTGGACGAGATGTTTACGGAGGTGCAGCACGAGGGCGCCCGGTATGGCGCCACGATTGCCAAACCGCCGAAACAGCATCGTGACGGCAGTTACTCCTTTTATTTCACCGATCCGGACGGCAACGTGATTCAGGCGTTGTACGAGCCGACCATCAGCCGATTGGAACTGAAGCTGTAACCCACGGCTCACGCCTGTCACTCATGGGACTCTGGGACGCATTACCGCGCGATCAGTATGTGGGGTTGGCCCCCTGGGTCTGGGTCCAGCTTGAAAGCAACCAGTCGCCGGGGCCGTTTCCGTTCGTCGGCGGCGTGGCACCGGAGGTTGTGGGGAGCCTGCACGAGGCCCATAGCCTCTTTCTGGCCTGTATCGAAACGGCCATCAGCGATATATTTTCCCGGCGCGCCGTCCTTGATGATCCGCAGACCCGGGTGCGGCTCGAGGATGCGTATGCTGAACTGGTGAATTCCCGCCAGCAATTGAGTCAGCACATTACGGCGCGGCGTCAACCTGACGGCCAATTCCACTGGTCGCACCCGTTCGATCCTACGAAATCCGCCACCGTCGTCAACACCGGGCTGCGCATCTTCAATGCCGTGAAACGGCAGGCGATCCCCGTGCCGTTCGAGCGCCCCATGGGGCCGCTGGTCGGCAAACTGCTGGGGATGTTGGATGGCACGCAGCAGGCCGGGGCGATTCGGACCATTGTGACGACGGTCGGGAGGGACGGCGAGCGCCTGCTGACCAAATTGATGGAGTTATTCGTCCAGTATGAGTGTCTCACGCCCACGACCCAGGCTTCGGTTCGCGATCAGTGGTTGCGGCAGATCAACGACCGGGACACGGTGCACCTCGGCCATGCCGCGCTCATGTATCGGCAGCGTGATCAATTTCTTCTGTTCGACCCCTGGCTGTTGCCGTGGTTCGCGGAATCGAATGTGCCGAGCCTCTGGGTGTCGTTGTTGCCGAAACCGGCGGCGATTTTCCTGACGCACGACCATGACGACCATGTGGACCCTCGAACGTTATTGCACGTGCCGAAGGATGTCCCGATCGTCATTCCCAGCCGACGAAATCGCAAGAAATTTTTCTACGATTATCTGCCGTTGCTTCGTGAACTGGGGTTCAGTCATATCATCGAACTCGCCCACGGCGAGAGTTGGAGCTTTGACGGCGGCGCCGTGGTTTCGGTTCCGTTCTACGGCGAGGATCCCTGCGACCTGGAGATGCCAAGAAACTGCTATCTTGTGACCGATCGCGGGCAGAACGTGCTCGTGCATGCCGATAGCGGTCCGACGAACAATGGCCGATCGGCCATTCAGGAGGGGGTTATTCAGCGGTTAGTCCAGAAGTATGGTCCGCTCTCCCTCCTCCTGGCCTCCCAACAGCAGCTGCAGGAGATTCGCAGTTATGCTGCCCACGCGCCGCTGTCGCATCCGGGCCAGTGGCTTGAGGTCGGGGAGAACGGGTACCTGACCAACCGCTATCTGGACGAGTTGTGCGCCACTGCGCAGGCGCGCCTGTTTGTGTCTTATGCTACGGGTGGCGCCGATTGGTATCCGGATCACTTGTCATTTATGTTCAGCCAGCGCAATCCGGCCCGTACGGCCCTGCTCACCGCACATTGGGAGCCGCCGGAAAAGCTGAAAGATCTTCTGGCGCAACACGATTGCCGGTATCATCGCGCTCATGCGCTGGACGTGTTTCGAAACGTCGGCGATGAATCGATGGAAGTCCGCTCGGCGGCTGAGTCCCTGTCGCCGCTGCCGCTCTACCGAGTCGATCATGGGGACCCGTCGTTCATGAAGCGGGGTGGCCGATAGGCCAGGGGGATCCCCTCGGTGCGCGCCCGTGTGATGTGTGCACCGGCGCTGCGGCCGAGGTCGTTCCTGTGGCCGTGGCGGTCGGACTCGTCGAATGACCTGCCAGAAGGAGAGAACCGGTATGGGGTCTGCAAATGGGGTCGTACTGGTCACTGGTGCTGCCGGGTTCATCGGGTCTCATGTGGCCAGGCGACTGCTGGATCGCGGGGATGCCGTCCTGGGGCTGGACAATCTCAACGACTACTACGATGTTCGGCTGAAGGAAGCGCGTCTGGCACGGCTGCAGACGCACCCTCAGTTTCAGTTCGTGAAGCTGGATGTGTCGGATCGGCCCGGCATGGCCGCCCTCTTTGCGCAGCAGCGCATCAGGCGGGTGGTGCACTTAGCAGCGCAGGCCGGTGTCCGCTATTCGCTCGTGAATCCCCACGCGTATACGGCTAGCAACGTCGACGGATTTCTGAACATTCTCGAAGGGTGCCGGCATCATCAGGTCGAGCATCTGGTCTATGCATCCACAAGCTCGGTGTATGGCGGCCATACGAAGATGCCGTTTTCCGTGCATGACAATGTCGACCATCCGGTTTCGCTGTATGCGGCGACGAAGAAGGCTAATGAATTGATGGCGCACTGTTATGCGCATCTATATCGCTACCCGATTACCGGTTTGCGGTTCTTCACCGTCTATGGGCCCTGGGGTCGCCCCGACATGGCGCTGTTTTTGTTTACAAAGGCGATTCTTGAAGGCAAACCCATCGATGTGTTCAATCACGGGAAGATGCAGCGCGACTTCACCTATGTCGACGATATCGCCGAAGGCGTGTTGCGCACGCTCGATCGCCCCGCACAGGCCGATTCTCAGTGGGTGAGCGACAATCCCGACCCCGGGAGCAGTTCCGCCCCCTACCGGCTCTACAACATCGGCAATAACCAACCGGTAGACCTCCTACGATTCATTGAGGTACTAGAGAGCACACTCGGCAAGAAAGCTATGAAGAACTTTCTGCCCCTCCAGGCCGGCGATGTGCCGGCAACCTATGCCGATGTGGCGGATCTCATGCGGGATACCGGCTTTAAGCCGGCCACCCCGATCGAAACGGGCATCGCGCGGTTCGTCGAGTGGTACCGCGAGTACTACAAGGTCTGAGCACAGCTGGGTGCTGCGAGCCACGTCCGTCGAGCACCATCCTCCCGAGACACGGGCCGTCAGATGGCTCTCCTCGCACACGGTCCCTCTCGTGCAGGCTGCCTGTAATCGTTGGTGGACTTCCATCGGACCGCATACTGTCACTCTTCTGTTCCTGCGACTTGTTGCGGCGTGATGGATGGAGTAGAGTGACAATCATGAAGCCAAGGAGATGTAGAACTGCGGTGATGCTCTGGGCGCTGTCGGTGGGGGGATTGGTGTATGCCGGAAGTATGGAGACCGCACGAGCCGAGGCTTCCGTATCCGATGCACCGGCGTGGACCGAGTTGCGGGCTCAGACTTCAGGCGCGGGCGCCCAGGTTTCTTCCCCGAGTGATCAGCAGTCGGACCTGTTTCGCCAGGCGCCCACGCTGACCGGTCGGCTACGTGTCAGCGAACAGACGCTGATTCCGTATGTTGGCGCCGGCTTCGGCGGGGGCTATGTGACGGAACGTGATCGAGCCCTGGGTCCACAACCGACCCTTCCACAACAACACCTCTTCGGCGAGTCCATGGGTAAAAGCATGATGCCGAACGAGTTTCAGATGGGCATTCGCATTCCCTTCTAATCTCACTCGATCCCTCACTTCATCAGCCAGGTGTATGGTGCGCTTCAAGCGCCGGCGTGAAAGAGTCGCCGGGCCACGTCGTTCGGCTGGATCTCTTCCAGTGACGGGAGGACCAGATGCGCCTCGGTGAGTTGGGCGGCCGGGTAGGTGGTCGCGACCGCGAGGACACGCATGCCGGCCTTCAGCGCCGCCTGGATTCCTGCGCGGGAATCTTCGATGACGAGACATTCGCCGGATCGAAGGAGGGGTGGTCTGGGGCTGCGGGCGTTGAGCTGTCGAAGCGCGAATTCATACATCGCGGGATCGGGCTTGCCGACGGTGCATTCGTCCGCGGACACGATGAGTTCGAATCGTCCCTCGATGGCCGTTCCCGCGAGGGCGGAGAGAATGTGTTCCCGTCGGCCTCCCGATGCGATGGCCAGCCGGTAGTGCCCGAACGCTCGTTCGACAAACCCGGACACCCAGGGAAAAAGGGGCGGCGTTCGTGTCGCCGTATGCTCACGGAACAGCGCCGCTTTCCGTTCGGCGATCCGGGCATGAATCACGGGGTCGCATCGGCCATCCCGTTTCAGCAGCAGCGCGGCGGCACAGGTCCGCTCATCCATCCCGAGATAGGTGTCATAGTACTCGTCCTTGCTGATCGTCAGTCCGGATTCAGCAAGCGCTTGCTGAAAACATTCCAGGTGCGGTGTTTCGTCGTCGGCGATGACGCCGTTGAAGTCAAAAATGATTGCGCGCAGAGTCGACTCCTTTGTGCAGCCTTGACGGACCAGCGCCGTACTCTAGCTGAGTGCGGGTCGTAGGACAAATGGAACGCCTTGTTCCGCCGAGGTCCCTACGGTATGCTGCGGCACGAATTCGCTTCATGGCCGATCGAAACGGCAAACCGATCCTATTTCCCCTATGAGTGATTACGCAGTTCTCGGCGACCTGTTGGTGATCTATGCAGTGTCCACTGCGGTCGTGTTCACGTTTCACCAGTTCCGTCTCCCGTCGATCGCCGGGTTTCTTGTCGCCGGGGCTTTGATCGGCCCGCATGGGTTGCACCTGATTCCCGATGTGTCTCAGGTCCATGTGCTCGCCGAGATCGGCATCGTCCTGTTGTTGTTCACGATCGGTATGGAGTTTTCGTCCGCGCACTTTGCGGCGGCCCGCCGTACGCTGATGGTGGCGGCTCCTGTTCAAACCGGTGGGGTCCTGATTCTGGCGCTGCTTGGGGCGCTGGCCGTCGGCCTTTCCTATCAGCAGGGAATTTTCTGGGGATTCCTCCTCGCGCTCAGCAGCACAGCGATCGTCTTGAAAGCCCTCTCGGAGCAGGGCGAGAGCGATTCATTTCACGGCCGCGCCACGGTCGCGATTTTGATTTTCCAGGACCTTGCCGTCGTGCCGATGATGCTGATCACGCCGATCCTGGCCACACCCAGCGGGAGTGCGATGGGGATGGTGCTGATGACGCTGGTGAAGGCGGCCGTCGTGGTCGGGTTGATCGTCGCGGCGGCCTGGTATCTGGTCCCCCGATTGTTGCGGCATATCGTGCGGAGCCGCAGCCGCGAGTTGTTTTTGCTCTCGATCATTGTGTTGTGTCTGGGGATCGCCTGGTTGACCTCCCTGGGCGGCCTGTCGCTGGCCTTGGGCGCCTTTATCGCGGGTCTGGTCATGTCTGAGTCTGAGTACAGCCACCAGGCGTTGGCGGAGGTGTTGCCGTTTCGGGACAGCTTCAATAGTTTATTTTTCGTCTCGATTGGCGTCCTGATGGACCTGCGGGTGGTGTTGGACCATCCCTTCATCGTCCTGGGGCTGTTGGTCGCCGTCATTGTCGGGAAGTTGCTCACCGGCGCCGGCGCGATGGTCGCGGCTGGAGCCCCTCCCAGGTCGGCGGTCCTGGTGGGGGTGGCGCTTGCGCAGGTGGGCGAATTCAGCTTCATCCTTGCGCAGCAGGGGCAGGACGCTGGCCTCTTTACCGGAGATCAGTATCAGTTGTTTCTGGCAGTGTCGGTCCTGACGATGGTCGTGACGCCGTTCGTGATGCAGTGGTCGCCTCATCTGGGGAGGCGGATTGAAGCGTTGCAGCGTGTTCGCGGATGGATGCCGTCGCGCACGGTGGCCCATGTCGAGCAATTAGAGGGGACGCAGGTCCGGATCAAAGACCATGTCATCATTGTGGGGTACGGTCTCAATGGGCGCAATCTGGCTCGTGTGCTTGGCGAAACGGAAATTCCGCATGTGGCGTTGGATCTGGATGGGGAAACCGTGCGCCGCGAAGCGCGCCATGGCGTACCGATCTATTACGGCGACGGCTCGAATGCCAATGTGCTTCGACACATGAAGATCGAAGACGCCAAAGTGCTGGTGGTCGCCCTGTCCGATCCCTTCACGGCTCGAAGAACGGTGAAAGTCGCAAAGGGGTTGAATGCGAAGCTGCACATTGTGGTGCGGACGCGATACTTGCGGGAGTTGGAAGAACTGCATCAGCTGGGCGCAGACGACGTGGTGCCGGAGGAATTCGAAACCTCGATCGAAATTTTTGCGTTGGTGTTACGGACCTATAGCCTGCCCCAGGAATTCGTGGCGCGCAAGGCCGAGCAGATCAGGCGGGAAGGGTACGCCTTGTTACGGCGCAGTGAAATGCCGGAATTGGCGCACCACCTCCGTGGCGGGACACTGACTGATGTCGAGGTCGAAACCTGCCGGATCGATGACGACGCGCCGGCGGTGGGAAAATCGTTGGCGGAGCTGTCCATTCGTCCGCGAACCGGGGCGTCGGTCATAGCCTGGACCCGGAGTCAGGTGACGCAGTCCAATCCGTCGGAGCACGTCCGCCTGCAGGCAAGCGATGTGATCACGCTGCTCGGATCCCGAGAGCAGATTCGTCGGGCCATGGCGCTGCTGAACGAGCCCAATCATGGCACGAGCCACCCGATGAGCTAGCCTCATCGCGCGCCCGATTTTACCAGTCGGTTAGCTTCTCCACCGAAGTGTGACGCGGTCTTTCAGCGGATGGTCCAGCGGTGTCCCGGTTTGGACCGAGGTCAGGTAGGCGGCTTTGAGTTTGTAGTACCACTTGGCCGGAGTGTCGGCATCGTCGATCAGCATCAGCGCCGGTTTGTACTTCAACCCCACCGCTTGCCGCTCCATGGCCTGCTTGTCCTGCTTCATGAAGATATTGGCGAAGTATCGAAACAGGGGTTTGGCAAACGGAAGCCAGGGAAGGATGTTCCAGGCGGCGGCGAAGTCGATTCGGCACTGCTGCTCCCCCACCGGCGTCACGGTGGCACGGGAAGACACGAACATCGATCCGCACTGCACGAACTCAAATCGTTGATTGGGAAGGACGAAGTCGATCGTGGTCGTCAGCGGACCACCGTAGAGTTTATTGAGCAGCTTATAGGGTCCGCTGTTTTTGGAGGGGGCGTGTGGCACCATCCGAAATCCGTTGGGAATGGGCTCGAAGGTCTTTGCCTTGTCGTGCATGCTGGCTTGAGTTCGCCACCAAGAGCTTTGATGGACGAAAGGGCCGTGTGCAGGATCCATGAGGCCTACGATGCCGTCGTCGATGGTGCAATCCAAGATCGTGGAGATGTGAACCATACGATACGGCGTGGACGGCAGTGGAAGGCGTGGAAGTTCAGGCATCGGCCCATCCAGCCGTTGCGGATCGGGTAGATAGACCCACACATACCCGTCTGCTTCTTGGCACGGGTAGGAGGTGATCCCGATTTTCTCGGGTCGAAGCGCCGATCCCTCGACAAGAGCCGGAATGTGACGACAGCGACCGCCTGTATCAAATTGCCATCCGTGATAGGCACACTCAACGCGTTCTCCGTCAAAATGACCGAACGACAGGGGCATGCCCCGATGGGGACAAATGTCTCGCATGGCCGCCACTCGACCTTGTCGGTCTCGGCACACGAGAATCGGTTGTCCCAACATGACCTGGGTTTGCATCTGACCGACGGCCAGGGCCTCGCTGGTCGTCGCCGGGTACCAGAAGCCGAAGAGAGGGGCACTTTTCGTCGGTTTGAGTTCGGTAATGAGGTCTGTGCTCATGGGCGACCGGGCAAGCTTCTGGGCTGAATGAACGCTTGGACTATAACGGTGGGCCTGCGGCAGGTCAAGCAAGCACCTGTATCGCATGCGTATCGGGCGAAAGCCGCTGTGGGGCCATACCCATGCGGGCACGCCTTCGTCCACGGGTCCCATTTCTTGACAAGAAAAAGAAGCGGAGACTATAGTCATTTTCAGTAGTTTGTCCGCGTGTTCTCTGTGTTCTCACCGGCGAGGGAAGCGATGACGACCGCACAAATCGAGCCCACAGCGGCCCTGACGCAACTCCGCGAGTCAAAGGCCGACCGCGTGACGATCGTGCTCCTCAGTGGAGACCTCGATAAGGCAATGGCCGCGTTTATTATCGCGACCGGCGCTGCTGCCATGGGTATGCAGGTGACAGTGTTTTTCACCTTCTGGGGGCTCAATACGATTCGCAAAAAAGGGGCAAGCAGTTCAGCGTCGGATTGGCTGCGCCGGATGTTCGGCTTCCTCAACAAAGGCGGAGCCGATACCTTGCCTCTGTCCCGTTTTCACTTCTGGGGGCTGGGCACAAAAATGATGCAAGTCGTGATGAGGCAGAATCGCATGCCTGGCGTGCCGGAGCTGATGCAGATGGCGCTGGACCTTGATGTTCGCTTCATTGCCTGCACCACCACAATGGGCTTGATGGGAATTACCAAAGACACGTTGATCGACGGCATCGACCAATTCGCGGGTGTGACCACCTACCTGGCTGAAGCGAAGCAGGGCAGCGTCAATCTGTTCATATAAGCAGGGGTTGAGGAGAGGGCATGATACAGGCCGATGTGAAACTCGATACGCTCGGGTACTTTTGTCCGATGCCGATCATTCTGACGTCGAAGAAGATTAAGGAACTGACGATGGGCCAGGTGCTGGAAGTCGTCTCGGACGATGAGGGTATCAAGAAAGATATGCCGGCCTGGTGTGAAACGACCGGCCATGAAATGGTGGGACTGGAGGAAGAGCACAGTTCTTCCAAGCGAATCTACAAGGCGTTCGTCAAGAAGGCCAAGTAACATTCGAGGACAGGCCACGCATGCGAGGCCGTCGTGTTTCTGCCAAGCCGGAGGGGAGCCGAAACCCCCCGGCTTTTTTCTTGCGTCGAGGAACCCCGGCGACGGTGTCTTGATCTGAGAGGATGGGAGCACGCACGCAGTGAGTCAGATCGTCGAATGTGTGCCGAATTTCAGCGAAGGCCGGAATCCTGAGGTGATTCACGCGCTCGCTGCCCTGGTTCGGTCTGTGCCCGGCGTGGTGCTGCTGGATGAGACGAAGGATCCGGACCACCATCGGGCGGTCCTGACCTTCGCGGGAAGGCCCTATGCTGTGGCGGAAGTCGCCTTTCAGATGGCGCGGCTCGCCTCGCAACTGATCGACCTGCAGACGCATCATGGTGAACATCCGCGCGTCGGGGCGACAGATGTCATGCCCTTCGTCCCCATTCGTGACGTCAGTATGCAGGACTGTGTGCAGTTGGCTCGCATGGTGGGGCAACGGATCGGCAACGAACTCAAAATTCCCGTCTTCCTTTACGAACAGGCGGCGAGCAAGCCTGAGCGGAAGCAACTGGAGTGGATTCGAAAGGGAGGGCTGAAAGGATTGGCCGACCGAATGGCTGCCGATCCTGGATGGGCTCCGGATTTTGGACCGAAGCAGTTGCACCCGTCCGCCGGGGCGACCGTGGTGGGTGCGCGGTGGCCGCTCATCGCCTTCAATGTGAATTTGAAGACGCAGGATCTGTCAGTCGCGAAAGCAATTGCGAAGGTCGTTCGTCAGTCGAGCGGAGGCCTTCCCTGTGTGAAAGCCATCGGCGTCGAGCTGCGCAGTCAGGGACTCGTGCAGGTCTCGATGAATCTGACGAACCATGAGGAGACACCGCTGCACAAGGCGTTTGCCGCGGTGCAGCAGGCGGCGGCGGCTCATGGCGTGGAGGTTGCCGGGACCGAACTCATCGGTCTTGTCCCAGAGCAGGCCCTCATTGAGACGGCACAACAGGCGCTCTGTCTGGATCGATTCGAGAGGCGGCAGGTGCTTGAAGCGCGTTTGGAGACTGCCGAATCGCGTTCGGCGATTGGGCGACTAGCCGCATCCCCATCAGTCAAAGCACAGCCATCTGCGACCCGCTTCGGGGCATCTGATGTGTGGGAAGGTGCAGAGCAGGGACTGACCGGGGGCAGCGCGGGCGCCCGTTCCGCCATGTTTGCGGCTGCCTTGGGGGTCATGGTGGCGAAGTTGAATCGCGCGCGAGCGGTAGAAACGCGCTTGTCTGAAATTTCAGCGAGACTCTCGGAACTGGTGCAGGGTGATCGCGATGCCTATGCCCGTGTGCTACAGGCCAAGAAGCTTCCACCGAATCATCCCGATCGTGCGATCGCCCTGTCGTCCGGTCTCCTGGGTGCGATTGAGACTCCCCTGGAAATCGTGAAACTGTCCTGCGAACTCATTCCGCTCCTGCGCGGACTCATGGCGCAGGCGAAGCCCGAGGTGCATCCGGATCTCACGATGGGGATGCGGTTGGCCGATGCGGTCATCGATGGGTGTGTGGCCATGGTGGAAGAGAACATGAAAACTCAACCAAATCAGCAGCTTATTGAGTCGATCCGGCAGCGATTTTCGCGTGTCGAACAAATGCTTGTGGATGCGAAATCGCTATGCTACACTCCGCCCTTCGATTCGTGGCCCCAAAACATGTTGAATATCCTGAAACTTCGGTGAAAGAGAGTCGAAGGTAGCTGACGATGGAAATTAAGGTTTTCAATAACAACGTTGAAAAGGCCCTGAAGGTCGCCAAGAAAAAGTTGGCGGGCGAAGGATTGTTCCGCGAACTGAAGCGACGTCGGTATTATGAAAAGCCGAGTGTTCGCAAGAAGGCGAAAGAGCGCGAGGCTCAACGTCGGCGACAGAAGTGGCTTGCGAAGCGACGGCCTGAATAGTCGTCGGGCATTCCTTCCTTCAGACGACCATTGCGATCACTCCAGCTAAGCTCTCCGCTCCGGCAGATCCATGCAGGCGCAACAAATCCACGCTGCCATCCGTACGGTCAAGCGGGAGATTGCCCAATGGCCTGATCCGGTGGTCGGCGTTGTGGCCAAAGAGACCAGCCGCGATCCGTTCCTGGTTCTGATTTCCTGCCTCCTCAGTCTACGCACAAAAGACAAAACCACTGCCGAAGCCAGTGCGCGGCTGTTTGCGCTGGCGTCCACTCCGGCCACGATGCGGCAGCTCACGTTGTCGGCCGTCGAGCAGGCCATTTATCCCGTTGGGTTCTACCGGACCAAGGCGAAACAGATTCTTCAGATTTGCACGCAGCTGCTCGAGCGATACCAAGGGCGTGTGCCGGATTGCATCGAAGAGCTGTTAACGCTGCCCGGTGTGGGGCGAAAGACGGCGAACTTAGTGGTCACAGTTGGATATGAGAAGCCGGGGATTTGTGTCGACATTCATGTCCATCGGATCAGTAATCGATGGGGGTATGTGAAGGCGAACACCCCGGACGAGACGGAGCAGGCGCTCCGCAGAAAACTACCCAGCCAGTATTGGATCACTTTCAACGATCTGCTCGTCCCTTACGGACAGCACCTCTGCCAACCTGTCTCGCCGTTCTGTAGCCGATGCAAAATTGTGAAATATTGCGATCGAATCGGTGTGACGAAAAGCCGTTAGACGTACCTCATTCAGGCAATCGCTGGGATGAAGAGAGTGGTGGCGGATGGCGCGCGTTAGACGCGGCCGCAACGGCGATCAGATAAACAGCTTGGTTTCCGCCTGGGCCGTCAATGACAGGATGGAGGGCAGGCCCAGCACTTCGTCGACGTTTCGCTCGACGGCCCCTGCGTCAACTCCCATGTATTCAAGGCCCGCGCTGCAGGCGATGACACGAAATTGGCCCACGAGGCGGGCTTCTCGAAACATTTCGGAGATAGTGGGCACCTTTTTTTCTTTCAGGAGACGGGCGACCTCATCGGCGGAGGCCGCATATTCCTGAGGAAAGTCGATCTGATCGAGTTTGCCCTCCGCCAGTTTCTTGATCGTCCAGAACAGCAGGACGACAATCACGTCTTTGCCCATCGCTGCGGCGGTCAGGCCGAGGGTGGCCACCTGGTGCAATTTATCGTACGTGGCGTTGTGGGCGAAGATGACGAATTTGGGTTTCTCGGCCATGGCGGCTATTTGACCTTCTGTCGGGTTTTGACGCTGTTCACAAAATCGGTGATGGCCGCATCCACTTCGGCCGGTGTCATGGCGCGGTCGTGCATTTCACTTTCGTCGAGCAGGTACCGCGTGCCTTCTTTTTCTTGCCGGACCACCACGGAATTTTCCGGAGTGACTTCCACCCGCATGAACCACTCTTTCCCGTCCTGGGTGATGACGACTTCCTTTCCGAGCCCGATTTTGGTGATTTCAATAGCGAGTGTGGGCCCGTCCGGTGCATCCGCAGCCTGAGCTCCGTGATGCAGTGGGACGAGGGGACTGAGTGTCAGCACGAGGCCAAGGAGGGACAGGACGTAGACGATGGAAGGATGCTGCGTCGGCAGCCAGTTCTCAACAAGGTGCAGCGGCATAGGGCGAATTATATCTGGAGGCGTGGGGAACGTAAACCGGCATGCCGATACTCTTTCCGCCGTACAAAGCCCCATGCTAGGATGCGCCGGTGATGTCCGACCTGTTGGCGCAGATCGAGTCCTACGTCCCGGCGAACGTGCTCATTTGGTTTGCTGTTTCGTCCGTGTTCATGTTTGTCGGGACTCTCATCGCGATTCCCATTATTCTCATGCGGTTGCCGGCTGATTATTTCGATGTCCGCACGCCGCGCCCCTGGATGGAAAATCACCATCCGATTATTCGGCTGTTGGGGCATATTGTCAAAAATGTCGTCGGGGCGATTTTTCTCTTCGCAGGGTTTCTCATGCTGTTTCTGCCGGGGCAGGGGGTGTTGACGATGCTAATCGGGCTCTCGTTGATTGAATTCCCGGGGAAGCGGCGCGTGGAAGCGAAGATCGTGGGGCAATCGACCGTCCTGAGCACCATCAACGCCATGCGGGCGAAGTTCGACAAACCCCCACTGATCATCGCGCCGGATTGATCAGGTTGAGCTCAATCGTGTTACGCAATCCAAGCTAACATCACTGTGCCTGCTGCCTTGTGCCTTGTACTCCACCATGCCGACTCTGTATCTCATCGACGGTAGCGCCTACATTTATCGGGCGTTTTTTGCCCTGCCTCCCCTGTCGAACTCCAAGGGCTTACAGACTAACGCCGTGTACGGCTTCACGACCATGTTGCTGAAGGTTCTGCGCGACCATCGACCGGACTATGTGGCGGTGGTGTTTGATGAGAAAGGCCCCACCCATCGCCACGAAGCGTTCAAGGAGTACAAGGCGCAACGGCCGCCCATGCCCCAAGGGATGAGTGCACAGATTCCCTACATTCATCGGGTGGTAGAAGCCCTGTCCTTACCGGTCATCCGCCAAGCGGGGTATGAGGCGGATGATTTGATCGGCACCTTGGCGCGGAAAGGTGAGGGCGAGGGGCTCGATGTCGTGATCGTGACCAGCGACAAAGATATGTTCCAGCTCCTGACGCCAAAGACACGGATTTATGATCCGGTGAAGGATAAGTGGTTCAACGAGGCGGATTCGTTGGTGCGGTTTGGCGTCGAGCCGGCGCGCGTCGTCGAGATCATGGGGCTGATGGGTGACACGAGCGACAATATTCCCGGCGTCAAAGGCATTGGAGAGAAAACCGCACTGAAGTTGATCACGCAATTCGGGACGATCGACGAACTGCTTCGCCGGGTCGAGGAAGTCACACCGGCCAAGACGAAGCATCTCCTGCTGGAGCAGGGCGAGAATGCGCGCATGAGCAAGCAACTGGCGACGATCGACATCGAGTGCCCGGTGGAGTTTGTCCCGTCCCATTTCCAAGCCAAGGCGCCGCATACGGAGACGCTCGTGAGTCTCTTGCGCGAGTTGGAATTTATGACGTTGGCCAAAGCCTTCCAGGGGGAGACTCCTGAGCCCAACCGCTTAGGTTCAGACGTGATCGACATTCACGATGCCGCGGGAGCCACGCAATTCCTGACGCGGCAGGAGGCGGAGCCGCTCCTGGGCGTGGCCTGCGTGTTGAGTGAGGCGTCCGGTGTGCGGGCCGATATTCGGGGCTGCGCCCTGGGCTGGTCTGACGGTGCTGCAGCATTCGTCCAAGGCGATGCCCGTGACTGGCCTGGCCCGTTGATCGATTATCTGCGAGACGGGAGTCATAGAAAAGTCGTCCAAGATCTCAAGCCGTTCCTGTTGGCGCTCCATCGGCAGGGCCTTGAGATGCCGGGGCCCTATTTCGACACGATGGTGGCCGACTACCTGCTCAATCCGAATCGTCGCGCGCATACGCTCGACGCTATCGCGATGGATGCGCTGAGTTATCAACTTGGCGCCGGAGCAGCTGAGAAGATCGACCCGAGGCCGCAATCCCTATTCGACGTGGACGAGCACGCGATTCATCGATCAGGTGAGGCGGCGGCCGTGACGGCCAAGGTGGCGCCGCTGTTGCGCGAACGATTGCGGGAGCAGGGCAGCTTGGCCCTGTTTGAAGACGTCGAAATGCCGCTGGTCCCGGTGCTAGTCGAGATTGAACGGAATGGGTTCTTGCTCGACGTTGAGAGCCTGCGCTCGCTGAGTCGAGAACTGGAACGAGAGCTCGATCAGATGGTCAGCACCATCCATCGGCTCGCCGGTGGTGAGTTCAATATCGGCTCGCCCAAACAACTGGCCACAGTGCTGTTCGAGAATCTTGGCCTCAAGCCGCTTCGGAAAACCAAGACCGGCTTCTCCACCGATGAAGACACGCTCACCCAGCTGGCCGGTCAGCATGAACTCCCCGCACACATTCTCAATTACCGGACCTTGACGAAACTCAAATCGACCTATGTCGATGCCTTGCCGCAGTTGGTGAATCCCGACACCGGACGGCTCCACACCTCGCTTAACCAAACGGTGGCGGCCACAGGACGCCTCTCCTCCACCGATCCGAATCTGCAGAATATTCCGGTGAAGGGGGACTACGGTCTCCGTATTCGTGAAGCCTTCATCACGCCGCCGGGACATCACTTGCTCTGTGCAGACTATAGTCAGGTGGAACCGCGGATTCTGGCCCATCTGTCGCAAGACCCTCGATTGCTGCAGGTGTTTGAGCAGGGCGAAGACATTCATATGGCCACGGCCATGGAGATTTTTAATCTTCCTGCCGGGGAGGTGACGCGTGAGATGCGACGGGCGGCGAAGAGCGTGGTGTTCGGCATTGTGTACGGCATCAGCCCGTTCGGCCTCGCCTCAAATATCGGTGTGTCCCAGGTGGAAGCCAAGAAATATATTGAGACGTTCTTTGAGAAGTTTGCGGCCGTCAGGGCGCTCATGGATCGGAACATCGACGACGGCAAAACCAAAGGGTATACGACCACGATTCTCGGTCGCCGCCGGCCGATTCCGGAACTGCAGAGCGGCGATCCTTCGCAGCGTGGCGTCGGTGAGCGGATGGCGGTGAATAGTCCGATTCAGGGCTCGGCTGCGGATTTGATCAAGGTGGCCATGATCAACGTCCATCGGCGGCTGCGAGACGAGTTGCCGGCGTGCAAGATGATTCTTCAAGTGCACGACGAACTGATCTTCGAAGTGCCGGACGGAATGTTGGAGCAGGCGCAGCACCTCGTGAAGGAGGAAATGGAGGCGACCGGCACGGCGCTGAAGCTCTCGGTCCCGCTTAAGGTGGATGTGGGTGTGGGGGCCAATTGGCGAGTGGCCCACCCTTAGCCAGCGGCTGAACAAGGTCTCCAACTTCGTTCTCGGGCGTCTCGGCCTCCTCAACGTACTACACGACGTACAGCCTCGGAGGCCTCGCACCCTGCGGCCTCGTTGGACGACCTTTTTGAGCCGCTGATGATTGACGAACGGTGCAAGCTTTGCAGAGACATGAGCGGGAGCTAATTGGTTATGTCGCCACGAAAGCGTACATTGACCATACCCGAGTCTGAGTTTCAGGCCTTGGTGCAGGAAGCATTGGACGGCCTGCCGGATGAATACGCCAAGCTCCTCACCAACGTGGCCGTGGTGGTCGAGAAAGAGCCTCCGCCTGATGTCCGCACTGATCTGGAGTTGGAGGACGGCGAAGATCTCCTCGGCCTCTACCAAGGTCTCCCCATCGACAAAGAGTCCTTCTTTCAGGCAGGCGGGCAACTGCCGGCCAAAATCTCAATTTATCGCGGACCCATCCTCAGACTGTGTCGGACCAAACAGGAAGTGGTGCAGGAAGTGCGCGATACCGTCGTGCACGAGATCGGGCATCATTTCGGCTTTGACGACGACGAGATGCCGTACTGAGCAACGGTGACGAAGGAGTAGCTGCTGGACGGCGTGTGGTGGGAGAGGTAGGGGGTGTCAGCGCAAAGAGGTGTTGAGAGGTCGTTACGAGTATAGCCGGCCGACGATCTGAGTGAAGTTGAACAGCATGGCGTTCGCGCGGGTGTAAGCGGCGTGGCCGTAGTAATGGTCGCGGACGTTCGTCGAACTCGTGCAGTCTTTGTAATCCACCAGCAGGCACTGTCCTTCGCTCGGGAAGCGCGTGGCGCGGCGTGCGCATTCCACCCATCGTTCAAATCCGTCGTAGGGCTCCACTAATTCCCACACAGCCTTATTGGCCGTTTTGGCATTCTCCGCGGGCAGCGCGTCACTTCCGGCCACGGCCAGTTCCTGTACGTAGTCCCCACCCCAGGCGATCGGCATTTCAACAGAGATCTGTGGCAGCTCCATTTTGGAGAGCCAGGTCTTCCCGTCTGTGCGTAGATTACGGTGGTTCACGATGTGGAGTAGCTTGCCAATGCCGGATGGATCCCAGCCGTATCGTACCGGAGTGCCGAACGTCACGATGTCGAGCGAGGCCCCGTTGAGCAGGGTTCCTTGGCTCAGCAATGGATCGATGTGGTGAATGGCGTGTGCGTCCGGACCTTGTGGTTGTGCGGCAAGGAGCAATTCGAAGAACGTCTTTCGTCCCGTGATCGGTGACGGGCAGAGCAGATTGGAGGCCAGGGCAAGCACGAGTCCGGCCTGACCGTGGGCTTGGACCAGGATACGATCGCCGGCTCCAAGATGCTGCTCGACCACGAGGGCGCGAAGTCGATCCAAGAGTCGGCACGCAGCCAGGGCGCGTCCCAGATGATGGTGCTCGCTGGACCACAGTTCCCGCAGGCAGAGAATCGGTTTCGCGACCTGCTGGTTCAGGGCCTTGCGGCACTGTTCGATGGTGTGTGCGGTGAAATTGCCGGCGTCGCCGATCTGGCTGTCCAGCATGTGCTTCGTGGCGTCGTCGTTCGAGAGGGGCGGTTTGAGGCCTCCGGGCAGCGGAGTGATGCCGTTCGTGCCTTCCCGCATGAACGAGAGGAGCGAATCCAGACCTGAAATCCCGCGTGAATAGCCGCGCTTGAGTCCCCCCACTTCATCGAGCCGTCCCAGGCCGAAGATATCGGTGCCTGGAATCGCACCATGAAGAAAGAGCATGACGCGCACCCCGGCCTGCGACAGTTTCTGCCCGACTTGCCCCATGGTGACCTGCCACTGAGGGGATCCCATATCGGGGGAAGGGGTCCACTCGGCAGCGGTGAGGCGCTCACCGGGATTCTTGCGAGAGAGCTCATCGTGCTGAAAATTGTTTTCGACGGGCATGGGACGACTGTCTTACCCGAAATCCAACCTGAAGTTCAATGGAGAGGTCGTCAGGCTCTGCGGGAGTGGTTAGCGGCGTGTCGGCGAATCGTGGGCCATCGGCTCAACGGCGGGAGAAGCCGGGAGGTGAGTTTTTGGCATCACGGCCACCGCAGAGCAGGTCTTGGTTCCATCATCCATGTGGCGGTCCACGATGGTGACGCCCTGCAGATATTCCTGGACGATTTCTTCACGCACCACCTCGATGTCCTGTTCGGTCTCGCGGCCGGTGCGCTCGCGCAGGCGGTCGATCGCATGCTCCTTCACCTGAACGCGGATCTGTTTGGCGATGTCGGCCCGTGCGGCCAATTCCGACACGCGCTGACATACCAGAGGGCCCTTGTTCAAGTCACCTTGGCCCTGTCCGATCAGAAAGTGCTCGGCATCATAGGTTCGTGCCGACGGTGGTTGCGCTCGATTCTGGTGCTCAGGCGCAAGGCCCTGTTCTCGTGTGTGCAACTGGCGGAATGTACGGTCGGCATGATCGCGGACCTCTGGGGTGGAATCCGCTGCCGGCGCAGGCGTGGTGGTCACGAGGGCGCACAGGAGCCACCCTCCCGCACACACCTGTCCTCTTGTCATGAACATCCTCATTGTCCTCCCTGGTTGTTGCCCGGGGGCGAGTTGCGCTGGGGGACCAGGCTGGATGAACCGCCTGGTGGAGTCTGTTGGAGGCTTGGCGGGTGAATCCCACGAAAGGTCGGCATTTGTGGCGGTGTGCCGGCGGGTGAACCAGAGGCTCCTCCGGCGCGATAGGTGTGCAAGGTTGGCTGGCCCGTCTGGCCGTTGGGGGGTGGGACTTGCCGATAGGTCGGCATTGTGCCTCGACTTACGGGCGGCACGCCGGTTCCCGGCCGAGGGTGGACTTGGATAATGGTGGTGCCGTTGCCTGGCTGGGCCGGTTGGCCCGTCGGGTTGGGGAGCAGCGGATTGAGTTGATAGACGCTGGAAAGTTGTCGCGAGTCGGTGGACGGAGTGGTATCGGGCTGAGCCGGCGATTGCGGAACCACGTAGTATCCGGGAAGAAACGGGACGGTATGGGGAACGGGCGGCTGTTTCGGTTGAGGTGGGGCAGGAGGAGTGTTCGTTGTCACCGTCTGTTGCGCTGCGACGAGGTGGGGATTGTCGGGATTCAGCCGACCGGCCAAGCCGAGGAGGCCTTGCACATGGGCGAGGCCTGCTGCCGGATAGGGCTGTGCAAATGGTGCGATCAAGAGCCAATCGGTCCAGGCTTGCGCCACCATCGCGTTCGACTCCGCCTGATCGAGCAGGCGGGCGCGCTGCTGATTCAGCTCTCGGGCCTGTTCGGGGGACTGGGCTTGGGCCAGCGCTCGGTTGGCATCGGCGAGTTGCTGCTGCAGATGATCGATATCCGCCTTCAGCGCGAGCAACTCGTCTCGCACGGTTTCCTGCTGCTTCAGCGCGGCGAGAGCCTGAGCGACCTCGTCGGTGTCCACTTGCGTCTTCAGGTCGACGTGGATCACCACGACCTCACCGTCCAACCTGGTTCCTACCTGTTGATCGAGCACCAGCACCATCCCGGCGGTATAGCTGCGCAGTTCATCGCGGGTGACGTCCAGATCTCGTACGATCGTGACGCGTTCGAGATAGGAGGCCACCTGTTCCAACGCGTCTTGTTTGGCTTGGTCGCCTGCCAGCCGGATGGCATCCACTCTCGTTTCCCGATCGGTCATACGATGCTCCCCCGAGGCCGTCACGACTCGAATGTCGGCATGGCTCGCAGTCGGCCAGGCCACGACGAGTGCCACATTGAGCGTGAGTAGGCTGCTGAGCGTGGAGGTCGCCAATTTTCGAAGAAACCTGCGCGGGGTGATGTGGGGATGGTGAAACTGCTGGTGGTCGGTCATGGGCGTACCCAGCACCTGAGGGAGCTGCCGGTGTATTGATTCGGGGAGAATTGTGTCCTCAGATTCAGGATAGCATCGATCGTCTTGGAGCGCTATGAGAGGCGCGGTTCGCGCCTTGCCTTCCCGGAAAACAGCGTGCTAAGGTACTTTCTCTTCGCATTGTTACACGATTCTCTGGTGAGGCAGCTCATGAGTGATATCCGCGCGTTTTCTATCACGGCGGCGGCGTTTCGTATGGCCCTGTTTCTGGGCCTGACCCTGGTATTTTCCTCCACATCATCCATGGCCTTGGCCGCGCGTGGCGGCGGTGCGCCTTCAGCACCGGAAGCGGCAACCGAACACGTCATCCTGTTTGTCTTGGAAGGGCTCGGCCAGGAGTCATTGAAGAGTGGGGTGATGCCCGTCTTGTCGTCTCTGGTGAAGGATGGATCTGTCACCTGGTCGGCCACTGCCGTCGCGCCTGCGCGTCGCTTGCCGACGATGGCGTCGTTGGTGACGGGGATGCCGGTTGCCAAACACGGCATCACCTGGAATGTCTTTGAATTCAGCCGTGGATACCCCCGCGCGCCGACTGTGTTTGACTATCTCGACTTGAGCGGGGGGCGGGACAGCGCCATTTTTTATATGGATGAGTCCCTCTATCAGCTTGCCAAGCCGGAACCGTATACCGACTATCAGATGTGTGGGCCACTGAGGGCCGAGTGCAACCCAGACCGGTTGGTCGGGTACGTGCGGGACTACTTCAAGAAGGCCACCAGCGGTTCCGGGTATGGTCACGCCATCCCATCGTTGCCCCATCTCCTGGTGGTGCATTTGCCGGCACCCGGTCGTGTCGGTGAGGCGCAGGGGTGGAAATCGGCTGCGTACAAAGATGCCCTCAAGGCCGTGGATAAGGCGATGGGGACGGTGCTCGATTTATACCGCGAACTGGGTTTGATCAAGCGGACGACCATCTTCGCCACTTCGTTGAGCGCCTTCGGGGAGACGCAATTCTCCTCCGGTGAGGTGGGCAGCGAGCAGGCGGCTGCCGTTCCGGTAGTGCCCTGGATCGCATCCGGCGTCGGGATCAAGGCGGGTTATGCGATCCGTCAGCCGGTGTCGATCATCGATACCGGTGCGACCGTCATGCGCGCGCTCGGACTTACCACCTATACTGAATGGGAGAGCCACCCCGTCGAAGAGATTTTCAAGACGGCATTCACGGCGGCTCCTGTCAGCCCACTCCTGCAATAGAGGACCGATGTATACAGCGTCGCATAGATCTCTCATGGGGCGGTCGGCGTTCATGGTGGTCCTGATCCTGACCGGTCTGGTGGGGTATTCGGAACAACTTCTGGCCGCCGGCCCTCCCCCAGCCTATACGAAGGAGCACGCCATCACGATCGATCCGACTCCGCTGGTGCCGCAATCGTGGTGGCAGGTGCCTGGTATCACGCCGCCGCTCTGGGTGTTGGACCCTGAAACCTCGGATGCCTATCGTACGACAGAAACGCGTGAGTTGAAACTCAAGCCAGGACAATACAAGTTCATCAGTTTTACCTTCGACTTTCCCTTCACGGTGAGTTTGGATGGGAAACTGGAATACTCCAAGTCACTCGATCAATGTGTGGAGGGCCGCGGGACGCAGACCCTGGTGGTACGGTGCAAGCGTACCTATCCCCATGGCGGTCAACGTGACGCCTATTATGGAAACAATGAGGTAGGTGATGGCACAGGCACTCGATGATTTGCTGGATTCCCTCGAAGATCCGGACGATGCCACCCGCGAAGAGGCCGCAAAGTCCCTTGCGCAGTTGGCGGACCCGAAGACGCTGGATGCGCTGATCGGCGCCTGTGGCGACGAGTACTGGTCCGTGCGGACGCGCGCCGGTTGGGGGGTGGCGAAGATCGGCGGCGCGAAGGCCCTTGAAGCGTTGATTGCGCTCTTCAATGACCCGATCATGGAGGTCCGCAACGAAGCGGTTGCGGCCGTGGTGTCGCTCGGAGCGGGTCAACTGGATCGTCTGCTGACAGCCTTGAAAGATGAGCGGTGGCGCGTTCGGGAGCATGCGGCGAAAGCCTGTGGCGATCTGCGCGATGCACGCGCGGTCGACGGGCTGGTGTTTGCCTGCCGGGATCGGGACGGCGCCGTGAAAAGTGCTGCCGCGGAGGCGTTGGGGAAAATCGGTGATGCCAAGGCGATTCCCGTCTTGATCAAGCTGTTCCGGGATTCGTCGAAGATTGTGCGTGAGACGGCCGGGATCGCGTTGGTGGCCATCGGTCAGCCCTCAGTCGATCTGCTGCTCGAGACCATGAAGGATAAGGATTTCGTCGTGCGCTGCCATGCGGCTCGCGCCCTGGGCGGGATGACGACGGACTATCAAATCGGCAAGAGTTGGGTTCGCGAGCCACGCGTCGTTGATGCCTTGATCGAAGCACTCAAAGATCCGGACCGTGCCGTGCGCGAAGATGCCACGATTGCCTTGGGCATGATCGGTGACCCTCGCGCGATCGATGGGCTGTTGGAAGCCATGAAGGACGGTGCCGTGAAGCGTCATGCCATTGCGTCGCTCGGGATGATCGGCGATCCCCGCGCCCTCCCTGCCGTCTTGGCGGCGCTCAAGGGCAAAGGGGTGCGCCAGGATGGAACACCGACTCCCGGATGTATCGTGAGTGAGGATGCGTTCATCAAGGAGGCGGCCGCCACTGCACTCGGACATTTTCGCGATCCGCGAGTGATTCCCGACCTCATCATGCTGTTGAAGGACGGCGTCTTGCGTGAGAAGGCCGCCTCTGCGTTGGTGCTGATCGGCGACTCCGCGATCGAACCGTTGATTTCATTCCTCTACGATCCCAAAGCCTCCGAAGTTGAGTCCGAAGGCGAACGGGTATTGTCCTATGCCTCGGTCCGGTTGACGGCCAAAGACTCTCTGCGGTTATTGGTCGTGGAAACATTGGAGCACCTGGGATGGACGCCTCCCGATGAAGAGACCTCGGTGGATTCCAGTCAGGCCGACAATCTTCGCGTCGATCGCCCCTTGGGGGATATCGGGCGGTTCGGTCCGAGCGGAGATTTCGCGAAAGGATCGGTACGGTAACAACCACGGGGCTTTCGCAATGGCCTTGCCGATTCTGAGCATCAGGCGCTCCTGCCGTTTCTTCTCCTTCCGTGTCGATGGGGCTCGTGGAACTGGTGTGAGGCCGAGTTGAAGCAGGCGAGCAGGGACGTGTATGAGGCGCTCTGCGGCCACTGGTCCTCTCTTGCAGCCGGCGCTCGGGCAATTCGATCAGTCCCCTGCAGCCGAATGCTACGCGAAGGTCGATGGCCCCATCGGATGCCGAGGTACCATGGCCGACACGGTCAGTGAGCAGATCGCCGCATTGTCGGATGAGGATTGGGCGATTCGTGAGGAGGCGGCGACCCTGCTGGGTGGCCTGAAGGATGCGCGAGCAGTCCTTCCGCTCACGAAAGCGCTGCGCGATCCGGACCGTGCGGTGCGTGAGGCGGCCGTCGGGGCGCTTTCTGCACTGGGGGCCGTATCGGTTCCGGCGCTTTCCGGATGCTTGACGGATCCGGCCCTGCAAGTCCAGGAGGCGGCATCGGCGATTCTCGCATCGCTGGCCGACGCGCGGGTGCTGATGCCCCTGATGCAGGCCTTGGGTAGCCGCGATTGGATCGTGCGGATGCACGCGGCCAAAGGGCTGGGGCGAATCGGTGATGCGCAAGCCATTCCTGCCCTGATGCCGCTCTTGCAGGACAAGGTCAAGGCGGTGCGGGAGGAGGCTTCCAGTGCATTGGCGACTATCGGCGCAGCCGCTGTCGCCGGACTGGTGGAGGCGCTGCAGCATGAGGACTGGTTGGTACGTCTTCATGCGGTGGAGGCGTTGGGTAAGCTGAAGTCTCCGGATGCCGTCGACCCGCTGCTTCGTGCCCTGTTCAATGAGCGGGATTCGGCGATTCGTGAGGATGTCGTCAAGGCGCTGGGCACGATTCGGGATGTGCGCGCCGTCGACTACCTGGTGGTGGCGATGAAGGAGCCGGGGCTGCGGTTGTTGGCCGTCGAGGCTCTTGGCCATATCGGTGATCGTCGTGTGGTGCCGCTGCTGCGTCGTGTGGTCGAGGGCGTGCCGCTTGGGGAGCCGAGGGATTCGGCGACTCCTTGTGCCGATGGGTGGACGGACGAAATGGCCACCATGGGAATGGCCGCTCGTGCACTAGGCATGATCGCCGATGCGGTGGCGATTCCGTCCTTGATCATCGCGTTGCGGAATACGATTACGCGGTCTGAAGCGGCGGCGGCATTGACGAAATTTGGCCCGACCGTGATTCCTTCTCTCTTGCCGATGTTGGCCAAAGAGCAGGACGAAAACGTTCGGTACCATGTGCGGGAAACACTCACGGCTGTCGGCTGGCGAGCCGGGCGAGTTTAGAACATTACGATGTCCAAGGAATCGATCGATACCTTAGTTTCCGAGTTGACGCATGAAGAGGAATGGCGGCGTATGCGAGCCACGGCGGCTTGCCTGGCCGGCGGTCCCCGGGCAGTCCACGCCTTGACGCAGGCGTTGCAGACCGGCGATGTGCCACTTCGTGTTGAAGCGGCGGCGATGTTGTCGCGCATCAAGGATCCGGCCGCGGGTGTGGCTCTGGTCGCGTTGATTCGGGATCCTGAGGAGACGGTCCGGCAGGCCGCGTTTGCCGCACTTGAGCAGATGGCCGGCAATTTGGACGACGACACTGCCGCGGGATTGGTGCGCAATCTTCACGAATCGCCCGATGAGGATGTCCGTCACCGCGTTCGACAACTTTTGGGCGTGATTCCCAATGCCATCACCCCCCTGTGCGACATGTTGAAGCATCCGGACGAGGATGCGCAGACGACGGCGGCGACGATTCTCGAACATTTGCTCGATCCGCGTTCAGCCGATGGGTTGATCGACGCCATGGCCTCTCCGGCGGTGCGTGAAATTGCCGTGCGGACGCTGAAGAAGCTGAGTGCTGTTCGGGACCGGATCGATGCGACGTTTCACGCGTTGCGCGACGTGGAGGGGGCCAGCGAACGGGAAGAAGCTCGCATGGCGACGGTCATGGATCTGCTGGGTATCGGCCGGCCGGCGGTTGAGATTTTGATCGAATATTTGGAAGACGACGATTGGCTCATCCGCGAAGCCGCCGCGGATTTGCTGGGAAAAATCGGCGATGTGCGCGCGGTTGAACCGCTCATGCAGCGGTTGCAGAAGGATAAAGATACCGGCGTGAAGGAGTATGCCGTGAAATCGTTGGGCCTCATCGGCGACCCGCGCCCGGCACAATTGTATATCGAAGCCATTCCGATCAGGCCGCTACGAGTGATGGCTATCGAGGCATTGGCAAAGATCAAGGACGTTGAGGTCTTGCGTCCTTATAACGAGCTGTTCAACCGGTTGCGCAGTGATCGGGACGGTATCGTGTCATACAGCGCCGGCCTCATTGCGGACAAGCTGGCGGCGCTTGAGGGCGAACAGCCGGTCGGACAGGAGGAGTCGGAGGATCATGAGTGATGCCGAGCGAATTGCACAACTGATTGCCGCGCTACGTGACGACAACGAAGCGCTGCGAGACCATGCGATGGCGAGCCTTGGGCAAATGGGTGTCGAGGCGGTTCCGCAACTGATCGGCCTGATGGCGGACGAGGATGTCGTCATTCGTGAGGCGGCGGCGACGGCGGTGGTGCGCATTGGCCCTGTCGCGTTCGATCAACTGGTGGAGGCCTTGCGCGATGATGAATGGGCGATCCGCGAGCAGGCCGCCAATGCACTCGGCCGATTCCGCGACTCCCGCGCCGTGGATCCGTTGATGGCAGCACTCAAAGATAAGGACGGGGCGGTCAGGACGGCGGCAGTGTGGGCGTTGGAACGGATCGGTGACTCGCGTGCGACGCCCGGCTTGATCGAGGCGCTCGGTGATGGAACGGTGCGTGAAGACGTGGCCAGGGTCCTGAAAAAGATTGGCGATACCCGCGCGGTCGATGCGTTGATTGAAGGGCTCCTCGGACCCAATTGGATGGTGCGGCGTCATGCTGCCGAGGCGCTTGGGAAGATCGGCGACCCCCGCAGTGCCGAAGCGTTGATCCAATCGCTGCAGGATGAGGACTGGCTCGTGCGCCGCAACGCGGCCGAATCATTGGCGCGGCTCGGGGCGAAGCAGGCGATCGAACCGCTGCTCCCCCTGTTGGAAGACGAAAATACGATGGTGCAGGAAACCGTCGAAGGTGTCCTTGCGAGTTTGGGATGGAAACAGGCGACCTCGTCATAACCCGATAAAGGAACTTTATTATGGCTGAAGAAGCACAGGTAAAACTGATTCAGATCGGACCGAAGGGCGGCCCCAAGAAAGACGGCTTCAACTTGGTGACGGAGCGAGTGGTGGCCGTGAATCCTGAAGCCAAGCAGTTGGAAGTTGAGTTGCTCGCGTATGACGGGAAGACCGTTGTACTTGATGTGGGAGACGAGGCGCTCGAAGAGTTTCTTAAGATTAAGCCTGGTGACGGGGCCACGATTCGGGTCGTGGAAGAAGGCGGCAAACGGGTCGCCAAAAGCTTCCGGATTCGTGCGAAAGATCCGAATGCGGCCAAAGCCGATGCCATGTTGATCGATTTGAAGGATTCACATTGGCTCAATCGTAAGTATGCGGCTGAGGTGCTTGGTGAATTGAAGGATCCGCGGGCCGTCGTTCCGCTCGTAGAGGCGCTCACGGACGAAGTTGGGGATGTGCGGCAACGGGCCTATGACTCGTTAATCAAGATCGGCGGGTCGGCTGTGCCGTCGCTGGTGCCTTTGTTGGCCGCCGAGGAAGACGATGTGCGTCAGTCGGCGACCGAAATCATTCGCAAGATCGGCAAGCCGGCCGTCGAACCGTTGGCGACGGCGTTGGCGGATGCGGATGATCGATTGAAGACGAAGATTATGAAGGTACTCGACCGGATGGGCTATAAACCGAAGCCCAAGGAGAGCGCTCAGGCTGAACCGGCGAAGTTGTTAAGTTAAGAGTGGCCGTCCGGCCGCCGTTAGGCGGCCGGATTCTTGGTCGTGCGACCGACCGAGACGTGGCGGAAGCCGTAGGCCACTACGCGATCAGATTCGTAGGTGTTGCGCAGATCGAGCAGCAGCGGTTCCTTCAGGGATTTCTTGAGCCGTTCGAAGTCGAGATTTCGGAACTGATTCCACTCAGTCATGATGATCAGGCCATCGGCGCCTTCCGCGACGTCATACGTATCCTGGCAGGCAACCATGCCGGGCAAGAGCTTGACCGATTCCTCCATCGATGCCGGGTCATAGGCGCGGATCGTCGCCCCTTCCTTCATCAACTCACTCAAGATGGTCAGTGACGGGGCTTCACGCATGTCGTTCGTGTTGGGTTTAAACGACAGGCCCAAGACGCCGAGCGTCTTGCCTTTCACGCCTCCGCAGGCATCCTTCACCTTCTGCACCATGCGCAGGTGCTGTTCATAGTTCACCTTAGCGGCTGCGCCGGCGATCTGGAACGGATAACCCACGCGCTCGCCGGTTTGCACCAGCGCTGCGAGATCTTTCGGGAAGCAGGACCCGCCGAATCCTGGGCCGGCATGCAGAAACTTGTTCCCGATGCGATTGTCGAGCCCCATGCCTTTAGACACCATCTGCACGTCTGCGCCCACCTTTTCACAGACCGTCGCAATTTCATTGATAAAAGAGATTTTGACGGCGAGAAAGGCGTTGGACGCGTACTTGATCATTTCGGCGGTCGGAATGTCCGTGACCACGATTGGCGTTTCGAGCAGATACAACGGACGGTAGAGGTCCTTCATGATGGCGACAGCCTGTTCGCTATCCGCGCCGATGACGACGCGATTGGGTCGCATGAAGTCTTCGATGGCGGAGCCTTCCCGTAGGAATTCCGGATTGGACACGATGTCGAACCGGAACCGGCCGGTTTGATTGGCCTTAATGACCTCGCGCAACTTTTCGCCGGTGCCGACAGGAACCGTGGACTTGGTGACGATGACCTTATAGCCGGTCATATTTTTCGCAATTCCGCGTCCCACCTCTTCCACGTAGGATAAGTCGGCTGACCCATCGGATTTCGGGGGAGTTCCGACGGCAATGAAGATGGCCAGCGCTTTGTCGACGGCTTTGGCAATATCGGTGGTGAAATGGAGTCGGTCTTCTTTGATGCCCTTGGCGACCAGTTCGGCGATGCCGGGTTCGAAAAAGGGCACTTCGCCCTTTTCGAGTTTGGCAATTCGGCGTGCGTCTGTGTCCATACAGGTCACGTTCACCCCGAATTCCGCAAAGCAGGCCCCGGTGACCAAGCCGACATAGCCCGTTCCAATCACACTAATATGCATGGATGCATCTCCTCTTGAAGAACAGCCGCGAGCCGTTTGGTGAGTACTCGTGTAGAGCCGGTAGTATAACAATGCCCGGGAAACCGAGCAATCGTCTCGCGGGTTTTTGCGAGACGAGCCGTCGAGGTGAATTGCAGATTGTGGTGCACTTCAGTAGAATTCGGGCCTCTCCGCAGGAGATGCTGACAGATGGCGGCGGTAAGCGGACCGATTCAGCGACCCTTGGCGATGATGATGCGCCCTATCACCAACACGGTGCATCCTGATGATTCCTTGCTGGTGGTGGCGCAGCGGTTGCGTGATGCCCGAGTCGGGGCAATGCTGGTTGCCGACCGCGGTGACTATCTCGGAATCGTCAGCGAGGCCGATCTCGTCCGGAAAGCCATGGCCAGCGGGGCGTCAGCCGAGCAGGTGTTGGCTCGCTCTGTGATGAGCACGCCCGTCATGACGATCGACATCGCTCAGTCGGCCCATGAGGCGAGCGACCTGATGGCTGAGCGAGGCATCCGGCACCTGGTCATCACCGAGGAAGGGCGGGTGGTGGGCATGATCTCCGTGCGCGATTTGCTGCGATACTTCAAAAACTGGGGCACGGTATAGCGATGGTTCGACAAGACCCCGGACAATCTCCTTCCCCCACGTGGTGTTCCGTGGCTCCTCGCCGATGATGGCTCAGGGACCTGCCGCTACGCCCGTTTCACGTCTGTTTCTCCTTGCGACGGCGATGGTAACGGGCGCGATTGTCATGGCGCTCGAGATTTTGGGGAGTCGCTTACTCGCTCCGGTCTTCGGGAATTCCTTGTTCGTGTGGGGCGCGTTAATCGGGGTGATTCTTGCGGCCATGAGTTCCGGGTATGCGTTTGGTGGCTGGGCATCGGATCGGTATCGTGTTGCCGCGGTGCTGGCGTGGCTCCTCCTGGGATCAGGTGCGTGGACGCTGCTGATGTCGTGGCTGGGGCAGGTTGCGATTTTCAAAGTCGCCAAGCTGATCGAAGACCCTCGATGGGGCCCCAGCTTTGCGGCCTGTGTGCTGCTTGCTCCACCGGCGTTCGGCTTGAGCGGGGTGATGCCTGCCCTGCTCCGATTGGCCGTTGTCGACATGGGGTATCTGGGGCGACACACCGGCAGCATGATTGCGCTCTCGACCGTCGGCAGTCTCGCAGGGACATGGGGGACGGCATTTTTTCTTCTCTCGTGGTTGGGGACCCAGACGCTCGTGGCATCTTTGGGGGTGATCCAACTTCTGTTGGGCCTATTGTGGTTGCAGCAGGGGAGCGGCAAAGTGATCAGGTTTACGGGGATCGCCCTGACCGGCTTGTTGATTCTGGGGTGGCAATTGTTTGGTCAGGCTCCTCCGGTAGCGGGGTTGGTGTACCAGGAGGATAGTCCTTATCAGCAGGTGCGCGTGCGGGACGACGATCTGTTTCGGTATTTGGTCCTCGACCGTACGTGGCATGCCGTGATGTGGCGTGCCGATCCACACACCCTCTTTCTTCCCTACAGTCAGCTGATGGTTGCTGCGGTGGCGCTGACTCCAGAACCCAAGCGGGGACTCATCTTAGGGCATGGGGGGGGATCACTGGCAAAGTGGCTGGCCCAGTCCTGGCCGGAGATGGAGCTGGACGTCGTTGAGTTTGATCCCGTCGTGGTGCGGATGGCGGAGCAGTATTTCGAGTATCGCCCCCCGGCCAATCACCATGTGTGGGTGAAGGATGCTCGCGTGTTCCTGCGCGACACGAAGGCGACTTATGACATCATCTGGGTCGATGCGTTTGCTCGGCATCTGATTCCTTTTCATCTGACCACCGTGGAATTCTTTTCGGAGCTCAGGGCGCGACTCAATCCTAACGGGGTGCTGGCGCTCAATCTGGCCTCTTCCGGCGAAGGAGGGGATCTGCAGCGAGCGAGTGCGGTGGTGCAGACGCTGAAGACGGCGTTCCCGAAGATTGAATCCTTTGGTGTAAAGGGCCCGTGGCGGGCCCATCAAACCACGGCGGAGAATCTGATTTTTTTCGGCGGCGGTCCAATCGATACCATGCCGTACGACGAATTCGTGCAGCGGATCCAATCGCAGGTAGAAGCCAGACGGTTGCCGCTGGAGGCGGCCGCGCTCTTGGCTGCCCGTCGGACCACGCCCTGGTCGCCGGGTTTACAGTTGACCGACGACTACACCCCCTACGATCTCTTGATCGGATCCCACGCGGTGGAAATGGCGCCGGACAGTCGATGATCGTCACAAACCATTGAAACGCCAAGTTTATTCTGCTTCATGGCTTGATGGGCGCAAGGTATGCGCTCCTCTCCAGTGGCCCCCTTGGTCGCCTGTGAAACTTTCTTGCTTCCTTTTAAATCCCTGTGCTATAAGGTGTCGCTCATTAGCCTATTACTTAGGACACATTCGAGCAGTTGTGGCTAGCCTTCTGGGCGGAGTGTCTAGCAGAAAGTTCAGCGCGCGGTGGTCATTATTTACCAACCTAATCGCATCTCTTCTTAATCTCTTTAAGGAGGTAGGTCATGGGTAAGACGATGGTGGCAGTATTTTTCGGCCTGGTCATGCTGGTGGCTGGGGCATCAGGCGCATACGCGCTGCAAGCTGGCGGTGTCGAAATCGGTGATTTAGATACCGGTTCTGTCGTTGGCCAACCGTTTAAAGAATTGATTGTGGATGCGGAATTATACGCCGTCGAAATCGGCAATATGAAGGCGTGGTATCCGCCGGTGACTGTGATTGATTTCAAGGTGCGGCCAGGTCGGCCCGTGGTGTTGAAAGTTACGAACAATTCGTCTGCTGATCATGGGTTCCAGATGACCGATCCTGTGAATGCTGCTTCGCCGTTTGTGATGAAGGCGGAAGTGGTGCTCAAGCCGGGCGAGACGAAGTATATCGGAGTTCCGACCAGTGATATGTTCAATGCGACCCAGGGGAATACCTTGACCTATCGCTGCCATTTGCACCCGGCGCATGTCGGTGGCAAGCTCGTCATGATCAAGTAGTTCATTTCCGATAGTCGTTCATAGTACAACGCCCCAACTGCAGTGATGCAGTTGGGGCGTTGGCATTTTTGCCATCATAGTGGCGAGAGCGAAGCGCCCGGCTACACTTCTTGTTCCTTCTGGCATTCAGCAGCCGTATCCAGCGGGATGCTTTGGATCCCCTTGATCTGTCCCTCCACGATCAGCAGCAGGAAGCGACTTTCCGTCGGGGGAGTCTGTCGCCGCTCTGTCACGATGGCGTTCATATCGACAATTATTTCATCGCCGTCCCATTGGGTGTCGTTCACGATCCAGAAGTGACTGGCGGCATCCGGAAACTGCCGAGTCACGAAACTTTCTATCACGGTCCCGATATCGCCAGGATCGGTCATGGCATAGGCTGGGGACGCGGCGAGAGCTAGGCCCGCAAGCAGTATGAGGCGAGTAAAACTTCTCATTTGGTCCTCCCGTTGAGAGGATGGGACATCACGGCGCAGCGTGTCCACGTGAGCGCAGTGGCCGACGCATGCCACATATCTATTTAAAGTCTACAGCGGTCGAGCGGGGAAAGCCAGGGAAGTGTCTGTTGTCGCTGGGGAGTGAAGTCGGATCCGGTTCGATCTAGAAATAACGAAGGCTCCCGGAGGAGCCTTCGTAGTGCCATGCAATAGCTACTGGTCTGAGACTTAGTTGCGAACACCGCTCCAGACTTTAGCCGGATCAATTTCCTTGTCCGGATTCAGGGTCTTGGCCTTCTCCAGCAACACGTCGGTCGTCTCCGGGTAGGCGGGATCGGCGATGCAGCAATTGTCCACTGGGCAGACCGCTGCGCACTGGGGTTCATCAAAATGTCCGACGCACTCGGTGCAGCGATCGTGCGTGATGACATAGATGTTGTCGCCGACGCCTTGGCCGTCTCCCACATGGTTGCCTTTGCCTTCAGCATCGCTGCGCGTTTCGAAGATCGCTTCATTGGGACATTCTGGCAGGCATGCCCCGCAGGAAATACATTCGTCGGTGATCAGAAGCGCCATGGCCTGTGCCTCCTTCTCGGTTCCTTTTGATGACGGATAAGATGTTGACAATTTCGTGCCGCCGCGACCATAGTTCGCGGCGAAACAGGTCCGCATTTTATGCTGGCGTTCTTCGGCAAGTCAACAGAGTGCGGCTTGGTAAGAAGGCCTAGCATGAGGAAAGTCATGGGGCTTTGGGCCCAATATACATGCGGCTCTGCGCGTGTGTGATCACGTGTGTGGTCAGATGAGGATGCATCAATGTTCGACAGCATGTGGGTATGGTAACGCGTTCGGGCGGAGCGGAGTCGGAGCAGCGTCGCAAGAAGATTGTGACGTTTGTGCTGCTGGTGATCTTGCTGATCAGCGTCAGTCTGTTTCTGGGGGGACCGAAAGAATCGGAACTCATCATTGTCGAGTTTCCGAATGGGAAAACCATGGAAACGGAGGTGGCGAGTACGCCGGAGAAATTACTGTTCGGCCTTGCATTCAGGGAAGGATTGCCACCCGACACGGGGATGCTCTATATCTTTGAATCGACCGGGTTGCATCGCGTGGCGACCCGGCAGTTCCGTATTCCCGTCGACATGATGTGGATTGATGAGAGTCACCACATCGTGCACATTCAAGAGCAGGTGCCGCCTTGTGCCCAGGACCCCTGTCCGCTCTATGGGCCTCCCCCCGAGCCGGTGCGCTATCTCATCCAGGCCGAGGCGGGCTATGCCAAGCGCGCGGAGATTGCGCTCGGGATGGAGCTTAGATTTACGCTTCGTATGTAGAGGGAGTGCATGTTGGTTATGGAAGGGTTTCAGCGTGTCGCCACGGTCGAGGAGATTCCGCCAGGCCGGGTGAAGGTCGTCAAGGTGAATGAACGTGATATTGCGGTATTCAATATCGACGGGCGATTTCACGCGATTTATAATTCCTGTCCTCACGAAGGCGGGCCCCTGCACAAGGGGCGCGTGAAGGGGCACGTGGTTTCCTGTCCCTGGCACGATCTGGCGTTTGATGTGCGAAATGGTCAAGGCACGGACGGTGGGGGCTACTGTGTGGGGAGTTATGACGTGCGTGTCGAGGACGGGCAGATATTTGTGGGTGCCAGACGGAAGGTCTAGTCGCGCGAAATTCTGGTCGAGGTAGGAAGGGCATCTATGAGTCCCTTGAGCAAAGTGGTTCCGACAGGCACTGAACCGGAGGCGGGCGCGAAGATGATCAAGGCACGGCTGGGTGCATCAGTGCACATCCGGCTCTGGGAGGATCGTACGAGGGGGGAGCAGTGGGTTCCCTACTACGACCCCGGTGCTATGCCCCTGGTGGAGGACGATTTTCTCCGTACCGCCAGCAACAATGCGGTCGATGCAGGACAGCGCAGTTTCGAGTTCAGGCCGGTGACTGCCGGGATGCATCGATTGATATTCGAAAAGCGGATGGGATGGAAATTTACGGCTGAAGACCGGCAGATTTATTATGTGACGGTGTCCTGACATGCCTGGTCTGGAAGGAGACCATGCCTGATATTGCCTGTGTGAATGGTCGCTTTGGTCCCCTGGCTGAAGCCGTGGTCAGCGTCGAAGACCGTGGGTTTCAGTTCGGCGACGGCGTGTATGAAGTCATTCGCACCTATCGGGGGCGTCCCTTCGCCATCGACGAGCATCTGTCCAGGCTTGAACGTAGCGCTCAGGCGCTGCAGCTTTCCCTGGGCTATACGAAAGCGCGGTGGATCGCGTTGATCGAGGAAGGCCTGCGACGGAGCAGTCTTCCCGAGACGAAAATTTATCTCCAGATCACGCGCGGGCAGGCGCCCCGCGATCATCCGTTTCCTGCCGAGCTCTCGCCGACCACTGTATTGACCTTTCGCGAACTCCATCCCCTGGATTTGTCGGTTCGCCAGGCGGGCGTTCAGGCTATTTTGTTGGAAGATATTCGGTGGGGGCGTTGCGATATCAAGAGCGTCAATCTCTTGGCGAACGTCCTGGCACGTCAACGGGCAAAAGAAGCCGGCGTCTTCGAGGCAATCCTGCTTCGAGATGGTGCAGTCACCGAAGGATCGGTCAGCAATGTCATGGTCGTGCAGAACGGAACCATTCTGACGGCACCCGAGGGGCCACGCATTCTTTCCGGAGTGACGCGTGCCAAGGTCCTGGAGCTGGCGAAGAAAGAGGGGATTCCGGTTGCCGAGACCGTTGTCAGACGCGAAGATCTCCTTGGGGCATCGGAAGTGTTTTTGACCGGGACGACGGTGGAAGTGCTGCCGGTCGTGCGTGTGGATGGGCAGGCCATTGGCCCCGCAGTTCCCGGCCCCATGACGCAGCTTCTGTCCCGTCGTTGGGAGGCCTTGCTCGGGTAGCCGTCCCTTGCTTTCACTTCTATGGCATGGTAAGGTCTCACCGCTGTAAGTGGGCCTGGGCCCACTTTTTTGTTTGAGCAACTTTTGCATATGCGTGACGTGGGAGCAGTGTCGGTAGGGAAGCCTTCGGTGAAACGCGCTGAGGCGCTGAACCTTCGCGTGCAGGAAATTGCGGCTCCTATTCTTCGTTCCCACGGTCTTGAGTTGGTCGAAGCGGTCTGTGTCGGCCAGGGACCGCGGACCGTGGTTCGAGTGTTTATCGACAAGCCCGGTGGGATCTCGCTGACGGACTGTGAACAGGCGCATCGTTCGTTGAGCCCGGCGCTGGATGTCATTGATCCGTTCCCGCATGCCTATACGTTGGAAATATCCTCGCCGGGGTTGGATCGTCCGTTGCGGAGCGTGCAGGACTATCGGCGACTAATCGGGCAGCGAATCACGCTCAAGCTGCGCCAACCGATTCAGACGCAGTGGCGGCTGGAGGGTGCCGTGGCCGATGTGGATGACCAAGCGGTCACCCTATCGGTCCTGCAGAAAAAGACTGTCGAAACGTTGCGAATTGAGTTTGACCATATTGCGCTGGCGCGCCGAAAAGTTGAGTTTTCGAAATAGCCGGAGCCGCCGAGGGCTGTGTTAACCATGAGGTGTGAGCTATGAACCGAGAGTTGATCGCCGTCATCGATGAAATCGGCCGTCAAAAAGGGATCGACAAGGCCCGGGTCATTGGCGCGATCGAGTCCGCGCTTCAAACTGCCGCCAAGAAACGATTTGGCCAGGCTGAAAACATCCAGGTGGAAATCGACAGCAAGACGGGAGAAATTTCGGTCGTCTCCAAGAAAATTATTGTCGATACCGTGGCCAATCCCAAAGCTGAAATCTCCCTGAAGGAAGCTCGCGAGTATGACGAAGGTGCGGAGGTAGGCGACGAGATCGGTTCTCTGATCGAGATGGATGAGCTGGGGCGTATCGCAGCTCAAACGGCCAAGCAGGTCATTTTTCAAAAAGTACGCGAGGCCGAGTGGGAAGCCGTTCAGAAGGAGTATTCGACACGGCAAGGCGACTTGGTCAACGGCATTATTCTGGGCATGGAGCGCCGGAACTTTCTGGTCGATCTCGGTAAGACCGAGGCGATTCTCCCCATCCAGGAGCAGATCCCGCGTGAAACCTATCGCCGAGGAGATCGTGTCAAGGCCTTGTTGTTGGAAGTGCGTCGAACCCCTAAAGATGTGCAGGTGATTCTCTCTCGTAGCCATCCCCAGTTTGTCGCCAAGTTGTTTGAGCTGGAGGTGCCGGAGGTCGGGGAGAAAATCGTTGAGATCAAGTCGATCGTGCGCGAGCCTGGTGACCGCACGAAGATCGCGGTGTCGTCGCGGGATAAAGCCGTGGATCCGGTAGGGGCCTGTGTCGGCATCAAGGGGTCGCGCGTGCAGGCGGTGGTCCGCGAGTTGCGCGGAGAGAAGATCGACATTATCACGTGGACGCAGGATCCTCGCGTGTTCATCGCGGAAGCATTGAATCCGGCGACGATCGAAAAGGTTGGCATCGACGAAGAGAAAAAGTCGGCCTTGGTGGTGGTGGCGGATTCGCAATTGTCGCTGGCGATCGGGAAGAATGGACAGAACGTCCGGCTTGCGGCGCGCCTGACTGGTTGGAAGATCGACATCATCAGCGCCACGGAGTACGAGAAGGAAAAAGCTGAGCGGGATCGGGATATCAAGGCGGCTTTAGCGGAAGAGACGGAAGCCCAGCGCCAGCAGGACGAGGCGCGGGCTGCAGCCCAGCAGGCGGACTAACGCGGCTCGGTGGTCACGAGCCGAATGGCAATCATCTAAGCGGGTGGAGCTGAGCGGTACTGTATGCGCGTGTACGAATTAGCAAAGCAGCTGGGGATGGAAAATCGGGAGCTGATTCCTGAACTGAAACGGCTCGGGATTCCGGTGGCATCCCACAGCAGCGCCTTGGATGATGATTCGGTTCGCGTGGCGATCGAGAAGCTCAGCTCAAAAGCGCGAGCTGGTGAGGCTTCTGCTGGTCATGAGGGAAAGAAGGCGGGGCGTGCCAAAGAGCATGGCGCGACGCACGCATTGGTCCATGAAGAGCCACCGAAGCCTGATAAAAAGCGTATTCTGATCAAGAAGAAGAAGGAAGAGGGTGCTGAGGAAGCCGTCGCGCCGCTGGCTGCGGCGGAGGCGGTATTTGCGCCGGCTGCCCCACAAGGGGCGGAGGTCCCGTCGGTTGCGGCTCCTGAGGCGACCGCTCCCGAGGTCGTAGAGGCGGCATCGCCGGAGCTGGCCCCGGTCGAACCGGCCGTCTCGCAGCCACCGGTGGCTCCGGTCGTGGAGGCGGTGGCGACCAAACCCGCTCAAGTTTCTGTGGTCACGCCAACTCTGCCCGATGCGGGGGCGAAAAAGAAGTCTCCTGCAGCGGAGGCGCTGGAAAGTGAAGCGGCTGCCCGTGAGAAACTGAAGAAGGCCAAGAAGGCACCTCGGACTCGAGAGGAAGACGAAGCCAAATTCAAGAACGACGCCACCCGATGGGGTGATCTGCGCGCGATTCCCGTACAGCGGCGTGAGGACCGGTCCAAGCATATTCATCACGCCTCGCCGACGGAGATCACGAAGCCGAGAAGGAAAAGCGTGAAATTAAGCGCGGGTGTCAGTGTGAAGGAGTTTGCGGAACTCATCGGTCAGCGGCCGGCGGATGTGGTCCGGAAGCTGATGGAGATGGGGCAAATGGTGACCTTCAACCAGTCCATCAATCTTGAGGCGGCTTCCTTGATCGCCGAAGAGTACGGGACCAAGGTGGAAGTTTCGACGGAAAAGGCCGGCGAGGCATTGCTGGAAGAGGCGGCGCAATCGTCCGGCGAAGAACAAGCCGTGCCGCGCCCGCCGGTGGTGACCATCATGGGCCATGTCGATCACGGGAAAACCTCCTTGCTCGATGCGATTCGGCAGACGAAGGTGGCGGAAGGCGAAGCTGGGGGCATCACGCAACATATCGGGGCCTATATGGTCGGGGTGCGCGACAAGCAGGTGACATTCCTGGACACTCCTGGTCACGAAGCGTTTACGGCGATGCGTGCCCGTGGTGCGAAAGCGACGGACATCGTGATTCTAGTCGTCGCCGCTGACGATGGAGTGATGCCGCAGACCGTTGAGGCGATTCATCACGCCAAGGCGGCCGGGGTACCGCTGATCGTGGCCGTGAATAAAGTGGATAAGCCTGGAGCGAACGTCGATCGCGTCAAGAATGCGCTGACCGAGCACGGATTGGTGCCGGAAGCGTGGGGCGGTGACACGATCATGGTCGAGGTCTCGGCCAAGCAGCGGACGGGTTTGGAGCAGCTCTTGGAGATGATCCTCCTACAGGCGGAAGTGTTGGAGTTGAAGGCAGATCCCACGCGCATGGCCAAGGGATTGGTTATCGAGGCCAAGCTGGATCGCGGCCGTGGACCCATCGCGACGGTGCTGGTGCAAAGCGGCACGCTCCATGTCGGCGATGCGTTTGTGGTCGGCAATTTCAGCGGACGTGTCCGCGCGCTCATTACCGATACGGGAAGAAAAACTACCGAGGCGGGACCGTCAGTGCCTGTTGAGGTGATCGGGTTGCCGGGAGTGCCGTCAGCCGGCGATGTCTTCACCATCGTGAAGGATGAGCGGGTTGCGCGAGAGATCGCTCAGGAGCGGGCGATGAAGCAGCGGGCTGCTGAGTTGGCTGGTCCGGCGAAGGTGAGCCTGGATGATCTTTTTGCCAAGATTCAGGAAGGCAACGTCAAAGAGTTGCCGATCGTGATCAAGGCCGATGTGCAGGGCTCTGCGGAAGCCTTGGCGGCTGCGGTGGAAAAAATGCCCGCAGGCGCCGTCAAGTTGCGCGTCATGCACACCGGGGTCGGGGGCATTACGGAAACCGACGTGCTGTTGGCAGCGGCTTCCAAGGCCATCGTGATCGGATTCAATATCCGTCCGGAGCCGAAGGCTGCGTCGTTGGCGGAGCGCGAAGGGGTGGATGTTCGCCTCTATAGCATCATTTATGATGCGTTGAATGACATTCGTGCCGCGATGGAAGGGCTGCTCGAACCGACCCTGAAGGAGCGTGTGCTCGGACGGGTTGAAGTGCGGCAGATGTTTACGATCCCCAAAGCCGGCTTGGTGGCCGGTTGTTATGTGGTGGATGGCGTCATCTCCCGGGCGAGTGCCGGTGTCCGCGTAATTCGGGACAGTGTGGTCGTCTATGAAGGGAAGCTGGGCTCGCTCAGGCGCTTCAAGGACGATGTGCGTGAAGTGCAGCAGGGATATGAGTGTGGTGTCACGGTCGAAAACTTCAATGATCTCAAAGCCGGAGACATCATTGAAGCGTTTGCGATCGACAAGGTCGCCGCAAAGCTCGAACCAGTCAATCGTGGCGCGGCGCCAAGCCATCGGGCATGATCGTCGGGCTCTGTACGGTCGAACTGTTTATCCCCGATGGCCATTCGTTGAAGGACAAGCGGCAGGTCCTGCAAAGTCTGAAAAGCCGGCTGCGGGACAAATTCAATGTCTCGGTGGCTGAGGTTGGTGATCAGGAGTTGTGGCAGAAAGCGATTTTGGGGTTGGCCTGCGTGGCGAATGAATCCTCGCACGTGAACCAGGTGCTCGACCAAGCCGTGAATTTGATTCAGGCGGTACCCACAATCCAGTTGTTGCGCTCGCGGATCGAATTGCTGTAAGGCCGCCTCATGTCAAAGTCGACATACAGCCGGGCCGATCGGGTTGCAGACCAAATTCGCATGGAAGTGGCAGACATTCTGATGCGGAAGATCAAAGATCCGCGTGTGCGATCCGTGACCGTGACGGATGTGGAGTTGACGAAGGATCTGCGCATCGCGCGGGTGTTTGTCACGACGATGGAGCAGAACAAAGACGAGCGGCATGTGTTCGACGGGTTGGCGAAGGCGAGCGGCTTTGTGCGGGCGGAGTTGGGGCGGCGTTTGGCCTTGCGATACCTGCCGGAAGTGATCTTCATGAAGGACGTCAGCGGTCCTCGGGCGGATCGGGTGCTGAAGCTGCTGGACGGATTACACAGTGACGCGGTGAAGGAAGAGGTGCTCGTGGAATCCCCTCGCACCGATGTCTAGCATATGATTGCGATGCCATCGACGGAATCCCAGGTCGTGCGGAAGCTTCAGGACGGCGTGCTGAATGTCCATAAGGAAGCTGGGTGGACGTCTCACGATGTGGTGGCGCGCATCCGTGGGAAGCTCCGCGGGGTGAAGCTTGGGCATGCGGGCACGCTGGATCCTGCGGCAACCGGGGTACTGCCGCTGCTCCTTGGTCGCGGTACACGCATCGCAGAATATTTGTTGGAGTGGGATAAGGCCTATCTGGCCGAATTGCGGCTTGGTGAAGCGACCGATACACAAGATGCCACAGGGACCGTACTCCGACGCGTATCCACTGACTCGTTGAACGAAGCCCGTCTCCGAGAGGTCGTGGCGCGGTTTCAGGGTCCTATTCAGCAAATTCCCCCCATGTATTCGGCCGTGAAGGTCGGAGGAGTTCCTCTCTATAAATCTGCGCGAGCCGGCAAAGATGTGATGCGTCAGGCGCGTGAAGTGACCGTCTATCGGCTCGACATTGTGAACATTGCATTCCCGCGAGTCATGCTTCGCGTGACCTGCTCGAAGGGCACGTATATTCGCACATTGTGCGCAGATATCGGAGAGCAGTTAGGGACCGGCGGCCATATGGCCGCCCTCGTTCGTGAACGGGTGGGGCCCTTGGTGCTGGAGCAGGCATTAACCGTCGGCGAGGTCGAATCCCGGTTGGCGCAGGGGACCTTGGAGGCCTCAGTGCTGACGTTGGACGAGGCGCTGGTCGGGTTGCCGATGTGCACGGTGGGTGCTGGAACTGCCAGGCGGGTGTTGCATGGCATGCCGGTTCCGGGTTCGGAGGTGTTGGGTTGGGACGGGGTGCCCACGGCGTGTTCTGATGGCGCCAGCCGAGCGATCCGGATCAAGGACGAAGCCGGGCGCTTGCTCGCGATCGGCACGCTGCCAGCTGGCCTGGGTATGCAGGGGAGTCGCGCAGATGAACTCCCGATTGCCGTATCAAAAGTGTTAGTCACAGACGAGTCACAGGGGTCGAGTATTGCGAACTCAATAGAGGAGTAGAGACGTATGGCACTGGTGAAAGAAGTGAAAACGGAATTGGTGAAGAACTTCCAGAAGCACGAGAAGGATACCGGATCTCCGGAAGTGCAAATTGCCATTCTGACGAATCGCATCACGTATCTGACGGAACATTTTAAGCTGCACAAGAAAGACCACCACTCGCGGCGTGGATTGTTGACGTTGGTGGGCCGACGCCGTCGGTTGTTGGACTATCTTCGACGTATTGAAGAAAGCCGCTATCGGGCCGTCATTGAGCGTTTGGGGATCCGCAAGTAGTCGGGTGATCGAATCGGCCGCCACCCTGGTTTGTGGCGGCCGACCTATTGTCCCCGCAGGTGAACACTGAAACACGTTCAAGTGGAGGGTGCCGCAAGCCGTGGTGCCGGGAGAGGCGGAGGGTCCGCTCGTCATTTGAACGTATCTCTGTGGGCATCTGTGGGATTTAACCGGAGGAGACCATAGATGAAACATGTTGTAGAGATCGAGCTGGCGGGCCGCCGCTTGACGCTGGAAACCGGCCGAATTGCCAAGCAGGCTGACGGTGCGATTTGGGCCACGTACGGCGATACCGTGGTGTTGGCGACGGCCGTCGCGTCCCAGACGGCCAAACCAGGTGTGGATTTTCTCCCGCTCACCGTGGATTACCAGGAAAAGACCTACGCGGCCGGCAAGATTCCCGGCGGGTACTTTAAGCGCGAAGGCCGTCCTTCGGAACGAGAAGTTCTGACCAGCCGGTTGATTGATCGTCCCCTTCGTCCCCTCTTTCCCGAAGGCTACTACTTTGAAACGCAGGTCATTGCCTCGGTCCTGTCGGCCGATAAGAGCGGCGTGTCGGATGTGATCGGCATCATCGCCGCCTCGGCGGCTCTGGCGATTTCTCCCATTCCGTTCAACGGACCGATCGCCGGCGTCAAGATCGGCCGCGTGAACGGGCAGCTTGTGGTCAACCCGGATCTGGAAACGTTGGAATCCAGCGAACTCCAGCTTGTGGTGGCGGGTACTGCCGATGCTGTGATGATGGTGGAAGCGGGAGCCAATGAGTTGCCGGAAGCGACGATGCTGGAAGCGATCGAACTGGCGCACAGCGAGATCAAGAAAATCGTCGCGAAGATTGAAGAGTTGCGCGCGCTGGCCGGGAAGCCGAAACGAGTTGTGAAGCAAGAGTCGATCGATGCGGCATTGGCCGAACAAGTACGCAAGCTGGTTGCCGGACCGATTCGCGAAGCGATCCTGATTCCTAACAAGAGTGCGCGGCAGGAGCGGTTGGATCAAGTATTAGCCGAAACGCTCACGGCTCTCAAATCGGATGAACCGAATCGGGATCGACACGTCAAGATCATCTTTCATGGATTGGAATACACCGAAGTCCGCAACATGATTCTCGAGAAGCGGGTGCGCGCGGATGGTCGCGGGCCTGCCGACATTCGCCCAATCACCTGTGAAGTGGGTGTGTTGCCCCGCGCGCATGGATCGGCGGTGTTCACTCGTGGAGAAACGCAGAGTTTGGCGGTCGTCACGTTGGGGACCACCGACGACGAACAGCGTATTGACGCTCTGGAAGGGGAGTACATGCGCACGTTCATGCTGCATTATAACTTCCCGCCCTTCAGTGTCGGCGAGGCACGGCCGCTCCGCTCTCCGGGACGACGTGAAGTCGGGCACGGGGCGCTTGCCGAGCGCGCGCTGAAGTCGATCATGCCTGGCAAGGATAAATTTCCCTATACGGTCAGGATCGTATCGGAAATTCTGGAGTCGAACGGCTCCTCGTCCATGGCGACGGTGTGCGGAGGCACTCTGGCATTGCTGGATGCGGGTGTACCGATCAAGGAACCCGTCGCGGGCATCGCCATGGGGTTGATCAAGGAAGGCAACCAGGTGCTGGTGTTGTCTGATATCCTCGGACTCGAGGATCACTTGGGCGATATGGATTTTAAGGTGACCGGGACGAAGAATGGTGTCACGGCCTTGCAGATGGACATCAAGATCGGTGGAATCACGTCCGACCTGATGCGTGAAGCGTTGGCCCAGGCCAAAGCCGGCCGGCTGCACATTCTGGGATGCATGGCTCAGGCACTGACCGCTCCGCGGACCAAGTTGTCCGCGTTCGCTCCTCGGATTTTCCCGATGAAGATCAAGCAAGACAAGATTCGGGACGTCATCGGCCCGGGCGGGAAAATGATCCGCAGCATCATCGCGGAGACAGGTGTGAAGATCAATGTCGAAGACACGGGCGACGTGACGATTGCGTCATCGGACGAAGCCTCGGCACAGAAGGCCATCGATATGATCAAGCGCCTGACCGAAGAAGTCGAAATCGGCAAGATTTATCAGGGCACGGTCAGGAAAATCATGGATTTCGGGGCTTTTGTCGAGGTTCTTCCTGGCACGGACGGACTGGTGCACATCTCTCAGTTGGCTCATCACCGGGTGAAGGCGGTGACCGACGAAGTCCGAGAGGGTGACCAGATCATGGTGAAGGTGTTGGAAATCGACAAGCAGGGGAAAATTCGCCTCAGCCGGAAGGAAGCGATGCCGGCACCAGCGGGCGCCCCAGCCACTGAACCGACGCCTGCGGGATAATCGATCGTGTATCGAAAGATCGTTCTCGACAACCGGTTGCGCATCGTAGCCGAATTGCTGCCGACGTTGAAGTCCGTCACCATCGGGATCTGGGTCAACGTCGGATCGCGTGATGAGCTGCCGGGTGAAGAAGGGCTGTCTCATTTTCTCGAGCACATGTTTTTCAAGGGGACGCGAAGTCGAACCGCGACGCAGATTTCCCGTGAGATTGATGCGCTCGGCGGAGAGATGAATGCGTTTACCACCCGGGAGACGACGACCTTTTACGTCAAAGTGCTGGATCAGCAATTGGAGGCGGCCCTGGAGCTTCTCTCAGACTTGTTCTACCGGTCTCGGTTTGAGTCCAAGGAAGTCGAGAAAGAGAAGCAGGTGGTCTTGGAAGAGATCCGGATGGTTCAGGATGATCCGGAGGACCTGGTCCAAGAACTCCATATGAAGCACACGTTGGGCAGTCATCCGTTAGGACGGCCCATCCTCGGGCAGGCTCCTAGAATTCAAGCGTTGGGGCGCAAAGACCTCGTGTCCTATGTCGGCTCGCACTATGATCCGGAGCGCACGGTGATTTCTGTGGCAGGCAACTTTACCTGGAGGCGACTGGAAACGTTGTTGTCGCGGTATTTTTCCGCATCCCACAAGGGCGTGGCGGTCAAGCCAAGCCGTCGCCCGCCGGAGGTTCGTGGGGGAGTGCTGGTAAAGCGTAAGTCGCTGGAGCAGGTGCACTTGTGTTTAGGGTTGCAGGGACTGAGCGCGGGGCACGAGGATCGGTATGCCGCGCATGCCTTGAACGGCGTGCTGGGCGGAAGCGTGAGCTCGCGGTTATTTCAAGAGGTGCGAGAGAAGCGCGGGCTTGTCTACTCGATCTATTCGTTCTTGTCGACGTACTCGGATGGAGGTATGACCACGGTGTATGCGGGCACCCGCCCCAAAGAAGTGGAGCGTGTGGTGGAGGTCGTGTGCCGTGAACTCAAGAAGCTTCGCACGAACGGTATTGATCGGAAAGACCTGGCTCGCGTCAAGAATCAAATGAAGGGTAGCCTCATGCTCAGTCTCGAAAGTTCCCATAGCCGGATGAGCAAGTTGGCAAAGGATGAGTTGACGCAGGGGAGCCATGTGTCTCTCGAGCAGATGATAGGGGAAATTGATCGAGTGACCACAGACCAGGTGTATCGGGTTGCGCAAACCCTGTTGGACCAACGGTGTCTTGCGATCACGGCGCTTGGACCGATCCCAGCGAACAGTCTTCAGTCGTTTGCCTCATAATAGATCATCGGGCCTGGCGGGATTCGGTGGAAGCTGCGCTCTTGTGGGCAAACGATACAGGTCAGAGCGGTCTCGATGGGAGCGGCTAACTGATTGAAGAACAACGGTCTCGCTCTCAAGGGTTGAGCCAGAATTTTCGAAAAACATTTTCTTGACACGTTTGGTGGATTTAAGTACCATGGCCGCGTTTTCATCCTATACGTTCGAATTTATTTCGACTGCATTACAGGGGAAGGTAAGCAGAGAGAAAGGGGGTGTGGTTCGCACTTCCTCCTGCTAGCGCGTTCTCTCATTTTTTGTTTTTTTGAACTCTTTTTTTGGATACTGTGATTCAACGGTTCTCTGGTCATCATTTTTCCAAGGAGGGTAGGGTTATGAATAGGGTCGGAATTCTAGCCGCACTTGCAGTCTCCTCCGTTGTCGGCTTGTTGACCGCCGGTGTCTCGATGGCGGCCGACGCTCCAGCCGGGGGCGGACCCAGCGAAGTCACTACGGGCAGCGGAAAGTTTTTTAAGGGTGAGCCTACGAACACACTGAAGGGGCGGGTCTGGTCGCAGTGGGCGGACAACCCTGATGGTGAAATTTTGTTCGGCATTCAATATTGGAACACGGGTGATCCCGCCTCAGGAGAGGGTGGTGGTCGTTCGTCAACCTCCATGGATGTGAAGCCGCCGGATCCTCTCTTCACCTGTTGTGCCTGGGGTTACACGGGCGGTACGGACAGGAATAATCCTTACGCCGGTTGGCACCATGCTCAGACGACGGTTCGCTTGGCTGTGAAGGACAAGGGCTTGATGGATCAGATCATCAAGGCCTCGCAAGAGCTTGTTGCGATGGAAGTGACCCTTGACGGTCGCACTATTACTGGTTTTAAAGTATTGAAGTAGATTTTATTCGCGAGGCGACATTCTTGAGACTCTTTTGTCTTCTTTAAGGAGGATGTGATGATGAAGCTTCAAAAGCAAGGGTGGACCTTCATGGCTGCCGCAGCTTTGGTGGTAAGTTTTGCCTCCACTGCGCTGGCCATCGAGGCGTTCCAAGAGAGGTTTGAGTGGGGAGATCTGAGCAAGCCCACCACGTTGCATGGCCGAGTAATCATTTTGGATCCGTATGATGAGGCCGTGTGGCTCAACATCGCGGTGTTCGGCGGCAATGCTGAGAGCGGATTGTGGTGGCAGAGAGTCCATCCCGGAAAGAACCTCAAGTTCTATCCGGCCGACAAGAACATCTGGGAGCAGCTGAAAGCGATGGCCCGTCCGCATTCAGGTCCGGCTGCCGCGAAGGAAGTTCCTCCTGGATCTCCGACCACGCTGGTTGAGTTTGTAGCTCAAGAGACCGAGCAGAACCATCGCGTGATCACCTCCGTGAAGAAGCTTAATGACAATGCTGGCGAGATGGGGAAGCCAAAGAGCATCTCCGCCCTTCGCTTGAAGGAGTGTGAGGGGAAGACCGAAGTGGATGCGCCTTGCTATGCTGCAAAGCAGGCATTGAACACTTCTCCGAAGACTCCAGATGGCGCCAATTTGCCCCTGCAGTATGATGTCTTGTTGCCGGATGGCAAGCCGATTGCCAATCTGATTCCCTGGACTGCCCACTACAACCGGGGTAGCAAGCACTAAGTCTCGCAGGTTATTGCGCTCATGAAAGAAGGCGGCACTCCGAAAGGGGTGTCGCCTTTTTTTTAGTTCTCAACGGCAGGGTGCCAGCTGAATCTCTTCGAGCGGGAATTATTGTTCCTGCAAAAGGCGTTGTTGGAGGACAGCGAGTCGGTTGAGGGCATCGAGTGGTGTCATGGAGAAGAGGTCCATTTGCCGGACTTCCTCCAGCATGGGGTGTGGTGCAGGTAGCGTCGCATCAAATTGCAGGGATTGTTGAGTCTCACGAATGGGGTGAGGAGAGGAGGTTGCGGACTCAAGCTGTGCGAGGACTGCTTTGGCTCGATGTATCACCGCTTCTGGAAGGCCTGCCAGCTGCGCGACGTGAATACCATAACTTCGATCGGCTCCACCCGGGATGATCTTCCGTAGAAACAGCACTGTTCCATTGCGTTCCTGTACTGCCACAGAATAGTTCACAATACCGGCTCGCAGTCCTTCCAGCTGTGTCATCTCATGGTAGTGCGTCGCGAACAGCGTGCGCGCGCCGAGTCGCTCAGGGTCCTGGATAAATTCGGCAATGGCCCAGGCGATGCTCAACCCGTCATAGGTGCTGGTTCCACGCCCGACTTCATCGAGCAGAATCAAGCTGCGTGCGGTGGCGCAATTGAGAATATGTGCTGATTCGATCATTTCGACCATGAACGTGCTTTGGCCCCCGGCGAGATTGTCTGAAGCCCCCACCCGGGTGAAGATGCGATCTACGAGTCCGATCCGGGCTTCAGTCGCGGGCACAAAGCTTCCCATTTGTGCCAGAAGCGTGATGAGCGCGACCTGCCGGAGGTAGGTGCTTTTTCCGGCCATATTGGGCCCGGTGATGATGTGGAGACGACTTGTCTGGAGATCCAGATGGGTATCATTGGGAACAAACCCGCCTGAGAGATCGAGTCGTTCAACCACGGGGTGACGGCCTTGGACGATATGGAGGCCGTCACCGGTGTCAACGATTGGTCGAACATACCGGTGTAGCGCGGCAGTTTCTGCGAGGGCCGCAAGTACGTCCAGGACGGCGAGCCGCTGACTGATGTCTTGGAGTCGTGGAGTTTGGCCGGCCAGTTCCGTTCTGAGTTGCTCGAATAGATGCTGCTCCAAGGCGGTGAGTTTGGAGTCGGCTCCAGTGACACGCTCCTCGAGTTCCTTCAACTCAGCGGTCATGAATCGTTCCGCATTGACGAGCGTCTGTTTTCGAATGTAGTCGGGCGGAACCTTTCCCAGGTTCGCTTTCGTAACCTCGAGGTAGTATCCGAAGACCTGATTGTATCGAACCTTCAGCGATTCGATGCCGGTGCGGGTGCGTTCTTTGGTTTCCAGGCTGGCGATCCAGCTTTTGCCTTCGCGACTTGCTTTGCGGAGTTCGTCCACATCCGCGTGGTACCCATCCTTTAGGATGCCGCCATCACGAATCGACACGGGAGCCTCCGGCACAATGGCCTGCTCAATGAATTGGTACAAGTCGGCGGCGTTGTCCCATGAGGCGGTCAGATCGGCGAGGAGTGGGGCTCGCAATTCCGCCAACTCGGCATGAATGGCTGGGAGAGAGGAAAGGGACAATTTGAGGGCCAAGACATCGCGTGGATTCGCGACGCCGAGGGACATGCGACTACAGAGACGTGAAATGTCCTGTACGGGGCGCAAGGCCGATCGAAGCCGAACCCGTGCATCAAGGTGTTGATGGAGCTCTTCGACTGCGGTGAGACGGGCCTCAATGGGCGCGCACGTCACCAACGGTCGCAAGAGCCAGTCTCGGAGCAGGCGACTGCCCATCGCCGTCACCGTGCGGTCTAAGATACCCAGGAGCGTATACGACGACTGTCCCGGTGATTCCTCGAGGCGACCGCTCGGTCTTACGAGTTCCAGATTGCGGATGGTGACGCTGTCTAAGTGCATGGCATCGTGCTGTTGCCGGACACGTACCTGCCGGATGTGGTCAAGCGAGGCGGTTGGTTGCGTCTCACGGACGTAACGTAGGACAGCCGCTCCGGCTTGGATGCCCAGCGTCAGGGCATGGCACCCGAAGGCATCCAGGGAATGGACGCGAAAATGTTCCTGTAGCCTGATGCGCCCTGCGTCAAGATCGAACCAGGCGGCCGGTTGCGTGCACCAACGGGGTCCGGGCAGATCGGTCATCCACTGTTGTTCATCGGGGGGGAGGCCCTCGGCACACAACAACTCCTTAGGCTCGAGTCGCGTCAGTTCGTCCATGAGGGCGCTACGCGCATGAGGGCCCTGAAATTCACAGAGCCAAAAGTCGCCGGTCGAAACTTCCAGCGTGGCGAGGCCGAAGGCGCAGCCGCTGTGTGGTGGGCTTCCGGCTCGGGGACGGGTTGCCACTGCGGCGAGGATGTTGGATTCTGCGGCAGCCAGAAATTCGCTATCGACCAGTGTGCCGGGCGTATAGAGTCGGACGACTTCTCGACGCACCAAGCCTTTGGCCAGCTTGGGATCTTCGACTTGCTCGCACAGGGCCACTGTGCGGCCTGCACGAAGCAACTTCGCAATATAGTTGGTGGCAGCATGGTGGGGGACGCCGCAGAGGGGGATCGGGGTGTCGCTCGATTTGTCGCGAGAGGTGAGAGCAATTGACAGGAGTTTCGACGCTTCAACGGCGTCCTCCTGAAACATTTCATAGAAATCGCCGACACGAAAAAACAGGATGGCATCGCGATAAGCCTGCTTGATGTCGCGATACTGCCGCATCAAGGGTGTGCCGTCGGTGTCACCCATCGGCCGGTTCTCCCTCGGAGGGAAGATCCGACGAACTCCCCCCTCGGCGAGCGGCTTTATCGAGGGCCTGGCGGAGGCGTTCGAGATCCACCTCGGCTTCCTGTAGGGCTTTGGTTTTTCGCCGGAGCTCGATGCGTCCTCGTACCCAGGCCGGGAAGAGCAGGATGCCCGATACCAGGAGGCCGACCCCGAACGCCGCCAGGATCGGTTTGTAGATCAGGATGGACGCGGAGCGGAGGCCGAAAAAATACCGTAGGGTGACTTCCTGTTCCTGATTCTGGAGCACAAACGACAGCGCGAGCAGTAGCAGCGTTCCCACCAGTATCAATCGGATCAATGCGAGGCCCTCCTTGGCCGGGGTCATTGTACACGGGTTTGTCGAGCCACTCTAGTGGGACGACGCCGGGACAGGCTGGTGCGAAGGTCGCTGAGGAGGCGGGCGGCTGATGGCCCCGTGGCGGTGAGAATGGCGCGTCGTGTGGCTGGTAAGCGGTGTGTGAGGTGTATCTCCAGGCGGTCAGCAGGAAGGCCGTCTTTCCATCGATCCGCCCACTCGATGGCGATGACGGTGTGTCCGTCTAAGTAGTCGCAGAGACCCGTGTCTTCAAGTTGGGCGGCGGTGAGTCGATACAAATCGGTGTGGATCAAGGGAAGGCGACCCCGGTATTCATGGATCAGCGTGAACGTGGGGCTGCTGACGGCAGCGGAATCGGCGCGTAGTCCGTCGGCAATGCCTCGAACCAGCGAGGTCTTGCCTGTTCCGAGTTCACCGAACAGGGCAATGACTTCTCCGCCATGAAGGAGTGTGCCGACATACTGTCCTAGGCGGTGGGTCTGATGCGGGGTACGAAGGATGATACGCCATGGCTTGACGGCCGGACGTGCTTCTTCGTGCGGCTCGCGGGCAGAGGCACCGGGTACACGCTGCGGCTTAGGTATGCGTAGTTGGCGCGATGGCATGGGGAATATGCTGAATCAGATCGCGAGCGATCATGCCGGCCTGGCCCAGCTGCTGCGCGGCGAGATCTCCGGCGAGGCCATGGAAGTAAGTGGCGGCACAGGCGGCGTCCCAGCTGGCTATGCCCTGGGCGAGCAACCCGCCGACCATGCCGGTCAAGACATCTCCGGTCCCAGCGGTGGCCATTCCAGGGTTTCCGGTCGGACAGATCGCGGCCACTCCGTCCGGTCTGGCAATCACGGTCCGGGCTCCTTTGAGAATGACGAACACGCCGCGTTCACGTGCAAATCGCGTTGCCGTGCCGAGGCGATCGTCATTGACGGATTGCGTGGTCGCCTCAGCTTCCAACCTGGCCATTTCTCCGGGATGAGGGGTAATGATCGGTGGGCGCGTGCATTCTGTCAACAAGGAGGCCTTTCCCGCCAACGCATTGAGTGCATCGGCATCGAGCACGCAGGGCTTGTCGACGCGTTTGACAAATTCTTGCACGAGTTCGACGGTTTCCGGATGGGTGGTCAAGCCGGGGCCGATGGCCACTGCATCCCTGGCGCTTGCAAAGGCGAGCAGTCGATCCAGACCCGAACGAGCAAAGGTGCGCGCCTTTGTTTCCGGCATGGGCAGGGTCATGGCTTCGAGTAATTTGGCCTCCAGGATATCATTGACGCTGGAAGGAACGGCGGCCGTGACGAGACCGGTTCCGATTCGAAGCGCGGCGAGGGCTGCCATCGCCGCCGCTCCGGTCTTGCCGACCGATCCGGCGATGAGTCCGAGGTGCCCGTAGGTTCCCTTATGCGAAGATGGCCGGCGATGGGGCAATGCTGCTTGCGAAGCGGCGCCGGTCAGCAGCAGGAGGCGGCTTCCGACGGCCTCAATAAACGAGGTTGGAATGCCAATGTCGACGAGACGAACCAGTCCCGCGCAATCGATGCCGGCTCCGCAGTAGAGCCCTACTTTCGGCAATCCAAAGGTGACGGTCAGGTCCGCTCGCACAGCCGCGCCCAGGACGGATCCGGTATCGGCATGGAGGCCGGAAGGAAGATCGACGGCGACCGTGGGTCGTCCTGCGGCATTGAGGGCTTCGATCGCCTCGCGGTACATGCCGGCCACAGGTGTGGAGAGCCCGGTGCCTAGAATGGCGTCGATGAGGATATCGGCTGACGCCAGTCGTTGTTGGAGAGCATGTGCATCGGTAGGACGAGTGATGGACGATGGGCCTGCCATTCGTTGAAAGCGCTGATACATCGCCTTCGCATCGCGGCTGAGTTCGGTGGCCGGCGTCAATAACAGAACGTGGACGTGAGCTTTTTTCCGCCGGAGCAGGCGGGCGATGACGAACCCATCTCCGCCATTGTTGCCCTTGCCGCAGAGGATGACGACTTTTTTCCCGGCAGCCGGTCCATACCGTGCCTCAAGGTGAGAGACCACACCGGTTCCGGCTCGCTCCATCAGTGCCAGAGATGGTACGTGAGCCTCGGTGATCGTCCGATGGTCCAGCTCGCGCATTTGCTCGGCGGTCACGATCGGTATCATGATGTCAATCGGGCCTCCGACCGATGCGCGAGAGGATGAAGTGGGGCCGTCGCTTGCAGCGGCACCAGGCTAGGCCACCAATTCCTTCATTTCACGAACCGCTTGAACGAGTCCGACCATGACCGAACGGGCGATAATGCTGTGGCCGATGTTGAATTCGACGATTTCGGGGAGTTTGGCCAGTCGTTTGACGTTTTTATAGGTCAGGCCATGGCCGGCGCTTACGCCGAGCCCGAGTTTGTATGCGAGTTTTGCCGCTTGAGTAATCGCGTCAAACTCCTCGTCTTCTTCTTTGGAGCGTTTCGCGTTGGCGTATCGTCCCGTGTGCAATTCGACATACGCCGCGCCGATTTTATGAGCGGCCTTGATTTGATCCAAGCTGGGTTCTATGAACAAACTCGTCGGAATCCCGCCATCCCTCAGCAAATCGACAATTTTCTGGATCCGTTCGCGGTGGTTGGCGACATCCAAGCCACCCTCCGTCGTTAACTCCTGACGACGTTCGGGAACCAGCGTGATCAGGTCGGGCTTGACGCTCAGCGCGATCTTGGCCATGGCGTCATCGGCGGCCATTTCCAAATCGAGTTTGGTTCGGACGATTTCCCGCAGCATCGTGAGGTCACGGTCTTGGATATGGCGACGATCCTCCCGGAGATGTACAACGAGGCCGTCTGCGCCGGCCAGTTCAACCAGGATTGCGGCGGTCAGTGGGTCGGGATCTGTTCCTCCCCGCGCCTGCCTGAGTGTTGCCACGTGATCGATATTGACGCCCAGACGAGCCATCACACCTCCGCAATTGCCATAGGTGGCGTTGGAGAAAGATTTCGGAACTGGTCGAAATTCATAGACAATTCTGTTGTTCCTGAGGCATTATTAACAGAAGAAGGTGGGGCGGGGCAAGAAGGCTCCGTTCGATGGGCCCTGACGTATCTCTCGCATTCATGGCCGAGCGGCAAGCCGCAACTCCCTAGAAATATAGTGAAATTGACTCGTTTTGAGGGCTCCATTAAAATACGCCCCTTTCAGAGTGACGACGCAACCCGTTCAGCAGAGGACCCGCCAGTAGGAGTCTGACACACCCATGTCGATTAGCGACGGTTTTTACCGCATCAAGCGACTTCCTCCATACGTATTTGCCCAGGTGCAAAGCCTCAAGCTTGAGGCACGTCAACGAGGCGAGGATATCATCGACTTCGGGATGGGCAATCCGGATCAGCCCACCCCGCCTCATATCGTCGACAAATTGATCGAAGCCTCCAAGAAAGCCAAGAATCATCGCTATTCCGCCTCGCGGGGCATCACGAAGCTCCGCCATGCGATTACCGGGTGGTACAAGCGAAACTACGACGTGGAGTTGGATCCCGAGACCGAAGCGATTGTCACAATCGGGTCGAAAGAAGGTCTCGCACATTTGGCTCTGGCCACGATCGGGCCGGGTGATGTCGTGCTCACACCCACGCCGACCTATCCCATTCACATGTACAGTTTCATTATTGCAGGCGGCGAAGTGCGCGGGATTGAGTTGCGTCAGGACAGCGACTTCTTCGACGATCTGCTCCGGGTCTATCGCCAGACCTTGCCGCGCCCGCGCATTCTGGTCATCAATTTCCCGCATAACCCCACGACCGCGGTGGTCGATCTCGAGTTCTTTAAAAAAATCGTCGCATTTGCCAAAGAACACGATGTGATTGTGATTCACGATCTGGCCTATGCGGATATCGCGTTCGACGGCTATAAGGCGCCGAGTTTCCTGCAGGTGCCGGAGGCGAAAGATGTGGGCGTCGAGTTTTACACCTTGTCCAAAGCCTACAACATGCCCGGGTGGCGAGTCGGATTTTGTGTCGGTAACCGCGAGGTGGTAGGCGCGCTGGCGAAGCTGAAGAGTTATCTCGACTATGGCATTTTTCAACCGATTCAAATTGCCAGTACGGTCGCGTTGAACGGACCGCAGGACTGCGTGAAAGAGGTCGTGCAGCGCTATCAAAACCGGCGGAATGTCTTGGTGAACGGGTTGAATCGCATCGGGTGGCCCGTTGCCTTACCCAGAGCCACGATGTTCGTGTGGGCCCGTATTCCGGATCCGTTCCGGCATATGGGGTCGTTGGAGTTTTCCAAACTGTTGCTGCGGGAAGCGAAGGTGGCGGTGTCGCCGGGCATCGGATTCGGAGAAGGCGGGGATGAATTCGTACGGTTTGCCCTAGTGGAAAACGAGCATCGCACGCGGCAGGCACTACGCGGGATTCGGAAAGTGTTGAATCTGGATGATCAGGAACCATGAAGACTGAGATCGGGGTAGGATTAATCGGCTTCGGCACCGTCGGGACCGGCGTGGCCCGAGTGCTGATCGAGAATGCGGAACTGATCCGCCGGCGGGTCGGAGTACCCATTAAGTTGGTCCGCATTGCGGATTTGGACATTACCCGTGATCGGGGCATCGCGATTCCGCCAGGCGTGCTGACCACGGACATCCAGCAGGTGTTGACGGATCCGCGCGTGGATATCGTCATCGAGCTGATGGGCGGGTATGATCTTGCAAAACGCGTGATTCTGGATGCGGTGCAACGAGGCAAGCACGTCGTGACAGCCAATAAGGCGCTCTTGGCCGTGCACGGGGAAGAGATTTTCGCCGCCGCTTCGCGGCAAGGGATCGATCTCGGGTTTGAGGCGAGTGTGGGTGGGGGCATCCCGGTGATCCGCGCCTTGATGGAAGGCCTGGCCGCCAACAACATCCAGTCGATCTACGGTATCATCAATGGCACGTCGAATTACATTCTCAGCCGGATGACCAGCGAAGGGCAGCGGTTCGAGGTCGTGCTGGAGGAAGCCAAACGGGCCGGCTATGCCGAGGCCGATCCTACCTTCGATGTCGCGGGTATCGATTCGGCCCATAAGCTCACGATCATGGTCAGCCTGGCTTACGGCACTCCGGTCAACTTCAAAGAAATTTACACCGAAGGCATCACCGGCCTGACACCGTTGGATATCGCGTATGCGAAAGAGTTCGGATTTACCATCAAGTTACTGGCGATCGCCAAGTTTTCCGACGGAGAGATTGAAGCCCGTGTCCATCCCACCATGGTCCCCTCTGCGTCGCAGATTGCGAAAGTGGATGGGGTGTACAATGCCATTCAGTTGGTCGGTGACGCCGTAGAAGACGTGGTGCTGTATGGGCGCGGCGCGGGGTCGATGCCGACCGGCAGTGCCGTTGTGAGCGATGTGATGTCCATTGCGCGCGACATGCTCAAGAATGCGACCGGGCGTGTGCCGCCCTCTTCCTATCAGCCGGATCAACGACGGCCATTGCGGATGCGGCCGATGGAAGAAATCACGTCGCTGTATTACATTCGCTTCATGGTCCTGGACCGGCCCGGCGTCTTGTCTCAGATCGCCGGAGTGTTGGGTCGCTACGGCATCAGTATTTCCTCGGTGCTGCAGCAGGGACGCAAGGAAGGGCAGACCGTGCCCGTCGTGATCATGACGCATATGGCCAAAGAACGGGATATTCAGAACGCGCTTCGCGAAATCAATCCGATGCCGTATATCTCCGAACCGACAACCCTGATCAGGGTCGAGGGGCGGGACGAATGAGGGATTCTTTCTCCGATCTTGCTGAGAAGGTGGTTGACTAGATTGTTATGACTCGCTGGCGCGGCATTATTGAAGAATACCGAAAGTTCCTGCCGGTGACGGCTCAGACACCGGTCATCACCCTGGGTGAGGGCAATACGCCTCTCATTCGTGCGGCGCGGCTGGCAAAAAAAATCGCCCCCGGGGTGGATCTTTACCTCAAGTACGAGGGGGTGAATCCCACAGGATCGTTCAAAGATCGCGGCATGACGATGGCCATTTCCAAGGCCGTCGAAAAAGGGGCGAGGGCAGTCATTTGCGCCTCCACCGGGAATACGTCCGCCTCGGCAGCCGCCTATGGAGCCCGAGCTGGAATGGCCGTGTATGTGCTCATCCCGGCAGGGAAAATCGCCCTGGGCAAGTTGTCGCAGGCGATGATGCATCAAGCCACGGTCATTCAGGTTGAAGGAAATTTTGACCAGGCGTTGACCATCGTCAAGGAGTTATCGGCGACCTATCCAGTGGAGTTGGTGAACTCGCTCAACCCGTACCGCATCGAGGGGCAGAAGACGGCCGCGATGGAGATTTGCGACGATCTGGGTGATGCGCCGACCGTCCATGTACTTCCTGTAGGGAATGCGGGTAATATCACCGCCTATTGGAACGGCTACCGTGAGTATCGAGCCGCCAATCAAACGACGCGCTTGCCTCGCATGATGGGTTTTCAAGCCGCTGGTGCCGCGCCGATTGTCTTAGGGCATGTCGTGAAAGAGCCGCAGACCGTGGCCACGGCGATACGGATCGGCAATCCGGCCAGTTGGCAGTCGGCTCTTACGGCGATGAAAGAATCGTCCGGCGCCATCGATATGGTCACGGATGAAGAAATTCTCCATGCCTATGCCTTGGTCGCTAGGGAAGAAGGGGTGTTTTGCGAGCCAGCCTCTGCCACTTCTGTAGCCGGGGTGATTAAGTTGAGCCAAGCCGGGCAATTAAAGGAAGGTGCCACGGTCGTCTGTACATTGACCGGGCACGGTTTGAAGGATGCCGATACGGCGATCGGCATTTCACGTCAGCCTCAAACGGTGAAAGCCACCCGCGATGATGTGGCCCGCCTCCTTCATGTCTGATTACTTCAGGAACATTGCATGAAATATTTGATCCTGCATGCCGACGGGATGGCAGATCTTGCCTGTGCGGAACTCGGTGGGAGCACGCCTCTTCAGGCGGCGAAAACTCCCCATCTTGACCAAATCGCCCAGCGTGGAGAAGTGGGCCTCCTGAGTCTTCCTTCCGACGCCGGCACGGCCGGCAGTGATGTCACCGCGGTTGCCGTCCTGGGATACGATCCCAAGAAGTATTATCCAGGCCCGGGCCCACTGGAGGCAGCGGGTCTTGGGGTGACGGTGGGTGACCAGGACGTCGTCTTTCGTTGCACGATGGTCACGGTGCGAGGCGAGTCCGCCTCCGGCGGCAAAGACCGGGCGGCCGACATCAAGAAACTAGGACCGCATGTGGTCATGGAAGATGCCACGGCGGGGCTGATCGAGACGGAACAGGCCCGTGAGTTGGTCGAAGCCGTCAACGAGCAACTGGGATCGGAGAGCATTCAATTTTACCCCGGCTCAGGCCATCGACACTTGATGGTTTGGGTTGGCGGGAAGTCGCGCGCGACCTGCGTAGACCCTCAGCAGCTCGTCGGCCAATCGATCGCCGACGCCTTGCCAACGGGCGATGGCGCCGATGTACTGCGAAAAATCATGGACGCCTCGTTTTTTATTCTGCGCGATCATCCGGTTAATGAAGAGCGCGAAGAAGAGGGGCTCAAGCCGGCGAACTGTCTCTGGTTGTGGGGACAGGGGCGCGCTCCATTGTGGCCGCCCTTACCGGAACGGTATCAAATTACCGGTGCGGTCGTTTCATCTAGTGATATGCATCGCGGTGTTGGGTTGTGCGCGGGGTTGGATGCCGCCGAGCTACCGGCCGAAAACGGAGATGAATCGGAAACATTTGCCGGCTGTGTGAACGCGGTCGTTCAAGAGTTGGCGAAGAAAGACCTTGTGTATCTCCATGCCGGTCTATCGGATGACGTGCTGCATGCGACCGATATTCACGACAAAGTACAGGCCATCGAACGGTTCGATGCCCAGGTGGTCGGTCCGATTCTAGCGGCTCTGGCAACGTACCCAGCCTACCGGCTGCTCGTGGTGTGTGACCCAGGCCTGGCGAAGGGGCACGGTTCAGAAGCTCCGCCGATCTTGTATGCCTTGTGCGACGGTGCTGCCCAACCACCGGTCGGCTCGGCAACCCGCTTTCATGAACAGGATAAGGCCATCGCCGGATCCGCGCCTCGCGATGCCACCAAACTCATGATCCGACTCTTTCCGCGCGGAGCATAAGACCTGTGGCACTCATTGTTCAAAAATACGGCGGGACGTCGGTCGGCAATGTCGAACGGATTCATCGTGTTGCTGAGCGAGTCGAGCGCGCGCAGAAAGACGGGCATCAGGTCGTGGTGGTGCTCTCGGCCATGAGTGGCGAGACAGATCGACTGCTCAAGCTGGCGCATGAAGCGACCAACTCGCCGGATGAGCGCGAACTGGACATGTTGCTGTCGACGGGCGAGCGGGTCACCATCGCGCTGTTGGCCATGGAGCTTCGGGGGCGAGGCGTGAACGCCCGATCCTTCACGGGCCGACAGGTCGGCATTCACACCGACAGCGCTCATACCAAGGCCAGAATTTCTCGCGTCACGGCCGAACGGATTAAAGAAGCACTCGCCGGGGGAGTCATCCCGGTTGTGGCGGGATTTCAGGGCATCAACGCCAGCTCGGACGTCACGACCTTAGGACGGGGAGGGTCCGATTTGACCGCCGTGGCGCTGGCTGCGGCACTCAAGGCAGATCGGTGCATTATCTATACGGATGTCGATGGGGTGTATACTGCCGACCCCAACATCGTGCCGGCCGCGCGTCGACTCGACAAGATCTCTTACGAAGAGATGCTGGAAATGGCGAGCCTGGGCGCCAAGGTCCTGCAGAGTCGATCGGTCGAATTTGCGGCGAAATATTCCGTTCCGGTGGAGGTCAATTCCAGCTTCAAGGAAGGAAAGGGAACGCTCGTGACACGTGAAGATGCCGATATGGAAGGGGTCATGGTGTCCGGTGTGACGGGAGATCGCAATCAGGCGAAGATTACGATTGTCGGTGTGCCGGATCGTCCGGGCATCGCCGCGCGTGTCTTCGGAGCCGTGGCGAACGCCAATATCGTCGTCGACATGATCATTCAAAACGTCAGTCAGGCCTCTATGACCGACATCTCGTTTACGGTTCCCAAGCCGGATTTGCGCAAGGCCGTGGATCTCGTTCAGCGGTTATCGGAAGAGATCGGCGCTCGGTCGGTTGCGGTGACCGAATCGATCGCCAAGGTGTCCCTCATTGGTGTGGGAATGCGCTCGCATTCAGGCGTGGCGGCAAAGATGTTCGAGGTGTTGTCGCGTGAAGGCGTCAACATCATGATGATTAGCACCTCCGAAATCAAAATCTCCTGCGTCATCGAGGAGAAATATCTGGAATTGGCGATGCGCACGCTCCATACGGCGTTCGGTCTGGACCGTGTGTCGGCGCCCGCGTTGGGCTGATCGTCTCGAAATGGCGATCGCGTGAGCCCTCGACAGATCCTGTCCGGCCTTGTTACCCTTTAATTCATGACACGTCGAACCGCACCCTCTCGTCGCGCTCGCGTCCCGGAATCGATCTCGATGCCGAGCCTCACCGCTGTGCAGGCATCGGCGTTGGAAATTTACGACACGACGTTACGAGACGGCGCCCAGGCCGAAGACGTGAGTTTTTCCGTGGAGGATAAGCTTCGGGTGGCGCAGCAGCTCGACGCGCTCGGGGTGCACTTCATCGAGGGTGGGTGGCCAGGGGCGAATCCTAAGGACATTGAGTTTTTCCGGCAGATCAAAACCATTCCGTTTCGGAATGCGACCGTCGTTGCGTTCGGCTCGACGAGGAAAGCCAGCAACCCGGTTCGTAAAGACAAAAATCTTCAGGCGCTGCTGGATTCGGGCACGCCGACCATCACCCTGTTCGGCAAGAGTTGGTCGTTTCAGGTGACGGATGCGTTGGGAATCGCCCTTGCCAAGAATCTAGAACTCATCGAAGACTCTATTCATTATTTGCGATCCAAGAATCGGCGGGTGTTTTATGACGCCGAACATTTTTTCGACGGCTATAAGGCGAATCCTGATTATGCACTGCAAACCATCCGTCGAGCGATTGCCGGCGGAGCCGAGCGTGTGATCTTGTGCGATACGAACGGCGGGACCATGCCGTGGGAGATTCGCGAGATTTGCCGGGTGGTCAAGCAGGAATGTCCCGTGCCGTTAGGCATCCATGCGCACAATGACAGTGAAATGGCCGTTGCCAACTCGCTGGTAGCCGTGGAGTCGGGTATTTTGCAGGTGCAGGGCACGATCAATGGCATTGGTGAACGGTGTGGGAATGCGAATTTGTGCTCGATCATTCCGAACCTGCAATTAAAAATGCAACGGCCGGCGCTTGGAGACAACCTGGCCCACTTGAAGGACGTGTCAGGTTTCGTCACGGAGATCGCCAACCTCATGCCGAACAAACGGCAGCCCTACGTCGGGGATGCGGCGTTTGCGCACAAGGGGGGCGTGCATATTCATGCGGTCCTCAAGAACGCGGCGACGTACGAACATATTGATCCAGCCGTCGTCGGCAACCGTCGGCGGATTCTCGTCTCAGACTATGCAGGCCGGAGCGGGCTCTTGGAAAAAGTCGAGGCCTATGGCATTTCGTTGACCAAGAACCATGCGAAGTTACAAGAGTTGGTGGAGACGCTCAAAGAGCGGGAAAGCCAGGGCTATCAATTCGAAGGTGCCGAGGGGTCTTTCGAATTGTTGATGCGCAACGCGATGGGCAGTCATCGTCCGTCGTTCAAATTACTGGGTTTTCGTGTGATTGTTGAAAAGAAGCAAGAGCACGGGCTCCTGTTGTCGGAAGCGACGGTCATGGTGCAGGTCGGCGATGTGGTCGAGCATACGGCGGCTGTAGGCGCTGGCCCGGTGAATGCGCTCGACCATGCGCTCCGCAAAGCCTTGGAAAAGTTCTATCCGCAGCTCCGCGAAGTGAAATTGCTCGACTATAAAGTGCGGGTGTTGTCGGCTGAGAAGGGCACGGAATCGAAGGTGCGCGTGTTGATCGAGTCTGGAGATCACAAGGATAAATGGGGCACAGTCGGGGTGTCGGAAAACATCATGGAAGCGAGCTGGCAGGCGCTGGCAGACAGCATCGAGTATAAATTGTTGCTCGCCGACCGGTAGTGCTATTTTCCCTCCAGTGGGCACACATAATCCTTGACAGGCCAGATAACCTCACGTAACTTATGGGGAAATTCTTTGTCTTGGACGCTCGACACCAAGAAGCACTTCCTAAGGAACGACGCTAGTGGACGGCGGGGGGAAAGGCATGAGAAAGGCGGATATCGCGAACGAAATCTTCAAGCAGGTTGGGGTGTCTAAAAACGATGCAGCCGATATCGTCGAACTCGTGCTCAATCTGCTGAAGGGGGTGCTCCAAAAAGGTGATGCGGTCAAGATTGCGGGATTCGGAAATTTTGTCGTTCGAAGCAAAGGGGCCCGGAAGGGACGCAATCCTCGAACCGGTGAAGAAATCGGGATTACTCCCCGTCGAGTGGTCACGTTTCGTCCCAGTCAGGTCTTTAAAAAGTACGTAAATTCCTAATCGTCACCTTGCCACGAGCACACGCATGAGGACCGGTCATGGGGAATGAGCCCAGACTGGGAAGTAAGGTTTTCTATAAAATCGGCGAAGTCAGCAAGCTTTCCAAGTTGCCGGCGTATGTCTTACGGTTTTGGGAGTCGGAGTTCAGCTTCCTGAAGCCGAAGAAGAGCCGTGGCAATCAGCGGTTGTATGTGCAGCGGGATGTGGATACCGTGCTGGAGATTAAGCGGATGCTCTATGATGAGGGGCACACGCTGGCTGGTGTGAAGCGGTACTGGGCTCGGCGAGGACGGGCAACGGTCAAGAAAAGTGGGTCGCGGAAAGAGCTGGCCCAGCGTGTTCGTGGCGATCTCCAGGCGATTATTCGGTTGATCGATTCGCATTAAGCGTGAACCGTTCCAGTGCTGTGGGCGGCTGCGTCCCACTGTGTAGGTTACATCCATGTCGTTTGTGTCGGGGCGTAGCGCAGCCCGGTAGCGCACTCGCTTGGGGTGCGAGGGGTCGTGGGTTCAAATCCCGCCGCCCCGACCATCGGCATGATGTTCTCCATCACGCAGTGTTCTGAGGAACGTTGAGTATTGCCACTGACCATGTGCGTGCACGCGTGAGTGTTCTCCCCTTTCCTGTGGCTCCCCTCAATCTGATCGTTTTGACTCTCCCCTTTCATCACGGGTTCGACACATAAGGAGCAGGCGTGGCGCGTGTACGGATCCTTGTAACCAACGACGACGGCATTGCGTCTCCTGGGATTCATGCGGTGGCGACCGCACTCGGTGCGTTGGGGGAGGTGTGGATCGTCGCACCGGATCGAGAGCGGACTGCTGTCGGGCATGCAGTGACGTTGCACAAACCGCTTCGCATCACCAAAATGGCTCCCCGGGTCTTCATGGTTAATGGGACCCCGGTGGATTGTGTCAATCTTGCCCTGCTCAAGGTCATGCCCCATCAGCCTGCGCTCATCGTGTCGGGTATCAATCGCGGCGTGAATCTCGGCGATGATGTGATGTATTCCGGCACGGTGTCGGGTGCCTTGGAAGGGACGATGTTCGGCATCCCGTCGGTGGCCGTCTCACAGGAGGGCGAGGACACGTTTCGTTTCGAGGTCGGGGCCCGGTATGCGACTCGGGTGGCGTCGGAAGTGCTGGTTCACGGACTACCGCCGGAAACGATCTTGAATGTGAATATCCCGGACGTCCCCTTGCGGGGGATCAAGGGCGTGAAGGTGACCTGTCTCAGTCGGCGCCGCTTCAATAATCCCATCGTGGAGAAGGTCGATCCGAGAGGGCGGAAGTATTATTGGATCGCCGGGACACGGCAATCGTGGAGTCGGCAACAGGATGCCGATCACGAAGCCTTGGCGCGCCATATGGTTTCGGTCACGCCGATCCGCCTCGATACGACCCATCACACCATGCTGGCGCACTTCAAAACCTGGGAAGGGACGCTCTCGCGCCCGTTGGTAGCACGGACACAGGTGCGCCGGCGTTCGTCAAGGAGGCCTCAGTCATGAGCGGCCTGATCGAATGGTTGATCGAAGTGCTGGGCCGATTCGTCATTGCGACGATTTCGACGTTTGGGTACACCGGCATCGTGATTACGATGGCCATCGAAAGTGCCTGCATCCCCTTGCCGAGTGAAATCATTATGCCCTTCTCCGGCTATCTGGTCTCCACCGGGCAATTTTCGTTGGTGGGAGTGACGTTAGCCGGCGCGATTGGGAATGTCCTGGGGTCGTTGGTCGCCTATTATGTGGGAGTCTGGGGTGGCCGTCCGTTTGTCGAGCGGTATGGCCGGTATGTGCTCATCTCCCAGCATGATGTGGATCTGGCCGACCGCTGGTTTGCCAAGCATGGCGAAGCGGCGGTCTTGATCGGCCGCCTCTTGCCTGTCGTGCGAACGTTCATTTCTCTGCCAGCGGGAATTGCGCGGATGGACATCAAGAAGTTCGTGCTCTATTCATTTGTCGGAGCCGTTCCGTTCTGCTACGCGCTCGCCTATGTGGGGTTGAAGATGGGGGAGCACTGGAATGAGTTGCACCAGTATTTCCATCACGCGGATCTGGTCATCGGATTGTTTCTCGCCATCGGCCTCGGCTATTTTCTCTGGTCACACTGGCCGAAGCGTCGCGCGTCTGTGGGGTAATGACCGATTATGCTGCGTGTCTACAATACGCTGACTGGTCACAAAGACCCGTTTGAACCGATGGTGCCCGGCATGGTCCGCATGTATGTGTGCGGAGTCACCGTGTATGACTATTGTCACATCGGCCATGCTCGCAGTGCCTTGGTGTTTGATGTGTTGCGGCGGCACCTGGAATACTCCGGCTTGATCGTAGAGTTTGCGAAGAACTTTACGGATGTCGATGACAAAATCATCAAACGCGCCAACGAGCAAGGGGTGAGTTGCGAGCACATCACTACGACATTCATCAAGGCGTATTACGACGACATGGACAAGCTCGGGGTTCGACGGGCTACGCTTGAGCCGAGGGCAACGGAGCACATCGCCGATATTGTCGCCCTGGTCGATGCCTTGATGGCCAAGGGGATGGCCTACCGCGTCGAAAGGGATGTCTATTTTCAAGTGGATCGGTATCCGGTGTATGGTCGCCTCTCCAAGCGAAAGATGGATGATTTGCAGGCGGGCGCACGCGTGGATGTGGATGAGCGCAAACGTCACCCCATGGATTTTGCGCTGTGGAAAGGCAGTAAGCCTGGTGAGCCGTCATGGGACAGTCCATGGGGGCCTGGTCGTCCAGGCTGGCATATCGAATGCTCGGCGATGGCGATGCGGCATCTTGGAGAAACCTTCGATATTCACGGCGGCGGGATGGATCTGATCTTCCCGCATCACGAGAACGAGATTGCACAGTCGTGCGGCGCGACCGGCAAAGAATTCGCGCGGTATTGGGTGCACAACGGTTTTGTCCAGATCAACCACGAGAAGATGTCCAAGTCCCTGGGCAATTTCTTTACGATCCGCGAAATTTTTGAAAAGTCTGAATGGCCTGACGCGGTGACGGGCGAGATGTTGCGATACTTCCTGCTCTCCACGCACTATCGCAGCCCATTGGATTTTTCCGATCAAGCCCTGGCGGAAGCGAAGAATGCGCTCAACGGATTTTATGACCTCTTCGACCGGCTCAAGGAGACGGCTCCTGTGCACGGGACTGCGGATGTCCCCTTGCGCGACGCAACGGTGCGGATGCGGCAGGCCTTTGTTGACGCCATGGATGACGACCTGAACACTCCCAACGCCATCGCAGCCCTGCAAAAGCTACGCGGGGAAACCAACAAAGCGCTCGAGGCCGGATTGTCTGGCGACACACGTCGCGTCGTGCGAGAAGAGTTTCGGACATTGGGGGCGGTGCTTGGGCTGCTGCAATCGGACGACTGGCAATTTAAGAGCCAGGCCAAACAGCCCGCCTCAGGGACATCTGTCGGTGAGAAGTCTGGCTTGTCGGATGAGGAGATTGCTGCGAAGATCGCCGCACGACTCGCCGCGAAACAATCGAAACACTACAAGCTTGCCGACCAGCTCAGAGCCGAGCTGGCTTCCCATGGCATTACGATCGAGGATCGGCCAGATGGCACCAGCCGCTGGAAGCGATAATTCTTCCGAACTCATTTATGGACTGCATGCCGTTCGCGAAGCCCTCCGCGCCGGCGCACGCCCTCTTCAGCGATTGTTGGTGCTGGGAACCGATCGACAGTTTGGTGACATTGTGCGCTTGGCCAGGGAGCAACGCGTGCCTGTGTATGTCGAGCCACGCGTCGCGTTAGATCGCCTTGTCCCTGGTGGCCGCCATCAGGGCGTCGTCGGGTTGGTGGCTGCGAAGGCCTATGCGGAACCCGAAGATATTCTCTCGGCGGCTCGGGCGGCAGGCCATACTCCGTTGCTGGTGGTGTTGGATGGCGTGGAGGATCCCCATAACCTCGGGGCGGTTCTCCGAACAGCTGAAGCCACAGGGGTCCAAGGCGTATTTATTCCAGAACGTCGTGCGGTGGGGTTGACCAGTGTGGTGGCGAAGGCTTCCGCGGGTGCGGTCGACTATATACCGGTCGGGCGTGTTGCCAACGTTTCGCGATGGATTGAACGTCTCCAGCGCGAGGGAGTTTGGGTGTATGCGTTTGACGCCGAGGCGCCTAAATCGTATACACAGCTGGATCTTCGAGGGCCAATGGCACTCGTCTTCGGCGGAGAGGGGAAGGGTGTGCGCCCCGGTGTTCGAGCGGCTTGCGACGACGTGGCACATATCCCCATGCTGGGGAAAGTCAGTTCGCTGAACGTTTCGGCTTCGGCGGCCATCGTCCTGTATGAAGCGTTGCGACAGCGTCGTGAAGGCGTCAGTGGAAAGGCGTGAAGCGGCGGATTACCGGAGCTTCAACATTTTTCCTTGGATCGCAGCCTTGAGCAGTTGGGCGGTGTTGGAGACCCGGATCTTCTTCATCATATTGGCCCGATGGGCCTCAACCGTCTTAACGCTGATTTTGAGGCGTTGCGCGATTTCCTTGTTCTTAAATCCAGTCCAGATCAGCTCAAGAATTTCCTGCTCCCGCGTGGTCAGCGCTTCCGGGCGACGTTTGCGAGGGAGAATGATTGGTTCGGCGACTGCAGTTTTGGTTCGACTTTTGGTAGTCCTGGCGGCTGTCGGCATGTACATCTAGCTCCACTTCGAGTAAAGGCAATTCACAGAGTGAGGCCCGCGACCTCCCGTGCCCACATCGATGCCGGATTATACGCAGCGCTTCTGGCGTTTGTAAATGGAAAGCGCCGGCTGCCAGGCTCAATGTTTCTGGTATGCTTATATTAGGTCATGATACGTATAATTGTCTGCCAGGGTGCGGGCTGAACTGCTGTTGGCCGCTGTGAGCGTGCTCATGCTGTCCTATGTGATCGTGTTCCTATTCGGTGCCGTCATCGGCAGCTTTCTGAACGTCTGCATCTATCGATTGCCGCGCGAAAAATCAGTCGCATGGCCGGCCTCTCACTGCCCAGCCTGCCGGCAGCCGATCGCGGTCTACGACAATATTCCGATTCTGAGTTATCTGATCTTGCGGGGACGATGCCGCAGATGCCACACCCTCATCTCAATCCAGTATCCGTTGGTGGAGGCGGCGAATGCAATCGGGTATGTGGCGGTCTTTTGGCTGTTTGGATTTACCGGGGTAGCCTGTGTATATGCTGGACTGCTCTCTGCCTTGATCGTCATTACGGGCACTGATCTGTCGCACACGATGATTCCCGATGCGGTGACGATACCGGGCATAGTCATCGGCCTGGTCTGTGCCGTTGTGATCCTGCCCATCGGCGTGATGGACTCCCTGCTTGGTGTCGCCCTGGGCGGAGGGCTCCTCTGGATCTTGGCTTGGGCCAGTCCTTATGTCTTTGGAAAAGAAGGCATGGGGGGAGGAGATATCAAGCTGATGGCCATGGTCGGCGCATTCATCGGATGGCAGCCGGTGTTGTTGGCCATTATGATCGGATCGTTTCTTGGCTCCGTTGTCGGTGTTGGGCTGATCGCCGTCGGAATCATGCGCCGTGATCAATATATCCCCTTCGGTCCCTTCCTCGCCGCCGGCTCATTGCTCGCGCTGCTGTTTCATCAGCCGCTGCTTGACTGGTATTGGTCCTTGATCGCCATTCCTCAGTAAGGCCAGCAAACTGGCTGTCAGTGCCATGTTCCAGGCATTTGTGACGCTGCTGTTCTGTATCCGAACAGATGTGGGACTGTATCTGATTTGGGACAGTTCACAATTGTACCTACCCGCCAGCCGCCGTGTAGTTTGGTGTTGACGATCCCCTTCGACTGAGTCGTTTCTGGAAATCCTGACATATTTCCGTGTGGTTTTGAGCGTAAGCCCCTGCCGACTGTCCCTCGTGGGAGGCGTGAGGCCACAACGGCATGGAAATTGGAATCGCTCTACGCGCTCGACGAAAGGAGTGGGTATGCGTGAACGTGGTGTGAGCCTTGTGGAGTTGTGTGTCGTGCTGTCGGTCGTGGCTGTTGTGATGGGGCTTAGTGTGCCGGGGTGGGCGGCGTTGGTGGCAAAACATCGGCAACGTGCGACGATTGCGGAAATTGCGTCTGAATTGCGCATGGCCAGGCAGTTGGCGATGGCGCGGCACGAGCGTGTTCGAGTGGTGGTGAATGCCGAGCAGTCCGAATTGCGCACGGAATGCATGGACTGTGAACGGAGCGCACTGCGTCGTTATGAGTTCGGGCGAACAGGCACGGTGGTCGACTCGATGAGTACGCAGCCTGAAATTGTCTTTCAGCCCAGTGGTCGTTCGGCAACAGCGACGACCATGGTGTTGGTCGATTCTCGGCGAGCGAGGCATCAAGTGACGGTGAGTCTCACGGGACGGGTGGTCGTGTCATGAACGACGTGACTGTCGGGACGACGAGGGCGCGAGCGTTGGTGACGCAAGCGGACGGATTTACGCTGATCGAGAGTATGGTGGCGCTGGTGGTGCTCTCCATCGGGGTTATCGGGACGATCGCGATGTGCGAGTGGGCGCAACAGGGTCTTCAGCGTGGGGCGTTGACGACGACGGCGTTAGCCTTGGCGGAATCGAGGGTGGAGGAGAAGCGTAGCCTGCCGTGGGAACAGTTGCTCACAGATGATCTCGATCAAGACGGCAGGGCGGAGTCGGTCATGCGTGATGACGGGTCGCAGGAAGACACAGTGAATGGAGACGGGATTTTTACCGGAAGTATGACGCGCTCGAATATTCGGCTGGTGTGGACGGTGGAGTTCAATCGTGGCACGCAACCTGGCACCGCGAGTCTGGCGACGATCGAAGCACGTGCGCTCTTTCGGACGTTGAGCGGGCATGACCGGGAAGTGCGGGTTCGTACGATTCGCGCCAATCCTCGCTATGTCGGTCTGTCGGGGCTCTCATGAGGGATTCTACGATGGCACGGCCGAGCGTATCCGTGCGTGGGGCCGTGAATCCGAGGCTCGGCTCGACCGGGGGAAGTCTGATCGAACTGCTGATTGCTTTGGCGATCAGCAGTGTCGCGATCTCTGCGGCGATTCAGGCCTTCTCGGTCTATGGTCTTCGATTGAGTTCGCAACATGGCACGATGATCACAAATCAGGAGCTGCGGCTCGGGATGGACGTGTTGTGTAGTGAGCTGCGCCTGGCGGCGAGCGGGCTGTTGGGTGGCGAGGCCCCGTTTCTCAAAGCCGACGTCGAAGAAGCCGAGTTCTTTGCCAACCTGAGCAGTTCCGCGACCATCCTGACCCAGAATGCAGACCCCGGTCGGCAGGATGTGGTGGTAGAAGATGGGACGGATTGGCCACGGGGAAAGCAGGTCGTGATGTGTTCAGCGGCGCACTGTGCCTGGAATCAATTGGCGGCTGACGGTCGGAAGCACACGCTGACGCTGGCAACGCCTCCTGCGGAACAGTTCCAGGCTCGGAGTGCGGTGTTCCTACTGAATCGCGTGCGCTATTACCTCAAGCCCCAAGGGGATGGAACGGGCCGGTTGATGCGTGAAGTGGATGGCGGAGTGAGTACGCTGTTGAGCGACGTCCGTGGCTTTCAGCTGCGGTATTTCGATAGGCGTGGACGTGAGACGGAAGATGCGCGGGAGGTGGTGCGGGTACATGTGACCATCGAGATGGGAATGCAAAGATTGACGCTCTCGAGGGATATCGCGATTCGGACATAATTAGGAAGAGAGAAGAGGAAGATGAACACGAGGAACGCGCGGCGCAGTATGGGCATGCGACAGGATGAACGGGGTATCGCATTATTGGCGGTGCTGATGGTGGTGTTTTTGCTGACGTTGTTGGGGATGACTTCCATGCATCTAGCAGGGCAGGAGCTTGTCGGTGCAAGTGTCCTGCAGGAGGAGCGTCTTGCTCATCACGCCGCGGAATCGGCCGTTGATGTCGTGATGGGCTGGTTCCACGATCCTTCGCTTGTGCCACAGGAGGTCGGCACACGATGGTTCACGAAGCGATTCGTCAACGCGCAGGGCGATCCTTCCTATTTTGATGCGCAGGGGCGTGCGCAATTTGTGGGAACGGAGGCACAGCCCGACATGCTCTTCGATGCAGCCAATCCTCAACACGACCGGATACTGAACGATCCTCAAACAGGATGGTTCAAGTCTCTCAAGGGGCTGGCGAAGATTCTCAAGCTGCGAGTGTACGGAGCGACACGCCCCGGTTTGCTTTGTACGGTTGAGGTGACCGCCGGGGCTGGCCAGGCTTCCCGGGTGACGAAGACGGTGTCCGTAGAGTTCGGCGCCTATGCGGTACCGGCCCTGCATGCCGCTTTGCAGAGCGGTGCAGTTGGTCATCAGCCTGTCGAACCGAACCCCGGAGTTGTGTCTGCCCACTGGGGGGAGGTGATCGTTCGTGGATCGGCTCATTTTCCAAAACCAAGCGAGATGCCGGTGCAAAGCGCTCTCGCGCCGGTGACGGGGCAGGCCTATGACGAGATGGGGCCACGTGCTGATCGCTGGCTCACGATCAGGATCGGGGGAGAAGCGTTTTTTGCCACCCTTCCTCTCGAAGCATGGCCTGATGTCCCGCTGAATATCCACGCGCATCAAGAACCCATTCCCGGTGTGAAGGTGGATCAGTGGGACTATGCATCGTTAAAGCGAGTGGCCATGCAGTTTGGCCAAGTGTATGGGATCGATCGGGAGGGCCTGTTGTATCCGGGTGGTGTGGTTCAACCTGGATTGGGACGACCTGCATCGGAGGTGTTCGCTTCACGGGGACCGGGAGACCATCGGGGCCTCGTATTTGTAGACACGCTGGATGGGATGCCGCCCCGTCTCGATAACCTGGGCTCGATTGTGCTTGATCAGGACTATGCCGAGGGCATTTTTATTGTGAATGCTCATGTGTTTTGGAAGGCGAGTTCGACGGGAAAAACCGTTCCAGCTTTGAGTCCTCCGCCGGATGGCCAGCAGTCATTCGGAGCAAGAATTCCGGTGCAATTGTCAGGCATTCATCTCCAGGGTGTGCTGTATGCGGCAGGTGACGTGCGGTATGCGGGACACGTGAAGGTGTACGGCGGAGTGGTAGCAGAGGGTGCGATTGTGGATGGAGCCAATGGGTTAGGCGCCTTGGAGGTCTGGTACAACCACGATCTTCGTGAGGGGTTGGTGCAGGGGCTGCCACTGGTATTCGTCGCGCCTGGCAGCTGGCAGCCCAAAGCATAACAACCTGCGGGCGCCCAAGTTCTTGTCAGGGGGGCGTCTCCGACAATCATGAGGAAGGAACTACTGCGATGATCCGCTCAACTGTGTGTGCACTGCCGTGCGGTGACATGAATCAAGGGGCCACATCTACACAGGGGACGCGCCGCCTTGGCCGGTATGACCAGCTCGTCCGACAGGGATTTCTTCGGCAAGAGGAACTGGCGGTCAGTGTGTCGGAAGCAGCTCGTAAACGGCTCGACGCGGCCACGTTTCTCATGGATCGGTATCGCATTCCCAAACCGGCCATCGGTGCTGCGCTGGCGGAATTCTATCGTTGCCCGTTTCTTGACGATGATGAGCGCATGGTCGTCGACCGGGATTTGTTGAAGAACCTGAGTTTCGATTATCTCCGCATGAATCATTGGATGCCGCTTCGACGCCAAGGCACGGGAGTCGAAGTGTTGATCGACGATCCTCACGATGCCGACAAAATCCTTGATGTGCGTCGGGCGTTTCCGGGACAGGCCATTTCTTACCGCGTGGGCTTGCGAGCGGACATTGAGCGTGTTCTCGGTACGGCGTCCGGGCGCGAAGTCGGCGATCCGATTACCGACATCCTCGGTGAACTGGTGAGCGAAGCGCAGTTGGAAGAGCAGCAGAATGCGACGATCGCAGCGATCACCGAAAACGATTCCGCCATCGTTCGGCTTGCGAATCAGATCATTGCGGAGGCGTATCGGCGCGGGGCATCCGATATCCATATCGAGCCCTATGCCGACCGCAAGGAAACGGCGGTGCGCTTTCGTGTCGACGGCACATGCTTCACCTATATGAAGATTCCGGCCGCGTATCGCCGGGCAATCGTATCCCGCGTGAAAATTATGGCCAGCCTGGATATTGCCGAGCGGAGAAAGCCTCAAGATGGGAAGATTCGATTCAAACTGACCACCGGGCAAGAGATTGAATTGCGAGTCGCGACACTGCCTACGGCAGGGTTTAACGAAGATGTGGTGATTAGGCTCCTGAGTGCCAACGGGCCTCGGCGTCTCGAAGAGCTCGAGTTCAGTGATGAGACCCGTCGATTGGTTGGCGCGTTGGCTGAGAAGCCGCACGGAATTGTGTTGTGCGCAGGGCCGACAGGCTCAGGGAAGACCACGACCTTGCATGCCATCCTGGCGTCCATCAATACGGACGAACGCAAGATTTGGACGGCGGAAGACCCGATCGAAATTACACAGGACGGATTACGGCAGGTGCAGGTGCATCCCAAGATCGGCCTGACGTTTGCCACTACCATGCGGGCGTTTTTGCGGGCGGATCCGGATGTGATTATGATTGGAGAAATGCGGGACAAGGAAACGGCGGATATTGCCATTGAAGCGTCCCTGACGGGGCATCTGGTCTTCAGCACCATTCATACGAATAGCGCAGTGGAAACGGTCGTGCGATTGCTCGATTTGGGCTGTGATCCGTTCAATTTTTCTGATGCCATGCTGGGTGTGTTGGCCATGCGGTTGTGCAAACGCATCTGTCCTCATTGCCGTGAAGCGTACGAGCCGACCCGCGACGAATATGAGGAGTTGGTTCACGCGTTCGGAGTCGAAGAGTGGGAGCGCAGCCACCCTGCATGTCAGACGACGCCCACCTTGTATCGTGGGCGTGGATGTGAGGCATGCAATCAAAGCGGCTATCGCGGCCGGGTGCCCATCCATGAACTCATGGTGGTCTCTGATCGCATGAAGACGCTCATTCAGACACGAACGCGCACCGGCGAATTGTTAGCCCTGGCGAAGCGTGAAGGCATGAAGACTTTGCTTCAGGATGGGATCGAAAAAGTCCTGCAGGGACTCACGACCTATAAGCAGGTTCGAGCGGTTGCCATCAAATAGCCCATTCCCATCCTGTGCAACGACACGTTGTTTTCCGTTAAAGGTTGTTCCTTTTCAGGAATCGTCAAGATGTAATCCGACCACGCTGAACTGGGCTACAGGTTGTCGGGGAAGCCCCCGCTGCTCAACCTGCACGTTTTCTCCAGATGGGCTCGTGAGCACCCGTGTCACTTCGATTTCTGGCCAGTCTCCACGAACAAGATCGCAAACGTCTCGACAAAAATTGTCATCTACTGGACCTCGGAGCGCTCGGAATTGTACGCCTGGCTCCGAGAGCGGGACAGATAAATCAAAGAGTTATGTGATGTGGAGGGTGTGTCGCAATCGGCATAGCACTTGCTCATCTGCCTGTCGCTATGTGTAGCCGCCGCTACCAGTCAAGAACTGTCGTTGCCTGCTCGCAGGCGGGCTTTACCCTGATCGAAGTGATGATCGCGGTCGCGATCGTAGGCATCCTGGCCATGGTTGCCGTGCCGAACTATCTCCAATGGAATGCGCGCTATCAGCTGAAGCAAGGCACGACAGAATTGGCGGGCAGTCTGAATCTTGCCCGTATGGCAGCGATGAACCGCAATCTTGCGGTGACGGTGACGCTCACGCTCGTATCCGGAAGAGTGAATGTGGATTTCGGGGGCGCGCTCGCGCCCATCCTCCTGCCTCAGGCGATTGTTGGATTTACCGGCGGTCCGACGGTGCAATTCACGAGGCAAGGGCTGAGCGGGTCAGCGGCGAACGTGCCCCTCACCTTAGTCTCACAGCAGGGAACAGTGTACTCCCTAGTTATCACACCGGCAGGCAAAGTGAATTGGTGTGCGCACGCGACCTGTCCCTAGAGGCTGACTAACGCGCATGGAAACAGACAAACAACAATTCGCTTCCGCAGCGTGTCTCCAACGAGGATTTACTTTGTTGGAAGCCATGGTTGCGGCAGGAGTGCTCTCCGTCGGGCTGTTGGGTTTGGCGGGATTGTCGGGGATGTCGTTGGGGAAAAATGTCGATGCGAACGACATGTCCCGCGTGACAAACCTCGCGGCGGATATGGCAGAGCGCATTCAGAGCAACCGGCAGCGTGTGCTCGATTACAACGGGACGGCGACGAATGCAGCCTGTACACAGAGCGTCAGTACACAACGTATGGCCTGGGGCGACTGTGTGCAATGGTCCACGTTGGTAGCGAACTCGGGCCTGTTGACGGCCGTTGGCACAGTGGCCGTAACGCGGCTTGATCCGGATCCTGTTGCGAACCCTGTCACGATGAATCGATTTTTGGTCACGATCACGATGAACTGGCAAACCAGACGGAATGATGTGAGTACCGTTCGCAACAAGACGGCTTTGTTCACCACGATCGTTGCGCCTGAATAAAGAGAGTCTGGGGGCAAGACTATGCGCCGACTACGAGAAAACCAGCAGGGCTTCACGCTCGTGGAGTTGATGGCGGCGGTGTTGATCACGGTGATCATCGTTGCGGCGATGATGACGACGGTCGTGACATCGAATCGTGCCAATGTCGTGAATAGTCAGGTAGCCGACACCCAGCAGAATGTGCGGCTAGCAATCGATCTGTTGAGTCGCGACATTAAGCTGGCGGGTTTCAATTACAACGCCACCGATCCAGCCACCACCGCGGTGGGGGCTTGTAATGCGACCATCGGCGCCGTGACTTGGCCGGTCGGCCTGCTTCCACAGGACCAATCGCCCAATGCCGCAGATACTGGCCCTGATGGTGTGTCGATGGTGCTCCCGGTGCTCAATGCCGGGTGGACCCTCACGGCGATAGCCGGTGGTACGGCCAATGCGTCCTCTTTGGACAATTCGATCACTCTTTCAGCGGCCGCGATCACCGAAATGAGCGCTCGGGGCCTGGCCGTCAATTCGACCATTTCGATCGGGGGCGCTCTAACAAAGACCGTCAAAAGCATCACTGCAACGACCATCGGTTTCGGCGCCGGGAATAACGTGACCGGACAGTTTCCCATCGGCACACCCGTATATTTGCTGCAATGCGTCCGTTACCAAATTATTGCCAACACGCCGGCGACCTGCGGGAGCGATGCCCCCTGTCTGGTTCGAGACAATGTACCGCTCGTCGATGGCGTGGAAGACCTGCAAGTCACGTATGCCTGCGACGGATGCAACCAGGTGGCGCCGAATCCCCAGGGTGCGGACGGAATCATCGACGATCAAGATGGCTCCTCATCTGGCGGCATTCCGACATTTTCGCAAGGGGACTTTGTCTCCAACGGATCTTGGGCGATTTCGCCCAGGACACCGGACAAGATCAGAATGGCGCAGGTGAGCCTCGTCGTCAGGCCGACGAAGGCGGACGACGGTCTTGATGAGAAGGGGACGAAAGCCGTCAACACGACGGGGCCGGTCATTGTCGGGGATCACGATCCCTCAGCAGACGCAGGCTATGACGCGCAGGTCTATCAGCACCAACGCAGGCGGGTGGTGATCCGTACGATCCAGCCAAGGAACCTGTAATGAGAAGAGTCGCAATGAACGTGCCGCAAGCATCCATGACACGAGACGTGAAAGACGAGATACGCATGACAGGACAGCAAGGCATCGCATTGCTGACAGTCATGCTGATGTTACTGATTCTGTCTATCCTCGGTATTGCCTCGATCACCGTCACGAGCATGGAAAACCGGATGGCCGGGTTTTTTCGCACGACCGAAGCCGTCGTGGCGGCAGCCGATTCCTGTGAAGGCCTCGGGGTGAACATTATTCAGCAAACGCTCTCCGGGCCAGGAATCCTTCCAACAGCATTCGTTGCGCCGACGGGACCTGTACCTTCCGCCAATGCCACCATTCTCTGGGATGAGATAAATGGCTTCGGGCCGCTTCCGTCACCCGCGCCACCGGGAACATTGGCTGAAAACTATGCGGACTCTGCGGCATCGGAACCTAATTTTGTCATGACCAACATTCCAGGATTTACGGTCAACGGCGACATTGATCGCCTCTATAGCCATCCCAAAGCCGCACAAGGCAGTGGGCAGATTTCAACGGAAAACGTCTATCGCATTACTTGCACCGCGACTAACGCGGCGACCGGATCGAGTAGTACGGTGATGTCAGTCTATGGGTGTTTAGTCGGCGACACCTGTGTGAAAAAAGTCAACTGAGGGGAGAGAGGTCATGATTCGCACGATTCTCCTTGGAATAGTCGGGCTGGTGATGCTGGTGCCAGTTGGATCGGATTCGGTCTATGCCGACACTGAGCAGAGCCAGGAGGCGATGCTGTTTTCGACGGTCGGGTTTCAGTCCGGTGTGATTAATGAGGTGCAGGGCTCAACGATTCGGATCGACGGGCGGACCTATGTGTTGAAGGCCACAGTGGTGGTCGTGACCCATAAGGGCCAGCCCTTGGAACTGGAGCGAATCATCCCGACCTCGCTCGTCAAATTTCATCTGAAAGAAGGCCACATCGACAAGATGATGGTCACCCTGCCGCAATAGCGCATGAAAGGTCTTGTCTCAACTCGTAGCCACACCATGGTGCTGTTGTCCTGTTTGAGATGAGGAGGAAGCACGCATGAATCGCCGAACGTTTGCCTCGCTGATCATTCTTGCTGGTGGTCTCAGTGCCGGTCTGTTTAGCTCCGGCGATGCGGCAGCCGTCGTCTCGAATGCGGATTACACCGCGGTGCCACCCTTTGTCTCAAGCACAACGACGCCGAATATCATCATCCTGATGGATAATTCCGGCAGTATGAGTAATCGTGCCTGCGAATCCACCTCCTGTGGCACATTAGCGGATGGAAGCACCTCCACCTCCACGACATGGACCAATACCACCCGTTATTCAGGCTACTTTGATTCCCTCAGTTGCTATACCTACAACACGACTGACAAGAGATTTGAAAGTGCCACCGCAAAAGCATACGTGTACACGGCTTGTTCGACGACGGAATGGGATGGCAATTTTTTGAATTGGGCGACACTGCGCCGGTTTGATGCGGTGAAACGGGCGATGATCGGCGGAGATTGTTTCAGCACCAGGGCTGCGGATGGGACCTGTCCGACCAGCGGGACCCCGGCCCTCAAGACCGTTCGGGCGCAAGCTTCGGGGCTGAACAATGAACGAGCAGATGTCAATTATGGAGGCGGGACCGGAGCCAATACCTATGTGGGACGTATTCCGTTGGCCGATCGAGGCAGTAATAAGGACCCCATATCGATTCATGTCTCGGATGCATATTTCTGCGTTGAGGACGATACAAACTTCAACAGCAACTGTGGCGATTCTTATAGTGTTCGTAAATACGAACTGAAGATCGGGTACTCGGTCGAGCCAACTGGCGTGATTCAACAGATCGGCAGCAAAGCCCGTTTCGGTCTGATGGAGTTTAAGTCCAGCAGCGAAGGGGCACGTATGCTGGTGAGCGCCGGATCGCGGCAGTCGATCGATTGGTCTGGTACGGGAGTCGAAACGTTCAATACAAATATGGCAGCGATGGTGGATGCGGTGCAGGAGTCTTACCCGTCGACGTGGACGCCATTGAGCGAGGCCCTCTATGAAACGGCGCGGTATACCGCTCAGATCCAATCTACCTTTGCGGCTGGGTATGTCTATCCGATCGCATTTTCCGGGGGCATTTCAAATGGTGTGAATTTCGCCACGAGCGGCGCCGGTTCTATCGGGACGAGTGAAATTTCGGCATTGGTTGGCACTGAAACCTGTCCTTCCGGGTATATCAGCAATGCCTGCGGGCGCGACCCCTATTTCTTCGGACAAAACCATACGCCGCCTTGGGCCTCGACGTCTCAGGTCGTGAATTGTTGTCGCACATTCGTCATCCTTTTTACGGATGGCGAACCGACGCAAGATCAAAGTATCCCTTCGGCGCTTCAGGATTATGCCCACGCCCATCACGGCCAGCACTGTAACGGCGCTGATGGGGCGGCACCGCCCAGACCAATCAATGGCACCTGCAATACCAATGCGGCGACACCGTTCAGCGATCTACTGGCAGAGCACAAGACTGACTACGCTGATAGCGGTAGTCACTACTTGGACGATGTAGCCTATTGGGCGCACACCAGCGATCTGCGTCCTTGTAGTGGAGCGAGTGATGGTACGATTGCTGGGTTATTGGTGACCGGACATTGCATCGCCGGGACGCAGAACCTGACCGTGTATTCGTTTTTTGCCTTTGGCAACATGAATGGCCGAGGAATTCTCGCGCAAACCGCTCGGCTGGGCGGATTTGAGGATGCGAACGGCGATGGGATCCCGCAGACCTCGGAGTGGGACAAAGAGAACAATTTGACCGGGGCCTCCACTCCCGACGGCATTCCTGACGCCTATTTTGAATCCTCCAATGTCGATGACCTCCAGGACAAATTGCTGGCCACCATCGCGAGTATTCTCCGGCGGAGCGCCTCCGGATCTTCCGTGTCCGTGCTCGCGACCGCCTCGACCGGAGAAGGGGCCTTGTACCAATCGTACTTCTATCCCAGCACTATCGAGCCTTCGACGCTGAGTGATGTGAAATGGACAGGGTATACGCAGGCACTGTTCATCGACACCTTCGGCAACACTCGTGAGGATACGAATCAAGATGGCCGCCTCGACTATAAGGTCGACAAAATCATTAAGACACGCTTTGATTCACTTTCCAACTCGGTCAAGGTCGATAAATATGTCGATACGGACGGCGACGGCTTACCGAACGATCAGAATAGCGACGGTACTGTGACGTTGGCGGACTGTAGCCCCTGCGGAAACGTGCTGAGCGATATCCTGCCCATTTGGGAAGCCGGCAAACAGCTGGCCTTGAGAGATGCGTCGACTCGTAACATTCTGACGTGGGTCGACTCCGACCATGATGGAGTGGTTGACTCCGGTGAACAGATGGCGTTTTCAACGGCGAACGAGCCGACACTTCGTCCGTATTTACGTGCTACATCGAGCACGGAAGGTACCAAAATCATCAACTTTGTGCGTGGATGCGATGCCACGACGTGTATCGAGCAGGCGGCGACCAGAGATCGCCGTCTCCAGGTCCCGCCCGGAAGCAGTACGCTCAAGGTGTGGAAGCTCGGCGATGTGATTCACTCGACGCCGACCGTGGTGGCCGGACCCAAAGACCGGCACGATGCGATTTATGGAGACCAGAGTTACGCGGCGTTCTTGCAGAAATGGTACAACCGCAGGCAGGTCGCCTATGTCGGGGGCAACGACGGCATGCTGCATGCGTTCAACGCCGGGTATTACCATCCCGGTGACGACACGAGCGCCTCTGCCCCTGCCAGCACTACTGAGCACGGCTGGTTCACCACGGCTCCTGCAGACAACTCCACGGGTGCGCCATTAGGAGAGGAGTTGTGGGGATTCGTGCCCTATGAACTCCTGCCGCAGTTAGAGTTTCTGAGTCGAGCGGATTATCAACATACCTATTACGTCGATTTGCCGCTCAAGGTAGCCGACGTGCGGATCTTTACCGCCGATACTGATCATCCCAACGGTTGGGGTACCATCCTCATCGGCGGGTTCAGAATGGGAGGAAGCTGCGGTGCTTGTACTGCAGGTAGCGGTGCGCCGCCGATGACCGTCAATATCAGTGGAACCAACTACAATTTTTACAGCGCGTATTTCGCGATGGATATCACGAACCCCGACAGCCCCAAACTGTTGTGGTCGTTCAGCAGTGCCGATTTGGGATTGTCGACCAGTGTCCCGGCGGTGGTCCGCGTGAATCCCGGGGCTGATGCCAAAGCCAGCAATACCAATGCAAAGTGGTACATGGTCGTCGGATCGGGTCCGACCGGCTATGACGCGAGCGTGGCGCAAGGCGCCAAAGTGTTTGCCATCGACCTTTCGACAGGACCCGGAAGCAGCAATAGCCTGGTGACTACGTATTCCATAGGCTCATGGGACTCGTATATCGGAGATATGACGGCCTTTGATCGAGACCTCGATTATCGTCATGACGTCGTCTACTTCGGGCGAGTGATTAACGATGGCGTTCCCCCATGGAGAGGAAAGATCTATCGCTTGACGATGGGTGCTGGGGGAGCCACGTCGAAGTTCGGCACCGTGACGAATCCTGCGCAGTGGGGGATCGCGTCCGGGAGTGCCCGGGTGCCGACGGAAATGTTAGACACGTTTGCCTCCGGAGCGGAGATGGGGCCGGTGGCGAGCGCTCCCTCCGTGACGACCGATGACGCCGCGAATGTGTGGGTGTTTGTCGGGAGCGGACGCTACTACAGCAAGTCCGATAAGACGGACACATCCATCCAGTATTTTGTCGGTATGAAAGATTCCGTGCTCAATGCCGGATGCAACCAATCAAGCGGTATCACCAACTGTATGGACAATGATCTTGTAGATGTATCCAATGCCACCGTCTGTGTAGTGGGTGTCGGCGACTGCGGCCTGGCAAGCGGTACCAATCAGGTGTCCGGTGTGACCGGCGCAACCACCTTTACGGGACTGATCGGCCTCGTCCAGAGCAAGGACGGGTGGGTCACCAGGCTGGTCGAGCCTGCTAACCCGCCGACCAAGCCTGCTCCGTATGGCATCGGCGAGCGGGCGGTGAGCAGCCCGACGGTCTTCGGAGGAGTGGTATTTTTCCCCACGTTTATTCCGACCAACGACATCTGCGTCTCCTCAGGAACCAGCCGGCTCTGGGCGTTGTTTTACAAGACCGGAAGCGCCTATCAAGAGCCGATTATCGGTACGACGGCATCGGGCACGAATCAGATCGTGAATAAATTTGCCTCCCTCGGAGAGGGATTAGCATTCGGTGTGGTGGTTCACATGGGGTCCGGCGGGGACGGTGGCAGTCCGTTCGGGTTAAAGATCCAAAAAAGCACTGGCGAGTTGGATGACTGCACCAATGCCTGCGGCTCTGGTGGTCCTAAAGTTGCGATCGATCCGCGGAGTAGATTTTTCTCATGGACAAACCAGTGAAGACCGCCGTCTTGCGAACTATCCTCCCACCCTCTCGCCTGCCGTTGCTGGCCTTGGTGGCGGTTGCATGCTGGGGTTGTTCTTCCTCACCCCAGGATGGATCGGTTGTGAGTGGGGCAACCAAGAATAACCATGCCCCTGTCGTGAGGCTCGTGACGATTGTCCCCACCCCTCTCATACTCGCCGGTTCCATCACGGCACATGTGATGGCGGATGACCCCGACGGGACGGAGCCCACGAAACGATTTCAGTGGATCGTCAATGGCACTCCTGTGTTGGGTGCAACCGGCCCTGAATTGGACCCGGTCCATGCGAAGCGAGGAGATCAGGTCGCGCTCGAAGTGGTGGCCGCGGACGGCGAGTCGGAGAGTGTTCCCTATCGCACGGCTCCGGTTCTTGTCGTGAATACGCCCCCAATCGTGTCACATGTCACAGTAGAGGCAGATGCGTCCGGCAAGGGTAGTCGGGTTGTTGCAAAGGTTGATGCCATCGATCCTGATCGAGATGAGATTCATTACAGCTACCGCTGGTGGCAAAACGACAAGCAGGTCAAAGAAGGCGAAGAAGGCGTCCTCGACACGACTGGATTCGGCAGGAAAGATGTGGTGGTGGTCGAAGTGACGGCGCGGGATCAAGAGACGGCCGCCGCGCCTGTTCGGTCAACTCCAAGTGCATTGGGCAATTCACCCCCGTTGATTGTTTCGAATCCGTCGGCGTTGACGAATCGGGAGCAGTACGAATATGTGGTCCAGGCCACGGACGTCGATGGAGACACGGTCACCTATGGTCTGGAAACAGGGCCACCGGGAATGACCATCGACAAGTCCAGCGGGCAGGTGATCTGGAAGGTCATGCCGGGTGTGCCTGGAACTCATCGAGTCAAGGTCACGGCGGAGGACGGACAGGGCGGGATAGCCTGGCAGGAATTTGAATTGTCTATTCCCTCGACAGCCCAGTCATCGGCGCAGCCATCGCCTCAAGGCTAGCCAATTCCTGGCGCCTCGACCGATCCCCCCCACGCAGATCTTTCCTCCGATCTTGTCCAGGCTTTCGCCGTTTGTTAGAATTGTACTATCGCCTCGGCGAAAGGAGTTCTCGACACCGGCGTGCGCAAGATCAAACTACGGGAAGGCACAAACACTGCGGTCCTCTTTGGACACCACGACCGCCACCTCAAGCTGATTGAGGAGGAGTACGGCGTGCGATGTTCGGCTCGAGGCGAAGAAGTCACGGTCGAAGGGATGCCTGAGACCGTGAAGCAGGCCGAACGGGTTCTGAACGAACTTGCCGCGCTTACGAATGAAGGCTACGAACTCAGGTCCGATGATATCAGTCACGCCCTGACCGCCCTGCGCCACAACCAGGACGCCTCGCTCAAAGAACTGCTCTTCAGTGCCTCTCCGATCGTCACCAGAAAGCGCTTCATCGTTCCCAAGACCCCGACACAGAAGCACTATCTCGAAGCCATCGAAAAACACGACATTGTGATCGGTATCGGTCCTGCCGGTACGGGTAAGACATACCTCGCCATGGCCATGGCCGTGAGTGCGCTGATGAAAAAGGATGTCAGCCGCATCATCCTTGCCCGCCCCGCGGTCGAGGCCGGAGAAAAATTGGGGTATTTGCCCGGAGACATGTATGCCAAGGTGAATCCGTATCTGCGTCCGCTGTACGATGCACTGTTCGATATGATGGACATGGAACGGGCCAATCGTCTCATTGATCGAGGAGATATTGAAATCGCTCCTCTGGCGTTTATGCGAGGACGTACGCTGAACGACTCCTTCGTGATCCTGGACGAAGCGCAGAACGCCACCGCTGAGCAAATGAAGATGTTCCTGACCCGCCTAGGCTTTCACTCCAAAGCCGTTGTGACGGGGGATATCACGCAGATCGACTTACCGTCGGATCGCGTGTCAGGTCTGATTGAAGTGCGGGAGATTCTTCAGGGCATTACCGGGATCGAGTTTGTCTATTTCGATGAGAGAGATGTCGTTCGGCATCGTCTCGTTCAAGAAATCATCAAGGCCTACGACCGCCATTCCGTCAGTCCGACGAATCTTTCCCCCTCGCGAAAGAGTGAACCTTCCAAAGGGCCGTCACGCCAAGACGCCAAGGCGTCTGGCTCGAATCCGTCGCCAGCCGGTTCCTGGGGCCAATCCCACTAATGCCCGTCGTTGTCGGCATGCGCCTTCGGAGGCAGCGTCTCCGCCTTGAGGTGCTGACCAAGCTCGCCAGTCGTATTCTTCAGTCCATCGATGAATCCGAGGCCGTGCTCAGCCTTGAAATTGTGGGCGACGTTCGGATGCGTCGGCTCAATCGAACGTTTCGTCATCGGGACAAGACGACCGATGTCCTCGCATTCGCGACGCGAGAAGGCCCGGGACCGCCGTCAGCACTGCTCGGAGATGTGGTGATTTCCTTGCCGCAGGCGCTCCGGCAGTCTCGTCACCATGAACGAGGGGGCGACTATGAATTGGTGGTGTTGCTGATTCACGGGATTCTCCATCTGTGCGGCTACGATCATGAGCGGAGCGAGCGGGAGGCGAGAAGAATGCGTCGGCGCGAGCAGGCCGTGCTCCGCGCGATTGGACGAATCCCGAGGTTATTGGTGTCCGGAGATTCAGATCGGGTATGATGCACGGCCTGACAGTCTGGGCGTGCAGTGTCCGGGCAGAGAGACCATGAGGTGAGCAGTGGGTTGGATTCAGAAACTCAGCGAGGGACTTTCAAAAACACGCGATGCGGTGACCGGGCACCTGGATCGACTTCTCGGGCGCGCGGCTGACCCGGCTCTTCTGGACGAGTTGGAAGTCGCGCTCATCAGCGCGGATCTAGGCATGCCGGTTGTGGAACGTGTCATGGAACGCCTGCGCGCACAGATGCGCGGGGGAAATTTTTCCGCTGCCGAGAAGGTGCGGGAGCTGCTGCGGCAATCCGTCCTCGACATTCTGCTTCCCACACAAGCGGCGTCGATCGACCGACTCATCGCACAGGGGCCGCGCCCGTTTGTGATTCTGGCTGTGGGGGTCAACGGGGTGGGGAAGACCACCACCGTGGCCAAGCTGACCCAGCGGTTTCGCCAACAGGGTAAGACCCCTCTCCTGGTTGCCGCGGACACGTTTCGTGCGGCAGCGATCGATCAGCTCCAGGTGTGGGCGGACCGCACCAAGGTGGACGTGATTCGTCATCGTCCCGGCGCTGATCCGGCGGCCGTGGCCTACGATGGGATTACGGCTGCGAAGGCGCGAGGGGTCGACGTCGTGCTCATCGATACCGCTGGGCGGCTGCACACCAAAACGAACTTGATGGATGAGTTGCGGAAGGTCAAGCGTGTGGTCGCGCAAGAGTGCCCAGGCGCTCCCCATGAAGTCCTGCTCGTGCTGGATGCCACTGTTGGTCAGAATGCCATCGCCCAAGCGCGACAGTTTCACGATGCAGTCGGCGTGACGGGTATTGCCCTGACCAAGCTGGATGGAACGGCTCGAGGAGGGATCGTGGTTGCGATCGCTGATACCTTCAAGATACCGGTTCGTCTGATTGGCGTCGGGGAATCGGTGGAAGATTTGCAGGACTTTGACGCCAAGGCGTTTGTCGACGCCTTGTTCTAACCATCCCTGCCGAGGCGACGGCGGCTCCCGCCATCTCAAACGCTTTCGTTCAATTTCTTCTCATCCCGCGAGGGCCATGCTAGGCTGAGTCGACCGGGTTTGCTTGGGGAGAAGTCCCTAGGACCCGGCGTGGCATAGAATCGGGAGCCGCCTATGAGCACGCTATTGGTCATTGATGATGATCGGTTGCATTGCGACTTGTTGCAGATGGCGCTGGCGCGTCACGGGTATCAGGTCAGTACGGCGACCGGCGGACGCGAAGGGGTGGCTCTGTTCCGGCAACTCCGTCCGCTTGTGACCTTGCTGGACCTGCGTATGCCGGATATGGATGGGCTGGCTGTGCTCAAGGAGATACGAACCCTCGACCCCCGGGCTGGAGTGATTATGTTGGGCGGCGGCGCGACCGAGGAGTTGGAGAACCAGGCTCGAAAGTTACGCGTCACGGATTTCTTTCGAAAGGGCTTGTCCTTGGATGTGCTTATCGGTGCCGTGCATCGGGTGGCCCAGCAGGTTCGACGGGACGCGTCAGCTGCGGAGTCCCGGGCAAGCGAGGAGCCGGATGACGCCTCTGCGGAGCAGATTCTGGTGGTGGATGACGATGTGATGGCGCGTGAGCTGCTCGTTCGCTTTCTCAGTCTACGTGGCTATCGTGTGCGTGCGGCCAAGGACGGCCGTGAAGCCTTGCAGTTGGTCGAAGCATCAGCTCCTGATCTGGTGATCCTTGATCTCGTCATGCCGGAAATGAATGGCGTAGAGCTCCTGCGAGCGCTGGCCACGCGAGACTATGCCGGGCGGACGATCATTTTGAGCGGACATCAGAACGACCCGTTGCTGGCGGACGCCTGGGCGTTGGGCCCGCAGGAGGCGTTGGATAAGCCCATCGATTTGGAACGGGCCTTGATGGCTGTCCAGCTTGTGATGGTCTGTCGGGAGTGTTAATCTTCACGCTCCACCTTGTGGTGCCGGTGAAGAGTGAATCGGGTGTATCGTCTCCTCCGTGTCAGTGTGCTGGCTTTCTGCCTCGTGCCTGCGCTAGCAGTTGCTCAGCCTGTTTCCCGCACACCATCGATTGACCATCATCAACTGACCGTAGAATTGCGGCCGGACTCCCATCAGCTGATTGCGACAGATCGTTTGACCGTGAGCGGGGGAGCTTCCGGACAAGAGTTGGCGTTTTCCCTCGCGCCGGCGCTCGAACTCGAACGGATTGAGGATGTCACTCGCTGTCAGGACGCTTGCGAGTCGGCCCCTGAGGTCAGGTTCAGAAGAGCGCCTGCGGATGGTCAGACAGAGTTGTCGCGCGTCATCCTCTCACAACCGGCCGGCGATGCGGGGGGCAACCGGGTGCGGTTGCGATTTACTTACCGTGGCGTCGTCGATGATCCCCCTCGTGATCCCCGTCACCTGCGTTTCGTCACCCCCAGCGAGACATCCGGCCACATCGGCCCGGAGGGCGTGTACTTGAGCAGCGAAAGCCAGTGGTACCCCGACCTCGATGATTCGCTGGCGACGTATGACGTGAAGGTCAGCGTGCCGGATGGATGGGCCTCGGTCACACAGGGAACGGTCCAGTCGGATCCCACGCACTGGATCGTCTCTACCAAGAGCGAAGCCTTAACGGTGGTCGCCAACCGGTTTGTGGTGAAGACCCGTCCCTGGAAGGCACAATCCGGACAGGCCATTCTCCTGGCCACCTATCTCTTCCCGGACGAAGCGGCACTGGCCGATGAGTATCTCGATGCCTCGGCGCGCTATCTCGATGCCTATATTCCGCTGCTCGGACCCTATCCGTTTACACAGTTTGCGGTCGTCGAGAACTTCTTCTCCAGCGGTCTGGGCATGCCGTCGTTTACGCTGTTAGGCAGCGGAGTGATCAAGCGTCACTACACCCAACCCTACGCGCTGGGGCATGAAATCGTGCATTCCTGGATCGGGAATGGCGTCTTCAACCGGGTGAACCATGGCAATTGGGTGGAGGGGCTGACGACGTATCTATCCAACTACTATTACCATGAACTCGTGGGTGAGACGGTTCAGGCACGCGAGCAGCGTCGATTGATGCTGATGGGATTCGCCGTCTACGTTCGTCCGGGAGAAGAATATCCAGTCAACGCGTTCGCGCAGAAGCACGACGAAAAGGATAATGCTATCGGCTATCAGCAGTGCGCCATGGTGTTCCACGCGCTCCGACAGGAATTGGGTGAGGAGGCTTTCTGGCGTGGTGTAAGGCAGATCCCCGAGCGATACCTTGGCGCTGTGGCAAACTGGGCCGACCTCGAGCAGATCTTTCAGGATGCGGCCGGACGGAATCTCAGGTGGTTTTTTGCCCAGTGGGTTGAACGGGCCGGCGCACCGGACGTGGTGGTAGCGGGTGTCCGTGTGCAGCCGTCCCCTGGCCTATCGGGCGGGCAGGGTGGAGCTGAGGTGGTCGTGCACCTTGTTCAACGCGGTATGCCATACCGTGTGTCGACCGAACTGGAATTTGTGCTGCAAGAAGGCCGCACCCACCGCGCGCGGGTGCTACTGACCGAATCGCAGCAGGACGTCGTGGTGTCTGTGCCGGACCGGCCGCTGGCTGTGCGGATGGACCCTGAGGTCAATCTGTTTCGTCGCGTGGCCCGATCTGACATCGCCCCGATGTTGAATCTCTATGTGACGGATGCGCAACGGACCATCGTCGTGCCGCGGGCGGCCGCCGAAACCCCGGGGCCGTTCTCTGAGATCGTGCAACGCATTGTCGCACAGGAAGCCGCAAAGCCAGGCCCGGCGCGCACGACGGTGGCGTATGCGGGGGAAGAGTCGAGTGCTGCGCGCGCCGGATCCTGGCTGGTGCTGGGCGGCCCTCAGGAGAATCCGGCCGCCGCCGCAGTGGTGAAGCAGTGCCGCGATCACCTCCAGATGACCGACAAGGGCTTTTCTGTGGATGGAACGAGTTATGAAGGGCCAGCGATGGCACTTTTGGCCTCCTGCCGGCGCGATGATCACCCGGACAGCGTGGTGACCCTGCTGTATGGGGTGACGCCAGAGGCATTGGGGCGCGTGGCCCGGCTCTTGTTTTTTTACGGGTGGCAGAGTTATGTGGTATTTCGAGAGGGGACGGTCGTCGCACGGGGAGACTGGGAGGATATGATGAGTCCAGAGGTGCCAATTGAAACACGGTAATAGGGTCATTGCGGGGATGCTGGGATTGGTGCTCTTTTCCTCCGTGACGGTGTCGGCATGGGCAGAGGATTCGAAACAGGCTGCGCCGAAGCCGATGGCTGCTGCATCGGGTGAACGCCATCTGACCAATATCCGACAACTTACGTTTGGACGGCAGAATGCCGAGGCCTATTTTTCATTCAGCGGAGACAAACTCATTTTCCAGTCCACCAACAATTGGATGCGGGATACGTTTGCCGCGGCGATGTATCCGGCCGACATCCCCTTGGGCTGTTACCAAATGTACGTGATGGATCTCGGGAGTGAAAAGATTCGGATGGTCAGCACCGGCTCAGGCACCACGACCTGCGGTTACTTTTTCCCCGGCGACCGGCGGGTGCTGTATTCCTCCACGCATCTGCGGGGGCCAAACTGTCCTCCGAAGCCGAAGCGTGACGGTGGGGCGTACCGCTGGGCGTTGGACGACTATGATCTGTTTTCCGTCCGGATCGATGGGCAGGACCCTCAACGATTGACCAACACGCCAGGGTACGACGCGGAAGCCACGGTGTCCCCCAACGGGAAGACGATCGTCTGGACCTCCGTGCGCGACGGGGATTTGGAGATCTATGCGATGGATCTCGACGGGACTCACCCGCGGCGGCTGACTCATGAAGTGGGCTACGACGGTGGGGCGTTCTTTTCTCCCGACAGCAAGCGGATCGTCTATCGTGCCCAGCATCCCGCCAATCAGGAGGAATTGGATCAGTACAAGGGGCTGTTGGCGCAAAACTTGGTGGAGCCGGGCCGGCTCGAAATCTTTATCATGAACGCTGACGGGTCCGGTAAGCAGCAGGTGACGACCAATGGCGCCTCCAATTTCTCTCCCTACTTCCATCCCGATGGCCATCGCGTCATCTTCTCGTCGAATGTCGACACCCGCAACGAGGGCGGGCGACCGGAGTTTCACCTGTATCTCGTCAACGAGGATGGCGTGGGGCTGGAACGAGTGAGTTTCGGTGGAAAGTTCAACAGTTTTCCCATGTTCTCGCCTGACGGCAAACGTCTCGTCTGGGTGTCCGACCGGAACGCGAAAGAGCCGGGAGAATTCAACGTGTTCCTGGCCGACTGGGTTCCATGAGCGGATCGGGTGACGGGCAGGTTGCGTCGCCACCGGCGCAGCCTGAACCAGCACCGGATTGTCCGCCGGCTTCGGCCGTGACCCTCTCGGCGCTCGTGCTGCTTGGGTCGTTTGCCGCGCTGTTCTCTATCGACGTTCCCATCCTCAAGTTTCTCCGATCCCACAATTTGTCGGCACTCCAGTCGTTGGGTGATCTCGGCGAAAAACTCGGCAACGGCGGGACCCTTATCACCATCAGTCTGCTCCTGTTAGGCGTCGGATATGTTCTCAAGCGCCAGGCGTGGATGCGAGTGGCGCTGGATAGCCTGCTGGCGCATGGTGTGGTGGCGCTCGTGGTGAACAGCCTCAAGCATATCATCGGCCGTCCGAGGCCGCGCTTGACGCATTCGGATGGGTGGCACTGGTGGCCCTCGTTACAGTCGGGGTTGGATTCGTTTCCCTCGGGCCATACCTCAGCCACGGTCGCCGTGGCGACGGTATTGGCGCGGGCGCTGCCTCGCTTGCGTTGGGTACCGTTTGCCTTGGCCGCGTGGGTCGGGGCCAGCCGGATTTGGAGAGGTTCTCATTTCCCCGGCGACGTGGTGGGGGGGATGGCGTTGGGGTTTGTGGTGGGTTCGGTGTGTAACGGCCAGCTCCGTTGGTGGAAGCAGTCGTTCGCGCAGGCGGTCGTTCGCATCGCGCCGATAGTCCTGTTACTGACAGGCTTTTGTTGGGTGCTCACGCACCGCGTTGTCGATCTCATGGTGGACAGGGTGCTCATGGTGGTGGGGCTGCTGCTGATGGGGGGCGGTTGGTTGCTGCGAATGGGGTGGGGCCGGAACGCCGTATCCGCCAGCCCCGTTGTGTGGGGGGCCGTGTCGACTGCACTCCTGTGCGTGGGGCTGGGAGTGGTCACTGGTGCGCCAGTCGTGATCGGCTTGACGGCCGTGCTCGGCTTGGCGCAATGGACCGCTGCCACTGATGTGCCGGCCAGCGAGTCCGCGGCTGAGCCGTCCCGGCGAGCGAATGGTGTGTATGCGCTGGAGATGCTCGCGGCAGTGGTGGTGATTCAGCTTCTGAAGGGACTTGTGCCGCTACAATAACCGATTAATGGCCGGGGATGCGTATCGCGGGCTTTTCCGCTTCTTCCGGAACATGGATCAGCGATTGACTGGCCAGCAGGATGTAGCCATACCGTTCGAGCATGACCGGGTAATCCATCGTCTCGAACGGCAAGCGATTGCGCATGGGTTCCGGTAAGAGAATCATGGTGCGTCCCGGTTGGGTCAGGTAGGGCTTGATGTTGGCTTCTTCCCCCTTCGGAACGACGATCGCTTTTCGCTTGGCGTAGAACACCAGTGAGGGGCGTGGTTGCCCGTAGAGAATCAATCGGTCGTTGGGGCCGAGATTGAGTCCCGCGACTTCAGCCAACTGCTGGGGCGGCTCGATGACAAAATGATTGATCAGCGGAAAGGTCAGCTGCATGGCGGCCAGCACGACGAGGGCCAGTGAGCCGCCCGCGGCCCAGAAGGCAGCCGGTCTTCGCGTTTCGCTCAGTCCGAAATAGGCCACGAGTCCCATCCCGAGGAGGAAAATCGACGCGACCGTGTAGGGGCCTGGTCCAAGGGTGACCTGCCCAGCCAAGGGAAACTCCTCCACCAACTTCCCGGCAAATTTGGCATAGAGCGGGGGCAGGACGGCAAACGCCAGGGCGAGGACAGAGCCCACGGCTGTCATGATGTGGATCGCGGCTCGCAGGCCCGGCGCGGCCTGGTCCGAGACGCACCGATTCCAGTAGCAGGCCGCCAGAATTGCCGCACCGGGAAACAAGGGGCCGATATAGTGCGGCAAGCGGGTGGAGGAAAGACTGAAAAAGATGAATCCCCCCAGGACCCAGGCTGCGGCGAACCATTCGAGCGCATCGGGTGTGGAGTGGGTCTCGACCTCGGCCGACCGGCTGGGAGGGAGGGCTCCAGTTCGTCGAGCCTCACGCCAACTCCGGTAGCTTTGGTGCCAGGCAAAGGGCAATAGCGCGCTCCAGGGAAAAAATCCGAGTAGGAAGACCGGGATGTAAAACAGCAGCGTGCCGCCATGCCCTTCCATGGCGCCGAAGAAGCGGCCGATCGTATCGCCCTGTGCGGATGTCGTATATCGCTGGCCGTGAATGTTCAGCATCATGAGATACCAGGGAAGCGCCAGGGCGACGAACAGGATGAGACCGGGAATGAGATGCCCGCGACGACGAAACAGCGGCCAGGACCGGGTGAGCCACAGGTACAGCCCCACGGCCAGCATCGGAATCAAGAAGCCGATGGGGCCCTTGGTCAGCGTCGCCAGGGCCATGCCGATGTAGAAGAGCCACATAGCGTGGCGTTCGCGCCCCTCGCCGTGCACTCCCAGCCAGAATCCGTACAGAGACAGGGTGGTGAAGAAGATCAGCACGCTGTCGGTCAGCGCCATGCGACTCAGCCCGATGATCTCCAGGTTCAGTAACAGCATTGCCGCGCCGAACAGGCCGACGACCCGCCCCCGGCACCGTGTGAGAAACAGATATTGGAGGAGAATCAGCCCCAGACCGAAGAGGGCTGAGGGAAACCGCGCGGCGAATTCGTTGACACCGAACAGGTGGTAGGAGGCGGTCATCAGCCAGTACACAAAGACCGGCTTGGCGAAGCGCGGTTCATAGTTGAAGGTCGGACTGATGTAGTTGCCCGTTTCATACATTTCCCGGCCGGCTTCGGCGTTTCGACCTTCATCCCGGTCGGTCAGGCCGAGCGAGCCGAGTCCGACGAAGAACAGCACGGCGGCCATCGCCAGCAACAGCACGAGCGCGAGCGGCTGAATGGAGCGGTCGATCGGCGCAGGTGTCTGCAGAGGAGGGAGCTCTCCGTTCATCTGTGGTTCCATTACGATTTGGTCGCCGGGGAGGCCGTGTCGGAGGCGCCCTGGTTGGGACGATGGATGAGCATGAGGTTGCGAAGATAGACGACACTGCCGATGCTCTGCCCGGCAATGAAGACCGGATCCTGCCGGTAGATCGCGTAGGCCAGCGTGATCAACCCTCCGATCATGCTCATATACCAGAACGCCGTCGGCACGCGGCTTTCCGCATGGCGTTCTGAGGCGATCCATTGGATGACCCAGCGCATAAAGAAGATCCCTTGTCCGAGGAATCCGATAATGATCCAGATGGTATCGAGTGTCATAGGCGTGCGGAGGTTGGTGACGTCCCGGTGGCGCGGTACTGATAACGCAGGCAACGATGCTGCATCCACCGCACGGCCACCAGATCGTACAGGCCCTTGAAAAGACGGTTCCCCACACCATACTTCGATGTGCCATGGGCGCGAGGATAGTGGCGCACCGGCACCTCGGTGACGGTAAATCCGTGCATCAACGCCAGGGCCGGGAAGAACCGATGCATGCCCTCGAAGAGCTGCAATTTATCAACCACCGCCCGTCGGAAGAGCTTCAGAGAGCAGCCGGTGTCGTGAACCCGGTCGCCGGTGACGGCGCTGCGGACGGTATTGGCGATTCGAGACGAAATTTTTCGCGTCAGGTTGTCGTGCCGGTCTTTGCGCCAGCCGCAGACCAGGTCGAATTGCCGGATCAGCGGGAGCAGCGTGGCGATGTCCGCCGGATCGTTCTGCAGATCGCCGTCGATCGTCATCACCAGGTCTCCGGTCGATTGTTTGAACCCGGCGTCGAAGGCTGCCGACTGGCCGTAGTTGCGGTCGAAGTGAAAGACTTTGACCCAGCGGTACTGCGTGGCCAGGCTATCGAGGATCTCGGAACTCCCATCGGTGCTGCCGTCGTCGATAAACAGCAATTCAAAGGGAGCCGATCGGGATTCCTCCCGGCTATCCAGCACCTTCACGAGTTGCTCTGTCAGGGGAACCAGATTCTCTCGTTCATCCTTGATGGGGATGACAACGGAGGCCCATGGGCGGGTCGCTACAGTCATGGGGAGGGAACAGGTCCTTTAAGACTCGGGTTATCGGTGAACATCGGGACCATTTTACAGAACGCGTAGAGGGGTGGTCAAACAGTTCTGTCTCGCAGGGCGGTGTTGCCGACTGGGACGAAACAGGAAGTGCCACTCGGTGGACACTTTCCGATCGGCGTGTGTGGAGACGATCGGATCGTTGCGCAGGGTCGGCGAGGCAGCAGTTCCGCAGTGACGGACCTGCCTGGTTACTGGCTTTTCGCAGGCACGTCGAATTCCGATGCGGCGGTGATGGTGAAGCGCATGGTCCCCATTAAGCTCATGTCGTTGATCTGTTCGCCGGCGTGGATTTCCACCTTATACCGGCCGGGTTTCCAAGTTCCTTCCGTGGGGAGCAGTTTGAGATAGCCGGTTTGGTCTTCCAGGGCGATGTACATCGCGTCTTCCGCCACGACCGGTAGTCCCCCCGTTGCGGTGTCTGGATCCGGATAGCAGCGTCCGAATACTTGAAACGATTGATAGTGCTGATGCAGTTCGAACACGATGAAAATCGGCTTCGGTCCGGCGGTGAACTGTTCGGTGGGCGCGACGGGGACGATTTCATGGGTTCGCTGAAAGCCTAATTCTTCATCGAATCCCTCCGCGAGGACGATGCGGCGAAACATGCCCTCGGGCGGGGCATCGAAATTATACGGCGTGGCGTTCTCGGTGCGATTTTGAAAGTCCGGGATCGGCACATTGCGCGTGAGAGGGAGTTCCTCGGCTTCGAGGGAAGAGGCTGAGAGAAGGACAATGAGGCACGCACGCGCACCGAACTCCCGCATGCCGTCTTGGTACACCTGCCTCGGCAGGCCTGTCAAGGAAGCCCCCGGTGTGTGGACTGCCGGTTGGGAGGTGGCGCATCGGGGGGCTTTTGCCGAGGCGTGACCGGTTTCGGAATCGCGGGAGACCGGTTGCGGGTGAAATTTGCTTCCTGTTAGACTTTCCCTCTTTCCACAGGGGGACAGTATGGAACAGCACCTGATGACGCAGGTAGAGGATCCGGACGCATTACCTCAACCGCTCGGGGAGTATAAGCCGGTCGATCATTGGCAGGCGCATATCAATACGCTATTCTACCGACTCCGGGGCGACCAGCAGCGCAGCTTCTATCAAACATTTACGTCGGCCGACTATCGGTTGGCACATGCGTTGGCCGCCGACTATTTCGAGCAGGTCACGAAGCGGGACCGGGCGGCCAGTAAGCCAGCGTCGTCCGGCAAGCCGAGTGACAGTGTGGCGACTCCACCTGCCGCTCCGGCGACGACTCTGACGGTCATGGAATGGGGGCCTGGAAATGGCAACCTGGCCGCCTGCTTTCTCAGCCATTTGCAGCGGCTCGACAAGGCCGGTCAGGTCTATCCCCGCGTGCGCTATGTCCTCGTCGATTCCCAGGCGTCCGCCTTGGAGCAGGCGCGTACCCATCCCGACTTGGCTCCTCATCTGTCCAAGGTCGATTCCTTGTGCGCGGACGTCACAGATCTGGCGACGGTTGCGGCTGGGACGGTCGATCGCATTCTGTGCAATGAACTGTGGAACGAGTTGACGACCAAGCTCATTGTGAAGAAGGGCGGCGAGTATGAGGAAGAGCATCTCCGCCCGAACCTCAATGAGCGCACGGCGGCGGCGATTGCCGATTGGTCTGGGTTTGTTCGCGCGTTCGATGCCAAGGACATTGAGAAGTTGAAACAGTTTCCCCCGTTCCTGGACGACCTGATCTGGGAGCGTGAGTATCATAAGGTGGATTGGAAAGATGTGCCGTACCGCAAGACGATCACCGAATTTATGAAGGCCATCGACGACGAAGTGTTGGTCCCGGTGAATCTCGGGGCCTGCGCCTCGATCAAGGAAGCCAAGCGGGTGTTGGCGCCGAATGCCGTGGGGTTCAGTAGTTTCGATGCCGGGACGGCGGATATGCAGGTGCTGAACGATCCCGAGAAGCCTTGCTACGGCCAGTTCGGTGGACAATACAGTTTCATGGTGAATCTCGCGTTGATCCAGGCCGTGGCCAAGCACCTGGGTATTGCCGCTACCACGGTGGAGACGCAACGGGAGTTCGTCGGTAGCAGGCTTGGGACGAACGTGATGACGCTGATGGACCTGTTGGCCTGCCATCCGATTGTCGGCTCGAAGGTGCAGGCCTGGGAACTGGATCGCCTGACCCTGCAGACCATTCGTACGGTGAATGACATCTATGAAAGCCCCTATCAGCGCAAGATCGACTTTCCCTTACGCCACGAAATGCCTGCGCAGGAGCGTGAATCGGCGCAGGGTATCCTGCTCTCGCTGAAGCCGAACGGGATTCCCGATACCATTGCCTATGTCACCGAAGAGGAGTTGAGTCAGGCGCAGGCCGAATTGGAGAACCTCGGCTATGAACGCGAGGCTATCCTGATGGCCCTTGGCGCGCCGCCGAGTCCTGTTGAGTACTATCACTTCGCCTTTCGACCGTAGTGCGGGTGCGTGAGCGAGACGGAATGCCGTGCCGCATCGTCGCTGTAGGAGAAAGAGCTTGACTAATTAAATTCGTTTCTATAGCCTTTCCCGCGATTTCCAATCCAAGACCCGTTTTCGCTCAGGACATCGCGAGGATGCAGACGGGGCAGGACTCGCAGGCACGATCATCTCAGACGACTTCTTTCACGAGACGGCAGTATGGTCGCCGGGGCGTGAATATGCGCCGTGCGAATAATCGCACAGCTGTAACAAGGAGCATACAGTACCATGTTTGGTTCGTTCGGCTGGATGGAGTTGCTGCTGATTCTCATCATTGTCCTGATCATCTTCGGGGCCGGGAAAATTCCCCAACTCGGTGAAGGATTAGGCAAGGCTATCAAAGGGTTCAAGAAGTCGGTTCACGAAGCGGATGCCATCGATGTGACGGCAACCGAGTCGGAACCAGCCGCGGCTCAACCCACGGCACAAATCCAGCAAACTGGACAGCCGGCCACGCCGCCGCCTGCGCAGCAGGCCGCCGCGGCTCCACCGCCACGGACGACGCAGGGATAACCTGCGAGGCTGAGGACGCAGACCGAATGACGGCACTCGTGTGTAGCAGGGACGCCGCCTGGTCTTTACCACAACCCCCTCAGTAGGAACACCATGTTCGGTCTTGGCGCTGGAGAAATTCTCATCATCCTGGTCATTGCGTTCCTGTTGTTCGGGCCCAAGCAATTGCCCGAAATCGGGCGACAGGTGGGCAAGGCCGTCAAGGGGTTCAAAGAGACGGCGGATGACCTGAAGAAGACGGTTGAGCCAGAGCTCAACATGATTCAACAGGAAATGAAGATGGTGGAGCAGGATTTCGAGTCGTCGATGAAGGAAGCAGAAGAACAGATCAACCATGCAACATCGGGCGTAGAGCACGGGGCAGAGGAATCGGGTTTGCCCAAGCAGGCCTAATACCAATTCATACTCGCTCTACGGCTGTGAAGGGAGGTGACCACAGCGACAGTACAAGACCGGACGGTAGGTGGGTCCCGCTTCGGGACTGAAGCGGAGTCGTAGCCGGATGGTGGGCACCATTCTGGTTCGGCAGACGAATCCCTGCCTACGCGAGTTGGCTTTGTAGTGCAATAGCGGTTGGATGTATAGGCGGCACCCGGAGTGAATGGGTACACGAAGGGTTGCCATCCAATTCACAGGAGGAACGCTATGAAACGCATCCATGGACGGACCAGGTGGGGCCGGTTGGCCGCCATCTTCGGCGCTGCGGCAGTTACGGCTCTGCAGTGTCTGTCACTCCCGGCCTTTGCCGGATTCGAACTTCCCCCGGGCGAACGTATCACCAATCTCCCTGCCATTCCCCGCAACATGCCGCAAAAGGAAGCGTACGAACTGTACGATCCAGTCATCGGCCGAAACTTCGACATCAAGAACCTCTGGATGCGCGCCGACCTGCGTGTGCGTCCGGAAATGCGGAACAATGCCTGCTTCGGCGGTGCGCAGTTGGCTGGGGGGGCTTGTAACTCGTTCGGAGGCGCCACTCCCCGGGGTTCGGCACCGACTGGAGGCAATAAGGGCAACGACATGTTCGTCCAGCAGTGGATGCGGTTGGGCATCGGGTACGATTTGTCGCCTGACGTGAACTTCTACGTGGAAATCATCGACAGTGCGACTTGGGGCGGCAACGGCAGTGCGGTGACTGCCGGTAACGCGGGCGATCCGCTGAACCATAATGGCGGTGTGTCCGGCGGTGGTGGTAACAGTGGCCGTCTGGGCGTTCGCGCAGCCTACATGTTGATTAGAAATCTGGCCGATGTGCAGGGCTTGAGTGTGAAGGTCGGCCGGCAGTATGTCGTGTTCGGCAATCACTCCCTGTTCGGCCACTTCGATTGGGCCAACACCGGCTATTCACATGACGGTGTGATGTTCGCCTACCAGACCAAGAGTTGGGACAGCTACTTCGGCTGGTTCCGGAATTCAGAAAGCGATCTCGGTCAGGCTACCCCCGTCGGCAGCGGCGCGCCGAATATTGCCGGTACCGGTGGGCAGGACGCGAACCGTGATGCCGACATGTTCATTTTCTACAACCAGATTAAAATGGTTCCTGGCATGGTGATCGAGCCCTTCTACGTGTTGTACCAGAACCGCTATGGGTCGGCGGACAACGCGGGGCAAGGTCTTGGTACGGCCAAGCACTCCAACCAGACCCGTCATATGATCGGAAACCGGATTGAAGTGCGCAAGGGCGGATTTGATTTCAGCAACGAAACTGCGTGGCAGTTCGGTCAGATGGGGCAGGCTGGCGCGTGCCAAGGCGAGCAAAAATGTTTGCACATCAATGCCTGGGCGACCAGAAATTGGATTGGCTATACGTTCTACGACACGGCCTGGAAGACCCGCCTGGCCTTTAACCTCGATTATGCGTCCGGCGACAGCCGGAACAACACCTGCACCAACGGGACCAATTGTAAGACAGCGAACACCTTTGAAAACTTCTTCCCGACGAACCACATCCATATGGGCTATATGGACGTGCAAGCGTGGAAGAACATGCTGTCTCCTTCCGTCAACCTGCAAGCTCGTCCTTCGGCACGTGACCATATCGAATTGTGGTACACGAACCTGAACCTGGCCAATTCCAAGGACTGTTGGTATCGTGCGGCTCAAGGTTGTTACGTGTTCTCGAACGTCAACAACACGAAGACCCACATCGGCGACGAAATCGACGTGGCCTACACCCGGATGTTCGCCGATGGCAAAGTCGCCTTGCAGGCTGCGTATGGCACCATTTTCGCTGGTGGTTATTTGACCAGCACCTTGAACCAGACGCAGAATCAGCATTGGGCCTATATGTCCTTGTGGATGAACTTCTAGGAAGAAGCGATCAGCGTACAGCTTTCAGCGGACAGCGTCCTTGCTGATCGCTGACGGCTTTCATCAAAGGAGACACGCAATGAAGAAACTCATGTTCGTCACGCTGGGCGTTGCAGCGTTGGCGATCGGCAGCCAGCCGGTCACCGCGCAGGCCCAGGTCGCGGATGCGATTCAAGCAGTAAACGATGCCATCGTCGAGTTGACCGATGCGCCGGGTCTCGGCAAGCGGACGACCGTCGATTTGGCAAAACGATGGGGGGCTGACCGCTCCGTCATCGATAGTGCCACGGCGAAGTTGCAGGATGGCCTCAGTAAGGCCCAGTCTGGTGGAGTGGGCGCCGATGCCATGCGCCAATTGAAGATGGCGGTGGATTACGGCAAGGCTCGTTTGCATAAGGAAGCCCGCTTGTCTGCGCAGGGTGCGCTGCGTTATCTGTGCGTGGCCAATCAGGATCAGGGGCCGGGTTGCGACTCGGTGCCGAAGTTCGGCAGCTACACTGCGCCATAGCCAGAACTCTGGTGATCTTCGAGGTGTGAGGGGAGATCCCCCTGTCTGTCTCGAGTCTGAAACCCCGTCGGGTGATCCCCGACGGGGTTTCTCTTTTGAGGCAACTGACCGTCGACTAAGATCTGCCGCTGATGCTTGATAGTCTATTTCACCTGACGGCTGGCGAGTCCTGACGGCTTGCCCGTGATTCGTCGGGCGTCTTATACTCGGCCGTCCGCAATACGCATAGTGAGTCGGTTCTGAGTGTTCCCCGTGGATGATCTGAGTACACAGCTTCACCAACAATTCGGATTTTCCTCATTCCGCCCCGGCCAGCGGGAGGTGATCGACGCCGTCTTGTCGCGGCGCGACGCCATGGCGGTGATGCCGACCGGTCAGGGAAAGTCGCTCTGTTATCAGCTGCCAGCGACCATACTGCCAGGACTCACCCTGGTCATCTCGCCGTTGATTGCGCTGATGCAGGATCAGGTGAACGCGCTGATGGCCCGCAACATTGCCGCCGCCGCATTCCATTCCGGGCTCTCCGAGCAGGAGCGGGATCGCGTGGTGCTCCATCTCAAACTGCGGCGCTTGCAACTGCTCTATCTGGCTCCTGAGCGCATGCAGCACGAGCGCTTCCTTCGTCTGTTGCGATCCTTGTGGGTCTCACTGCTGGTCGTGGACGAGGCCCATTGCATTTCTCAGTGGGGGCATGATTTTCGACCGGATTATTTGAATATCGGTCGGCTGCGCCGGGAATTGGACAATCCTCCGTGTCTCGCCTTGACGGCCACGGCCACAGCGCGAGTGCAGGCGGACCTCTGTGAGCGCCTCTCACTTCACGACCCGCTTCGGTTGGTCACCGGGTTTCGGCGGCCCAATCTCGCCCTGTCCGTACGGCTGTGCCGGTCGCGGCAGGAGAAGCTGGCGGTCTTGGAGCGCATGGTGCGCGAATGCGAAACCGGGGTCGTGTTGGTCTATTGCGCCACCCGCCGCGCGGTGGAGGAGGTGGCAACCTGTCTTGGGCGGTCGGACGCGTCCGTGGGGTATTACCACGCCGGGTTATCCGATGAAGACCGGCGGTTGGTCCATGACCGGTTTTGCTCGGGGGCGCTCCGTATTTTGGCGGCAACGAATGCGTTCGGAATGGGGATCGATAAGTCGGATGTCAGGCTCGTTGTTCATTTCGACATTCCGGGAAGCCTGGAGGCGTACTACCAGGAAGTCGGGCGGGCCGGGCGTGACGGCCAGCCTGCCGCCTGCCTCTTGTTGTTTTATGAACGGGATGTCGCCACACAAGAATATTTCATCCAACAGGCGGCAAAGGAGACCGGTACCTCGGCTCGCGTCGAGCGCATGAAGACACTGCTGCAGGATATGTTGGCCTATGTGTCGGTGCCGGCTTGTCGCCAGCTGGCCATTCTGGAGTATTTCAGTGATGAGGCCGAACGGGCGTTCGGCCCCTGCGGTCTGTGCGATCGTTGCGTCGCAACCTCTCCAGCGCGGGTGGCCGCAACCGACGATGAGGCTGCCGGTGCACGCGCGCTTCTGGCAGCTGTCTCCTGGTGCCAAGGGCGATTCGGAGTGACTCGTATCGTCGAGTTGTTGCGCGGGAGCCGGTCGAAAGCCCTACTGGCGTGCGGTGTCGAGGCCTGTCCGGGGTATGGAGAGTATCAGGACTGGTCGAAGCCGGCCCTGACCCGTTTAGCCAAGGCGTTGATCGATCGGGGCTACCTGTGCGTTGAAGGCGGGGATTATCCCACACTCGATGTGACAACGTGTGGGCAGGAAGTGTTGGAAGGCATCCGCTCCGTGGTCTTGAGCCAGGCTGAACACTCGACGTCGGCTTCGACGAATCAGCCGTGGGGCACTCAGAGGAATTCGCCGGCGATGGCGTTGGCCTCATCCGTTGATCCGCACCTCTTCGAACGGTTGCGCCAGTTGCGGAAAGAACTGGCCGAGGAGGAGGGGGTCGCCCCGTTCGTCATTTTTCACGACAAGACTCTGCGCACGATTGCCGGGCACCGGCCTATGACGCTGAGTGCCTTGCGGGAAATATCCGGCATCGGGGAAGTCAAAGTCGAGCGATACGGTCGTCGCGTGTTGAACGTGGTCAATCCCGAGTCGGGGTAGCCCGGTGTCGGTGCCGTCCATTCTCGGTCACTCCCTCCGTTTCTAGCCGCCTCCTAAGCTTTCAGGTCACCGGCCTTGCGAAACTGTTCCTGCAACTCGGCATAGGTCTTCGTCACTGGAAACTGCGGAAACTCCTTCGGCAGATGGTCCGGGGGACGGAAGAAGAACCCGGCGTGGGCTTCTCCCAGCATGGCCGTGTCGTTGTAGGCGTCTCCGGCGGCCATTACCCGGAAATTCAGGTTTTTCAGTGCGGCGACCGCGTGCTTCTTCTGGTTGGGTTGCCGGAGTTTATAGTTGACGATGCGGCTGTTTGTCCCAATCTCCAGTTGGTTGCAGAAAATTGTGGGATAGCCGAGTTGCCGCATCAGCGGGAGGGCGAACTCATAAAAGGTATCGGACAAGATGATGACCTGGGTTCGTTCACGCAGCCAAGCAATGAAGTCGGCCGCTCCTTCCATGGGCCCCATGGCATCGATGACGGACTGAATATCAGCCAGGGTGAAGCCATGCTGATCCAGAATGTGTAACCGTCGTTTCATCAGGGCATCATAGTCCGGCATTTCGCGTGTCGTAATCTTGAGTTCCTCAATGCCGGTCTTGACGGCAAAGTTGACCCAGATTTCCGGAACGAGCACGCCTTCAAGGTCCAGGCATACAATCACGGGGTTCTGCATTCGTCCTCCTTCGGAATGTCGTTTGTCTTCAATGTGACGTGTGAAGCGGAGTGGCCGGAGGTGTCGTTCACCATCGTGTGGGCGGCCCTCAGCGTGTGAGATGGATTATGGCTCGCGACTGCGTCGGGCGTTTTCCTGGCTGAGATATCGCCAGATTTTGTCCATGGCGTTCTCGAATATCTCTGTCCCCGCCCAGCGGCGCGTCTGTTCATTCCGATGACGTCTGGCCCACTCGACGGCGAGAGGAAGCGGAATCAGTCGCGGCGTCGTTCCGGTCAAGTCTGCCCAGAGCAGACTGAGCGTGGTGCTCAGCCGAACGGCGACGGGCACAGCACGAATGGACGGATTGGTCATGTCCTGACAGTCAATGGCCGGGGACGTGACGGAGAGTTCCCGACAGGCTGCCGGACGGTCTTCATAAATGCTGCACGACTCATTGTCCAGAAAGGGGCACGGCATACGGAGGGCATAATAGGCGCGATTCACCGGCTCGATCGCGTCGTCGCTCGGAGGATCAGGAGACTCGGCCAGGGCCGACAACTGCGTCAAGACTCCGGCTCGTGCCAGTTGTTGCTGGGCAAGGTCGAGTTTGGCGAGCAGACGGTCGCGTTCGGGCTGTTCCAGGCGCTCAATCCTGTCGGCGATGGCGAAGGCTTCTGGCGCGGACGCAGGAACCAGCATGCGGCAACAGGCCGCGCAGCCTTTGTGGCAGGACACGGTTTGGCCGGTTTGGCCTGCCTGACTGTGTTCCAAGGCCTGGACCTCTTCGCCCAGACTCCGCATCAGCGGGAGGATGGCGGTAATTGGCACGAAACTCGTCGGGACCCCCACGGCGGTGGACACATCCCCACTCGGAGTGCGCAGGGAAATTTCAAAATGTTCAACGAGCGCCTGATTGCTCACGGGGGTGACGTGCGAGTGTTGTTGTCGATGTGATGAGCGGCGAAGCCCAGCACCATTTCTGCTGGGGCTTATCATAGAGAACCCTCGATTCGAGGGTCAACCGCGCTGTGGAGGAGTTGGACTTGCTCCCCATAGACGGTTGGGGCTACTCTGTCTGCGATGCGCGTCTCTGGCCACATCATCGGGTTATTAAAGGAGTATATGGGGGACCTGGTCGAGCAGGCTCGACAGGAATCCTATGCTCAGCAGGCCTTCGGCTTTTCCATGCCGCCGTATCAGCCGGACCATGCCATTGCCGATTTACTAGCTATCCTGGACGATCGGATTGAGTCGGAGGGTGTGCAGGTCGGGATGCCGCTGGAGTTTTTGCATGAGATGTGGCGGCGCTGTAATGAGGCGCGGAGTCAGGTGATGGACCAGGTGTGGCTGGAGACGAATCTCGGACCACCGGGTTCTTCGAAAGCCCGTATTCGCGAGCTGACCTATGCGGCGCTCATTGAGTATCTGGAACGCGAGTCCGAGGCGACGTGACCGGCGTTCGGCGTGATGGCAGAGGTTGGGGTTACCACTTCCCCGCAATCCAATAGACGATGATTCCTACGGCCTCGTCGATCGCCTGCGTAGTGAGCAGCAGGGCTTTGACCGTCGGAATGAAATCGTAGACGGTCGCGTGTCTCCAGGCTTCTGAGGGACGATGTTTCGATTCGTAGCCACAGGTGACCGGCGTCACGGTAAAGCCCTGCTTCTCAAACAGGCCCACGGCGCGGGGCATATGGTAGGCGGCGGTCACCAGCAGGATACGTGCTGAGCCCAGCATCGCTTTGGTGTGGAGGGCATTTTCGTAAGTCGTCCGCGAGTGTTCCTCGACGACAATGACCGATTCCGGAACACCGAGGCGCAACGCCCATCGCTTCATTTCGTGGGACTCCGCGGGGCCGGTTCGAAGAACGGTGGCATCACCTCCCGTGAGCAGTAGTTTGGGCGCCACGCTCCGATGCCACAAATCCGCTCCACAGGCGGTTCGCTGACGTGAAGCATCTGACGCCTCATCCGATGGCCGTAGGGATCCTTTGTGGTAGATGCCTCCCGCCAAGACGACAATGGCATCGAAGTTCGAGTCTGCTGCCGAGATGAACGGCGGATATGTGGCTTCGAGTGCCCCGATGTACGTCGACGCCAGCATAGGGGTTGAGGTCAGGAGCAGGAGCAACAGGGTGGCGAAGGCCCATCGCCTGACCCAGGTCGCCCGCCGGGGTGTGACAGGGAGACAGGCGGAGAGCAGGGTCAAGAGTCCTGCTCCGACTATCCAGGTCATGGGATACAGGAAATATTTCGAGGCTTTATATACGCCATACCAGATTGGCGTCAGATCCATCGCGGCTCCCACTTTGGCTGACTGGACAGTGGTCAGCATACACGGAGACGGCGGAGACACCAAGTAGTCAGGAGGATTTGATGGCAGAGGGGCGACAGTATTGGTTGATGAAGTCTGAGCCGGACGTGTTTTCGGTCGACGATCTGGCCGCTTCACCGAACCGCACGACTTCGTGGGATGGCGTGCGCAACTATCAGGCGCGCAACTTTATGCGTGCGATGAAGGTGGGAGACCAGGTGTTGTTTTATCACAGCAATGCGAAGCCGCCCTCAGTGGTCGGGATTGCTGAAGTGGTGAGGACCGCCTACCCCGATGCAACCCAGTTCGACCCCCGGGATCCGCACTATGATCCGGCTAGTACGCCCGAGCAGCCTCGCTGGGATCTCGTCGATATTCGATTTATGTGCAAATTTGCCGCACCGCTCTCGCTGGACCTCCTACGGGGACAGCCTGGTCTGAAGGGGATGGAACTCCTGAGGAAGGGCTCGCGATTGTCGGTCCAGCCAGTGCGGAAGGCTGAATGGAATCAGGTTGTTCGGCTTGGACGAGGTCGAGCCGACTAAACGGGCTCTGGCGGTGTATGTTGAAGGGACGAAATGGACAAGCGAGGCAGAGGGTGCCTAGCTACGGGCTTTCCCGTCATCCAGGTAGCGATGTTGCCAATCTAGCCAGGCATGTCCTAGCTCATGGGCAAGAATGTATCTCCGGCGGGTCACGGGGAGCCGCTTGCGGATATAGATGACTTTCGCTTCGTTATCCCAAATTCCATCCGCGTTCGCATCCTGCCGATCCATCTCAGAATCGGTGACCTGCCGGATCATGATGTGGTAGCCGAACGGAAGTACGACTTTATTTGGTATTCGCACCGTATTCCTCGCTGTCTTCCTGATGAGCGCGTGTAAGCCGGTTTCTGCTCCCGGATAGCCTAACACATTTCTCTTTTCCGCTTCCCTGATAAAATATCATTGAATATCAGTATCTTGCGATTCATTTTCTCTGGACGGCTGGTCGGAGCTTCCTGTGAGATGGAGTGCTATGGGATTGTCCAGACGGAGTGGTGAGGATTTCAATTGTCCGCCCGAATGGTGTATCATCCGGCCATGGTCGACAAACTGCTCGCACAAGAACTGGCCACTCCCTATCCCACGGTCGTGCGGATCGTCGGGATAAAGATTCGTGATCGGGGAGAGGTGAAGAAATTCGATGCCGGAGAGGCGTCTCTTGCCTTCGGCGATCGCGTGCTGGTCGATGTGGTCGGTGAACTGACCTACGGTGTGGTCTACGGGATTCCACAAGTCACGCCGTTTATCCCGCCGATGCGGGTGATGCAGACGATTGTCAGGAAGGCCACCCCCGAGGATGTGGTGACCATTGATCGTTACGAGCGGCTAGCGGCTGAAGGAATGCGGGCGTGTCGGGATCAAGCGGCGGCGCTTGGGCTCAGGATGAAGCTGGTCGAGGTGTTCTGCTCGTTTCACCGTCGGCAGATGACGTTTGTGTATACCGCCGATGATCGCATCGATTTTCGTGAACTGGTTCGTCTGCTTGCGCGCCGGTTTGGTGGGCGCATTGAAATGCGCCAGGTAGGGGTTCGCGATGAGGCGAGTCGATTGGGCGGGATCGATACCTGCGGACTCGTACTGTGCTGTGCCGCATTTTTGACAGAAGTGAAACCGGTGACTGTCAAGCAGGCCCGTATCTTGGGTCTTCCGGTCGACGATCCAAAATTGCTCGGCGTCTGCGGTCGTCTCAAGTGTTGCCTACTGTTTGAGGCCATGGAGAGTCAGCCCGTACCGGCATCGTCAAAGCCATCGAGCCTCATCAATCCTTCCCGTTCCCGTCTGGCTTCCTCCTAGTCTTGTTGCCCATTTAGGCTGTCCTCGGCCGCGCATTCGCGCGGTAGGCGTTGGTCGTTCCATGGTCCTGCGGCGAGATCCCCTCTCGTGCTTTTTCCTCGAAAGAGTATAATGACCGTGAGGTGCGGAATGCCTCAGGTACTTGTGCTCGGGGCCGGGAAGATCGGATCTTTGGTTGCCGCGCTGTTAGCAGCCAAAGGGCACTATCAGATTCATCTGGCCGATCTCACCCTTGATGCTCCCAAGCGGCTGATCGATGAATTGGCACTGTCCACGGTGACCCCGTGCGCATTGGACGTGCGTCGCCCTGACTCCGTCCGAGAGTATGTGACCTCCCATCGGTTTGATGCCGTTCTCTCCGGACTCCCTTATTTTCACAATCCAACTGTTGCCGAACTCGCGCGTGCCCATCGCCTGCACTATTTTGATCTGACCGAAGACGTCGCCGTGACCGGGCGGGTCAAAGTGATCAGTGAGGGGGCCGAGCGGGCATTCATTCCCCAATGCGGTCTGGCACCTGGGTTTATCAGTATCGTCACCAACGATCTGATCGGGCGGTTCGATTCTATCGACCATGTGAAGATGCGTGTCGGTGCGCTGCCGGTTCATCCGAGTAACGCGTTGAAGTATTCCCTGACATGGTCCACAGACGGTCTCTTGAATGAGTACGGGAACCCCTGTGTGGGAATCGAGGGAGGGCAGGAAGTTCGTCTGCAACCGTTGGAGGGGTATGAGACCATTGAACTCGATGGGCTGTTGTACGAAGCCTTTAATACCTCCGGCGGGCTGGGGACGTTGGCGGACACCTATCGGGGGCGGGTCCGCACCATGAACTATAAGACCCTTCGCTATCCTGGCCATTGCGAAAAAATCCAATTTCTCATGAACGATCTGAAGTTGAATGAAGATCGGGACACGCTCAAACGCATTCTGGAACGAGCGATTCCGCAAACGCACCAAGATGTGGTCTTGATGTACGCCTCCGTGACCGGGACCCGGCAGGGTGAATTATTTGAAGAGACCTACGTCAAGAAGGTCTATCCGAAAACCATGTTTGGACGACTGTGGTCCGCCATTCAGGTGACGACGGCCTCGTCGCTGTGCTGCGTCGTTGATCTTGTCATGGCCAGGCCCTCAGCCTATCGCGGCTTTGTCAGGCAGGAGAATTTCCTCCTGCAGGATGTGTTGGACAATCGTTTCGGCGACTGCTTTCGTTCTTAGCGGATCATGACAACGACTGAACTGTTGACCTCATTGGGCGTATTGCAGGAACAGCCAGCAGGCTCGCTGCCTTCCACGGCCGGCATCGGTACGGTGGCGACTGGAGTCCTGGAGTCACGAAATCCATCGAATGGCAGGGTATTGGGTCGTGTGTACGGTTGTTCCGACGACGACTACCAAGGCCTCGTCGATGGGTTGTGTGAACGACAGCTCTCGTGGCGCCAGGTGCCGGCCCCCAAGCGAGGCGAAGTCATTCGTTTGATCGGGCAGGCGCTGAGGGAGCACAAAGACGCGTTGGGTACCCTGGTGTCGCTGGAAGTGGGCAAGATCAAATCCGAAGGGGACGGCGAAGTGCAGGAGATGATCGACATGGCGGATTTTGCCGTGGGGCTCTCCCGCATGTTGTATGGGCGCACCATGCATTCGGAACGCACTCGGCATCGGATGTATGAGCAATGGCATCCCTTGGGTGTGGTGGGAGTGATCACCGCATTTAATTTCCCGGTTGCGGTTTGGGCCTGGAACGCGTTCATCGCGGCTGTTGCCGGAAACACGGTCTTGTGGAAGCCCTCGCCGAAGGCTCCGCTTTGTGCCCTCGCCGTGCAGCATCTGTGTAATCGAGTGTTGGAGGAGGTCGGGTATCCTGGCGTTCTTGCACTGCTCACGACTGATCGCGTCGAACTCGCCGACCGCATGGTCGGCGACGAACGACTCCCCCTGATCTCCTTTACTGGGTCGGTAGCGGTGGGACGGCATGTAGCGGAGGTGGTCGGACATCGCTTGGGTCGCAGTCTGTTGGAATTGAGCGGAAATAATGCGGTGATTGTGGACGAGACGGCAAATCTGGATTTGGCCACACGCGCGATTGTCTTCGGGGCGGTCGGGACCGCAGGTCAACGCTGCACTAGCACCAGACGGCTGATTGTGCATGAGTCGCACTATGAGAGGCTGGTGTCCCAGCTTCGTGCCGCCTATGCCCAGGTGACGATTGGCGACCCCTTGGATCCGGACGTCATGATGGGGCCACTGATCGATGAGTACGCAGTTGCAAAGTATCAGGCGGCGCTCGACGCGGTGAGAACCGCCGGTGGAGAAATTCTCTGCGGGGGGCAGGTGTTGCGACGCCCAGGATATTTTGTCGAGCCGACGATCGTCCGTGCGCAGAATGATTGGGACATTGTTCAGCAAGAAACATTTGCGCCGATCCTGTACGTCATGACGTATCGTACGTTGGATGAAGCCATCCACATGCAGAATGCGGTTCCGCAGGGATTGTCGTCCGCGTTGTTTACTCAATACCTTCGCCATAGTGAGGCCTTCCTGTCGGCCATCGGCAGCGATTGCGGAATTGCGAATATCAACATCGGCACCTCTGGGGCGGAAATCGGTGGGGCGTTCGGTGGAGAGAAGGCTACCGGGGGAGGGCGTGAAGCTGGATCTGATGCCTGGAAAGCATACATGCGACGGCAAACGACGACTATCAATTGGGGAACGGAGTTGCCGTTGGCGCAGGGTGTGAAATTTGGGCGAGCGGAAGGAGGGGATGATGGGGCAAGCCACTGAACTCGATACCGTCCTGGCTCGAATGACCGCTGACTTTCTGGCACACAATAGTGCAGCTGAACTGCTGCGTCAGGCATTGGATGATATCGGGGTGGGATTTGTCCCCGTGATGGATCACGTGACCATCAGAACAGGGGACATCGACCGACGCGCGGAAGAGTTCATTGGGCTGGGGTATGAGTATGATGAAACGATTCGGTATGAGGATTGGTATGCAAAGGTCTACAGGAAGGCTGGGTATCCGGCGTTATTTGTCGATCAGGCCTATCCGGACGACCGTGGTAACACCAGCATCATTCCTCGTTGGGTGGAAAAGTTTGGTGATCGCGTATTGCATCATGTCGCGGTGCGGGTGGAGGATATCGAGCAAGCCATTCTCAAGTTGAAAGCGAGAGGCATTGTCTTTGCTGGGGAGATTGTCGGTGCACGGGGAGGCCCGCTGAGACAGATTTTTACCGCTCCGGAGATGGTCGATGGCCAGCCCTTCTCGGTGCTGGAACTGGCTGAGCGTCATCAGGGCTATCAGGGGTTTCTTCCTCCCCAAGCGGACAGCCTGATGCGATCCACGGTGCGCTGATCCCACGGCTTGAGTCTTCCCGCGTGGCAATCGTTCTCTGCAACGCGACCTTTTGGGGTCGGGGAGGGAGCCTCGACCGAATCCATCAATGTGCGTACAATGCCCCCGCTACCAGAACCGCGCTGATCGGTTCATTCGACTGTGGGCTACTTGGGAGGTCATCGATATGATGCGATTTGCTTTGCCGGTTCGCGCGATCACGATACTGCTCTGTCTCCGTGCGTTCGAGGGGGGGGATGGCCTTGTTCAGGCCTCGCCCTCCGCTCATGCGCCTCATGGCACTGTGACCATTGAAGGTGTGACCGTACCTGATATCGGGCCGCTGCCTGCCGTCGTTCCTGTCCCTTCTTCGAATCTGAACTATGCCGCGAAGATAGAACTCGGCAAACAACTGTATTTCGATGGGCGGCTTTCCAAGAATAACGCCATCTCTTGTGCATTTTGTCACAATCCAGGGACAGGCTTTGCGGATTCCCGTCAAACCTCTATCGGGGTCGACGGTGGGGTCGGAGGGCGTCAATCGCCGACGGTCTACAACACGGCATTTAACCATGTGCAGTTCTGGGATGGACGGGCGCGGTCCTTGGAGGAGCAGGCGATCGGGCCGATTCATAATCCCGTCGAGATGGCCGAAACACATGAGCATGTGGTGTCCAAGTTGAGCAAAATCAAAGGCTACCAACAGCAATTTCGAGCGGTGTTTGGAGCCGAGGTGAGTTTGCAAGGGATCGCCGAAGCCATTGCAGCCTATGAGCGCACAGTGCTGTCGACGAATTCAGCGTTTGATAAGTATATGTTAGGCGATCAGAAGGCGATGGATGAGGCGGCGGTTCGTGGTCTGGCGCTCTTTAAAGGCAAAGCCCGCTGCGTGCTTTGCCACAGCGGGGCGAACTTGACGGATAATCAGTTCCACAATCTTGGTGTGCCTCAGGTGGGGCCGATGAAAGAGGACCTCGGTCGGTATAACGTCACCAGGGCGGAAAAAGACAAGCGTGCGTTCAAGACTCCCACGCTGCGCAGCATTACGGAAACGTCGCCATACATGCACGACGGTGCGTTTAAGACGCTGGAGGAAGTGGTTGAGTTTATGGATCAAGGGGGTGGGAGCAATCCCAATCTGAGTCCGCTGGTGAAACCTTTGAACTTGACCGCGGAAGAAAAGACCGACCTCGTGGCGTTTTTGAAGGCGTTGACGGGTGAGCCGTTGAAGTTCAGCATGCCGAAGTTGCCAAAATAATTTGTGAATCCTTTTTGATGGCCATGGCTCTCACGGGCAGGCGAGCGTAATGGATTGGTTTGTTCATACATCATCTCGGTGCATTCCAACCCCAACCAGAGGAGGCCTCATATGTTTCGACATCTTTGCGTGCTTGGTGCGAGCACGCTGGTACTTGCCATCGGCGGGCCCGTCTTCGCAGCGGACGGGAAACCGGGGCCGGCAGACGGATTCGACATTCACGTAATGGCGCCCCATAAGATGGAGGACGGCTCTGTGGCTGGCCCGTTCCATCACTATTGTAAGGCCATCAAGCCGGAAGTATTGCAGTGTCTGCTGTTTGAGTCGACGGAGCCGAATGCAGTGCTGACGGATGTGGAGTATTTCGTCGCGAAACCTGTGTCTCGATCGGCGGTGTCGCTCGACGTATGGAATAAGTTTTATCATGACCATGAAGTCGAGATTGCCACTGGGCGGGTTCAGGTATTGGACATGCCTGATGCGCAGGCGAAGGACGTTGCGGCAGCCGCTGCCAAGACAGATGGGATCATTTTTCATTTGTGGCCGAAGGGCGCCAAAGCTCCGGATGGAACGGTCGGGCATCCGACCTCAGTTGGACATAAGCCACGGACGGAGTAACACCGCCGTTCACCAATGATCGATTCCAAGACGAAAGGTAAGGAGGCCACTATGCGAAGTGCGATTGCGGTGATTGGGTTGTGTGCCGCCGTGGTGACGGCGACTGGTTGTGCGGAAACCTCTCATGAAATGAAAACAGCTGCCACCGCGGCACCGGCTGCCGCGGCAAGGTCCCTGCCGACTCCGGCGCAGGGCTATACGATTCACGTGATGGCGCCTCATAAGTTCGAGGACGGTTCCGTCCATGGTCCGTATCATCACTACTGCAAGCCCATCTCCCCTGAGGTGTTGCAGTGTCTGCTGTTCGAATCGACCGATTCGAACGCCTTGCTGACGGACATTGAGTATTTCGTCGCCAAATCCGTTTCGAGGTCTCATGTCCCATTGGAAACATGGAATAAGTACTACCACGATCATGAAGTTGAGATTGCGACGGGACGGGTACAGATTCTTGACATGCCTGATGCTCAGGCAAAGGAAGTCGCGGCGGCTGCGGCCAAGACAGATGGAATCATTTTCCATCTTTGGCCGGATGGCGCGAAGGCGCCGAATGGTGAGGTTGGACATCCGCAGTCGGTTGGCCATAAGCCTCGAACCGAATAGCAGCGCAAGGTAACACTGACAGGCGGAAAGGCCGGAACATGAGGCTTTTCCGCCTGTGCTGTTTCTTGTAGGGATGGAGATGCCATGATGCGATGTGGCCGTGTGTGGATACTTGCTGGGGCGTTATTGAGTCTGGCTGCCGCCGTGTGGTCGGCGGATTCGGAGGTGTTGCGGCCTCGTGTACCAATCGACCAGATGGAATCTGCCCGCGCAGTGACTAATCCCTTCCCCGTGACCCCCGAAGTGCTTCAGAAGGGTAAGGCCCTTTTTGAAGGGAAAGCGTTTTGTCGTGCCTGCCACGGAGCGGATGGGAAAGGATTGGGAATGGACTTGGACTATTCCACGTTCAAGGGACCGCTCCCAAGGAATTTTACCGACAAGATGTGGCAGCAGACCAGAACGGATGGAGAATTGTTTTGGATTCTGAAAAACGGAAGCCCCGGAACGGATATGGCGCCGTTTATTCCATTGATTTTGACGGAAGAGGAAGCGTGGCAGGTCCTGATGTATGTTCGGTCGTTCGGTCGGCCATGAGGAGTGCGGCCGGCATCTGCCTGGTCGGTATTAGGGCATCGACTGCAGCCTTAGCGGCGGTAGGCCGCCAGGAACATGGCCAGTCGACTGTGGTCCGGAGGGGGGAGCCGTAGGAATTCAATGCCGAAGTAGCCGTCACGAACCCAGCGTATGGCTGCGAGTTCAACGACCAAGGCGCGGACCTGGTCTGGCAGGAGCAGGCGAACGGTGACATAGCCGCCCTCCAATACTGGGCGGTCGCACTCTATCAGGCAGCCTGTAGGGGACAGATTGTGAATCATGCCCTCTCCAATAAAGGGCGCACCGGCGAACATGGCTGGATGGCTAACTCCTAGGCGGTCGTGGGACCGCTGAAAGCGAAGAGTGGTAGCTGATGCGGTGGAATGGTTGTGTGGCCTTTGTGGCGGCGATGCATGCGTTTGCATGAGTGGCAGTGTAGGGCGTGGGAGTGAAAAACAACAGCCCTGCCTTAGAGGGGCCTGTGGCGACTCGGGTGGGCCACTGCCTGTGGGTGGCAAGCCGGTACCACCGCGGATTCTTGAGGCTATCCCCGGATGGCGACGTAAAACCGATGGTGGCAGGAGCGGCATCGCCATGGAAATCGACCGCAGAGATGTCGAAGGAAGTCGCGCCATCCACGACGCTCCGATCGACGTACGGTTTCAATGCAGCGGGGACAAGTGAAGAAGGAGTTGTCTGTTGCGGCCTGGTGTGATCGGTCATTCTGGGAGGAAGGAAGGTTCATGCTGGGGTGTGTCCGTTGAGTTGTTCCATCAACGACGGCTCTTTCAGAAGGGACTGACAGGCAGTGCGCAAGCTCAAATCTCCTTGCCTCAGATGCGACAATCGGTCTCGATAGGGGATGAGGAGCAGATCGAACGGCGCATAGCACAGCTGAGCCGCGAGCGCCTCGCGGCTGCTGGGGGCGGTGCTTTTTTTGCGAGTGTCTACGGGGTGTCCGTGAACGGTTCTCACTCCTGCCACCATACCAAGCGGATCAGATAGATTCCTGCCACATAGGTTCCTGCGATGAAGATTGCCCAGAGCATGATTCGCTTCTCCTTTTTGCGCTGATTAGACTCAAGGTAGTTCGCAATGACTCGTCGTGATGTGGTGGGAGCAACTCGCATACCACGAAAGCAATTCCGCGTTGCACGGATCGAAGGCGAAAATTCTTGGGTCTGCGGGAAAAAAACATCTGCCTATCGTGGGATGCTTTTTGCGGTGCGTGATGTCGGTGTATCTAATTCGATAATCGATGAATCAATTTGGATAAAATCATGGGGCGTGACGTGGCCTGCGGGACGCTATCGTAAATGCCGTTCGATAGGTTTTGACGAAGATCGCTCAGGGCAGTTGTAGTTGTCACACCGTGTATCCGCAGCTGCTTGCCGAGAAGCATGTCCATCGACGTGTTTCTTTGACTGCTCCATGGTGGCGATTAGGATCAGTAGGCGAGCAGTAGGGAGCCCAGCACTGCGACGAGTACCATAAGTAAGGACACGAACAGGCTAACTACGGCAGGAAGATTCCAGTTCATTGTGTGAGTGTGTTCCTGTGAGGGTAGGTTCTCTGACTCACCAGTCGTAGGTTGATGTGGTTACTTCTGTGCGTTATGCGGATGGAGGCTGCGCAGTCGTTGTTCGAGCGCGAGGGCTGTGGCAGTGATGGCGTAGCTGCATTCCCCGCAAGACAAGAAACCGCCCGTTGGCACTAAGCTGTGGCGTCTGCATTGGGGACACTCGTAAGCTTTCATTGTCATGCTTGTGCTCAGTGACAGAGGTCATCGTGCATTGGCGGACTTGGTGAGAGCGGGGCTTGGATGTGTTGTGAGAGCGGGGCTTGGATGTGTTGAAGGGAAGTTCGTCGCAGATATTCAATGGATAACTTAGATGAGGGACTGGTTGTAGCCGCTGTGCGATTTCCACAGTTGACGCAGCGCCAGCGGCCTTTCGGCTGGTAAAAGTCTATGGATGGTTCGATCGTAAGGTATCCTCCGCAACGTAAACATTTCATGGGACTATCCTTTCCTGCTTGGCCCGGTTCGCTGAAAGCCGCAGGGGAAGCAAGTGAAGTAAAGGGTCTCACTTCACTTGCTCCGTCCTGCGGGTTCGTGCACGCTGCCCCTGGACTGATGGGTAGAGTCAGTGCCAGAATTCCGTCGCGCGAGGGGACAAACGAGCTGTTTAATCCCTAGTCGGGCAGAAGGAGGAGCAGGGCGACAGAGTTATATGATATGAAGTCTCAAAATAATTATGGGTCATGTTCATGATCTGAGGAATGTTCATTTTCCTGAAGTTGAACGATGGGGAAAGCTTTGGTCAGGTACGATTTGCAAGTGCTGTTGGTGCAGTCTGATCAGGACGGAGGAGGAAATGCCGCGCTAGAATGAAAGGCCAGCGGCTCTGATGAAGGGGGTTATAGATCGGAGACCTGCAGACGGATGACTGTGCACAGAACACGGGAGCGAAGGTGGACGAATTGATTGTGAGCGGAATGGGGCAGGTTTGCCGGGTGAACGTACTCGAGTTGGCGAATTGCCTCACGAGTCACACACGAATAACACAGACAGCCCCTTCCGTCGAAGCGGCTGTCACAAGTACCGAGTAAGTTATTGATTGATTTTGGTGGGCCGTGTAGGGGTCGAACCTACGGCCCGCTGATTAAGAGTGAATGCGAGGAGATGGCTCAATTCATTGTAAATTGGGCCATCTCTACTTCAGTACAAGGGATTAGGGCATAGGCTCTCTGGTTGTATTTGTTCCTCTTTCTCGCGTGCCAGTGCCTTTTGGCGGAACGCTTAACACCTCTTTAACACCAACTTCTTCCTATTGTTTCCTGCTGCGACGGCCGGGGAAGTATCAGCAAAAATTCTTGCCAGAAGGGTCGGTTCACAAACTTCTATGGCGTCGGCAAAGCCCGGCCTCTCCTCGCGACACTAAAAAAAATCTGAAAACCATTTTTTGAAGTGGTCGGCCCCGCCGTTTTCGTTCCAATCGGAGAGAGAGTTTCCGGCATCATGCCCCTTAAGGGAGGAAGGAGGATGCCGTGAAACGCACACGCTTCAGTGTCAAGCACGTCGTGGCGGTGCTCAAACGGCCGGAGTTGTGAGCCTCGGTTGCGGACCTCATCCGTCATCTCGGGATTACCGAGCAGACGTTCGATCGCTGGAAGCGGCGATATGCCGGCCTGGAATCCGAGCACGTCCGCCAGTTCAAACAGCTCCAGGAGGAACATGCGAAGCTCAAACGGCTGGTCGCAGACTTGTCACTGGATCAAGTGATGCTACAGGACGGGTTCGTAAAAAAATGGTACGGCCCTCGCAGCAGCGGGTCGTGGCGCAATACCTGGGTACGGCCTATTCGATCATTGAACGCCGTGCTTGTCAAACCGTCCGCTGTGCGAGGGCCAATTATCGCTATCGCAGTTACCGGAATCCTCGCAACGAGCTCTGCCAGCGAATCCGGGAGATGGCCCAGACCCGTGTCCGCTCCGGGTACCGGAAAATTTGGGTCCTCCTGAATCGAGAAGGCTAGATCGTGGGCAAGCTGCTGGTCTATTGCCTGTACCGGGAAGAAGGCTTGACGCTGCGGCATCGGCCAGCGCGGCGGCGCAAAGCGATCGTGCCCCGCACCCACCGGCCCCCGGTCACCAGACCGAATGACGCTTGGACGCTGGACGTTGTGGCAGATCACTTGGCCAAGGGGCATCGGATTCGGGCTTAACCGTCGTGGATGGCTGGACCCAAGAACGGGTGGCCATTGAGGTAGGCCAGCGGCTCCGTAGCGAGCACGTCGTGTAGGGGTTGAATCGACTCACCGCGCAACGCGGTGCACCTAGGCGACGCTTCTGCGATCATGGCAGCGAGTGTTGCGGTCAACTGGTCGATCTCTGAGCCTATCAGTACCAGGTGCACATCGACTGCTCACGACCCGAAAAGTCCACGGACAACGCTTATGTGGAATCCTTCAACGCGACGGTCCGGCGGAAATGTCTCAATGTGCGCTGGTTCGAATCGCTTCATGAAACCCAAGAGCGCATTGAGGCTTGGAGGCGAGAGTATAATGAGAATCGCTCTCACTGGGCACTCCAGGATCAAACGCCAGCCGAATTTGCCAAGCGGGCGGCCGAGAATCCGCTCTGCACCCCCGCTCTCACTGCTGGAGACTCTTCCTAGAATTGGTGCAGAAATCGTGGGCTGGCCAGTGGCAGTCCAGACTAACATTCCATCTGGACCAATTCAGCCCGGCTAGGTCAGTGCAGTTAGACCGAAAGACTGTCTACAACGCTGTTTATAAACTGACTGGCGAAAAGGTGGCGAGTTGTAAATATAGGAAAAGTTGGAGCGAGAAACGGGATTTGAACCGGCGGCTCTTGCCTTGGAAAGGCGTCTAAAGCGCAATATTATCAATGCTTTGAGAAAGTTTGCATTTCATCGATCACTAGATTTTTTCAGCACTTAGCAAATGGACCACCTATATAGGCGGTGAGCCTTAGATGTGAAGATCACCGCATCCTTCTCGAGCTGCCGGCAAAGGTCGCCGACGGGGGTACCGCTGTCGGCTTGGCGGAGTGCATAGACGATCTGTTCTTCGGAGAATTTCGACCGCTTCATCGATCCACTCCTTTCGTCAAGGACTGTCGAAGCCGCCATTCTACTCTCGTGTTAGATTGCCGTCGTTTTCGGAGGGAACGTCAACATCGTGCGACATGGGTGAATAGGGCTTGATCCGGTCCAACTGCTGCATGGTCAACAGTATCTCGTCATTCGTGTCTACCTCCAGACAGGGTGCAACGCAGATTACTACACATCCGAAGCTCCGGTTATGCACGGTTCCCAACCGGCTAACAGCCTGCCACAGGGTTACTAAACGGCGCTCTTAACAATTCTAGTTGAATCCAAATAGATTCAGTTATGTATCTAAATAGATTCAGTGCTAGCCCGAACCTCATACATATATTGAGACTGGCGATTGCAATAATCACTCAAAGCAATGCTTTAGAGTTGAGAGATTTTTCTGCAAGGTGAAGACCAGCATGGCACTACTTATGCTCTGCATAGAGTAAGCAATTTCAGCTCATCACTAAGACCGAGGAATCAATTTTTGTATGATTTTAGATAGACATAACTATTACGACATCTGTCCAAGACATGATCGATCACGCATCCAAAATCCTGGCCAGTCTTGTTGAAGAATATGACCTTTGATGCCCTTTTGAAATCTTATACAGGCAAACAAAATGGGATTGAATACGTATGGTCACTTGAGGCCAAACTATTGGAAGCATAACCATGACTCAGCTGTTTACTCGAGAGTATTTATTATTTTGCTCCTGGCCCTGTGTTTTAGTTGTGACTCTACGAGTAAACAACTCGCGACAGGAGGTTCATCCGAAGTGAACACAGGAATAGAAAAAAAGTTGGTGGGCGATTGGCTCAATTCTCATGAGGAGAATTCTGGAAAACAAATGATCTTTCGGCCCTCTACGTACCCATTTCTCCCGTCGCGCGGTCGATATGGATACCAGATAGAGAAAGGGGGGGGGCTGAAAGTGATCCGACCCGGTCCCACTGACAAGCGAGAAATTACCGACGGTACTTGGTCTATCGAAGAAGACAGCATACTCATGCTCCGACCTGCGGGCGGAGCGTCCCTTCGTTTTCGGATTATATCCGTCGATGCCGAGCGGCTGGTTCTTGCCCCACTTTGATATTGGCAAAACGATTCCAGTCTGCGAGGTGGGTATCCAGTTGGCTGTTTATCGGGTGACAGATGTGCAGTTTCATGAAATGCACAGCGATATGTGCACTTCCAGATTTTCACCACCTACTATAAACCAATTAACGAAGGAGGAATACTATGGCCAACGAAGCTCCCCGCCGCACTTGCGGCACCCAGAACGTGCACCTGAGGTTGATGTCATCAAGCCAAGAATATGTTGCCAACCGTGCACGCAGTAATAATCATGCGCTTGAGTATGCGAGGACTCGCGGTGCATTCCAACGGCCTGGCGTGACGGTAATCCCTGTCGTTGTACATGTTGTCTACAACATTCCAGCGCAGAATATCTCTGATGCCCAGATTAATAGCCAAATTGAAGTCCTGAACAAGGATTTCCGTAAGACTAATCCAGATATTGCCAGCCTTCCGGGTGTCTTTGCACCGTTGGCGGCTGATGCCCGTATCGAGTTCAAATTGGCAGAAAAGGACCCCGCAAACAGCCCGACCAATGGCATCACTCGTACCAGCACAGTATCGGCTTCTTTCATCGACGATGACAAGGTCAAGAGTGCCACCACCGGGGGCCATGACGCCTGGCCGAGTGATAAGTATCTAAATCTATGGGTTTGCCCACTGGGCGGCGGATTGCTTGGGTATGCCCAATTTCCAGGTGGTCCAACTGCCACAGACGGCGTTGTGATCAATTGCACTGCCTTTGGCACAATCGGTACGGCAGCAGCACCCTTTAACCTTGGCCGAACTGCAACCCACGAAATCGGTCATTTCCTCAATCTCAATCATATTTGGGGAGACGACGGATCCGCATGCTCAGGTACTGACTTTGTGGGAGACACACCGAATCAAGCCGGCCCAAATTACGGCACGCCGGCTTTTCCTCATGTCACCTGTAGCAACGGCCCTAACGGTGATCTTTTTATGAACTATATGGACTACGTGGATGATCAAGCAATGTTCATGTTCACCGCTGGCCAAATAACCCGCATGCAGGCGTGCCTTGACGGAGATCGTTCTACCCTGGGCGTTAAGAAGCTCCCAACGCTCAAGTTTGTCGACGACCCCACGCTCAAGTTCAGGGAAGATATCACCACCAAGTTTGCCGATGACCCTTCGCTCAAGTTCGCTGACGATCCCACGCTCAAGTTCAGGGAAGATATCACCACCAAGTTTGCCGATGACCCTTCGCTCAAGTTTGTCGACGACCCCACGCTCAAGTTCAGGGAAGATATCACCACCAAGTTTGCCGATGACGGAGGCAGCGGTTCGATCAAAGTTTTAGATGATCCCATCGGCACCGTCGGTGGCGCCGACCCGATTGGTTCCGGACCGCTGAATCCTGGAGGACCTGTTACAGGGGCCGGAATGCGCGGAGGAAGCACGCCGTTCATCCTATCTACCCCCCATCATTCCATGGCATGGAAAGGATCTTTCCCTGAGGCCTATCAGGCCCAGTTGACCAATTACGAGCAACAAATCGAGCAGTTGGAACAATTGCTATCGCAATACCAACAGAGCGAGCAGACTGGGATGCTAACGGATGCAGATCGACAACAAGCTGAGCAGATCCACCAGGAATACCAGCGTCTAGTAGGTGAGTATTCACGGATGATTCAGGGAAATTAAGCGGGACTTAAAACGGGAGGAGTCGGAAAGTGGTAATCATCATTTCCAGCAAATCGGACACTCATGCTTTGGCAGTACTCGAAGAACTGCGGCAAATAGACGCACCTGTTCGGCTACTGGATCTTTCCGACTTCCCTCTCCGTTCCAAGCTTTCAATGACATACACAGCGCGAAATGGTCCGCGATTTACTTTAGACACGGATACCGGTTTAATCGACTTTTCGGAGGTCAATTCCATTTGGTGGCGCCGTCCCCAACAATTTCAATTAGACCCATGCATTCAGAACCAGAGCCATGCTCAGTTCGCGTTCAATGAATCGCAGGAAGCTATCATGGGTCTATGGCAATCTCTCGATATCTTTTGGATTAATGATCCAGCCCGTGATGCAGCTGCACACCGGAAGGCATATCAGCTTAAGTTGGCACGAGAGCTTGGAATCCCCACTCCCGAGACGCTGATTACGAACGACCCTAATGCTGCTCGTCAATTCATCAAGATGAATGAGAAGACGATCTGCAAAGCCTTCTCCGCCACACAGGATAATTGGAGAGAAACACGCTTGGTTGGAGAACAAGAGCTAGTCAACATCGACAGTGTTCGCTTTGCTCCCGTGATCTTCCAGAGCTACATTGAAGCCATATACGATCTTCGAATTACAGTCGTTGGAGACGACATTTTCCCCGCGGCAATCCATTCACAGGAGACGGCTTACGCCGTAGATTGCCGAATTGACATTGGCAAAGCTCGAATTGAATCCGTCAAGATTCCTGAGCTAGTACAACAGCAACTCCGCCAGTTGATGAAAATGCTTGGGCTAGTTTACGGGGCCATTGACATGCGCCTTGAACCAGATGGCCGATATGTCTTCTTGGAAGTCAATCCCGCTGGTCAATTTCTCTTTATCGAGACTATTACCAAACAACCGATCGCCAAGAGTCTAGCTTCGCACCTAGTCGCATCGAGCGTATCCAGCAGTATGGTCAAAGCCTCAACTCATTCTGAGCACTGCACGCATTAATTGAATTATGTGAAGTCATGTTGGACTTCCCAGGGTTTCACCGGCACTTTAGAATAGTCGTGAGAACAGGGGGAAGACCAATGGGTAGTCGATGGAAATTGCAGCATGTCCGACGGAAATACACGTTCATCAAAGCCCATCGCCAAGAGTTTGATACGGCACATGATGTGCCGCCTCCTCGACGTGTCGCGTCGCGGGTTCTATCAACGGTTACGGAACCCGCTCTCTAATCGAGCGGTGGAGGACCAGCGGCTGCCTGGCCTAATCCGCGCAGCCTATACGGCGAGCCACGGCATCTGCGGCGCCCCGCGGATCTTTCTCGATTTGCGAGAAGTCGGCGAAACGTGTAGCAAGCATCGTGTGGCTCGGATCATGAGCGCCAACAACCTGAAAGCTTGATACGGTTACCGAACGCCTCGGTACACCAGAAGCCCCACGTCTCTCCTGACGCTCAATACGCTGCAACGAGGGTTTACCGTCCCCCGGTCCAACACCGCCTGGGTTACCGACATTACATACGTGCGCACATGGGAAGGCTGGCTCTATTTGGCTGTTGTGATGGACCTGTGCTCTCGTCGCATTGTTGGCTGGTCCACCTGACCTTCCCCCCGAAAACTAGACCCTTAGCGTGGAAGTCTACCTGTGTTGAGATGGTGTCCACAGGAGGGACACATGACTCGAAAACGGCACACGGAAGAATAAATCATTGCCTTGCTCAAGGATGCTCAAGCAGGCATTGGAGTCCACAAGCTCTGCCGTAAGCACGGCATCTCCGATGCCACCTTTTCTAAGTGGCGGATGAAATATGTCGGGCTCGAAGTGAGTGATGTGAAGAAGCTCCGCCAACTGGAGGACGAAAACCGGCGGCTCAAACAGATGGTGACGGACCAAGCGCTGGACATCCAAGCGTTAAAAGCCATCACCGCAAAAAACTGCTAGGGCCCAAGGCGAAGCGAGCGGCGGCTCAGTGGAGTACCGAGCGCTTCGGGCTCGGTCAACGACGGGTGTGCCGCCTCCTGGGCCTCGATCGCCAGACGCTCTGGTATCATAGTCGATGTCAGGACGATGCCGCATTGCGGACACGGATTTGGGAGAGTGGCGAGACGAAGCGGCGGTAAGGCTGTCTCTGGATCTATGTGCGCTTACGGCACGAGGGCTGGCGCGTGAATCATAAGAAGGTGAAACGGATCTACTATCGCAACGAGGGGCTGTCGTTACGGCGACGGCGGCAGAAGAAGCTGGCCGCTGGCCTACGTTTTGGGGTTTGGGTCATTTTCGCCACGCCATCAGGCAACGTCTTTGTGAGAAATCTCGCTAGGGGATGCTCCTACAGCGGCGCTTGTTTGGCCGTCTTGTATTCGGCAAGTACCTTCTCTATGCTCTCACGCAACATTGATCACCTCACGACTTCCGGGAAAACAGGGGAATCCGGCGTACATTGAAAATAACCGTTGGATGAATCATAGATCGTTCGGCGGCAGGCTGAGTGTTAGATGAAGATCGACCACAACTATCATTGGGCTCGCCGATCCATACCAACAGACTTGTGGACCCTTGGTGAGCTCGCCCAACTTCTTGGGGTGAGTCGTCATCAAGCACGGCGCATTCTTCTAAAATCATGCTTGCCGTGCCACCTGGTTGCCAAGCACTGGTGGGACAAGCGAACCGGTCTGGGGTTTACCAGAAAAGCATGGGCGTTACCCGTGACAGCCGCATTGGTTCTCCTGCTTGAGCGCGTGCGGCGGCATGTGGCCTCTGACGCCAGGGCCTTAGGCGTTCCAATTCCTGCCACTCTTGAGCTGAAGATTATTGAGCTAAGAGCCACGATCCATACTCCCATCGCATAAACTCCTTCTATAGCAGTGCAACCCCGCAAGTGTTCTCCTTGGGTCGCGCGGCACAAATTTTTTTATCATCTTGACGGCACAGTATATGTGGGGGCGACATAGCATATGTGGGGGATGGAGCCCTGTCCGAGCTCGTTTGGGACAATTTTTCAAGCGGACCAAATTTGACACGTATCTATCACTAGGGTATAAGGCCTTTCGAACAGTGGTGCATGGTGTCCCTGACACCGAGCTGGTATTCCCACCCTGAATAAGGCGGAATGCCAGTTCCTTTCGCACCAGCACATATCGGTTAGCTCCCACGGCATACCTTAAAACGAATGCCTTGTTTGGACGGTAGTCTCTTACAAGGTGTTTAGATGTCGTCAATCGTAGCTTCCATCCGGCACTCCAAACTTCCACTTCATGCGTATCCCAGGCTGCTCCGTTACCGGAGTGCCTTTTGGGAGCTTCATCACGCTTCGCCGGCGTTCGTCCGTCCAGACACAGAGGTCGGTTCGTTTCTTCACGTCACCATCATGGAGGTCCTGCAATGCAGTTACACAATGCTGGAACGGTGGCCGCAGTTACCGGACTGCGGCAGCACAACATTTACCACCTCGCGAAGCGGGGCATGCCTCACTATCGGGCGGGGATTCGAATCCGCTTTAGTTTGACTGAGGTTTTGGGATGGATGAAAGAGCAGGCAGTGGAACGGTTGGAGAGAGCCAGGAAAAACCCCGCACTCTCAGCTTCGCATCAGAAAGCTGAAGAATAGCGAGTTGGTCCGCTGCCGAAGCGCCACTTCGGCAGCAGCCACAACAAACATTCCCTTCTTGACCCCTTGAGGAAAGGATCAACATGACACACCCTACTTTGTCCTATAGCCATTTGCAAGCCTGGAACGCCATCGCCCAAGAGTTCAGGCGCGAGCTTTCCATTTGCACGGAGTGGAATGATCCGCTTGTCGCCGATCGCTTAGATCAGTTCGAATCACTCATTAATCGTTGTCTATTGGTGGTGCCCAAGCCGGAGGGGGCCCCTTCGTTCCCCGTTCCCCTTCAAACCTCGAATTTCGCCCAGGCATGTACCCCAGAGGATGACGGCGACCTCCACGGCTTCGAGTCAGTAGGCAGCATTATCCAGAGGTTCGATCTTACCCAACCACCCCTCCTCCACCCAAAGGTGAAGCCGTGAACCGAGCTCCTGCTTTTCAATTCTATCCTAGGACGTTGTTGGACTTTCGGGTGCAGCGCATGAGCCTCGCGGCTCAAGGAGCCTACATTCGGCTACTTGGCTACATGTGGGCAGACGGTGAGAAACAGTGTTCCATCGTAGATAACAATGAGTGCCTCGCACGTGCCCTCGGGATTCCGGTTGAAGAATGGATGTCGCTCCGCAAGGAAATTCAATACGACGGCGATCCAATTTTTGAGGAAAAAAATGGGCTGTTAGTGTCCGCATACTTGCGAGAGGCAGCACTGAAGCAACGCAAGTATCGGCAATTGCAGTCAAAGAAAGGGGTGCGTTCCGCTGAAGCGCGGCGCAACCAGGGTTCGTGTCGGGTTGAACCGGAGTACCAACCGAAAGGCAACTCTTCCTCTTCATCTTTATCTTCATCTTCTCTTGATTATACAGAACAAGAGAAAGCGCCAAAACTTCGGAGTGCAGCCACCAATCCAGCGGGGTTCGAAGAATTCTGGGCTGCCTATCCAAAGAAGGAAGGCCGTAAGGCATGCCTGCAGTGGTGGCGGAAGCATCGGCCATTGGCCGACCTTCTCGCCATCATGCTCGCCCAAATCGCAGCGGCCAAGCAAACCAAGAAGTGGCAGGACGAAGGAGGCAGGTACATCCCAATGCCGGCAACGTGGCTCAACCAAGAACGTTGGAATGATGAACTGCCCTCAAAAGGTTCAATGTGCTCACAGATTGAGGTGGAGCTATGACCCAGGCCAAGAAAACTTTTGAGGATGTACGGATTGATCTGCAGGACCGTTCAGGAGTGGAAGTTCAGACCACTTGTCCCCAATGCAGTCACACTAGAAAGAAGGCGAAGGGGCGGTGTTTGTCCGTCAATACGATTGAAGGTGTCTGGTGTTGCCACCACTGTGGCTGGAGCGGCTCACTCAAGGCGGGCGAGGAATCTCGGTCCCAGCCCCCGAGACGGATCGTCCGCCCTTCTTTCGAAAAGCCGTCCACGGTGCCTGAGGTGCTTCATGAATGGTTTGCACGACGCGGGATTACCGAATCTATCGTGGGCCGGTATGGCATTGCTCTCCAGGATGTGTATTTGCCGCAACGCGAGGAAGAAGTTCCGTGCAATGTCTTTCCATACATGCGAAACGACGAAGTGGTCAATCTCAAATACCGCTCGCTGGAGGGGAAAGATTTCCGACAAGTGCGCGGAGCGGAAAAAGTCTTCTATGGATTGGACGATCTAACAGAATCCTGGGCGGCAATCGTGGAAGGCGAATGCGACAAGCTGGCCCTCGCGGTGGCTGGTATCGCCAATGCGATTAGTGTTCCGGATGGCGCTCCCCCGCCCAATTCCAGGCCAAGCGATACGAAGTTTGATTTTCTCACGAATTGCGCCGCGCAGCTGGACTCCCTCAAGAAGATTGTCCTCGCCGTGGACCAGGACGCTGCAGGTCAGACCCTTGAGGCAGAGCTTGCCAGACGTTTAGGGCCCGGGCGTTGCTATCGCGTGCGGTGGCCAGAAGGCTGCAAGGACGCCAATGACGTGCTGGTCCAGAAAGGGGCCGATGAATTACGACGATGTATCGAGGAAGCCAAGCCCTACCCCCTAGAGGGGGTTTTTAGTGTGGCGGATTTGGCGGATGACGTGATGTCTCTGTACCAAGGCGGATTTCAGCGCGGGGCATCAACGGGCTGGGAGTCTGTGGACCGACATTATACGGTGCGTCCTGGGGAACTCACCGTCGTAACTGGTATCCCCTCACACGGGAAAAGTCAGTTCCTCGATGCCCTCGTGATGAATTTGGCCAAGCAGGACGATTGGCCTTTCGCGGTGTGTTCCCCCGAGAATATGCCGGTATCGCGACATGTGGCAAAGCTGACGGAGCAATATACCGGGCAACCCTTTGGGCCCGGCGCTATGCCTCGCTGTTCTCCCCTGGTGCTTGCCGAAGCGTTGAACTGGCTAGAACACCGGTTTGTGTTTATTGCGCCAGACGAGGCCGTAACCATTCCTGCCATTCTTGAGCAGGCGAAGTTGCTGGTCGCTCGGTGCGGAATCCGGGGGTTGATTCTTGATCCATGGAACGAGTTTGAACACACCCGGCCCCACGGCCAAACGGAGACGGAATATATTTCGACATCGCTAGGCCAGCTCCGCCGATTTGCGCGTGCCTATCAGGTACATGTGTGGGTCGTGGCCCATCCTCAAAAGCTGTACCGTCTCGATGACAAGACATACCCTGTTCCAACCCCCTACGACATTAGCGGCTCAGCGCATTGGCGTAATAAGGCCGACAATTGCCTCACCGTTTGGCGCGATGAAAAGCTGCCGGACGAACCGGTGCAAATCCATGTGCAAAAAGTACGGTTTAGGGAAGTGGGTAGTCCGGGCGTAGCCTTGCTTCGGTTTAACCGCGTGACCGGGCAGTATCAGGACTACCTTCCATTCGTAGACCCTTCATCATAGAGGGCTTCGGAGACATCATGGAAACGGCATCATCGTCTAGCGTAGCCGCGATCAAATTGTGAACGGTGGACGATCTACATGATGGAAATTGAGGTTCAAAGTTGCGATTGGCTGAAGCCAGCACCGGAAAGGTGTGTAGCAGAAAGGCTAGGTAATTAATGAAAGAAGACAGGACCTTTGCACGGCTCATCAGTATCAAGGAGGCTGCGGCATATACCGGCCTTTCCATCCACACCGTTTACACCATGGTCAGTCAACGGCGTATCCCTTTCGTGAAGATGGGTCGGCTCGTGAAATTTGATGTGGCCCTCCTGGATACGTGGATTAAACAGCGTACCGTTATGCCGATCAGTTCGCATCGCCCTTGACAATGTATGCTTAAAGGATTACAGATGGCCATGCACACACAGTTGAAGGAATGGCGTGAGAAGCGAGGCTTGAGCCTTCGACAGTTGGCAGCGAAGAGCGGGATTCATCACATGTCGCTGTACAAGCTGGAGGCGGGAAAACTCGACCCCCAGCTCTCCACGCTCCTTAAGTTGTGTGCGGCATTAAACATCACTCTTAACCAACTCGTTGGGGTGGCCAAAGAACCACGAAAAGGAGGGAAGTCCTATGGGACTCACCAAGCGAAAGGATAGTTATTATGTCGAGTTTCCCGTCATCGAGAACGACGGGTTTTTGAGGCTTGCTCGGGGTGTCCCTCATGCCAAGCTGAAACGCTGGAAGGTGGGATGCCGAAATAAGGAGGAGGCGCGGAAGCAGGAGAGCATTATTAAAACGCATCTCCTGCAAGGCCTTCGTATTGCGCCCGAGGTTCAGCCGTCCATTGTGACCTTTGGGGAATACGCCGAGAAGTGGCTCGGGGTAGCCAAGGGCAGCCTCGCAGCAAAGACTCATGCGAACTACACCCAACTGCTTGCTCTCTATATTCTGCCCATCATGCGGGAGTGTCCTATTGCTGGCCTGACGTGGGGGACCATTAAGGCGCTCTTGGCGGTGAAACAGCAGGAAGGTCTTTCCTTGAATTCGGTGCGACTGATTCGGGCCGTCATCTCCACGATTTTGACCGATGCTGCTGATGAGGAGATTATTTCTGTTAATCCTGTACTGGGACAGCGCCGGAAACGTCGGGCCAGCCAGGTGAACGCACCTGATGTACATCCGTTGTCTTGGGAACAGAAGCAGATTTTCGAGGAGAAACTGGAGGACATGGAGCGAGCTGGGACCTTGTCGCCTGCTTATGCCATGCTGCTTCGGTTATATCTAATGACGGGCCTGCGGCCAGCAGAAGGACGGGCCTTGCAACCAGGAGACATTGACTTCCACGGCAAACGCGTACGGGTGGAACGATCGGCAACCCTGGAGAGTCATGTGAAGAATACGAAGACGGGTGAAACGCGCTGGGTAGATCTGAGCGACGGCTTACTAGAGAGGCTGAGGGGTTACCTCACGTGGATGAAAGCGGAAGCGATTGCGCAGGGACGAGAAAGCTCGTGGCTGTTCCCGTCTAAGACCGGCTCATTACTTGATGAGAGCCATGTGGTCCGAGCCTTCCATCGTGTACTCGACGGAGCCGGATTGCCGAGGTTCCGAGTGTACGACCTGCGCCATACATTCGCCTCCTTACTCCTCTCCTCAAATGTGCCCTTGCTCTATGTTAGCCACCAACTCGGACACACCAAGCCAACGATCACCTTGAGGTATTATGCTCGCTGGATTCCGAGTGGGCAGGTGCATCGCGTCAACGTCTTAGATGCCGCTAACACGGTATTAACACCTGCCACTACCGTGACGGTAGCAGGTGTCTCGATTCCCGCCTAATGTGTTGATTAATTTGGTGGGCCGTGTAGGGGTCGAACCTACGGCCCGCTGATTAAGAGTCAGCTGCTCTACCAACTGAGCTAACGGCCCCACCGGTGTGCACTATGTGTATCAATTGCGACGTGCCTGATAGAGCGATTGGTGCGCCTGACAGGATTTGAACCTGTGGCCCTCAGCTCCGGAGGCTGATGCTCTATCCAGCTGAGCTACAGGCGCTCCCGTCGATCAGACCAGGCACATTAGCACAGCGTTTCCGTGTCTGTCTAGGGCGTTTGTGGGCGAGCTAGAGGAATCCGTAGGGCAAGGGAAGTTCGTCGCCGGTTTGGAGCTGATCCTGTCCCAGTGCCGATAAGGCGGCTGCCTCATGCTCGGCTAGTCGGGCTAACTCTGCCTGGAAACTGGGTGAGAGGCGGATGATGGGAACGGCAGTCTGGACCGTGCAGGCACCATCAACCAGTCCCCTGGATTCACTCGGGATGCCCATGGTGCGACAGGTGATGGGGCGGAATGCGTAGACCTGGCAACTTCCATCGATCCCAAGGGCAGGACAGGGTAAGTCTGCGAATCGCTCGACCATCTCATCGATGGCCGGATCGGCCCATTCGTCGAGGTAGGGTGTTGCGCGGAGCGGTGGGTAGCTCGCTTCGATCAGGCCAACCTGGCGGGCTGCGCGAGTGGTGATGGCCTCCCGTTGCGTGGGAGGTAAGCTTTCGAGGCCCAGTCGCAACGTCTTCGCGTCAAGGCGAGTTATGGGAAAGATGCCGACACAGCATGCACAACAATTAGGGCCGCATGGAATTGCCTCAAGTAGCGAGGCACGAGCACGCCGGAACCAATGGGAGGCTTCTTCGAACACGGAGGTGGAACGTGGGGAGGACGCGTCGGTCCTCATGATGCCTATTCCTCGGACAGAGAAAGATCAACGATGAGTTCTCCCTTTGGGGAGAAGAACCCTTGTCGATCAATCTGGACGATTCCGTTACAGTGCTCCTGGAAAAACTCCAGAATCCATCCGTTAAAATCGTATCCTTCTTCCGTAATATCTGCCTCAATCATGCGCGTGGTGACGATGAAGCGCGCACGGGTCACGTGTTCCTGGGCCAGGCTGGCCTCAAGGTCATCGTGGGAGGAGAGATCCTCCCGGAACTGCCGCTGTTCCTGTTCGAACAGATCTTGATAGGTGCCACGATCGCGGACGCAGAACACCTGGATCGGCTTGTGATCCCGCGCATACCCCAGAATCACCTGAACCCACGCCCAGTCATCCAACATCACGTCGCTCATATCAGGAGGAAGGATCGGCAGCTGTCCTCGAGATTTGAGGAATTCGATCAGTAGTCGTAGCGGGGGCGCATTCTCATTCTTGCAGAACACGCGGGAGTAGATGACCGCTTCGGGCGCGGTGCCTTCCGTTGGTTGGGCTGTAGCGGGAAGAATGGGAAGTTCTCTGGCCATGGAGACGCCTCGTGATCCTGAGTGATACGCTGATTGCTAATGTCCCTGCGTACTCTACTCTCTGATCCGCTTCACGCGCAAGGGTATGGATGGTGGTTGTCGCCAGTCTGGATGCGCCTGCCCGCATGGCGGCTCTTGACAGCCCCTAGGGCTTTGGATACACTCTCGCCCTGTTTTCGGACTGATTCTGCAGACCACGCGCAGATTTCCGGCTCCACCTCTGTACGTACGAGTTTATAGATCGTAGACCGCACAAGTCAGTTCACTTTCATTCGTTGTTCAAAGGGAGGAACGCATGGCCAAGTCGATGACGAAATCGCAGATTGCTGACCATCTTGCTGGAAAGGCGGGAATTACGAAGAAGACGGCGGTCCAACTCCTGGACGATTTTGCCGCGCTTGCCTATCGCGAAGCGAAGAATGCTTTCGTCGTCCCCGGCATCGGGAAACTGGTTCTGGCTAATCGGAAAGCACGCATGGGCCGCAATCCGCAGACCGGTGAGCCCATCAAGATTCCCGCGAAGCGCGTGGTGAAGTTCCGAGTCGCGAAGATGGCCAAAGATTCGATTCTCGGAAAGAAGTAAGCAGCCTCGTTCCTCTGCTGACTTACGGGCCGGTGCGTTCCATGGGAAGGCACCGGCCCAGGTTTTTTCTGCCGGTGCCACCCGTTGGCGCGGATTCGCTAAAACGAGGGGGCCAGTCCGCTTCCGCCGGCGCCGTCATGTCCCACAAAACGCACCGCATCCCCATCCTGGACGATCGAATCTTCGCTGGCAATGCGTTTGTTGATGGTGACCAAGACCTTTTTTTCCCGTAAGAGTTGGAGCATGTGACGAAGGCCACGGCCTTGCCGTTGAATGACCTGACGCACCGTAACCGGAGCGAGCAGTTCGCAGGCCAGGTCTCGTTCGCCTTCCGTCGTCTGCAGTTGTCCCATGAGGGTGATGGTTATCATGCGTTCTGAGTCCTCCGTCGGTAAGGCATCGCGTCATCCTTGGCCCCCGTTCCGGTGAGATCGGTAAATTGACTCCCTTCGGCGGGCGCGGCTAATATTATCACTATGCAATCCCTGAATATCCAGCGTCCCGGGATGCCGGATCTCCAATTTGTGCTCGTGGTGTCTGCGTTGTGCACCTCCGGGTTGGAGACGCTGAACGTGCCGGAAGACCTCCGTCGCAGGGTATTTGATGCCTGTTGGGTGCTTGTGAGTACCGATCCACCGCCTGCCAATCAGGCGGAGCGCGTGTTAGACCTTCGATTCGGTACCGAACTCACGCTTGATGCGCTTGTCGCAGCAATTCGCCAACTTTTTGCAGAGGCGGGGATTGCGACGTTGACCTGGGATCATCCTCCCAGCGACCCCACGCGACCAAGCAGCCCGGCTGCCGCACCGCTGATTGATCGGCTGCAGAAACTGTATCCCGATCCGCCTTCTCCCCCCTCAGGTCCGTCCAGCCAACACTGACCCCTTGTTGCCTGTCTCAGGGGGCACGTCAGGAGTTTCGCCACGAGTGCTCGTGAGCAACGCTCTCGCCCGCGCATATGCCGTCGACGCGATTGCTGAGGTTTTTCCCAGATCAAGTTCCCACGTTCGAAGGGATCGGGTATGATGCCCACGAGCATCACCTGATGCCGGAGGTGTCATGCGGATTGTGCCGACGCCGCTCAGCGGCCTGTTTCAAATCGAACCCGATGTGTTTGGAGATGCTCGGGGGAAGTTCGTCGAGATCTTTCGGGAGTCGCGCTATGACGCGGCATCCATTGAGAAGCCATTCGTGCAAGACAATTTTTCCTGGTCCGTGCGTGGCACGTTGCGAGGGCTCCACTATCAGCTGGGCCGTCCTCAGGGAAAATTAGTCATGGTGGTGAAAGGCTCAGTCTATGATGTAGCGGTCGACATCCGGCAGGGGTCGCCAACCTTTGGGCAGTGGTATGGGGTGGAATTGTCGGACACGACGATGCGCCAACTCTATATTCCTCCCGGCTTCGCCCACGGCTTTTGCGTGCTCAGCGAAGAGGCTGGGTTCCTGTACAAGTGTACGGATGTGTATTCCCCGGCGGATGAACGGGGCATTATCTGGAATGATCCGGAGTTGGCTATCGCCTGGCCTATCACTGCGCCACTGCTTTCGCCAAAAGATCAGGCCTATAAGTGTCTCGCCGATATGACGACGGAGTTGCCTCGCTACATCGGTCGGTAGCTGCAGCCGCCTCTTTGCGCCGAATCAGCTTCTGCCGCTCCCTTCTCAACCCGATGGGGTTCGCCATCCTCACTCATTCTCGATTCTCTAAGTGAAATATCTCCGGACACCTGCGGCGCGAAACCGTGTCTTGCCGTGCAATAGAGCGTCATGCTATGTAGGAATCATTCCTGTCTAGGCGCTGACGTGATGACGATCAATCCGCAGGACATCCAGGTTCGATTTCGTCGACATGCCGTCCGCCTGACGCGTCAGCGGGCGGCGATCTATGCTGCGTTGGTGGCAACCACCAGTCACCCGACTGCCGACGACTTGTACCGGATGGTCAGGCGTGAGCATCCGATGATGTCGAGGAATACGGTCTATTACACCCTGGGGGTCCTACGGAAAGCCGGATTGGTGCAGGAAGTCAATGTGGGGCACGAGGTGGCGCGGTTCGACGGAAACGTCACCATACACCATCACCTCATTTGTGTGCAGTGCGGTCGGATCGAAGATGTGATGGACGAAGAGCTGGACCGCTTGGAGATCTCCACTACGCAGGCCAGGGGGTTTCACATTCTCGGACATCGTGTAGAGTTTCACGGCTACTGTGTGGGCTGTTGATAGGGAACGCGCGATACGTCATCGTCTCGTGGATAAATCGCCGCAGCATCCATTCACGTAAGGAGGAGAGCATGGGAAACAGTTTGAAGGGCACCAAGAGTCATGAGAACCTCAAGCACGCATTTGCCGGTGAATCGCAGGCCAACCGGCGCTATCTCTATTTTGCGCGCCGCGCCGATATTGAGGGCTATCCCGACGTCGGTGGATTGTTCCGCGATACATCCGAGGCGGAAACGGGTCATGCCTTCGGGCATTTGGATTTCCTGAAGGAAGTTGGGGATCCTGCGACTGGTGTGCCGATCGGAAATACCGAGGCCAATTTGAAATCTGCGATCGAAGGCGAAACCTACGAATACACCCAGATGTATCCAGGCATGGCCAAGACGGCGCGCGATGAAGGTTTCTCCGAATTGGCGGAATGGTTCGAGACCTTGGCGAAGGCCGAGCGGTCCCATGCCAATCGATTTACCAAGGGCCTTGATAGCTTGAAGCAGCAATAGTTTCCGGCCAAGGTCGGCCATGGGTTTGTCCGAGGTAGGGTGGGCTGCGGAATGCCGCTGCCCATCCTGCCCTGGTCGACTCGAGGACAAGGATTCCCCTCCGTGAAAGAACTTCGCCTGCTCCAACCCATCGATCCGTCGACGCTCGAAAAGGAAACGCTCCGAATCTACGACGTGTGCGACGGCTGCCGACGCTGCTTTAACCTCTGTCCCTCGTTCAATACGTTGCTTGACCGGATCGATGAGTATGACAGTGACGTGGCGAAACTGACCCCGGCGGATCACCATCGCGTCGTCGATGAATGCTACTACTGCAAATTGTGTTTCAATCACTGCCCGTACACGCCGCCGCATCAATATGGGATCGACTTTCCGCTTTTGATGGCGGTGTGGAAAAAACGGCTGGCATCAGAGCGCGGCACGAGCTGGCGAGACTGGTTGTTGACCAGGACCGACCTTTTGGGGCGACTGAATAGCACGTTTGCGCCGCTGGTCAATTGGGGCCTCGCACAGGGGTGGGTGCGCGGACTCATGCAGTCGGTTCTGGGCGTGCACCGTGAGCGTCAGGTATTGCACTATCAGCGTGAGACGTTTGTGCGTTGGTGGGGGCAGTGGACGAAGGGCCGGAAGCCGGCGACGGCGACGGGAAAGAAGGTCGCCTTATTTGCCGGCTGCTTGGTCAACTATCAAGCCACCGATGTCGGCAAAGCGGCCGTACAAGTACTCGAGAAAAATAATGTTCATGTGGTGTTGCCTGATCAGTCCTGCTGCGGAATGCCGTCGTTTGATATTGGTGACACGGCAGCGATGGTTGCGGCGGCGGAACGGACAGTCGCGTCGCTGAAGCCTTGGGTTGACCAGGGCTATGATGTCGTGATTCCAACTCCCAGTTGCAGTCTCATGATCAAGCGTGAGTATGCGAATCTTCTGGAGGGAGAGGGGGCTCAACGAGTTGCCAGCCAGACCTATGATATCTGTGAGTACCTCATGAAGCTGAAACGTGAGGGGAACCTTGCGACGGACTTTCCCATGAATCCTGGCCGGGTGGCGTATCAGGTGCCTTGCCACTTACGAGATCAAAACATCGGCTTCAAGTCGAAGGAATTGATGGAGTGTGCCGGGGCGAAGGTTGACGTGATAGAAAAATGTTCCGGTCATGACGGGTCGTGGTCGGCCAAGACGGAATTCTTCCCGCTGTCGATGAAGATCGCGCAGAAGGCTGTTCGGCAGGTGGAGCAGGTACCGGCCGATCTGGTTGCCTCCGACTGTCCTCTGGCGGGGTTGCAGCTTGATCAAGCCGGGGCGGCGGCCCATGTCGGAGGAGCCTCGGCGCGGCATCCCATTCAAATTGTGCGTGATGCCTATGGGTTGCCGAGCGATCCACAGGCGTCTTCGGTTGAACAGCGTTGAGCGCGCGAGTGACGGACGACATGATGCCACCGCTGACACAAGCCGATGTTTTGAGCCCCGATGAGTACGAGCGGCAGCGTGAGTCCTATCGGCGGCGCATTATTGAACTGAAACGCCGCCGACGGATCTCGCTCGGCGACAAAATCACATTGGTCTTCGAGAATCGCGAGACCTTACGATTCCAAGTTCAGGAAATGATCCGGGTGGAACGTATCTTGGACCCGCAGAAGATCCAGGATGAGTTGGATGTGTACAACGCGCTCTTGCCGGCTGCCGGTGAATTGAGCGCAACGCTCTTGATTGAGCTGACGGAAGCGAACACGATGAAGGAGTGGCTGGATCGCTTCATGGGACTGGACCATGGCGAGAAGCTTGGGTTGCGAGCCGGCGGAGAACTGGTCTATGGGGAATTCGAAGGCGGGCACAGTCATGAGACCAAAATCAGCGCGGTGCATTTTGTGCGCTTCCGTCCGACTCCAGGGATGGTAAGTGCCTTGTCTGATCAGGCTGTACGCGTGGCCCTGTCCGTTCACCATTCCGGATACGATGCCGAAGTCGATGTGCCCTGGACGATGCGTGAGGAATGGGTGGCGGATCTCCGCCCCCGCGCATAACGCGGCTGTTTGATGTACAATCACGGCTGTCGGCCTGAAAAATCCTTAGGGCGACGAACCTTGGCGAGTGACTACCATGGCGGCTGTGCTCTTAAATAAGCGCATTGAATTTTGCGCCTCTCATCGGTATCACAAACCCGAGTGGGATGCCGCAAAGAACCGGGCGACGTTCGGAGCCTGCAATAACGATCCCGGCCATGGTCACAACTATATGTTGGAGGTGACTGTCGCGGGTGAAGTCGATCCACGCACCGGTATGGTCGTGAATCTCTTCGATCTCAAGGTGGTGTTATTGCAGGTGCTGGAAGAGTTTGATCATAAGCATCTCAACCTAGACCTGCCCTATTTCAAGGCGCAGATTCCGACCTCAGAAAACATCGCACGTGTACTCTGGGACAAACTTGATGCCCAGCGGGACATCGGCAAACTGCAACGCCTGTCGCTGTATGAGGACGAAGATCTCTGTGCCGATCTTACGGCGGAAGCCGGGTTGGATGTCGCGTCAGTCACGAGGCGGTATTCTTTCACGGCCGTGCATGAGGGCCACCGCGGGCATACGTGGGATGTATTTGTGTCGGTACATGGCCCGATCGATCGGGAGACCGGAATGGTGACGGATATCGTCGCACTGGATCGGCTGGTCCACGACCGTATCCTGCTTCCATTCGAGGGGCGCGACCTTCGTATTGCGCTGGCGACTCCCTCTGTCACGGGAGAATATCTGGCCAAGGCCGTGTGGGATCGAATTGTCTCGGTGGTTCCGGCTGGCCGCCTGCAACTCGTCAAGGTTGTTCAATCTCGAGACCTGTCCTACGAATACTGCGGATGAGCCGCTGCTCCAACACCTGCAATGCCTCGCTGAACGTCCGTAACCGTTCGCCCTGGTTTTAGCTGCTTCTTTCCTCTCCCGCTTCTTTCCGCGAGAAATCACATTCGATTCGTACGGTAGGTATTGTCGAGGTGTTCGGCAGGGAGGCAGGGCGTCCATTGCCGTGACCGGATGAGCTTACGTGCGGAACAGGAGATAGGCGAGGATTGCCAGAGCAAGCAGGGCCATGGCGGCAAGCATGCTCCGCGTGACGGACAGCGAACGTTGCGTTGTGCGCAACGTCGTCTGAAGGTCATCAATGGTGTTGGCCTGGACAGCGATGGTCTGTCGGTGGGCGTCAATCTGTTGGTGAAGTGCGGTGAGTATCGGATCGGTAGTCGGCTGTTCCTCAATCGGCACAGTTGCGCGAAGCTGGCTGAGAGTCTTGAGCAGCTCAGGGGCTTTATCCACGACGACCGGCAAGAGCTTTCTGGCAACCTGCAGCGCTGTGACCCACGGAATGCTCATGCCGACCTGCCTGAATTGTGACTCATACACCTACTAACTCATTCATGACATAAGAAGGATGTGCAAATCCACCTGGCCTGAGATTCGCGAAGGGCGATGGTGAAGGCTGGAGTCATGCCGCTGGTCGAGGAGGTGTGAGCATACACGCCGGGACGGCAAAAAGGTCCCCCCAGCATCGGCAGTTCTTGCCGGGTTGCCAAGTTCCCTTCCAGGAAGCCTCTTCCAACTGACTGATTTCTCGTCGTTCCTAGAGCGCGGTTCTCTGGCTCGAATGTTGAAAAGATCCAGTCCCGGTGTAATCGCATGTGTGACTGTCTTGTGGAGGAGCAGGCGTCATGATGTCTATTTGGGAATTTTTCGGCCGGGACATAACCCTCTTCGGTGAGCTGCACAGCCCGATGTTGAGTTGGCTTGGCTCCGCAGGGCTGCTGCTCTTGTTTGCGTGGCATGCCGGAAGGCTGACGTCTGCCATTGCCAGTGTGCAAGGCTGTTACACGCGAGTGTGGCCGACACTCGCCAATCTGGCGGTCAGTCGAAAAAGTCTCCAGTCTGAATGGCTGGTGGTTCCCAATCTCAGCGATATGAAGAAAGCTGCGAATCAGGACGGTGCTCAACCTGAACGGGTCGATCTGGACGATCTCCACACGCTGGATAAGGCAATGCGCCGGGAGCCGCGTCTTGAGCAGGCCTGGTTACACTTTCGGAAGACATTTGTGGTCGAGCGAACCGCCTGGTTCATCGAACCTAAGGTGTTCGCCACCAGAACGGCGGCGGAGTTCTTCCCGCGCGACCTGTTGAATAGCCGCTTGAATCTGGCCTTTTACCATCAGTTTCCGTCGTTGATTACCGGCGTCGGGTTGTTGTTCACATTCCTGGCGATTCTTATCGGCCTGAGCAAGCTGCATGCAGATGGCTCTCATATCGTCGGTATTCAGGGCCTGATCAATGGATTGGCCGGAAAGTTCCTGACGTCCATCGTGGGCCTGCTCTGTGCCAACGTGTTTGTGTTGCTTGAGAAGTCAGCCTTGCATCGGCTGGCAACAACGCAGCAGCAGTTTGTGACGATGGTGGACGAACTCTTTCCCCGCAAAACCATGGAGCAGATGCTGGAGAATTTCACGCCGGGGACTGGTTCCTCGCCGGCTTCTGCTGCGAAGGGCGGGATGTCCGGCGATCTCGGCGATCGGTTAGTCGGGACCCTGACGGAGCGTCTGAATCCGACCGTCACTGCGCTGAGGGAGGCCGTGGAAGCACTGGGTCGACGGGATCACGGTGGTCGGCCCGCCGCTCCAGACCGGCTGGCAGAGGAACTGTCACGGGTCATGCAGCAGACGATGGCCGTGCCGATCCAAGAGTTGAATCAGGCGATTCAGACGCTTGCTCGATCGGTTGAAGAGCTGAAACAGGAGCGGCAACCGATCTCTCACGAGCATGAGTTTGAGACGACCCTGTTCGAGGGCGAGTTCTCGCAACCGGTGGAGGAAGAGGGCACTCCCGATGACAGTATGCTCGGGTTGCGCTGGTTTGCGAACTGGCGGCAAGGCGCCTCTGTGAAGGAGGCGGCCTAAGATGCGTTCCCACTCATCCCCGGATTCCTCGGAACAGTCGTCGGTGTTGACCATCGGGGTTACGGACTTGATGACCTCGTTGGCCGTGATTTTTATTCTCTTGTTCAGCGCGTATGTCACCAAGGTTTCGGAAACCGAGGCGCAGACGAAAGTGTCGGTGCCTGATTCCGTGCCGGAGGTGCGGGTGGCGAAGACGATGACGGAAGATATCCGAGGAGCCTTGCGGGATCACTTTCAGCGGTTTGATCTGTCACTGGATGCGGATCCGACCGACCCCAATGTGGTGCGCATCGTCGTGCCGGACGCGTTGTTGAATTTTGAGTTTGGCAAGGGGACCCTCTCCGCGGTCGCCGATCAGTTTCTCGTGGATGCAATGCCGACCTACGCCGCGCTCTTGTGCGGGGCCATGCGGGATCGCATTGACTCGCTGGTGATCGAAGGGCATACCGACGATCGTGGGTCGGATATCTACAATTTGAAGCTGAGCCAAGAACGTTCGCTCAATGTCATGGTCAAGGGGCTGGAGGTAATCAAGGATTCGGCGCCCTGGGCCTATCGGTGTTTCCATGAGAAGACGTCCGCCAGTGGCCGGGGCCGGCAGGATTTGGTGCTGGACCAGTCCCGTGGACTGGATCGGGAGAAGAGTCGACGGGTCGTGTTTAAGATTCGCCTGCGATCGACGGATCAACTGGTAGAAGCGGGGTACAGTACACGATCCCTCGACTCCCCGACGGTCAGTTCCCGCCTGTTCTAGTGAGCGGGGGACCGTTGAGCGTCCCTCGCGCAGCGAAATCCCACATCGTTTCGCCTGGCGTCGGGTGCGTAGCCTGCGCGATTCGCCGATCGTATCGCCGTGGAGTCATTGTTCCAGGCGCCTCCCCGCAAGCTCCGGAGCGGGCCGGCCGAAGGGCCGCTCGGATTATCACGCGGGGTGAACCGGTAATACGAGGCATCGTACCAGTCAGCGACCCATTCCCAGAGATTGCCCGCCAGGTCGTAGATGCCGTCGGGAGTCTTGCCGAGCGCCAACTGTCCGACGGTACTCAGGGTGTCATACCCTCGCCACTTGGTTTGCCCTGCGTTCGTATGCCCTTTGGTCGGGTGCGCGTTGCCCCAAGGGTAGATCCGCCCTTCGGATCCTCGTGCCGCGAACTCCCATTCCGCTTCCGTCGGTAACCGCTTTCCCACCCACCGGCAGTAGTCGCGTGCATCGTACCAGTTCACGCCAATGACCGGTTTGTGCGCATGGGCGCCGAGGTCGGCCTCGTGCCACTTGAAGGGTGGGTCGGGCTTTTGTGCATGGAGAAACTCGGCGTAGCGCGAGACGGTCACTTCGTAGGCATCCAGGTAAAAGGGGTTGAGCGTGACGCGGTGGACCGGCTGCTCATCATCCTGGCCGCGATCGTCTCCCATAGCAAACTCGCTGCCGGGGATGAGGACCATTAGTGCATCACGAGCTGGGCTGGCTGAGGCGGTATGTGGTGCAGCGGAGCCGGGAAGTGTTGGTCTTGCGAGGAAGTCGTTGCTGTGGCTCACTCCGGCGGAGAGAACCAACAGCAGTACTGCCAGGATGTAGAGGGGCGGGGAGGTGATTCGCATTGCGTGATGACCAGCCAACGGAGCGTAGGTTCAAATCGGAGCGCTGTCGATGACATTGTATCCCGTTTGCGCGAGGAAGTGTGCGTGGAGGTCTGTGTTGACGGAGCGGAAGCGTCGACGACGAGGGAGGCCTGACCACCGTCACCACACGGAGGATGTTACTTCACCAGGTGGTCGTTGATGAGGGCGGCGAGTTCTGTCGGTTCAACCACGCCTTCACGGGTCAACAGGAGCTTGCCGTGCGCGAAGAAATGGGTTGTGGGATAGGTTTCGAAGGTGTGGGCTTTCTTGATTTCACGGCACCGGCCGGGGACGTGCATCTTGGCTTTGCCGATCTTGATGTCCGGGAACTTGGCGGCGATTTCTTCGAGAATGGGATCGTACTGCTTGCAGGGCTCGCACGTGGCCAGTCCATAGGCAACCACGGCTCCGGTGCTATCGGTAAACTCTTTGTAATTCTCGTCTCGGACGTCTTGCACTGTGCCGGTCATGCTCACTCCTCAGCGTGGAGCCAGGACCGAGCGGGAGGCCCAACGAGGGCCTCCCGCTCGGCGGTTCGGGGAAGTTAGCTCAGCTTCGCGAGGGCAGCGAGAATATCCTTGTCTTCCCGCGCCACCTTGATTTCCTGCACCTTCACATACGCGACCTTGCCGTTCTTGTCGACAATGACCGTCGCACGCTTGCCGCAGTTCAGCGGTTCGAAATACAGGCCATACTTCTTCACGACTTCTCGATTGAAGTCGGAGAGGAGGCGATGCTTCAAGTCGAGGGAATCCGCCCAGGCTTTGTGGGAGAAGAAGCTGTCGCAGCTAATGCCGAACAGTTCTGCGTGGGCGCTTTGGAACTTCGGGAAGTCATCGGTCAGGCACTTGTTTTCACCCTGACAGACCGGGCTCCAGTCGAGCGGGTAAAACGCGAGTACCACGTTGCTCTTCCCTCTGAAATCGCTCAACTTCACGTCCTTCTGATCCTGATCCTTTAATGTGAAATCCGGCGCGGTATCGCCGACTTTAATTTCTGCGGCCACATCACTCATTGAGATCCTCCTAGGTTAGATCCACGCACGTACGCAAAACTCTTTGGTGGTACCACGGCTGGAAAAACCTTGTCAACGGGGCCAGAAGGCCTACCGAAGAGGCGGACTTGGCCTAATAGTTAGATTTTCCAATGCGTTAGCTTATTCGTGCCGTCGTGCTAGCGAGGAGCCGTTGCGATCTGTCTGAACGCAACCGTACGGCCGGTCGGTGCGGCGGTACGATGTTTGATGACGTGAATGGTGCGGGCAATGGCAAAGAGGTCTAATGAACTGCCGACGGTGTGGTTGCGTCCGGTTCGCAAGACTTCGTCGGCAGCCGATTCCAGGAGCTTGATCGCGTCGGCTTCCGGGAGTCCGCGTGGCTGGATCATCTCCAGCTCATCCAGTCCGAACTTCGTGAGACCGAGTGTGTAAAACCACTCGGAACGCTGGTCATCGGCTTCCTTGTGCTGGACGGTGACATGGTCACCGGTGACAAAGACCGTTAACGGTCGATCGTTCCAATCGGAGGGGTTCAGATATTCGTGACAGGTGACATCGAACGCGGTGCCGTCGGTGAGTAACGTCAGGCCGCGAGCGAGCCGCGCGGCGACCAGGACCGTGTCGGTGCTGGTGCCTGGTGTGGTTGCAGATGGTGAGACGACACCCAGTTGCTGATGGTCCCAGGTGAGCACGGACTGCCACTGTGCGGCGTCTGTCTCGGGCAGGCTCGTGAGCACATGGGCGCGCCATGGGCCGTGAGTGGCGCTGGCACGGCCATCCGCGTGACGATCAGTCCACACCAGTGGGCCACCGTACTGGAGGTCGTACCAGATCGTCAGTTCGTCGAGCGACGGTGGGATACCCCGGTAGCCGACCACATACAACGGCAGTTTCGCGGGTGCAGGCTTCGGGATTTTTTTCCGAATTTTCATGCAGTCCGCATGTCAGGCTCTGCGCACTTTCCCGGACTACTTGGCGCTCTTCTTCGCCTTCCGGCGGTCCTCAGGGTTCAGCAGCCGCTTTCGGAGGCGAAGATGCTTGGGCGTGACTTCGACCAGTTCGTCAGGGCCGATGTACTCCATGGCAAACTCCAGCGACATTTCTCGCGGCGGGGTGAGGACAAGGGCCTCGTCGGTTCCGGCCGCGCGCATGTTGCTCAATTGTTTTTGCTTGCAGACATTCACGTCCAAGTCTTCATCGCGGCTATTCTGGCCCACGATCATGCCTTGGTACACATCGACGGTTGCGCCGATAAACAACTCTCCGCGTTCCTGGGTCATGAAAAGCGCATAGGCGGTGCTGGTGCCGGCCTCGAAGGCCACCAGTGAGCCGTGCGGCGCCACGAGGAGTGCCTTCTCGTCCGCCGGGGCATAGCCGGAGAACACGTGATGCATGATGACCGTGCCGCGGGTCTTGGCCAGCAGAATGTTCTTCAGGCCGATAATGCCACGAGTCGGAATGTGATATTCGATGTGCATTTCGCTTGAGGCTGTCTCGCCTCCGACGAGTTTCATGTGACGAAGTTCCCCGCGTCGCTTGCCGATCTCCTCAATCACCGGGCCTTGGTATTCCGCAGGCACCTGGATCGTCAGCTCTTCAAACGGTTCGGTGACGGTATCGCCGTCCCGATGCAGGATGACTTCGGGTTGCGAGATCTGCAGCTCATACCCTTCGCGCCGCATCTGTTCGATCAGGACCCCGAGATGGAGTTCGCCTCGACCGGCCACCAGGAATCGGTCGGCGCTGTCGGTTTCCTGGACGCGCAAGGAGACGTTGGTTTCCAACTCCTTGAACAGCCGCTCGCGAAGGTGGCGTGAGGTGAGATATTTGCCTTCACGGCCGGCGAAGGGGCTGTTGTTCACGGAAAAGGTCATCTGGACGGTTGGTTCGTCGATCGTCACCCGTGGCAGCGCGACGGGATTATTGGGGTCGGCGATGGTATCCCCGATGTTTACTTCTTCCAGGCCACAGAGGGCGACAATTTCGCCGGCTTCAGCCGTTTCGATATCGGTGCGCTCAAGCCCTGAAAATACCGCAAGATCGGAAATCTTTCCCGGTACCTGGTCGCCGTCTTTCGTGAGGGTGACCACGTTTTGTCGCCGGGCAATCGAGCCCGACTGAATCTTGCCGATTCCCATTTTCCCTTTATACGAATCCTGCGCCAGGGCCAGCACCAACAGCTGAAACGGGCTGTCCCGATTGATCGCCGGTGCGGGAATCTTGTCGAGGATCGTATCCAGCAGCGGGGAGATATCCGTTCCGGGCTGCTTCAGATCGAGGGTGGCCTGCCCCTTGATGGCCGAGGCGTAGACAATGGGGAAGTCGAGCTGTTCGTCGCTGGCTCCCAGATGGACGAACAAGTCGAAGGTGCGGTTCACGACATCATCAATCACGGCATCCGGGCGGTCGATTTTATTGACGACGACGATCGCTTTATGTCCGAGGGCCAACGCTTTGCGCAGCACAAACGTCGTCTGCGGCATCGGTCCTTCCTTGGCATCGACGAGAATCAGCACGCCATCGACCATGCGAAGCGTACGTTCCACCTCTCCGCCGAAGTCGGCGTGCCCCGGCGTGTCGACGATGTTGATCTTGACGCCCTTGTAGGTGACGCTGGCATTCTTGGCACGGATCGTAATGCCCCGCTCGCGCTCCTGATCCATAGAATCCATGATGCGTTCACCCATGTCATCGATTTTTCGATGAACATGAGTCTGGCGCAGGACCGCGTCGACGAGGGTCGTCTTTCCGTGGTCGACGTGCGCGATGATGGCGATGTTGCGAATGTCGGTCCGACGACCTTGCGGTGCATGCAGACCGGATGGGGTGGATGAGGGCGCTGAGCTGTTCATAGTCTCCAATGCCTGCCGTGAAAGTGCCAAAAAAAAGACGCCTTCCTATGAAGGCGTCTAAGCCTATGGACTATACCCGACTCAAGCAGCTTCCCGCAAGTTGAATATGGAATTTACGATGGAAACTTCTCTCGACGACGATTCGCGCCTTGCTTGAGTTTGTCAGGTGCGCAATGTATGGTGTGATGGTCGCGGGTTGACCTCTTCCCTCGCAACTACCCTACTACATGTCCGAACTCGATCACTTACTCGATAAGCCGGAGAAGCCTCGTCGTCGCTGGCGATGGTGGAAAGTCGCCCTGATCTGCGTCCTGCTTTCCCTGGTCCTCGGAGGCGGCGGCGCCGCCGGGATCCTCTGGTATTTTTCTCAGGACCTACCGTCCTTGGACCCCTTGCAGAACTATCAGCCCAGTCTGGTGACGCGCGTCTATTCTGATGACCGGCAGGTCATCGGCCAGTTTTTCATTGAGCGACGCTTTCTCAAGCCTATCCAAGAGATGCCGAAGAGCCTGACGCAGGCCGTGATTGCCACCGAGGATACGCGGTTTTTTGAACACCCCGGCCTGGACATCGTGGGCATTCTTCGGGCGACCTGGACGAACTTGCGCCACGGCGGCAAGAAGGTCGAAGGCGCCAGCACGATCACCCAGCAGCTGGCCCGTTCGTTGTTTCTCTCGGCGGAGCGGACCTTCGACCGAAAAGTGCGCGAGCTCATCCTGGCGTACAAGATGGAGTTGGTCCTGACGAAGGAACAGATTCTGGAGATGTATCTGAACCAGATCTACTTCGGGCAGGGCGCCTACGGTGTAGCCGCGGCCAGTCAGACCTACTTCGGCGAGGAGCTTTCCAAGCTCACGCTGGCAGAATCGGCCTTCCTCGCCGGGCTTCCCAAGTCACCCAGCCACTATTCGCCGTTCAAGGCCTACGATCGGGCCAAGAAGCGGCAGGAACATGTGCTCAGCCGAATGGCCGAGGCCGGGTTCATTAGTGCGGCCGATCGGGACCAGGCGATTGCAGAAAAGCTGAACTTCCGCCGCCCGGGAAGCGAGCACCTCGGTCCGTATTTCGTTGAATACATCCGGCAGCTGTTGGTGGCCAAGTTCGGGGAAGCCATGGTCTATAAGGGTGGGCTGGAAGTCTTCACCACGCTGAATGCCGATATGCAGAAAGCGGCGGAGGCGGCTGTGTTCAATGGGCTGCGCGAGGTGGACAAGCGCCAGGGGTGGCGTGGGCCGCTCCGCACGGTCGATCTGGCGACTCTGGAAGTGCCGGCTCCTGATCCTGCCGTCAAGCTCGCCGAGGGCGATATGATGGAAGGAATCGTGACGAAGGTCGCCAAGGATCACATCCTGGTCCAGATCGGCGGCAGTACCGGTCGCCTCGCCTTCGACGATATGGCCTGGGCTTCCAAATATCTTAAAGGAAAAGATCCCACGAAGGACGCCGTTCCGGTCAAGAACATCAAGCAACTCCTGACGCCCGGCGATGTGATCGAGGTCGGGGTGAAGAAGCTTGATAAAGATGTCGTGCATCTGCGGTTGGAACAGACCCCGGTGGTGGAAGGGGCGCTCGTGGCTGTCGACCCGAAGACCGGCGCGATTCGCGCCATGGTCGGCGGGTATGATTTCGCCCGCAGCGAATACAATCGTGCGGTGCTTGCCCGCCGTCAGCCGGGGTCGTCATTCAAGCCGATCATCTATGCGACGGCGATGAATCAGGGGATGAGCCCGGCAACCGTCGTGTTGGATGCCCCGGTGGTGTATGAACAGGAAGAGGAAGACAAAACCTGGAAACCTGAAAATTACGGTAAGCGGTTTCACGGCATCGTCAGCCTGCGGGAGGCCTTGATCCATTCGCACAACCTGGCGACCGTTCGCTTGCTGGACAAAGTCGGAATTCGGAACGTGATCGATTTTTCCCGGACGGTGGGTGTCGTCAGTCCGTTGGCCGCCGATCTGTCCTTGGCTCTGGGTTCGTCCAGCGTCGGGTTGATGGAGCTGGTGTCAGTCTATGGGGTGTTTGCCAATCAAGGCGTGCGCGTGGAGCCCTATGCTGTCGCGAGCGTGCAGGACAGCGGGGGGCGTACGTTGGATCAGGCGGCCATTCAGCCTCGGCAGGTGGTGTCCCGGGAGACCGCGTACTTGATTACGAACATGATGGAAGACGTGATCCAACGTGGAACGGGCATGGCGGCAAAATCTGTCATCGACCGGCCGGTGGCAGGAAAAACCGGAACCACGAACGACTTCACCGACGCCTGGTTTATCGGCTCGACCCCCAATTTAGCGACTGGGGCGTGGGTTGGGTTCGACGATCGGCGTCCATTGGGTGAAACCGAGTCCGGGGCGCACGCGGCCTTGCCTATTTGGATGGCCTTCATGAAAGAGGCGCTCAAGCAGCTGCCGGTCGTGCCGTTCGAAATCCCTGATGGCGTGATGTTCGTAAAGGTGGACCCCACGACCGCGCTGCTCACCGATCAGGATGAGCAGCATGGCACCGTGGAACTCTTTACCAAAGGCACCGAGCCGACGAAGAGCGCGGGCTCGAAAATCGATCCCACCGACTTTTACAAACTGGATCAACTCCAGGACAGTGTCCCCCCCCCCACGGTCGAGCCGTAACGCTTCCCACACACACGAGCATTCCGTTGCACACGTGAGCATGCCCGTGCGGTATGTCCACCCGCGAGCGAGCTGTGGTGACAGTGTTCAGCGAGACGGAAACGGGGCGGGGCGGATCAGGATTGTGAATCCTGATATTCCTCGTGCCAGGCCATCTGGATTGCTTCGAGGATTTTCTCGTTTGATTTTTTGGGGTCGTCTTTGAAGTCGGGGAGGGCGACGATCCAGGCGTGCATGTCCGTGAAGCGGATGGTCAGCGGGTCAGCATCGGGGTGTTCTTCGACTAGACGGATCGCAATATCTTCCGCATCCTGCCATTTCAAATCCATCAGAGCTCCTTGCGTCGGGGTCTCAGGTCACATCAGAGATTTTTTTCCCTTGAAGTCCTTGCTTCAAGGAGTCGTCCAGCATGGCCACGGTAAGACCTTTGGCGGCTTGCTCCAAGTCGGCCATACGTCCGCGAATGACACGGGGGTCGGTTCCCTCTTTGGCCGAGGCTAAAGCCGCGAGCGCAGTGCGAATCCTGGCGACTTCTTCTGGCTCGACGAGATGTCCGCCGTCGGACAACGATTTTTCGGTCGTGGTGATCAACGCGCCGGCATCCAGTCGGGCTTCGATGACTTTTCTTGCACTGACATCGTCCGCCGCGAATTTAAACGAGTCCTCGATCATGCGTTCGACTTCTTGATCCGACAATCCGTACGACGGTTTGACCTCGATGGACTGCGTCTCTCCGGTCCGCATATCTTTGGCCATAACGTTGAGAATGCCGTTGGCATCGATGAGGAAGGTCACTTCGATCCGGGGTACTCCCGCCGGCAAAGGCGGAACCTTGAGACGAAAGCGGGCCAGGCTGCGATTGTCTTTTGCCAGCTCGCGCTCCCCCTGGAGAATATGGATGTCCACACCGGTTTGGCCATCGACATAGGTCGTGAACATTTCCTTGGCGCTGGCGGGAATCGTCGTGTTTCGTCTGATCAAGCTGCTCATCACCCCGCCCATGGTTTCGATGCCCAGGGACAACGGGGTCACGTCGAGCAGCAGCATATCGGTGGTGCCACCGCTCAGAATATCGGCTTGCACTGCAGCGCCGAGGGCGACCACTTCGTCCGGATTCAGGTCGCAGTGCGGCTGTTTGCCGAAGAGAGCCTGAACCCGTTGGCGCACGAGCGGCATGCGGGTCGAACCACCCACCAGCACGACTTCATCGATGTCAGTCGGATTCAATTCGGAGTCTTTCAGGGCCTGGCGGCAGGGGCCAAGTGAGCGCTCAACCAAGACGCTGCAGAGCCCTTCGAGTTGATCGCGTGTCAGCTCGCGCGTGAATTGGCCTTGTTCATCCGGGAGGTCAATGCTCACGGTGGTCTTGAGTTCCTCCGACAAGCGAATCTTGGCGCGCTCCGCTTGCAAGCGCACGGCCTGCATGTGATCGGGATGTGTGCTCAGATCCAGTCCATGCTGTGCACGGATTTCCTTCAGGAGGAGGTCGGCAATCAACTGGTCGAAGTCGTCCCCGCCCAGATGAGTATCGCCATTGGTGGCGAGGACCTCGAAGATGCCGTTTTTTAATTTCAGGATCGAAATATCGAATGTTCCTCCGCCCAGGTCGTACACGGCGATCGTCCCTTGTGTCTTTTTCTGAAGGCCGTAGGCCAATGAGGCGGCGGTGGGCTCATTGATGATGCGCAATACTTCCAGGCCCGCGATCATGCCCGCATCTTTCGTGGCCTGCCGCTGGCTGTCATTGAAATAGGCAGGCACAGTAATGACGACCTTCGTGATACTTTCTCCGAGGAAGGCTTCGGCGCGGAGCTTGAGCTCCTTCAGAATCATTGCGGAAATCTGCGGCGGCGAGTAGGACTTCTCGCCCAGCTGGATCCGGATGACTCCGCCCTTCTCCGTGAGTGTGTAGGGAAAGTAGGTCAGTTCGCCCTGCACATCGGCCAGGCTTTTGCCCATGAAGCGTTTGACGGAATAGACCGTGCGTTCAGGATTGCGCGTGAGATGCTCTTTGGCGGGATCGCCGACGATGAGTCCATTATCGGTCAATGCGACGACAGAAGGGACCATGGCGCGTTCATGGCGGGTCGAAATAACGCGCGGAGTCCCGTTGTCCATGTAGGCAACAAGGGAGTTCGTGGTGCCGAGATCGATACCGACAATGCGTGCCATAGGGATTAGGCGATCGTTGCGACAAGGTCGTTGACGATGTTTTTTACATAGGTGCGGTTGGAAAGAATGTCCCGCATGTCTTTGAGGATACGATTGCGTTCCGCTCGCGCCGCTTCAGTGGCTTCACCGCGGTCTTGCAAGGCATCCCATCGGCTGAACAACTGTTGAAGCCTGGCTTCCAGGTCTCGTTGCCGTTCCTCGAGATTCGTTCGATCAGCATGAAGTTTCGCTCGGAGCGTGGCGGCCTGTTCCGAAGAGCGATCGCTCTCACGGAACTCATCGAGCGTCTCTTGCAACTCAAGAATCTCTTCGAACAAATCGGCGGGCGGCGACGTGCGAATGTCTTTCACTGCGCCGGCTTCGAGATCCAATAAGTACTCGGCACGTTGAATGGGATCTCGCAGGGTGCGATAGGCAGTGTTCAGCATGGCCGAATTGCCGAGACTGATGGACTGCTCCGCATCGCTCTTGTTCTGGTAGAAATCAGGATGGAATGCCCGGCTCAATTCGTAGAACTTGGCTTCCAGGACTTGTGTATCGATGGCAAGGCGCCGGGGCAGCCCGAAGCAGGTGAAGTAGTCGAGGTCTTTCGATACCGGTTGCACCTTGACGCAACGGTCGCAAAAGTATTCGCCGGCCATTTCCGACTGGCAATGCCAGCACATGCTGCGAGCCATCTGCAACTCGCGGCGATCGTCGGTGTTATGGGTATGTCCACTCATGTGCACTCGCTTGCTCAGGCCGAAAACGATTCACCGCAGCCGCACGTTTTATTGGCATTCGGATTCACGAACTTGAAATTACCGCCCATCAGGTCCTTCTGAAAGTCCAGTTGAGTGCCTTGCAGATAGATGGCGCTCTTGGCATCCACAATGACCTTCACGCCGTCGAATTCATACACCTGGTCGTACTGGCCGATCTTTTCATCGAAGTTGATGGTGTAGCTCAGCCCGGAACAGCCGCCTCCTTTGACGCCCAGACGGAGACCGCCTTCCTCAATGCCTTGGACATTGATGAGGCGCTTCACTTCCTTGAGCGCGGCATCGCTCAGAGTAATGACCGGGGCTTGGGCATCGGCATTCGTGGTGACGTCCATTGTGCGCTCCTTCCTATCGGTTACTTCGAGTCGGCTTTCTTTTGGTAGTCGGCGAGGGCCGCCTTAATGGCATCTTCGGCCAATACCGAGCAGTGAATCTTTACCGGGGGCAGATTCAGTTCCTGTACGATATCGGTGTTCTTGATCTTGCCGGCTTCCTCCACCGTTTTGCCTTTCAGCCACTCAGTGGCCAGGCTGGAACTGGCGATAGCGGAACCGCACCCGAAGGTTTTGAACTTCGCGTCCACGATCGTATCGTTTTGAACCTTGATTTGGAGCTTCATGACATCTCCGCACTCCGGGGCGCCGACGATGCCTGTGCCGACCCCGTCCTCCTCCTTCTTAAAACTGCCCATATTGCGGGGATTGTTGAAGTGGTCGACGACTTTTTCGCTGTAGGCCATGGTGTCCTCCGGAAAGTATCAGTCAGAATGGTGATGGTTTCAGATTAATGGGCTGCCCATTGCACGGTTTTCAGGTCGATGCCTTCTTTGGCCATTTCATAGAGCGGCGACATTTCCCGCAGCTTGGTCACTGTTTCGATAATCTTCTTCGCGGCATAGTCAACCTCTTCGTCCAGCGTGAAGCGTCCCAGGCCGAATCTGATCGAGGAATGCGCCAGTTCCGCTCCGACTCCCAAGGCTCGCAAGACATAAGAAGGTTCCAGCGTCGCGGAGGTGCAGGCTGAGCCGGACGAGAGGGCGATTTCCTTGCATCCCATCAGGAGCGATTCACCTTCGACGTAGGCAAAAGAAACGTTCAGATTGTGGGGAAGCCGTTCTGTCGGATGGCCGTTCAAATAGACATCCTCCAACGCCTTCGTGATGGTTGCATGCAGCCGGTCGCGCATGACCGAGAGCCGCGCAGCATCGGCAGCCATTTCCTGCTCGCAGAGTTCGCAGGCCTTCCCGAATCCCACAATCAAGGGCACAGGAAGCGTGCCGGAGCGCATACCACGTTCATGCCCCCCTCCATCCATTTGAGCCGCGATGCGGACCCGGGGGTTCTTTTTTCGGACATACAGGGCGCCGATGCCCTTCGGTCCGTAAATCTTGTGGGCGCTGAAGGACATGAGGTCGATTCCCATCTCCTGCACGTCGATCGGAACCTTGCCTACGCCTTGGGTGGCATCGCAGTGAAAAAGGATGCCTTTTTCTTTGGCGATCTTCCCGATTGCCTTGATCGGGTTGATCGTGCCGATTTCGTTATTCGCGAACATGACGGAGATGAGAATGGTTTTGTCAGTGATGGCGTTACGGACATCCTCCGGGTTCACCATGCCGAACTTGTCGACTGGGAGGTAGGTCACCTTCACGCCGCGTTTGGTTTCGAGCGTCTTCGCGGTATCTAATACCGCGCGATGCTCGGTCGAGGAGGTGATAATGTGGTCGCCCTTCTCATGGTACATCTCCACTACGCCTTTGAGGGCCAGGTTGTTGGATTCGGTGGCGCCGCTCGTGAAGACGATTTCTTTGGCATCCGCATGGATCAACTTGGCGATCTGTTTGCGCGCGGTTTCCACCCCCTCTTCAGCTTCCCATCCGAACGCGTGGTTTCGGCTGGCTGCGTTCCCGAACTTTTCCGTGAAATAGGGGAGCATTGATTCCAGCACCCGAGGGTCCATCGGGGTGGTCGCATGATTATCCAGGTAGATCGGGAACTTCATCGCTCGACTCCTTGTTGTTCCGCCGCGACGGATTGAATGGTGATGAGGGGGGTGCCCCCCAGCATATCTTGCAATGTCATATTATTCAGAAGCTGATAGATGCTGTTCTGGATTTTCAGGAGCGGGGTCCGGATGTTACAGTGCTCGCGCTGCATGCAGGCATCACCGTCTTTTTCGTGAGAGCAATCCATGATGCCGAGCGGCCCTTCCAGGCTTTCAAGTACGTGGGCAATCGTGATTTCCCGTGGATTCTTGCCAAGGAGATATCCACCCTTGGGGCCGTTATGGCTCTCAATGATGCCGCTTTTCGACAGGGTCTGAAGAACTTTTGCGAGCAGTTCGACCGGAATATGATATTCCTCGGCGATTTCCTTAGTATTCACCACCCGGGCATGAGCCACATCGCCATATTGGTTGGAGGCAATGTGTTGCAGCGCCATTAATCCGTAATCTGCCTTTTTTGATAATTTCAGCATGGCCTATTGCCGATCTTTAAAGTCGGAGACTATAATGATCTCCGATCAAATGAGTCGTACAAAAGCTATCATGTGATCTTTTGACCTGTCAAGGGCGATCGGAGTTAGAGAATCGGAAACAGACGAGGTCCAACGACAAATGTCAGGTGATGGAAGGTCACATCATCCCTCGTGTCCCTCATTGATGGATTTGAAAAGAAAAGAGGCTGATCAACATGGGTGGAACGAATCCCTATATTGAAAAAGCGGATGTCGAGTTACCGTCTAAACCCTACACCGTGACCTTCATTTTTCCGGACAAGAGCGAAAAGAAGGTCGCGGTCCAGCCGGACAAGATTCCCTATGGCCCGACGGGGCTACCGGGTAGCATTCTTGATATCGCCATGGGAAACGACATCGATCTGGAGCATGTCTGCGGAGGGGTCTGTGCCTGCTCTACCTGTCACGTCATGGTCAAAAAGGGGCTGGAGACGTGTAATGAAGGGACAGATGATGAGTTCGATCAGTTAGATGAGGCTCCCGCCACGACCTTGCAGTCCCGACTCGGGTGCCAGTGCGTGCCGAACGGGACGACGGATGTCACCGTGGAGATTCCCGCCATCAATAAGAATCTCGCGAAGGAAGGGCATTAATCCGGGTGGACGAACCGGGCTAGGCTTCAGTCGTACGTTTCGAGTTTCACTTCCCGCCGATCAAACCCTAGGTCCATGAACAGGCTGCGCAACGGGCGGGCAAAGGCCTTGATCCCTGCGATCATGGGTGTGACGCGATGGCCGTTTCCGGCCAGTTGCTTGATCGCCTCCACCGTCCCTGCATGACCCTCTGGGGCTTCACTCACGAACGGCAGATACTGAAAGTTGGAGTGCCTCGAGGCGAGCGCCATGAATTCCTCGTGGTACAACTGTTCGCTGGTGGTCGGTGCATGGGCAATCAGAGTCGTCGAATGCATGGTGTCCTGTCCCACTAGGGCGCGGATCATGCAGCGGAGGGGGACGAGTCCTGAGTAACGGCCGATCAACAGCAAATGCGGTATTGTTGGCTCGGGAAGCACGAAATGACCATAGGGCCCCGAGAAAGGAACGCGATCTCCGGCATTGAGCGACGAGAGATAGCTCGAACCCTTGCCTCCCGGAACATGATCGAAGACGAGTGTGAGATGCCCGGTGGATGTCGGGGGCTCTGCCAGGGAATAGGCCCGGTTCAATGGCGGATGGTCGCCGATTGGTAACTGGAGAGAGATCCACTGGCCGGGTTTAAACGAGAGCGGAGACTCGACCGGGCGGAGCACCAGCTCTGTGGTGTGGGGAGTCAATGTGGTGAGCGAGACGACTTCAGCAAGTTGTGTTGGTTCAGCCATGGACTGTTCTTAGCAAAAACAGATTCAGAATGGAACAGCCCAGTTCTGTACATCGTTTCGGTGCCATGGTATAGATACCCCCCCGTTCATTTTTCCCACTCACACTACGGTGACGCGATGAGTCAGGTCAGGGTTCGATTTGCGCCCAGTCCGACCGGCTTCCTCCATATCGGCGGGGTGCGGACGGCCTTATTCAATTGGCTGTTTGCCCGGCAGCAGAATGGCGTGTTTATTCTTCGGATCGAAGATACGGACCAGGATCGTTCCACCGACGCATCGATTCAAGCCATTCTCGATGGCATGCGCTGGGTCAAATTGGATTGGGACGAAGGTCCCTTTCGGCAGACCGAACGCATGGATCTCTATCGAAGTCATGCCATGCAGTTGTTTGAGCAGGGCCATGCCTATTGGTGCGTCTGTACGCCGGAGGAGCTAGAAGCGCGCCGGAAAGAAGCGGAGGCCAAGGGCGGATCGCCAAGATATGATGGACGGTGCCGAAACCTGGGCCTGGCCAAGCCAACCGGTGACGCGGCGCTCCGGTTCAAAGCTCCGCAGGCCGGTGAGACGATTGTCGATGATCTGATCAAGGGCCGGGTGGTGTTCGACAATCAGATTCTGGATGACGTCATCATTCTCAGATCGAACGGCTTTCCCACGTATAACTTTTCCGTGGTGGTGGACGATGCCTTGATGGGTATTACCCATGTGGTGCGGGGGGATGACCACCTCACGAATACGCCTCGTCAGATCCCTATTTTTCAGGCCCTGGGATTCCCGCTGCCACGCTTCGGCCACTTACCGATGATTCTGGGCTCCGATAAAACGCGGCTCTCGAAGCGTCATGGCGCGACTTCCATCATGGCATACAAAGACATGGGCTACCTGCCTGATGCCATGGTGAACTATCTGGTCCGGCTTGGTTGGTCGCATGGAGACCAAGAGCTGTTTTCGCGGCAAGAGCTGATCGAAAAATTTTCATGGAAGAATGTCCAGACGTCGCCAGCCGTCTTCAACCCGGACAAGTTGCTGTGGCTCAATGCCGAATACCTCAAGACCAATCCGCCCGAGCAGGTGGCGAAGGCGTTGGTGCCGTTGCTCGAGCAAACCGATCTCAAAGACGAAGTTCATGCTGTTTCCACAGAGTGGCTTGCGCAACTGGTCGTCCTGGTGAAGGAACGAACCAAAACGCTCGTCGAAATGGTCCATTGGGTGAGGCCCTACTTCGGCGACGCCGTATCGTTTGATGAGGATGCCGCGAAGAAGTTCCTGACTCCGGCTCAGGCCCCCGTGTTGATCAAGCTCGTGGAGCGCTTTGAGGCGTTTCCGGTCTTCTCCAAGCACGAGTGGGAAAAGGCGTTCAAAAAACTGGTCGAGCAAGAGGAGATCAAAATGGGCCAGCTGGCTCAGCCGGTACGTGTGGCCTTGACTGGCCGGACGGCAAGCCCCGGATTGTTCGAAGTCATGGAAGTTCTCGGCCGGGAACGTACGTTGATTCGATTGCGTAAGGGAATCGAGCAAGCCTCCAGATCCTGATTGGCCGTTCAAGAATCGCGCTCGATCTTGACGCAATGGAGAGGCTTATATTACTGTGTGGACCGGTTGGGGGATCGTCTAGCGGTAGGACGTCAGTCTCTGGATCTGACTACCTAGGTTCGATTCCTAGTCCCCCAGCCAAAACCTTGCTCATGCCTTGCTCTTCAGCTCGATGTCTCGGTTCCGTACCGCGCTGGGGGATCGTCTAGCGGTAGGACGCCAGCCTTTGGAGCTGGCTACCTAGGTTCGATTCCTAGTCCCCCAGCCAATTTTCTCGTCACGAACTCTGCACCGTCTGTGCGCGTTTCTCATCCAGTTCGGCCCAGCGCGCATAGAGTCGCTCCACTTCAGCCTGTGCCTCCACTAAGGCTTCGCTCCGTGCCTGCAATTCCACGGCATTCGACACCACCGCTGGATCCTGCAGGGCAGCCTGACAGGTGGCGACCTGCTCCTCGGCCTTCAGAATCGTCTCTTCAATGGTGCCCCATTCCTTCTGTTCTCGATAACTGAGTTTTTTGGGTTTGCGAATCGTCGCAGTCCCTGCCCCTTGGTCGGTCGCGGCGGGAGCAGTATCATCATTGTTCCCGCCCGTTTCGGATTCAGCGGCCCGTTCCTGCGCGCTTTCCCACTGGGCATAGTCGGCAAACCATTCGAGTCGGCCGGTACCATCCAGCGCCAGCAGGATGGTCGAGACGCGATCCAGTAACCACCGATCATGCGTCACGAGCACGAGTGCGCCGGGAAATTCGAGCAGGCTATCTTCCAGCACATCCAGCGTCGGAATATCCAAATCGTTGGTCGGCTCGTCCAGAATGAGCAGGTCTGCCGGTTGCAACATCAGTTGGGCAATCAGCAGTCGCGCCTGTTCACCGCCGGATAGCCGCGAGACCGGGAGGTCGAGCTGTTCGGGTCGAAAGAGGAACCGCTTTGCCCACGATGCCAGATGGACAGAGCGGCCTTGGTACACGACCGCATCGCCTGAGGGGGCCAATGCCCGCCGCAGGGTGGCGGCCTGATCCAGTGATTCGCGATGTTGTTCGAAGGAGACGATGCGCAGCCCGTCGGCCCGCATGATCGTGCCGGAGTCCGGTTCCAGCGTGCCGGCCAGCAGTCGAAGCAGGGTGGTCTTGCCGCTTCCGTTCGGGCCAAGGAGGCCCAAGCGTTGACCGGGCCCGAGGAGCAGGTCCAGATTCGTGACGACGGGCTTCTCATTGAAACGCTTCGTCACGGCTTTCGCGACGAGCAGTTGTTTTGATTTTCGTCCCGAGGCGGAAAAGTCGATGCCGATCGACGACTGCGCAGCGCGGGATTCGACCTGGTCCAATTCCTCGATCAGTTTGCCGGCAGATTGAATGCGGCCCTTGGCTTTGGTCGTGCGGGCCTTGGGCCCTCGACGCAGCCATTCCACTTCGCGTCGGACACGATTGGCCAGCGAGGACTGATAGTCGGCCTGCGCCTGCAGTGCGGCATCTCGCTGCTCCAAGAAATCGCTGTAGCGACCTTTGGCTTCAAAGCGCCCTTCGGGATAACAACGATTGAGTTCGACCATGCGCGTGGCGATCGCCTCCAAAAATCGACGGTCGTGACTGATGACGAGAAAGGCCTTGGCGCGATTCTTGAGCAACCGTTCCAGCCAGAGGATGCCCTCGACGTCCAAATGGTTGGTCGGCTCATCCATGAGCAGCACGTCCGGCTCGAGCAGCAAGGCTTGCGTGATGGCGAGACGTTTGCGCCAGCCTCCTGACAGGGTGTCCACATCGTGTTCAGGATCCGGAAAGGAGCCGATGCTGAGGGCTCGGGCGATCCGGCCGCCTTCTTCGTGAGGATCACGGCCTGCCTCGGTGAGAGTGTGCTGCAGAACTTGTTCGATGTTGAAGCCGGCAGGAAAACTCGGTTCCTGAGGGACATATCCCACCCGTGTATGGCCGCGCAGGGTGCGCGTGCCGGTATCCGGCGGCTCAAGCCCGGCCAGAATTTTCAGCAAGGTCGACTTGCCGGACCCGTTCGGGCCGATCAGTCCGACATGGTCACCTTCGCACAAGGCCAAGCTCAGGTTGGCGAACAGGGCTCGCACCCCGTAACTCTTACTGATCGATTCGCAACTCAATAGAATGTTCGGGGCCATACCCGGGATACCTCTCTCGCGACAGTGAAAGCGTGCAGTATACGGTGCAGGAAGGGCCCAGGGCTAGCGGCAGGGGGTGGTGCTTTCTGGGTCGACGCGGCGTCGAGATCAACGGAGAACGCAATGGTTAATGAGCGGTCTTGGCACGTCCCGTGCGGAGCCGTTGCTGAAAACAGGCCGGGCAGAGATGGTAGCCGCCCTGTGTGGAGGTATGAAACGATTCCATGTCGGTGGTGCCGCAATCGAAGCAGCGAACATGGCCGACGAGAGAGCGGGGTAGGAGAGGCGTCACATCGATGCGCTGAAGTTGATCGTGGAGCCGGCGGATGGAGCGGTGAATATTCGTAAGGATTGGTTGCGCGCTAGTCGCCGCGCTCGGAATCGCCGCTTCCAGGCGCAAGAGGCGCTCCCGCAATGACCCGCGTTCTGCCTGATGATCTTCGCTGCCCGATCCTGTCACCATCGTCGTCACTCCTTTGTGATCATGAAGCGATCAACCGAGCGAGGAGTGATTCTCGTTCATCGACAGGAGAAGGTTCAAGGTGGCAGAAGGCTGGCGCCCCAGTACTTTGCGGGGGAATTGGGCTGATTCAAGGCGGAATGAGCCGATCAACGCGAGGTGTGGGATTTCTCGATCTTGGCCCAGGCGTCTTTGAGCGTCACGGTTCGGTTGAACACGAGCCTGGTCGGCGCCGAATCGGGGTCGGCACAAAAGTAGCCGACCCGTTCAAATTGGACATTGGTGCCGGGAGCGACTGAGGCCAGGCTGGGTTCTACTTTGCACGACGGCAGCCGTTCCAGGGAATGGGGATTGAGCTGTTGCGTCCAATCCTGATCGGCAGGAATCTTGCTGGGATCCGTGAGCATGAGACTCTCATACAGCCGTACTTCCGCGTCGACGGCATGGCTCGCCGACACCCAGTGGATCGTGGCCTTCACTTTTCGTTGTGCCTGCGCACCGCCGCTCTTCGTTTCTGGATCATAGGTGCAGCGAAGTTCTGTGATCTCGCCGGTGACAGGGTCCTTCACGACGCCAACACAGGTGATGATGTAGGCGTAACGCAGCCGCACCTCACGGCCCGGGGCGAGCCGGAAAAATTGTTTGGGCGGATCTTCTTTGAAATCGTCCTGGTCGATATACAAGACGCGGGAAAAGGGGACCTGACGCGTGCCTGCGGACGGATCTTCAGGATTGTTGACGGCATCGAGCTGCTCGACCTGTCCCTCGGGATAATTTTCGATCACGAGGCGCAAGGGGCGGAGGACGGCCATGACGCGCGGAGCGCGCTTGTTCAGGTCTTCGCGGACAAAGTGTTCGAGGAGCTGCATTTCGACGATGGCATCCCGCTTCGCGACGCCGATTGCTTCGCAAAATGCGCGCAGAGCTTCGGGCGTGAACCCGCGGCGGCGCAGTCCTTTGAGCGTCGGCAGGCGTGGATCGTCCCATCCGTTGACCACCTTGCGCTCGACGAGATCGAGCAATTTGCGCTTGCTCATGACGGTAAAGGTCACATTCAGCCGGGCAAATTCGATTTGCTGCGGCCGCTGCGGCGTCTCGCATTGAGCCACGACCCAGTCATACAGTGGCCGGTGGTCTTCAAATTCCAAGGTGCAGATCGAATGGGTGATGCCTTCTATCGCATCGGACAGCGGATGCGCGAAATCATATGCGGGGTAGATAGGCCAGGTCGTGCCGGTGCGGTAATGGGCGACATGCCGGATGCGGTAGAGCACCGGATCGCGGAGATTGATGTTCGGCGAGGCCATGTCGATTTTGGCGCGGAGCACATGCGCGCCGTCGGGAAATTCGCCCGCCCGCATCCGACGGAACAGGTCCAAATTCTCGTCGATGCTCCTGGTGCGATGCGGGCTGGCCTGTCCCGGTTCCGTGAGTGTTCCGCGGTAGCGGCGCATCTCGTCGGCCGTCAGGCTGTCGACATAGGCAAGGCCTTTTTTGATGAGGATCTCCGCGTACCCATACAGTCGCTCGAAATAGTCGGATGCGAAGAACATCTGGTCATGCCAATCGAACCCCAGCCAGCGGACATCTTCTTGAATCGCCTGAACATATTCGGGGTCTTCTGTCGTCGGATTGGTATCATCCATGCGGAGGTGGCAGATTCCGCCCGGTTGCTCATTGGCAATGCCGAAGTTGAGGCAGATGGATTTGGCATGTCCGATATGGAGATAGCCGTTCGGTTCCGGCGGAAAGCGGGTTACCACCCGGCCGTCATGTTTGCCGGCGGCACGATCGGCCGCAACAATTTCGCGAATGAAGTCGGAGCGTGTAGGAGGCTCTGGCGTCGTGGACATGGTGGCTGCGATCTCGTCGAGGCACGATGATGAAACGCGCATGGTTCTATCACAGAACCACAGGGTGGGAGAAGGGGGGCACGCTGTTGCTCCGTGGCGAGGTGATTTTTTCTGGATCGATTCCGGTGGGTATTTTAGAATCACAAGTCTGAAGTAATCGGTCGCGATTGAACTCAGGGAGAGAGAATCATGCGTGGTCAATGGAGCGCACGGTTGTTGGTGGTGCTGCTCGGTTTGGTATGGGTTGGCGGGCTGCAGGCGAGTGAGCCGACACCGCCGGAGACCTGCCGCACTCAGCCGTTTGAGACCAAGATGGAATGCTATCAACGGTATCTGGAGACGGTGTTGCAAGCCGAGGGGGCCGAGCCAGCCTTGACGGCTCTGGAACAGATCACGGCGCAGGACCCTGAAGCGCTGCGCGAGGCGCATCCGCTCGTGCACCACATCGGCCAACGCGCATTTGCCCACTATGGAACGGCGCCGCTGGCGATGTCGCATTGCCGGGATGTCTTTTGGTCTGGCTGCTATCATGGGGTGTTGCAGGCCTTCCTCAGCAGCCTGTCCCAGGTGGAGCCGCAACATATCCTCCCGCTGTGCCCCATCAGCGAGACGGTCTCTGCCTACTCATTTCAGCGCTACAATTGTCTGCACGGCCTTGGGCATGGACTGACCATTCAGTTCCGCTATGACGTGCTCAAGAGTTTGGCGTTTTGTGATGCCTTGCCGGGGAGCTGGGATCGAGAATCCTGCTACGGTGGGGTGTTCATGGAAAACATCGTGACCTTCCAGCAGGCGCAACGGGCGCAACCGGCCGGTGGCCATCATCACCATGACGTGACCAGTTTTCTCAACCCCCAGGACCTGTTGTATCCCTGCTCGGTCCTGACCGAGAAATACCTGCGGGCCTGCTACTTGATGCAGACGTCGGCGGTGCTGACGTTTCTGAATTACGACTTTGCCCAGGCGTTTGTGCAATGTGCCCGGGTGGAAGGGGAGCACCAGACGACCTGTTACCGGAGTCTCGGGCGCGATATCAGCGGCTACACGTTGCGTGATGCCGCGCGGGTGAACGAGCTGTGTCGACTGGGGCAAGGCGATCAGATCCAGCAATGCTTCATCGGCGCCGTGAAGGACTTCATTCTCACCGACGCGAATCCGGATCCCGGTCTGGCCCTGTGCCGCAGCCTGGATGGGCCGTTTAAAAAAGATTGCTATGCCACTGTCGGCGAGATGGTCGTCCCCTTGTATGACGATAAAAACAAACGGGCACAGGCCTGTCGCAAGGGCGAGGACGGGTATGTCGATGCCTGTCTGGCCAACGCCACGGCGTTCTAATTACTTCTCGACGCGACTCAATCCTAGACACACCCCACCTGCGTGACGCACATCGCGGGATTGCGGAGATGGCTGCGAACAACGGCCGTGCCGTGATCCCGTGCAGCGGCCTGTTGTGCGCCGCTTCGGCTACGTACCAGCCGGAGGCGTCACCTGGATCACGCTGAAGTCCTTTTGCGCGATCACGCGGCCGTTCATGCGTAGGCGAAATTCATAACGTCCCGGGGAAGGGAACAGCAGGGCGGGAACGTTGATACCGAAATCGGCTATCTGCAAACGATCGCCGATGACGATGTCCGGAAGCGAGGCGCGACAGACCAGTTGGTCGGTGTTGACGTGCATCAGGTCGATGTCAAAGTGGTAGGTGCCTTCGGCGTCGGTCATGCAGAAGTACAGGCCGAGTTGGTGATGTTGAAACGGAAAGGTCATCGCCTGAAGGTGCGTGAAGAGGCCAATCAGCGATTTCTTTTTGGTGAGGCTGTCTTCGATGACGGAGTCGCACACGAGGAAGGCTTGGATGCTGGGGGTCGGACTGTCGGTCATGGATCAGAAGGGGGCTACCCCAGCACCGCCGTGCCGCCGCGCGCTTCGAACACATCACCGAACAACGTGTGGGTCGACCCGATGCGGCAGAAGTGCGAGGTGATTTCGATGAGCTGGCCGCGGTGAGAGTAGAATTTGCCCGTTGCCACGTGGATCTTCTCGCCCGGCGCCACCGCCGCTTCCAAGACCGTTTCACCGGTTTCCTGATCCGTCATTTTTAGCCAGGGCAGATTGGGAAACAGGGTCGGCGGGGAATCGCTCGTATTGAGTGAAAAGCGGTTGCCGTCGTTGAACGCCCACCGATTGCGGCGCAGATGGGCGACATGGTTGCCGCTGCCGTCGTACAGGTCGATGGTGAGGAGAATGCGATCGTGTTCGGGCGCGAGTTCCAGTACCAATTGTTCCTTGCCCTGCACCCGGATGACGCCGTTGGTGTTGCGGAAAATGTTGGAGCCAAGCCGGATTTCCAGGCTGTGTTTGTGACGCTCCGACTCGGCCTGGTTGGAGGCGTGTGATGCGTCAGGATTGCGTAGGTCCATGCGTCGAGATCTAAAGCGATCAAAAGACCGGTTGCGCCACGCAGTCGAACGAGCGTGCCTGCCTGAGCAAATGGAGAGCAAGGTAGGCCGTTAGCCTGGCGCTGTCAAGTCTGTTGTGGGCTAAGGAGTCGCAGGGCCTTCACGCTCGTCGGTGTCGGTGGCCGTCACACAGACAGAGACATCTTGCCCCGTCTGCTTGGGCAGCGGAATCGTAATGACCTGTGAGACGGCCCCGCCTCCGGTCTTCTGAGAGGCTGGGACCACCTTGGCGATCACGGGGCCATCCCCGGCGTTGTAGTAAATGGTGGTGTGGGCCAGGTTCGTGAGAGGCTTGCCGTCCGTCCCAGTCGTGGGCTCGGTATAGGCGATCGTGATGGTGGACTGCGGCGGTTTGATATGCACGATGGTCTTGGTGCCGCATGTGGTCCAGGCGCTCGAATTGGGGGGGGCGATCATCCCTTCCATAAAGCTGGCTCCGCAGCCTGCTAATGAGATGAACGCAGGAACCACGCCTGCGACAAGGAGCCCTCGGAAACGGGGAGTAAGAGAACGCATGGCGGTACTGTAGGCTAATTCGCCGGACGCTGCAAGCCTCGCCTGTGTGATGGGCGGCCTGTTCCATGCGCACAGGTGTCATCCCTGCTACAGTGACTTGCCGTTTGAAAAGGTAAAACTCGCTATGGTACAGTCCTGATCTTTCCGCTTCCGCATGGATGATCTCTCCGGTCCCATCGTCTAGCTTGGCCTAGGACGGAGCCCTCTCAAGGCTCAGACACGGGTTCAAATCCCGTTGGGACCACCAACCATTCCCCTGATCTTCCGATAAGTTGGCGACCTTCCTGATTTCTGGCTCAGGAGTGGTTTGCCTCTCATAGGACAATCCATAGGATAAAACAGGCTTTGTATACGTAGTTTCTAGCTGCGCCCAGCGGGTGAGGGCCTGCCGGTCCCGAGGCCGTAGAGCTTTTTTTGTACGATCTCCTGGAACATGTGGTGATCCAGCGAGAGGTCCGCCTCCAAGCGTTTCAGCTTGGTGTTTTCTTGCGGAACTGCCGGAATTCTCGCAGTTCGCTGAGGCCCACCTCGCCCCAGACTTCCAGGACCGTCGTTTCACTCTCGGCCTGGCGCAAGGTGGCCGGTATCTGCTCTTTCGTATGCCCACGCCGTCGTGTCATCGTCGGGTCCTCCTTGGGGTGAAGAAGACCACGCCGCCGACCGTTTCCTCAAGTCACCTGTGGCCTACGTTTCGGATTTTCGGTCACTGGCTCCCAGGTCGGGGCATACCGCCGGATGACGGTACGTAGCGACGCATCGGCTGCTTCCGCGCGAGGAGGGTCCGGAGGTCGGACATGCAACGAAGGGCAGAGGCGACGGGCGAAGCTGAGCGGCATGCCGACGTGGCCCCCTTCTTTGATGCGAAGCGCAACGGTGTCGCCCGTTCCCATCATGCTGCGAGGGACCTCGACTTGCTCCGCCTGGAGGATGAGCTCGATGGGATCCTCGGCGGCCACAATTCCGACGAGTGGCACGAAGGAGAGCGACCCCAAGGACTGCAGGACGACTTCGACGACACCGGGAATTCTCCGCGCGCCGGATTCAAACCGAACGATGGCCAGACGCTTCCGTTTGAGCTGGTCGGCCAAGGCGTGCTGAGTCAATCCTAAGGACAAGCGGGCATGCGTGAATTCTTCAGGAGTCATGTATCCATCGGATACATTGTCGGCGCGGATCTGTCACGATGCGGTGTTGTGGTAGGCTGAGCGCATGGGGGCCGGCATCGTCGGGATCGACCAGGAGAAGGCCAGGCCCTATCCTTCATCGAACGAGTAGCGAGTGACGGCGCAGGCCAGTAGTTTGGCGCGGCTCTTTGCGCTTCTCTCTCACCGGCCTCGTGCGTTGAACGTCCATGCGTGATTCTCGAACCGCGCCGCAGTTGAGACATCGCAGGATGGTCAACTCGCCTTCCAGCCCCAAATATTGATCTCTGACCAGTAGTCCGGCACAGCGCACACAGGGCATGACGGCCTCCTTCATGACGAGAGGGGATAGTCTAGTGGCGCGGCGTTATCCAAAGTTGTGCCTGGTGTTACGAAATAGAAAACTCTTCATCGGAGGTCTGTCCCGTTCATGACCTCCTGATATGGCGGAGTGCGTGGTGTGTTCAGTAAGAAAGGGGTGCTTCAATTGACAGGAGGAAAAAGGCGGCTAAGGTAGGGATGGTTGTGCACGAGCACCATCCGGCATGACTCGCGAGGAGGCGACAAGCGAGAACAGGAGGACGATCACATGAAGGGACGATGGCTCATCGCATGTGCGGGCATTCTGGTCGGGCTTCACGGTGGCACGGCCTTCGCCGTGAATCCGGATAACGGTCCCGGATGCGGACTGGGGAAACTGGCCTGGTCTGATTACAAGACGCCGAAGAACATTGCGCCGCAGGTCATGATGGCGACCACTAATGCCACATTCGGTAGCCAGACGTTCGGGATCAGCTTTGGGACGTCCGGCTGCACCAACGACGGCAAGGTCATGGCTGGGCAGCAGACGAATCTGTTCGTTGCGAGCACCTTTGATACGCTGTCTGAAGATATGGCGCGGGGCGGCGGGGAGCATCTTGCGGCCTTGGCCACGTTACTGGGTATCCCGGCCGAGCAGCACCCGGCCTTTTTCGCCATGACGCAGCAACAATATCAGGTGCTGGTTCACGCCGGTGAGACGTCGTCCGTGGCGGTGGTCAAGGCGCTTCAGGATGCTGTGAGTGGCCGCGCAATGGTCGCCCAGATTCCCGATCGACCGTGATTGCCTGCTGATCTCTCCTTGTTTCCGCCTAGAGTGTCATAGTCCTGGTGGGCCTGACCTATGTCGTCAGGTCCGCCAGGGTGTTCTCCCTCACCCTGTCGGATTCGGCCCTGCCCCCTTGCGTTCTGTTCCTCGCGATTCTGTTCCGGAAACGTTCTCCGTGTCTCTTGTGAGGCGTTGGCTTGAAGCCTCTAGGCCGAGGGTAGGATAATGACGGCCCTGTGACGACACAGCCCTCACACAGACTGTTGCTGTTCGCAATTGGTGCCTTTGGCATTGGTCTGTATACCCTCGATTTGTATCTCCCGCTGGGAATCGGCAACGGAGTGCTCTATGGAGGACTCGTGGTGCTGTCCCTGGCGTTTCCGGATCGTACGACTCCGATTCTTGTCGCCAGCACCTGCTCGGTATTGGCTCTATCGGATGTGTTTCTGGGTGTCACCTTTCCCAATGTGCCGCTCTGGATGGGGCTGAGCAATCGTCTGTTCAGTCTGACGGCGATCTGGTTTCCGGTGATCTATGCGTTCCAGCGTCGAAAAATCGAGGAAGCGCTACGCAGCGCCCATGATGAACTGGAAGTGCGTGTGGGCGAACGGACGCGTGAATTGGCATTGGTGAACCAGGCGCTCGTCGAAGAGATCGGCGAACGCATGGAGACGGAGCGGTCCCTCCGAGAAAGCGAGTCCTCCTTGAAAGTGAGTCAGGAGGAGTTGCAGCACAGTCGAGAAGAACTCCGGGCGCTGGCCGGACAACTGTTGACGGCACAGGAGGGGGAGCGCCGCCGTATTGCGCGGGATTTGCATGACGATGTGAACCAACGGTTGGCCATGTTAGCCATGGACCTTCGGCGGATTGAGAAAGGGGAGGTGGGTGACCGGGCTGCCATTGAGGGACTGGTACGATCGATCACCCGTCGCCTGACCACGGTTTCGGATGATGTCCGCCAGATGGCCTACCGGTTCCATCCATCTATTCTGGACGACTTAGGGCTTGTCAAAGCGGTGCGCCGGCTGGTGGATGATTTTTCTGCAACGACCATGATTGAGGCGGTGTATGTCTATCATGATCCCGTGAGTCCGGTGCCGACCGAATTGGCCACTTGCGTGTACCGGATTGCGCAAGAAGGCTTAAATAACGTTGCCCGCCATGCGCAGGCCACGGAAGTGGAAGTCGAGTTGATCTGTGACGACGAGGTCATTACGCTTTCGATTCGAGACAACGGCGTTGGGTTTGACTCGCAGCAGGCGTCGCAGAGCCTGGGGCGGTTAGGGTTGCTAAGTATGAAAGAGCGGGTGCGATTAGTGCGAGGCACATTGACAGTGTCAACGGCCCCCGGCTGCGGCACCCATCTTGAAATCTGTGTCCCGCTTCCAGGTGGCGCGCATGCCTAAGCCGCGAGTACTGTTGGCCGACGACCATTCCTTGGTGCTGGAGGGGTTTCGTCGCATTCTCGATGACCAATGCGAGTTGGTGGGGATGGTTGAGGACGGCCGCGCATTGCTGGAAGTGGCAGCCCGAGTCCATCCTGACATCGTCATTCTTGACGTGTCGATGCCGTTGTTGAATGGCATCGATGCCGCCACGCAGCTGAAGAAGACACATCCCTCAATCAAAGTCATTTTTGTCACGATGCATGCCGACACCGACTATGTTCGGTCAGCATTTGAGGCTGGGGCCTCGGGGTATTTGTTAAAGCGATCGGCGGTCGATGAATTAGAGCACGCGATTCGGGCGGTGTGGGCCGGGCATACCTATATCACGCCCTTGATTGCCAAGGATTTGCTCGACGTGTTGCTCACCAGGGGACCAGGACCGGGGCGGCAGAAGACAGCTCTCACCTTTCGTCAGCGTGAAGTGCTGCAGTTGTTGGCTGAGGGGCGAACGGCCAAAGACATTGCCCTCCGGCTCAAGATTTCCACGCGGACCGTCGAGTTTCATAAGGCCCAGCTCATGGAGCACCTGAATCTCCATACGACGGCTGAATTGATTAAGTATGCGTTAACACACGGATTCATTGCTTCTTCGTAGCTCATTCTGATACTTGTCCAGGGCCATCGTCTCTTCCGCGACCTCGTAATCTTCTCTCCCAAACTATCGGGCTTTACGAGTTCCCTGCTCCGGCAGGGTGCACTACAACCAATCGGCGCGCTTCCAGCGCCATCGCAAGAGATTATCAGTGCATGCCAGACGACAAGGGACGTGGCCATGAGCCGGAGTGATTGTCTGATTGCCTTGTTCGGCCGCCCGGTGTGGTTACGCTGCAAGCTCTGCCAACGGGTGAATCCTGCTACGACGGAAGAGTCTTTCCGAGCGTGCTGGATGGAGGAGCGTGCGGCGATGGAACAGCACCACGTCAGTCCTGCAGATCTATGGTGGTTTCAGACGGTCTGTGAACATTGCCAGCGTCCGGGCAAGGAGTCGAATTCTCTCCGATAGTGTGATCTCGCCGCTCTCGCGAGAGTGCGTGTTAAGTACGAAAGTGCACTCGAGCGCCGGTCTCAGTTGGCGATTCGGTAATTTCACAACAGTGTGACGAAGCTGACCTCGACGACTCACCCTCGCGCAGAACTCCTCGCTATCGGGCCGAATCATTCGCGACAGGGAAGGTGTTTCCCGACGACGCGTGGACGTGTTAGTTCCCTAAGCGGGATGCGTCCGGCCGATTGCTGCAAGTCTCCGGTAGGCATTACCTGCCGGCCCACAGTTCCGAACGTCGGACGTTCATCAAGGTGCGGGCGTCACGGGCGTGCGAGACCCTAGAGAAGATCGCATCGCAGGATGTTCTGATGCTTCTCGAACATCTCCGGTTCACCACCGAGTGGGTGGTGTCTCGTGAGCAGCCCAAGGATGTGGATGCCCGTTTCGATCTCCAGGACTTTATTTCGCTGAATCATCTGGTCGAAGAGATGTATCAGCGCACTGCGGCGATCGAGAAATGTGAGGCCCAGGTAGGGGTTTCAGTATGGGCCTGGTTTTTGGCGAAGTGGTCCACGTCCTGTCAGGGCGTGCAATCGCAGTCGCTCCCTGCCGCAGCACGGGTGCTGTGTACGGCCGTGGTAGCCATATCTTGCCGGAACGAGGCATGCCGAAACCTCGAGAACGATCTTTCTTCCTCGCCGATGGTTCTGGTAGAAGTCTGACATGCTAAGTCTCATTGCATTGGGTGCCGTCGCCGGACTGATTCCCGTCTATCTCGGCATTCTCTCGGCCCTGTTTCTAGGAAAGGTGATGCCGCGCACCTGGGAGGGTGGGCTCATCGGGGTTGCCAACGGAGTATTGGTCTATCTCTTTTTCGATCTCATGCATGAAGCGACCGAGCAGACCGGCGCGCGCGATCCCGTCTCATGGTTGGTGTTTCTGGGGAGCCTCGGGATCAGCTTCGTCGGCTTGGTTGCGCTGGAGTCCAGCCAGGTGTTCGGGGCTCGTGCGGGAAGCCGGTGGTTGTCGCTCCCGACGATGATCGCGGTCGGGATGGGATTGCACAATCTCGGGGAAGGCCTGGCAATCGGCGCCAGTTACGCCAGCGGTGAATATACACTCAGCCTCCTGCTCGTTGCCGGGTTTGGCTTGCACAACGGGACCGAGGGATTCGGGATCGTCGGCGCGGCCGGGAAGCAGCCGATGTCGGGGCGGGATGTGTTGCTGTTGGGGCTGATCGCCGGCCTCCCGACCTGCGTCGGGACCTTTCTCAGTGGGCAGGGAGTGTCTTCTTATTTCTCCATCTGCTTTTATTCGCTGGCAGCCGGTTCGTTGTTGTACGTGGTGTTGTCGCTGACGGCGATGTCCTACACCGCGACGCGTCGGGTGCAGGTGGCCGCGGGCATGTTCGCGGGAATTGCGATCATGTATCTCACGGCCATGCTGCTCACGTTGGTCAGCGGCGTTCGCAGCTGACGAGGACGACGCTCCTTCCGGTCGGCCATTCAATTGACCCCGCGACAGTCGGTTGTGTATAAATCGGTTGTGTATAAAATGGCCTGATTCATTCATGGTCGATTGTTGTCGGGAGGCGTGCATCATGGCAGGACGGGAATTTCACGACGGTGCCAGCGATGGCTTAGAGGCACTGGAGCCTCTGGATCCCGAGAAAATCCACTCGTGTTCTGAATTACTCGAAGCGATGCGGAAGACCGCGTTCGGTGGCCGTCGCCTGGGCGAAGCCTACGAGACGCTTGCGGCAATGATCGACGATCCCGACTGCAAAGTCGTGTTGACGTTGTCCGGCGCCATGACGATCGCCAAGATGGGCAAAATCATCAGCACCATGATCGATCACGGAATGGTGCAGGCCATCGTGTCGACCGGCGCGCTGGTGGCGCATGGGTTGAGCGAGTCGGTCGGCAAGCTGCATTACCGGCATGAGCCCTCCCACAGTGACGAGGAATTGTTCCAGAAGGGCTACAATCGCGTGTATGACACGCTTGAGATGGAATCAAATCTCAACTATGTCGAGCACGTCGTATCCCAGACCTTGAAGCGTCTCAATACGGATCAGCCCCTGTCGTCGCACCTATTGACCCGCGAACTCGGCAAGACATTGGCGGAAGAGTTTGAGGGGGCCGGCATTCTCAAGAGCGCCTATCTGAAAAACGTCCCGGTCTATATCCCGGCCTTTACCGATTCCGAAATGGGGCTGGATGTCGGGACGTGGGCGATGGGCAAAAAAATCGATTTTACCCGCAGCCAAATCAAGGACGGGGGCGACGTCGCGGTTTTGCGCGCGCTGCACGAGGTCTACCCGGTCTTCAATCCGTACCTCGATCTCAATCACTACGCAGAAGAAATGTTGGGTTCGTCACGGCTCGGGATTTTCACCATCGGCGGCGGGGTTCCCAGAAATTGGGCGCAGCAGGTCGCTCCGTACATCGAGATCAGCAACACCCGCTTGGGACTCAACGTGCAACCGCCGCGGTTTCACTACGGTGTCAGGATCTGCCCTGAGCCTGACTATTGGGGCGGCTTGAGCGGCTGTACGTACCAGGAGGGCATTTCCTGGGGTAAGTTCGTGCCGCCGGCCGAAGGGGGTCGGTTTGCCGAGGTGCTCAGTGACGCGACCATGGTCTGGCCGCTGCTCATGGTGGGACTGCTGGAACGTCGTCGCGCGAAGAGTGCCGTGTCATGACCCGCGTAGGCACATGGATACGCAGGGGCGGCGCGTCATTGGCCCTGCTTCTGCTGATGGCCGGCGGGGTTTTGGCGGCCAGCTCGCCGGTGGTGGATAACCGGATGCGCGGCAAGATGGACGCCCCCCTGACCCTGATCGAGTATTCGGATTTCACCTGCGGGTACTGCCTCAAGTTTTTCAAAGAAACCTGGCCCAAGATTCAGGCGCGGTACGTCGAGACCGGCAAAGTGCGGTTCCTCTATAAAGACTATCCCCGCGCAGACCAGGGGCCCGGCGTGACAGCGGCTCTGGCGGCCCGCTGTGCGGGAGACCAGGGGACGTACTGGCCCATGCATGACCGCTTGTTTGCCGCCGACGGACGACTGGACGTGGATAGTTACTCCCAGCATGCCAAGGCCATCGGCCTCGACCAGGCGCAGTTCCGGCAATGCCTCCGCGATGCTCCACACATGAAAGCCATTTTTCAAGACCGGGACGAAGCCAACGCCTGGGGGTTTCATGGTACGCCCGGTTTTATTTTGATGCGGACGACGCAGCAGCCGACGGCCAAGAATCCGGCGCTCGCCATTCCGGGTGCCTTCCCGTTCGAAGCGTTCGAGGAGGAAATTGAGAAGCTCCTCGTATCGCAAGGAGAGAAGTCGAAGTAGGGCCTTGTCAGGCGCGAGCCCGCAGGGGGCTGTCTCGCGGCGAGAATGATCGTTTAGCCAGGAAAGAGGGAACTGCACTATGGGGTCGAAACAAGCCTTTTGGTCTGTGCCTGCCAAAGACGGGGAGCCGGATTTGTGGGTGTGCATGTCCTGTTTGAGTGAGGTGTTCTGCCGGAAGGTTCCCATGCCGGCCTGTCCGACCTGTCACGGGGTCTCGACCTATGAAGCGTTTGCCCTGTCGGCGGTGCAGGATTGGGGCACCGAAGAATTGATCGCAAAAGCAGTCACCGCTCAGCAGGCGGAAGAAGCTGCGAGTGCTGCGGCTGCTGCCACGCCCCCGGTGGAGTCAGTGCCGTAGCGAGTCCCCTCTCCTGGAGTTGGTCCGTTGGAAAATGGACGTCCCTTTCTAATCGGCGGCCGGTGGTCTCAGTCCACTACCGCTGTTCCTGTACGCAATCCCTACACCGGCGAGACGATTGCCCATGTCTGTCAGGCTGGTCCGGCTGAAGCGGAACTGGCCATGCAGTCTGCGGTCGACGGTGCGGCAGCCATGCGCCGGTTGTCGGGCTATGCGCGATCGACCCTGTTGCAGAAGGCTGCCCAATCCTTGCAGGTGCGTCAGGAAGAGTTCGCTCGTATGATGATGGCCGAGTCTGGCAAACCCGTCACCGATGCGCGGCGGGAGGTCGGGCGCGCCATTCAGACGTTTGCGATTGCCGCAGAGGAGGCCAAACGGATCGGCGGCGAGGTGGTGCCGCTCGATTGGTCGCCTGGCATGGAGACCTACTGGGGGGTGACCAGGCGGTTTCCGATCGGTCCGATCCTCGGCATTACGCCCTTCAATTTTCCCCTCAATCTCGTCGTCCACAAAGTGGCGCCCGCCCTGGCCGCGGGCAATTCCATTCTGATCAAACCGGCCCCTCAGACTCCGCTGACGTCGTTGTTGTTAGGCGACCTGCTGTTGCAGGCGGGCGTGCCTCCGGGAGGGCTCAATGTGCTGCCGTGCGACAACCAGGTTGCGGAACGGTTGGTGATCGATCCTCGATTCAAGTTGCTGAGTTTTACCGGAAGCGCACCCGTTGGATGGATGTTGAAGGCCAAGTGCGGCAAGAAGAAGGTGGTGTTGGAACTGGGCGGCAATGCGGCTGTGATCATTGAGCCGGATGCAGATCTGGACTATGCGGTGCATCGGTGTGTTACCGGCGGATTTACCTATGCCGGTCAAACCTGCATTTCAGTCCAGCGGATTTTCGTGCATGAGTCGGTGGCCGCGGCATTCACCGAGAGCCTGGTGGCTCGTGTCCAGGCATTGGCCAGTGGAGATCCGGGCGACGAGACCACGGTGGTGGGGCCGTTGATCGATGCGGGGGCGGCACAGCGGGTTGAGGGGTGGATAGGAGAGGCCGTCGCCCAGGGAGCGCGTCTGCTGGCCGGCGGGTCACGGGTGGGTTCGGTGGTGCGTCCGACGGTGTTGTCCCAGGTGACCGCGACGATGAAAGTGAGCTGCCAGGAGGTGTTCGGCCCGTTGGTGACGATCACACCGTATCGTGAGTTTGAGGCAGCATTGCGAGCAGTGAATGAGTCGGACTATGGGCTGCAGGCCGGCATTTTTACCAATAACATCGGGCGTATTTTCCAAGCCTTCGAGCAGTTGGAGGTCGGCGGGGTGCTGGTGAATGAAATTCCCACCTTCCGCGCTGACCACATGCCCTACGGCGGCGTCAAGGATTCCGGAATCGGCCGTGAAGGGCTCCGCTACGCGATCGAGGACATGACCGAGCCAAAATTATTGGTCATGAATCTTCGCCGACCGTGAAGGCGCAGGCCGAGCGACAAAAAAACCCGGTCGCCGTATTGCGGATGCGCGGCAAACTTGATACAACGATCGCGCGTATCGCCCCGTGATTGCGTGCGTGGCGTCAGGCTTTCGACAAGATTCGAACACTCAGCGCGGAGTGATTTCGACGCAGGATGGAGAGGGAGAGCGACATGGTACCCACACACATGTTTTTGACGAGGGGCGTCGGAGTGCACAAGGAAAAGTTGGCTGCGTTCGAGCAGGCCTTGCGGAGCGCCGGCGTGGCCTACTGTAACCTCGTCAGCGTCTCGTCGATTCTTCCCCCCAATTGCAAAATCCTTCCTCGGAAGCGTGGCGAGAAATTGCTCAATCCGGGTGAAATCACATTTTGTGTCATGGCCCGGTCCGAGACGAACGAACGGAACCGGCTAATCTCCGCCTCAATTGGTTTGGCGATTCCGACCGACCGCGATACCTACGGATATCTCTCCGAGCACCATGCGTACGGCGAAACGGATGAAGAATCGGGGGAATACACGGAAGACCTGGCGGCACAGATGCTCGCCACAACCCAGGGGATCGAGTTCGATCCTGATGTGGCGTGGAAAGAACGCGAGCAGGTGTTCAAGATGGGCGGCAAAATCGTCCGAACCCTCAACATCACGCAGTCCGCAGTCGGTCGGCCGAATCGATGGACCTGCGTCATCGCCTTGGCAGTGTTTATCCCCACGGAAAACATTCCCAAGAGTCTTCGGAACAAGGCCTAGCGTCTCCCATGTCGCTCCCGTCCGGGTGGCTTGGGCAAGCCGACAATTTTCTCGGGATCGACGAACCCTGGTGCCATCCTGATCGGGCCGGGGTCTACGTGCTGCCGGCTCCGTACGAACATACGTCGAGTTATATCCTCGGGTCTGACCGAGGCCCCTCCGCCATCATTGAAGCCTCCCAGCAAGTCGAACTGTTCGATGAAACGTTGCGCCAGGAACCCTATCGCGAATGGGGCGGTGTCGCGACGGCGGCAACGTTGAATCTCGACGGGCGTGTCGACGGACAAGCTGTGCAGGCCATTCAGGACTTTGTGCAGCCGCATGTGGGCAGAGGAAAGTTCCTCGTGACGTTGACCGGAGAACATACCGGCGCATTAGGTGCCATTCGTGCCCATGCGCAAAAGTATCCGGGGATGTGTGTGGTGCAGATCGATGCCCATGGCGACCTTCGGCAGGCCTACCAGGACAATCCCTACAGCCATGCCAGCGTGATGGCGCGCGTGGTTCAGGACGGGTTGCCGCTCGTGCAAGTCGGCATCCGGTCGATCAGTCCGGAGGAAATCGAGCTCATCGACAACACGCCTCGGATCAAGACCTTTTTTGCCGCGTCGATTTTGGATCCATCCGGGCCCTATGAAGGACGGGCTGCGCGCTGGATTCCTGAGGTGCTGACCGCGTGCACCGGCCCTGTGTACCTCACCTTCGATTGCGATGGGCTCGATGCCTCGCTTGTGCCGGCGTTGGGAACCCCTGAACCGGGCGGACTGGGGTGGTACGATACGCTCGCGTTGGTGACCGCGTTGGCGAATGGACCGGGGATTGTGGGGATGGACATCAGCGAGATCGCCCCGATCGAGGGATTCGTCGCTCCGCAATTCAGCATCGCCCGGTTGATCTACCGCATGTTGGGACGAATTCGTGCCGGCCGGCGTGTGCACTAGCAACTTCTTGACCATCGTGCAGTGGTGTTCCTGCCGCATTCAACTGGTGGTCCTACGGAGGACCGGCCGTCGTTCGAGCCATGGCTGCCCGGTGAGGTCGAGGACGGGGTTGCCGGCCTATGCGCATCAATAAATTTTTTACCGAGCAGGGACTGTGTTCGCGGAGAGAGGCTGATCGACTGATCGCCGAGGGACGTGTCACCATCAACGGAGTGGTGGCCAAGCTCGGGGATCAGGTGTTGCCGCAGGACCTCGTGGCGCGCGACGGTGTCGTGCTGCAGCGAGGGAATCGTTCCGTCTACATCAAATATCACAAACCTGTCGGGGTGACGACCACCACGGAATTGCACATTCCGCGAAATATCATCTCCGAGATCCGGCACCCTGAACGCATTTTTCCCATCGGCCGGCTCGATAAAGATTCGTCCGGTCTCATCCTGCTGACCAACGATGGCGATATTGTGAATGAGATCCTACGGGTCGAGCATGGGCATGAACGGGAATATCGAGTCGAAGTGGATCGGGAGTTCGATGAGACGTTTCTCGCCCGCATGGGCGAGGGCGTGGTCATTTTGGGTGCACGCACACGTCCCTGCACGACGACGCGCCTCGGGCCCCGCCGATTTCGGATCATCCTGACGGAAGGACGCAACCGTCAGATCCGGCGTATGTGCCAGGCGCTCGGGTATCGAGTCGTCTCGTTGCATCGTGTGCGCATCATGCACATCACCGTGGAGGGGCTGCATGCGGGGCAGTGGACAGATCTGAGTGCGGAGGAGCGTGAGCGACTCTTTCAGGCGCTTGGCCGATCGGACGAGTCGGCGCAGTAACCGGCGTGTGCCGTGCGTGTTCAGTCGGCGCGGAGGGCCGGGTTCGAGCCCTCGCCGGGCAGGCCAAGGGGTGCACCGGAATGCGTGGTCTCGCCGGGTCGAGCGGAGGGCAGCGGCGGTGCCGTCGGTGTCCGGCTAAGAAACAGATTTAACAACGCAATAAAGAAGCTCCCGCCCACGATCCAATAACTCGTGGATACAATGGTTTTGGTTCCTGCCTCGCGCATGTCTTTGGCGACATCCGCCACGGTTTCGAGCAGCCGATCCAGGGCTAGGCTCACTTGCATCACCTTCGGTCCGCCGTTGTCGGCGGCATGGATTTCGGCTTTGCGCCGGAGTTCCGCCGCTTCGGCCACCGATCCTGCCCGCCACTCCTGAGACAGCAGATCGACTGTTTTGCTGGCCACGTGGAAGTATTGGTCAAGGCTTTCGCGAACCGCTTGAATATCCTTTTCTTCGCTCCGTCCGCTTCTCGACACGCGCAGACCGGCTGCGGCGTATCGATCCACTGCATGCTGGATTCGCGCCCGTTGTGCCGGCAGGGATTCCGTGATCCGTTCGAAGGTGTTCTGGTTTTCCGCCTCCAACGATCGAATGATCGTGTTGCGATAGCGGATGACATCGGCGGAGATATGCGCGAGATCCGCCGCACCCAGCGTGTACTCGGTGTACATGATGCGGAGGTCCTGATCGATACGGCTGAGTGCCTGGCCGCTCACCCATCCCAATCCCGCGATCAGGATGCTGATGATCAGTTGATTGGTTCCGGGAAACGTGAACCTGAGGCGAGATGCCAGTGACACGAGCGTCCTCTTCGTCAACCGGAGGCGGTGATGAGCTTCAGGAACCCTTGCGCGTAGTCTAGCAGATCGTGTCCCAGGAAAGAAGTCGAGGTGGATTTCCTGGACGCGGCGGTCAGTCGAGCACGACACGCCGTTCGACCAACTGGCTGACTTCCGGGTCGTTGGAGACGAACACCACCGACCAGGGTTCCTCTTTGGAACACAGGCGGCGCAACAGCGTCAGTCGCAGTGCCGGCTCGATGTTGTGGAGGCTGCCGTTGAAGATCAAGAGTTGCGGCCGGGTGACGATCATGCGTGCCAGGAGAATGCGCAGGACCTGACTACGCGTCAGGTTGGAGCCGTTCCCGTGCACCAGCGTTTCCAAGCCCTGGGGGAACGCATCGATTTCCTCTTCGAGTTCCGTAAAGCGAAGCGCCCAGCTCAGATCTTCGAACTGAATTGACGGACGCTGGAGCGTCACATTTTCTTCCAGGGTACCGTCGAACAGGGTGGGATGGGAGTCCAGCATGAGACCGCGACAGCGATTCACATAGGTGAGGGAGACATCGCGAAGATCGATGTCATTGTAGCGGATGACCCCCTCGGTGGGATGGTACAGACCGGCAAGAAGCAGTGCGAGTGACGTCTTGCTCCGACTGGTGCCGGAAAGCACGCTGATCTTTTCCCCTGGCAGGACTTCCAGGCTGAAATGGTTGAAGAGCAGCTGTCCGTCCGGCGCGGCGAAGGAAACGTCTTTGCAGGTAAGGCGAACCCCATGCTCGCAGGGGTCGGGCAGCCACGAGGCGATCGGCCCGGACACCTCTTCTTTCGGCATGTCGAACAGCGTGGAGAGTTCCTGGAGCGAGGTGGCGACATAGATAGCCGCGTACATACGCCGAGCGACAGTGTCGAGGTTCAGCAGCAGGGTGCCGACAATGACTTCTGCAGCGACGAATTGGCCCAGGGTAATATCGCCGACCGACAGCAGCCAGCCGCCCAAGCCGATCATGCCGCTGTGCGCAAAGGCTTGAAACACTACCGTGCTCTGATACTGGGCGCCGCTCAGAATATCCGATCGCGTCTTTCGTGCCAGCACATAGGCTTGAACGAGGGTATCGGTTTTCTTGAGGAGGAGCGGCAAGCTGTCTGTGGATTTGAAATGGAGCCGGTTGATGCCGATGTCCTGCAGCCAGTGAAAGGTTTTGTAGTGTAGTTGCGAGACCCGTTGGGTAATCCGCAGCCCGCCACGCCCGAAAAACGTCAGCAGAAACGCACATCCGGTGATCAGCAGGATGTTGTAGCCGAGAAAATAGGGATGATACATGACCAGGATCGTCATGCCGATCATGCCCGAGACCGAGACATTGACGAAGTCGATCAACATCGCAACCAGCGCGCGCGGGAGCAATTCCGCCTCGATGAAGGTGTTGGTGTGTTCGGGGAGAAACACGTTCTCACGAAAACGCGGGAGGGCTTCGGTAAAGGCGATGGCCAGGCGAGTGTAGATGCGCTGCACCAGAACTTCCACCGCTCGTCCCTGCAGAACGCGGAATGTGCCCATGAGCAGCAGGGCTCCCAACATCGTCGCGACCAGCGTGACGATCATAATCGGTTGGATGGCGAAGGCGAAGGTGTTCACCAACTCTTGCACCGTGAGCGGCACGATGAGCGCGAAGAGGCCGATCGCGACCGCGTACGAGACGACGATGGCGAGAATGCGGCGTTCGAGTCCGATCAGGAGATTGAAGCGCGCGAGGATCGTCCACGCGGAGGGTGTTGAGATGGTCAGCTGGGAGGCGTTGTCATTCACGCGATGGCTCGTCTGGAGCGACTGTGGGCGCAGTGTGGGCGATTGCTCAATTGCTGTCAAGGCTGCGGGGGGACGCGGAGCGTGCTCGCGGGAGCGCCGATGGGGGCTGAATCGGCGCAGTGGCTCAATTCAGCATGATTCGCCGGTCGACGTGCGGCGTCAGGTTCGGATCGTTCGAGACGAAAATGACCGACCAGGGTTCTTCCTTGCTGCACAGGCGCCGAAGAATTGTCTCGCGCATGGCGGGGTGCATATTGTGGAGAATCCCTTCGAAGATAAGGAGTTGCGGGTGCCCCAGGATCGCCCGTGCCACCAGAATGCGCACGATATGCGTGGGGGCGAAGATTTTGCCGGCGGATCGTACATGGGTTTTCAGGCCGTGAGGGAGGGCATCGACTTCTTCTTCGAGTTCCGTAAAGCGCAGCGCCCACCGCACGTCGCTGTAGGGGATGTAGTCGCGCCCCAGCACGATGTTCTCCTCGAGCGTGCCCTCGAACAGCGAGAGTTGGGAGTCCAGGATGAATCCTCTGAACCGATTGACGGAGTCCAGGTTGAGGTGGCGCAGGTCGACGCCGTTGTAGCGGATGACGCCGGAGGTCGGGGTCTCAAGCCCGCCCAGGACTCGCGCCAGCGCCGTCTTCGCCATCGTCGTATCCGCGTAGATACCGATCTTTTCCCCCGGTGTGATTTCCAGATTGAAGTTTTCGAAGATCGCCGGACCCCCAGCTGGCGCAAACGTGAGGTCTTTGCTGGTGACGCGAATGCCGTGTACGGTCGGATCCGGCAGGGGAATGGACAGGGTCGCGGCGTCCTGGTCTTTCGGAAGTGAGAAGAGAAAGCCGAGTTCGGTCAATGCGGTGAGGAAGTAGTAGATGTGCCCCATCCGTTTGACGACCCCGTCGAAACTCGAAAGAATGCCGCTCACCACGACCTCGGCGGCGACAAATTGTCCCAACGTCAACTGGCCGATTCCCAGCAACCAGCCGGCGGTCGCGATGAGGCCGCTATGTGCGATGGCTTGCCACCCGAGAGAGCCCAGGTATTGCCGGATCAGAATGCCGAATCTGGTCTTCCGTACGTCCACGTACGTGTCCAGGAGCTGATCGGTCTTCTTGATCAGGAGCGCCTGGCTGTCCGTGGATTTGAGGTGAAGCAGGTTGTAGGCGATTTCCTGGAACCAATGCAGGGTGTCGTATTTGGCGTGAGAGAGGTCAAGGTCAGCCTTGAGCCCGCCGTGACTCATGAGAAAAAACACCACGTTGAACCCGAGCAGCAGGATCGCGTTATACAGCAGGAAATAGGGGTGATAGAACACCAGGATCGTCATACCGACCGCGCCGCCGACGATCACGTTGATCAGGTCGACCAACAGGACCGAGACGGCCCGCTGCATGAGAATGGTTTCCATGAAATAGTTCGCGAAGCGGGGCTTGAAGCCCTGATAGCGCAAGTGCGGGAGTTGCTGGGCCATGGCAATGGCGACCCGAGCAAAAATGCGGCGCTCCAGGACTTCCACCGCATAATATTGGAGGGCCCGGAAGGCCCCGACGAAGAGCAGGCCCGCCACCATGACCGCAGCCAGTGTGACAATGGTGATGGGCTGGAGCGCGAAGGCGAACGTGTTGACGAGTTCTTGGACGGTGAGGGGGACGATCAGTGAGAAGAGCCCGATCGCGATCGAATAGGAAACGATGAGGCCGAGGATCCGTCGTTCGAGGCGGAACAGGAGGCCCAGGTGGCCGACGACCGTTTGAAACATATTGCTTTGGTTGCCGGAATGATCCTGGGCCATCCTGGTACCCCTGCTGCGCCCATCAACCCGCCGGCCTTGCTGTGGCAATGGCCGGATGACGTGGGTGCCGGCGACCTGTCTGCGCAGGCCTACACTTGTTAAAACCTATCAGAGCGCACCGCAAAATACTACTATTTGGAGAAGCTCGCGCCGACCCGATAATTGACTGGCATGGCGGAAGGCTGGCTTCGCGCCCAGGAGCCGGTTGACCATTGATAGAGGGCGAGGGCCTTCTGGTAATCGGCCTTCGCGCGCACCAGTTGCATCTCTGAGTCGACCGAATTGCGTTCACGGAGATTGACGAAGAGCACGCTGGTGGCGCCCAGGCTGAAGCGAAAACGCTCGCCTTCCTCCAGGGTCTTGGCCATGCGGAGCGATTCCGCCGCCGCCGCCACCCGTTCCTTCGCCCGCTCGATCGCCGACAATGCATTGTCGACATCCACGACCACTTGCTGTTCCCGGTATTTTTGCACCAGCACCAGGCGGTCGGCCTGCGCCTGGGCTTCCATCACCTCGCCGCGGCTTCGGCGTTGGAGGATCGGGATGCGTAATTCTGCCCCGAACCGATAACCGAGTCCGAGTACGAACTTTTCAGGGGCGCGTGCCGGTGCCGCTTCCAGGTCGAGACTTGGCAGGAGATTGTTCTTGGCGAGTTCCAGATCGATATTGTTGACCTTGGCTTCGATGTCGACTTCGCGGATTTCGGGGCGATCGCTTTTCGCTTGCAGCTTATCAGCCTTAACGATATCGGCCGTCGGGAGAGCCGCGGGCGGGGGGAAATCCGGGACACGCTCGAGTTGCGGCGTCGTGGGTGTCTGGTTTTCCCAGAGGAACATCGACATCTTATATTGCTCCTGTTCCACGGCCCGCTGCGCGGCGATCGCGACTTCCCGGCGTCGTTGGACTTCCTGTCCCGCTTCAACCACATCAAGGGGCGCCACGGCTCCGGCCTTGGCTCTGCCTTCCACCTGCCGCAACCGTTCCTCGGCGACGCCGAGCGCCCGGCGTTGGACGTCCACAAACTTGGCAGCCGAAACCCAATCCCAGAACTGGGTTGCGGCGGCCAGGAAGAGATCCTGGCGGGTTTGTGAGATCTTCACTTCGGCACGGGGATCCGCCAGTTCCGAGCGCTGCAGTTCGGCATGTTCAGGATTGATCATCAGGCCTTTCAGCAAAGGCAGGAAGCCGCCAAGAATGACCTGCTGGTTGCCATTGCCAAAGGAGAGGTCCGGAATCTTGGCGTCCCCGATGGCCTGTCGAACGCCCGCACTCCCGCGGAATCCCCAAGGGGTTCGGGCTTCAACCAGGGTATCGTTAAATCCCACGCTTTGCGTTTTGGTGGTGCCCTTGTCGACAAACCGCTCGATTTCTGTATCGTTGACCAGAACGGGCTCGAACGCTCCCAGGGCCTTGAGCATTTTCCCACGTGCCGACGTTTTTTCAGTACCCGCCCCCTTCAGCAGAGGATGGGAGCGATCGATCCAAGCATGCACTTCGTTGAGCGAAAGCGGAATGGGCGGAAGGGCTTTGGACTTCGGAGTGTCCTCCGCCGCCGCACTCTTGTCCGGCAGCCCGCAGAGCGCACAGGCTGCAATGACCAGGATCCATGCATAGTTCTTCATGAAACGCACTCCTTTCTGAGATCACAAGACAAAGAATGAGCGACGAAGGATGTCAGCGCTCCGGCATGTGCCGGTGAGGCGGGACCGGTTACTTGGCCCCGCGACCGGCTTTCGGCAGGAGGGTATCGATCAGACTCGGGGGCCGTTCCTGGTAGTCGGGCGGAAAGAGATTGAATCGGCGCCAGAGCTCGTACCACAGCGGGACACGATTGAGAATAACCCATCCCATCGCTTTGGTGCCTTGGCGGACATGTTCTTGCGGAGGCCAGGGCCGTTCTTCAAGATCGGGGACGACCCAGAAGCGGAAATTGCCCTTGCCGTCGTCGACTTGGTCGATGACCTTGATCACCCCGTTGTACGTGCCGGCCATCATTTCCGGCCAGGCCGGCAGGGGAATGGCGGGAATCCCGTAGAACAGAATCTTGACCTTTCGGCCTACATTGAGCAACGGGGCGTCGATGCCGTCGGCCACCATTTCAATGGCCCTGTCCGTGCTATTGGGAGAAATTCTGACGAGTTTTTCTCCGGGCCGCACGGTTTCGCCTGCGCCGGCTTGTGCCATTTTGACTACGGTGCCGTCGATGGGCGAGAGAATGCGGCTGGCCACTCGTCGTTGATTGGCGTTGGAGAGACGCAGAGAAACATCCGCCACTTGATCGGCAGCCCGCGCTGCTTCTCCGATCGAGGCATCTCGGGCCGCTTCGGCGTCAAGAAGTCTCTGAAGCACTTCGGCGTTTACTTGTTCCCGCCCGAAACTCAAGGCTTTCATCCCCTGCTCGGCGGCGGCCAGGTTGGCTTGTGCAGCTTGCAAATCCGCTTTACTGGCGATGGCGGCTTGAATGGTGAGTTCTAATTCGCGCTGCGAGACCAGGCCCTGCTTCGCCAGTTGTTGATGCCGCTCCACATTGAGTTCAGCGGTGGCTACCGCGATCTTCGAGGCTTCGATTTTTTGCCGCGCCTCACGGACTTTGCTTTCGGCTTCAAGCACGCGTGCGCCTGCCGAGGGCACGGCCGCTTTGACGAGGTTTTGCATTTCCTTGATGCGTTTATCGAGCTGATCGGCGCGACTGAGGGCGGCTTTGCGCGTATCTTCCAGCGCCTGCTTGCGCTGTTCGAGCAGATTCAAGAGATCCGGGGCCATGAAATTCGGGTCGTAGTCGTCGAGTTCGAGAATCACGTCGCCCGCTTTGACCCGCACACCTTCGAAGATGTGCCACTTTCTGATGCGACCGGTAATCTGCGCCTCGATGTCTTGCGGGCGCTCAAAGGGGGTATAGGCGGAGAGTTGGCCCGTGACGGTGATGGTTTGAGTCCAGGGGACGAAAGCCACGATCAGCATGAAGAAGCCGACCAGGAGTATGGCCAGCCGGGAGGAAAATCGAAGCCGTTCGGGGATTTGGACCGCTTCCCAGGACTGGAGCTTGGTCGAGGTCGCCAAATCGTCGACGGCCATTTCGTCCAAGCCGGTGCGCTGGGTGACCAGAGAGCGAAATCGCGTCTTGAGCCCTTCACGAATACGCTGCACGTGACGTCTCCAGGGCACGGCCGATCATGAGGAAGCACTGCACTGCTCATATTAGTGGAAGACGAAGGAGTTGGTCAATTCAATGAGGGGTTCTCCCGCGGTTCAGCTTGACCCTCTGGCGTGAGAACGGCTATGGTTCGCCGCATCATTCTTTCCTTCAGCCAGAGGTGTGGGGTCCATGCCGAAGAAGACGAAAGCGAGTCGGGCGTTGGTCGGGGTCTTGGGCGGGAGCACATCGGACTTTCCCATCCTTGAAAAGGCCGTCGCTATGTTGAATGAGCTCGGGATTCCCAATGAGCTGCTCGTGGTGTCGGCTCACCGTACGCCCGATCGCCTCTTTGCGTATGCCGAGCAGGCGGTTGCGCGGGGGATTCAGGTCATCATCGCCGGTGCCGGGGGTGCCGCCCATCTGCCGGGGATGTTAGCGGCGAAAACTTCCTTGCCTGTCATCGGTGTGCCCATTCCGACTGAAAACCTTCGGGGATTGGATTCGCTGCTGTCCATCGTCCAAATGCCGCGAGGCATTCCGGTTGCCACGGTGGCGATCGGTGGGGCCGAAAACGCAGCGATCCTGGCTGCGCAGATCCTGGGGTTACAATCGGCGGCCATCAGACAGCGCGTCGAAGGGTTCCGCACGGCACAAACGCAACGCGTGCTCGACTCTCAAGACGACGCCCGGTTATCTCCACCCTTCGCGATGAAACGAAGCTCCCGGACGAGCCGTCGATCGTGAACCCACTCGTCATCGAGCCTGGCGCGACCTTGGGGGTGCTTGGAGGCGGGCAGCTGGGCGCCATGTTCGCCACCGCAGCTCGCCGGATGGGCTACGTGATTGCCGTGTGGGATCCCGATCCTGAGGCGCCGGCCCACCGGATTGCCGACTATTCCCTCGTTCGCCCCTTCACTGATGCCGACGCACGCGCAGAGTTCACCCAGCGCGTTCGCGCTGTGACGTATGAATGGGAAAATGTGCCGGCCGATCTCTGCGAACAGTTGGAGCGAGACCTGCCGGTTCGACCATCCAGCCGCGTCCTGCGAGTGATTCAGGACCGCATCGAGCAAAAGACGTTTTTGCGTTCTCACGGACTGGCGGTGCCGACATTTTTCGCCATTTCATCGCCGGATGAACTCGGTCGGCAGACCATGCCCCCTTATCCGCTGGTGTGTAAGACGGCCACTGCCGGGTATGACGGCAAGGGTCAATGGAAAATCCTTCGAGCAGAAGATTGTCCGGCGGTGCAGCAAGAGTTGGCCCGGAGCATGAGGCCGGGATCGCGCTGGATTCTCGAGGAGTGGCTTCCCTTTGAGCGCGAAGTGTCGGTGCTGGTCGTGCGGGGAGTGGATGGCGCGTCGCGGACCTATCCGGTCGTTGAAAATGTGCATGAAGGCGGGATTCTTCGCCAGACCACCGTTCCCGCGGATGTGACCGCGTCGGTGGCCGTGCAAGTCGCCACGATGGCAGAAGAAGCGGTACGGACTTTGGATGGTGTCGGGGTCTTTTGCGTGGAATTGTTTCTCATGTCCGATGGCCGCGTGCTCATCAATGAGGTTGCGCCACGCCCCCATAATTCCGGGCACTATTCGTTGGATGCCTGTACGGTGTCGCAATTCGAGCAACAGGTGCGGACGCTGTGCGGGTTGCCGCTCGGGGAAATTCGTCTGCTCAGTCCCGCCGTCATGCTGAACCTCATCGGTGACGAGGTTCGACTCGCCACTGCAGCCCCTGCTGCGCAAGAGTTGCTAGGTGAGCCGGGTGCAGTCGTCCATCTGTATGGAAAACGCGTGATTCGTCCAAAACGGAAAATGGGCCATGTGTCGTTCCTCGCCTCGACTCGAGCGGAAGCGCTGACGAAAGCTGCTTCCTTCCGTGCCAGACTTGCTTTGCCTTCCTGGTAGATCGCCCAACCTCTGAGTTCGCCGATCTGTTGGTGCGCTGATGTCCGTTTCTCTCCGTTCGCGTCGCAGGGCGTCGGGCGGTTGTCCGTTTTTGTGAGACGACCAGAGCCCACCGGCCGTTCATGGCCATCCCTGTTTTCGCTCTCCCTGTAATTGCGATGACTTGCCGAAATGGGAAGACGGTACGGGATTTGCTGCCTTATCGACCGGTCCCACACGCGTCGTATAAAGGCAGGTACTGCGGTGAGCGCGCCACGTTTCTCCGAACTCAATCACACCGGTCGGCATCCCACGTTGCGAGGGTTGAGCCGGTTGCTCTCCCATTCGCGAGTGCGCGTGATGTTTCTGCAAAGTCTCGTGGCCGGCATCCTGTCGTACGAACTCCTGGTCAGCAATGAGACGATCTATGGGCAGATCGTCAGCCGGATGGTGGCGCTTGGATTGATCCTGATCAGTGTCGGCATCATGTTGTTGCCGAAATCCGCATTAGAAAGCGCCTGGTTTCCCGGCGCCTTGATCAGCATCAATACGCTCCTGGTGACGGGGACCATCTATCTCTCAGGGAACGCCAGCTCGGAACTGTATCTCACGTATTTTCTTCTGCTCCTGATTGCCTCATCCGCGCCCTCGTTGAAACAACTGCTCGGCCTTTCAATCATCATCTGCGCCGGGTACGGCGTGCTGGTCTATGAGCATGCGATGCAATCAGGCACGCTCGAGGTCGGGCATCTTCTGGGCATTCCTGTCTTGCTGATCATGTCGGTGTTTTATGGATTGACACTTGAGACGGTGGCCGCCGAGCGGCGCCGCAATCGGCTGTTACGGGAAGATGTTGAAGAGTTGAAACAGTCTGAGCAGAACTTGGAAGAGCGACGGACCCACCTGGAGACGCGCGTGCAGGGACTGAAGCAGGGGTTGTCCCGCGCCAATCAGGAAATCCGTCAGGGGAAGGTTGAACGGACCGGGTTGGAGCGACAGCTGCGTGAGGCGCAAAAGTTCGAGGCCGTGGGACGTCTGGCCTCCAGGTTGGCGCATGAGTTCAATCAGATGTTAGCGGTGATCGGCGCGCAGACCGGGGCCATCGTCTCCAAATTGAAACCCGATGACCCGCTCCACGCGCCGGTGGACGCCATCTTCCGAAGCGGGGAACGCGCCGCAACCCTGACGGCGCAACTGCTCGCCTTGGGGATTCACGAAACGACCATTCGTGATACGTTATCGCTTGGCGAGGCGATCGCGTCGATGCGTGAAACGCTTGAGGGGTTGCTTCCCGGACGGATCGACGTGCGGGTGCCTGACGAATCTAAACCGGTATTGGTGGAGATCGGACACGATCGACTGGAGTATTTGCTGCTGCACCTGATTGCCAATGCCCGAGATGCGATGCCGAAGGGGGGGCGGGTGGACATTGCGGTGGAGGTGGTGTCCGGTGAATTGCTGCCAGCCGAGCAGTTGGAAAAGAATCCGCGCAAGCGCATGGCCAGGATCGCGGTGAGCGACAGCGGCGGGGGGATGAATTCGGACGTCCAGGCGCAGATGTTCGAGCCGTTTTTCTCGACGAAGGAAACCCACGCTGGGCTGGGGCTGACGTTGGTCTATGGGATCGTCCGTCAGTACGGAGGGACGGTGGAGGTGCAGAGTCAGCCGGGACAGGGCACGACCGTCCGGCTGTATCTTCCGCTCGTGGAGCGCAACGGCGTGGTGCGAGATACGCGGGTACGTCGCGAGGCGGTGTCCAAGGGGGCGGAGACGGTGTTGGTGGTGGAGGAAGACGAGATTGCCAGGAAGTTGGCCTTGTCGACGCTCCACTCGCATCGGTATCAGGTATTGGAGGCGGGGTCGGCCGTGGAAGCCTTGCTCGTCGCACAACAGCACAAAGGGCCGATCCATCTGACGGTCAGCCACCTAACACTCGCGGAGATCGGTGGGCGCGAGTTGGCCAAGCGACTGGTGTTGCAACATCCCGCCATGAAAGCGTTGTTCGTGTCCGGGTTTTCTGATGACACGATCGTGAGTCATCGGGTGAATAAGAAGTATTTTTTGCAGCAACCCTACCGTCAGCATGATTTGGCAGAAAAGGTTCGCGAATTGTTGGATGCGTGAGCCGCCGACTACGTTCTCTGGCGACCGCTAGTCCCGCCACGATCGGGAACGGGTGGGCGCAAAAAACCGCACCTCGGGTCGTTTGAAGAAGCCGATCAACAGCATGCCCACGACGAATCCGCCGATGTGCGCGAAGAACGCCACACCACCTCCCTGCGACCCAAGGTTCGCGCCACCGCTCAACACCTGCATCACGAACCAAAATCCCAAGACAAGGCCGGCCGGGACGTAGGTCGTTCCCACAACCGGCGCCAACAGCAACACGCGGGCATGCGGGAAGAGCAGCAGATAGGCGCCGAGGACTCCCGATATCGCCCCGCTTGCGCCGACCATCGGAACCGTGGATGTCGGGTCGGTTAACGCATGGCTCAATGCTGCCAGGATGCCGCATCCCACATAAAAGACGATAAAGCGCCCATGGCCCATGACGTCTTCGATGTTGTTCCCGAAGACCCAGAGATACAACATATTGCCGATCAGATGCATCCAGCTACCGTGGAGAAACATGCTGGTGAGAATAGTGGCGTACGACGGAATCGCGACGATCTCCGGGGGGAGCGCCGCCTGACCGAACACGATGGAGGGAATGGCGCCGAACCGGTAGACGAAGGTTTCGCCGGTGGCCGGACTCAGGGAGCTTTGGTAGAGAAAGACGAGGGAGCAGGCGACGATGAACGCGACGGTGACGACCGGCGTTCGCTCGGTCGGGTTATCGTCACTGAGCGGCAGCATCGCGATCTGATGAAGTGAGGACCATCATAGCGCCGGACGCGGGAGCCGGGGGGTTGACGGCAGTGACCCGTCGGCCTGCAATGGGATGGAGAAGCCTGCCGCATGCGTATGGCCTCCACCGCCGAAGGACGCGGCAATGGCGCCCACGTCGGTCCCGTCTTCGCGTGACCGCATGCTGTAGTAGCGTCGTCCGTTGCGGTCATGCCAGATCAGGCAGAACGGGTGGTTGGCGGATAGGCGTTCGCCGATTTGACTGGTCAAGGCGGCGCTTTGCACGGCTGGAATGGTCACGCCTTCAAACTGCACCAGCGTCGCATGGGACGCGAGCTTCGTGACGAGTTCGTTTTCGTATCGAAGGATGGCCCGGCCTTCCCGCTCAAGTTCCGTTTGCTCGAAACCGGTCCACAGTTGAAAGTCGAACGGATAGGACGCGAGCGCAGCGCTGACTTCCCGGCTATGCGGGAGTGCCCAGTTCCAGAGATCCTTGTCTTGGATGTAGCGCAGCAGCCAGGGGGCCGGTTCATCATACGCCCATTCCCAGGCCAGGACTGCGCCGGATTTGTTTAAATCAAAGTAGGCATAGGGGAGGTCTGCCAGCGTCTGTTTGGCGGTAATGTGATGGTCCAGCACGACCAGGCTGGCTGCATCCTTGGCCATCGCCTCAAGCGTCGGTCTGGCGTAACTGAAATCCACAATGACGACGTGGTGCCCGGCGAGGTTGGTCGGCGGAGCTTCGCCATGCTTGACGGGGCGATACTCAGCCTTGGGGTATCGACGCCAGATGGCCCAAGCAGCGCCGAACCCATCCGCACATTCCGCGTGATACAGGATCAGGGTGGGAGCAGAGGCGGATAGACTGCGCATGGTGGCTGCACTCATAAGCCCTCCACCATACCATGTCCCTTGTGGAGACTAAAGGGCTATCACGCCTGGTCGGGACTCTAGGCGGCGTCACCGGCCGGTCTTGCGGGGATGGTCGTCACGCCGTCACGGGCAAGTGGTTGAGGTGGTTGATCAGCTGCCGGAGGCGCCCCGCATTGCGGCGATTGAACGAAAACGTCAGCCGTGCCAACTCCTTCAATCCCGGTTCATCCATTTCCTCCGGGAGCGAGGTCCGTTGCTCGAACGTCCCTTCCGTCAGCATGTCTTTGAACTGCTGCTGCAAGTCCCCGACTTGCACATCGGTGAGCGGGGTCTTCAAGCGGATGGCCAACTGTCGTCCCACGAACCGGAGCGAATGATACCGCCGGTAAAATGTGCGAATCTCCGTCACGGCGTCTTCCACATTATCGACGATGGTGAACAGCGAGAGGTCTTCGGGATTGATGAGGTGCCGTTTCAACAGTTGCTCGGTGATGAAGGAGTTCCAGTGATTCCAATAATCGCAGCCCGGGGCCTGAAGGCACACGATCGGTTTCGGGTCGCTCTTGCCGGTTTGCACGAGGGTCATGATCTCGAAGCCCTCGTCATGCGTGCCGAACCCTCCGGGAAAGAGGGCAATCGCGTGCGACTCTTTCTGGAACATCAGTTTGCGGGTGAAAAAATATTTGAAGGTGACCAGTTTGGGATCATCGGCAATGACCGCATTGGCGCCCTGCTCAAAGGGCAGCATGATGTTCACGCCGAAACTGTGTTCGCGACCGGCTCCTTCCTGTGACGCTCGCATGATCCCGTCGGCGCCGCCGGTGATGGTCATATAGCCCTCTTCCACCATGCGGCGGGCGAACTGAAACGCCAGTTGGTAGTTGGGATCGTCGGCGGGGGTACGGGCCGAACCGAACACACTGATTTTGAGACGTTGTCGATAGCCCTGGAAGACTCTGAACGCGTGGCGGAGCTCTTTGAGCGCGCGATTGACGATCTTCAAATCCAGGACATCCAACTGCGAGTCCGATAACCGGATCACGCCGGCCAAAATTTCCTTCATCAGGGCCGCCTGGATATCATCGTCCGGGCGATCGAGCAGGGCCGTGATTTGCGTGAGCATTTCGTCTTTGGTCGGAGCCGGTTTGGAACGGGCGGTGGGGGTCTTCATGGATAGTCACCTACAGCACGGTAAACTCCGGACGTGCATCGCCGGAGTACGAAATCATAACAAGCCACGTCGCATGACGCAAAATATTCATCGAAGGCGGGTTAGGGGAGGTCTGTGGCCCGCGGAAGATTCTGCAGCACCCAGGCGCGAATTTTCGACTCGTCGGAAGCGGGGAGAGACGCGAACTGGATGTCGACTCCGGGATACGTGCCGATCATGCCCCGGTCTTCATGGAATTCCGGTTCATAACTGCTGTTGAGGATGGTGCCGCGTACGGAGAAGCTCACATCCGTTCCCGGAAGCATAAAAGAGAGCACGATCGTCGTGCCGGGCAGCAACAGGGTGCGGCTTTCGATAAACGCCCCCACGTGGCTGAGCTGGCGGATGGTGGCGGTGTGTTTCGCGCCTTCTCCCTCGCCGTTCGTGACACGAACGGTTGCGGGGAGGCAGGTGTCGCACCGCTTGGGCGCCAACGCGAGATCCCGTGCCGTCAGAATGCCGACCGGTTGCCCCTGCTTGGTCACGATGAGGAGCGACGCGCCGGTGGAGGCCATCATGTTGGTGGCATCATCGAGAATTTGGTCGCATTCGACGGAGTGCACCGGTTTAGACATGATCGATCGCACGGCCACATCGTGCGGTTCCAGGCCCTGGGCGACGACCTTTTTCACGATATCGCCCGAGGTCATGATGCCGAAGGTGGCCTCGCCGTCCTTGATCAACAGGCAGGGCATCTGCTCCCGATCGAGGAGCAGGGCGGCTTCGCTGACAGAGACATCCCCCGGAATTTGTACGACGCCGGGTGTCATCATGTGGGCCACCATAGGGGTTGTCGAACGAGTCGGTTTGTCGCGGAGCATGGAGCCGGTTTTGGTCATGTTGTAAGCCTATTTCTCGCCGTGAGAGGGGCTAACGGTGCGGCCCGGCGACCACCACGTCGAAAGAAAGTATATCAGATGGATCCGCCGGACCCGTTTCCCCATCTTCCCTTGTCAACCAAGAGGTTAGGCGCTTAGACTGCACATAAACTATAGTCACTATGGTTGCTTCAAAATATGCCAAATGTGATCTGATGAAAAGCGAATTCACACAACGTGCGAATCGCCTTCCTGCGCATGGTCTGGGGCTGTCCGTGGACGTGTATTCTCCGGATCTGATGCACCTGGTTCAGTCGCTTCGGGACACGCAGCTGGAGCCGGGATATCTGGAAGTGTTCAAAGCCACGACATCGGCCCTGCAGTGGGTGCGGCAACAATTGCCTGACATCAAGCTTCCCTACCATGGGGAAGGCTTGTGGACCACGCAACCGGATTTCCCGCTCAGTAGTTCCGGCCGACAGGGCGTAGCGGAAGCCTGTGCGCAAATCGCGGCCTTGCACAGCGCCTGGCTGAATCATGAATGCGCGACGAAGCAGATGGCGGGGTACGCCTTTGGTACCTATCTGCCGCCGCTGTATACGGAGTTGTCCGCGAGAATGACGGCTGAAAACGTGGCGTCTCTTCAACGCCGAGTCGATGCGCATGCGTGCAGGCATGGAATCGACCCAGCGCTGGTCCTCTTGGAAATGCCGCCGCTGACGTATTTTGGCTGTGGCGAGCTTGCGATACCTGAGTTTTTTCGACTGGTGACCGATCGGGCAGCCTGTGGCCTCGTGCTGGATATTGGGCATCTGTGGACCGTGTACCGGTACACGGGCAGCTGGCGTCGGCAGCGGCTGGAGGATTTTGCCGCCCAGTTCCTGGAGGCGTTTCCCATGGAACGCGTCGTCGAAATCCATGTCGCAGGACTGGCTGAATTTGCGAACCCTTCCGCCGGGACAATAGACGGGGATGCACAGCCGCTGCCTTACTGGATCGATGCGCACGGGACTCCGATTCCAGATGTCCTGTTCGATCTACTGGATCAGGTCTTGGCTGATCCAGGTTTGACATCACTAAAAGGCGTCGCACTGGAAGTTGACACGAAGCCGATTGGGATGATCGTTGAAGAGTTCCGGCAATTTCGCGACCGGTTTGGATCAACGGTTCATCAGATGGTGCACCGCGGTCACCTTGGACCTCTGCCAGGGCAGCAGCGACCGATCCAGCCTTCGGCTGAGGACATGCCTCATCTGACCCAGGAAGAACAAGGGGCGCTGCAACAGCAGTATCGCACCTATGTGCAACTCGTCACGACGCCCGATGCTCCGTGTTCCGATGTGTCGTTATTGGGCGGATCGTTGGATGATCTCCACCGGTATCGCGACAGTTATCTGCCGCATGAACTCGTCCATTGGGGCGGCAATTTGCCGGATATGTTTCCGGCAACCTGCGGTGCCTTGTCCAAGGCCGATGTCCCTTTGGAGCGATTTGTGCCGTTCTGGTTCAGCCGGCCAAGACCCGAGCAGGAGGACTATGATTTCTTCCTGCTGAAGATCGATCGATTCGTGGAGTTTGCGACGCAGGTGTGCCCGACGACCGCCAACACGGTCAGAGCTGAGGCCGAAGAATTACGGATCGCCTATCGCGCGGCGAACGAACCGGTCGGGTCGGTTCAGGTGCGCGCATGAGCTTCTGGACGACACTGCCACAGCCTATTTTGGGATTGGCTCCCATGGACGGGGTGACGGATGCCGCCTTCCGTCGCGTGGTGGCCTCTCAGGGCCGGCCCGATATCACCTTTACCGAGTTCACCAATGTCAATGAAATCTGCCGCGGACCGGACCATCTGCTGTCTTCATTGATTTACAGCGAAGCCGAGCGGCCCATTGTGGCCCAACTGTACGGCAAGGATCCGGAACAGTTTTATCGTGCGGCGCAGGTGGTCTGTGAGCTGGGGTTTGACGGCCTCGATATCAATATGGGCTGCCCGTCAAAGAGTGTGGCCGCCTCCGGTTCAGGGGCCGCACTCATCAAGACGCCGGATCTGGCCCATGCCATCCTGGGGGCCGCGAAGCAGGGGTTGGAGGATTGGGCCGCCGGTCAGTCGATCCACAGCCAGGGTTTTAAACCGTCCCGCATCGAATTCGTTCACGAGCTGAATTACCGGCGTTCGGGCTCTCCCGTCGTGCCGCGCCGGCTGCTTCCGCTCTCCGTGAAGACACGGCTGGGGTTCGATTGCGTAGTGGTCGGGCGATGGGTAGAACATTTGCTGGAAATGCGTCCGGCAGCGATCACGGTGCACGGCCGGACGTTGCAACAGATGTATCGCGGCGCCGCCGATTGGACGGCCATTGCGGAGGCGGCCAAGCTCGCCCATGGCACAGAGACATTGATCTTAGGCAACGGCGATCTCAATACCTTAGTCGATGCCGTGCGACGAGCAACTGAGAGCCGAGTGCAAGGCGTGCTGGTCGGCCGCGGGACCCTCGGCGCGCCATGGTTCTTTCGTGAAAAGGAACAGGCCCGCAGTGCGTTCATCGAGCGGCTCGATCTATCGGCCCTTCCGGCCACCATGTGGGAGCCGCCGGTATCGTTGCGTCACCGCATGCAGGTCATGCTCGATCATGCGCGGCAGTATGAGGCCATCGCCGGGTTAGAATGCTTCCGTTCGATCCGGAAACATCTGGGATGGTACTGCAAAGGCTTTCCTCATGCGGCGGCCATGCGTGGCAAAATGTTCGGAGTTTCGAACGTGGAGGATGTCGAACGCATCGTCGCGGAGTTTTGCCAGGACCTCATGCTGGAAGAAGTTGCCGCACCCGACCAGGCTCCATCGGAAATTCCGCTGCCTCACTCCTGTGCATCCTGACCTATGCGATTGATTCTCGCCTCCACCTCGCCGCGACGGCACGAATTATTGACGCTTCTGGGACTGCCCTTCGAGGTCGTCGCCCCGCCTTTCGTCGAACAGATACGGCCGCACCTGTCTGCCGAGGAGCAGGCCGTGGAATTCGCCGCAGGCAAGGCCAAGTCCTGTCTTTCCTCTCATCCTGATGCGCTCATCCTTGGAAGCGACACTCTCATTCATTTGGGCGCTGAGGTGTTGGGAAAGCCGGTCGATTTGGCCGACGCCGAGGTGATGCTCCGTCGCCTGGCCGGACAGAAGCACCGGATTGTGACCGCTGTGGCGCTGGCAGGACCTGAGCCTGAGCGGTGCGACGTACGGCTGGCAGAGGTGCTGGTAACCATGAAATCTCTGAACGAAGCCGCGTTGGCCGGCTATTTGCGAACCGGCGAGAGCCTTGGCAAAGCCGGCGCCTATTCCATTCAGGGGGGCGGGGCAGCCTTCATCGAGCGGATTGAGGGCGATTTCACCGCGGCCGTGGGGTTGCCGTTGCGTCTCGTCGTGGAGATGTTGCAGCAACAAGGCCTGTCTTGCCCCGTGGACATCGAGCAGCTCTACGCCGGCCGACCCTATCCCAACTGGGACCGCTTTCGTGTCTAGCCGAGGCTCATCGTCGAGCCATATTCCGATGTGCGCCAGATTGAAATGGTCTTCGCAATCCTTTTACAATGCGCCTTTGTTCAGTGACGCCTCAGGGAGGTATTCATGCGCGCGAATGATGGCAGGGCAGGTCAGCGTGGAAAAACGCATGCGGTAGTCGGTGTGGTGATCGGAGCCATGGTGTTGGCTGTCGGCGGTCCGGCGTGGGCGATCGACGTCAAGTTGTCCGCAGAAGATGCCAGGAAAGCCCTGGAAGCGGGGCGAGCACCCATGGAGAAGGCGGGTTCACCGGAAGATGTGAAGAAAATCTTGCAACAAGCCTCGCTGGTCACACGAGTCGGGGCGGATCCCGAAAAAGACCCGTGCGGCGCCAGTGCCATCTTGCGCACCAAGCGCTACCGCTTGGAGGCGTTCGGCAGGCAGGAAGCGGCCGAATCGAAAAAACAGAAAAAAGACGTGCGCATGCCCGACGAGTTTATTCAAAAAGTCGTCGATATGCCGAACATGGAAGTCGAAGTGCAGCTCTGCGGCGATGATGAATACTTCGCCGAGAAGGCCGACATCGTCTTTCAGCAGAAGGGCAAGAACATCCGCCCGGTAGATCTCAGCCCGGCTGATCGCGGCAGAAAAAACGACGGCACGGGTCCTGCCTACCGGTCCCGTTTCACGGCGCGGTTCGGGTACGAATCGTTTGACCCCAATGCCAAAACCACTATCATTGTGACCTTGCAGGATGGTCAGACCATGCAGTTCGATGCCGACTTTTCGCAGGTGAAATAGTTCGCATATTCCGGTGCGGGAATGCACGCCCGTACCGGAATTGCCGGTGCAATCATCTTCCTTCCTCAGTAATTCCCTTTCATCCCTGCGATGACTGCGTAACCGAATATCCCGGTTGAGTCGTCTTCTGCCGGCATGCATAATGACCGACATGGACAAGGCCGACCTGCGTTCGCTCTATCGCCAGATGTTGCTCATCCGCCGGTTTGAAGAAAAATCGGCCGAGATGTACGCACTCGCCAAGATCGCGGGATTTCTTCATCTCTACATCGGCGAAGAAGCGATTGCCGTGGGCGCCATCGCTGCCCTCCGGCCGGAGGATTATGTGATCAGCGCCTACCGCGACCACGGGCATTGTCTTGCGCGCGGGTCTGATCCGGGCAAGGTGATGGCCGAACTCTTCGGCAAAGCGACCGGGTTGTGTCACGGCAAGGGCGGCTCCATGCATCTGGTGGATTTGCCGAAGCGCTTCATGGGCGGCTACGCGATCGTCGGCGGGCATATTCCATTGGCCGCGGGATTAGCCTTCGCGTCAAAATATCAAAAACAGGATCTGGTCACCGTCTGTTTCTTCGGCGAAGGCGCTGTGCCGAGCGGGCAGGCGCATGAAGCGTTTAATCTGGCGGCGCTGTGGAAACTGCCGGTGATTTTTATCTGTGAGAATAATCGATATGGCATGGGGACGCCCGTGCATCGGGCCGTGGCCTTGTATGAGAACGTGGCGGAGGCCGCGCGTTCCTATGGCATTACGGCCGAACGTGTGGACGGCATGGATGTGCTGGCCGTGCGAGCCTTGATGCGCACGGTGGTGGATCAGGCTCGAGCGGGGCAGGGGCCGTATTTCATTGAAGCGATGACCTATCGTTTCATGGGCCATTCGATGGCCGATCCCTCACACGGCCACTATCGGAGCAAAGAGGAAGTGGAGGAATATCGCAAGCGCGATCCCCTGGCGGTGTTGAAGGAAACGATGCTGAGCCGGGCGCAATGCGGCGAGGCCGACTTCAAGCAACTCGAGCAAGAGGTCGGTGACGTGGTGGCGGCAGCGGTGAAGTTTGCCGACGAAAGCCCGTTTCCCGATTCTTCGAGCCTGCATGCCGATGTCATGGTGGAGGAGTAGGAGTTTCTATGGTGTTGTCCTACCGGGAAGCCCTCAATCAGGCCATGCGAGAAGAGATGCGGCGGGACTCGCGCATCTTTTTGATTGGCGAAGAAGTGGGGTATTACCAGGGCGCCTTCAAGGTTACGAAGGGATTCGTCGAGGAGTTCGGGCCGCAGCGGGTGGTGGATACGCCGATTACGGAAGCCGGGTTTACCGGGTTGGCGATCGGCGCGGCCATGGCGGGTCTGCATCCGATCGTTGAACTGATGACGATGAACTTCGGCATTGTGGCCTTGGATCAAATCGTGAACAACGCGGCCAAGATCCGATACATGTCGGGTGGCCAACTCTCGGTGCCGCTGGTGATTCGCGGTCCTGGCAGCGCGGCGCATCAATTGGGTGCGCAACATTCGCAGAGCTTGGAAGCCTGGTTCTGCCATGTGCCGGGGTTGAAAGTCGTGGCTCCGGCCACGCCGCACGATGCGAAGGGTTTGCTGAAGAGCGCCATCCGCGACAACAATCCGGTGATCTTCATTGAGGCACAACTGCTCTATGGCACAAAAGGCGAGGTCGGCGAAGGGGAGTACACGCTTCCGCTTGGGCAGGCTGACGTGAAGCGGGAAGGGACCGATGTGACCGTCGTCGCCTATTCCAAAATGTTGCTCGTTGCGCTGGAAGCCGCCGAGCAGTTGAGTCGGGAGGGCGTCGACGTCGAAGTGATCGACCCGCGCACGCTCAAGCCGTTGGATCTCGAGACGATCGTCACGTCGGTCAAAAAGACGGGACGACTGGTGATTGTCGAAGAAGGCTGGCGATTCTGCGGGTTGGGCGCACAAATTGCCGAAAGTATCTACAGCGCGGCGTTCGATTATTTGGACGGCCCTATCGTTCGGGTCACCGGCGAAGACGTGCCGATCCCTTACAGCCGACCCTTGGAAGATGCCGCCATTCCAGATGTGGCGCGTGTAGTTGCCGCTATCAACACAGTCTGTGGTGTCGCATGAGGCATGGTTGCCGAAGAGGGCGGGTTGGTCATCGAAGACCGTCCGCTTCGTGGAGGAGGATACATGGCTAGCCGCGTCGTCATGCCGAAGCTGACCGATACCATGGAAGAAGGCGTGCTGCTCGCCTGGAAGAAACATGAGGGTGATCGGGTGCAGGCGGGTGAAGTGATCGCCGAGATCGAAACCGACAAGGCGGTCATGGACTTGGAAGCGTTTGCTCCCGGCGTCCTTAGAAAACTGCTCGTGCGTGATGGCGAAACGGTGCAGTCCGGAAAGTTGATTGCCGTCATCGCGGAGGCCGATGAAGACATTGCCTCGGCCTTGTCAGATGGCGTGACGGCTGCGCCGTCGATCAGCAATGGGGCAAAGACCGACGCCGCGCCGAAAAAGGCATCGGCTCCCGCTCAACCAGCGCGTTCCGAGGCGGTGCGGCCAATCGCTTCGCCACGCGCCAAAGCCCTGGCCGCTGAACGAGGCATCGATCTCTCGACCCTCACCGGCACCGGTCCCGGCGGGCGTATTGTCGAGGACGATGTGGCCGCCGCCTCATCTGCCAGCGCGCAATCATTGCCGGCTGGCACGGATCAGCCATTGAGCCAGATGCGCAAGGCCATTGCCCGATCGACGGTGCAGAGCAAAGCGCCGGTCCCGCATTTTTATCTGACGGTCGACATCGACATGGAGCAGGCTGAACGGGTGCGTGATGAGTGTAAGCAAAGCCGTCAGCCCCACCCGTCTATCACCGATGTGCTGATCAAGGCTGCGGCCTTGGCGCTCAAGCGGCATCCGGAGATCAACGTGTCGTTTACGGGGGACGCCATCAGGCGCTATGAACAGATCGACATCGGCGTAGCTGTCGGCATGGAAGACGGACTTATCACGCCAGTGGTTCGAAATTGTGGCGCGAAGACCTTAGCTGAGATCTCTGGGGCGACGAAGCCATTGATCGACCGGGCGAGGCAGAAACGATTATCACCGCAGGAATACTCAGGGGCGACGTTTGCCATTTCCAACCTGGGCATGTTCGACGTGGATCAGTTTATCGCGTTGCTCATGCCTCCGCAGGCGGCGTCGATCGCCGTGGGCGCGATACGAGATGTGCCGGTGGTGTCCAAAGGCGCAGTGGTTGCGGGACGGCGGATGAAGGTCACGCTCTCGTGCGATCACCGCGCGTTGGATGGCTTGATGGGAGCGCAGTTCCTCAAAGAGTTCAAACGTGTGCTGGAGCATCCTCAGGAATTGCTCGCCCCGGTGGTGAAACGATGAGCTTCATTCACATCGACCCCCGGCCGACTGATGAAGACCGGCCGTCAGCTGCTCCGTCTCGCCGCCTGCCGCCCTGGTTCAAGGTGAAGCTGCAGACCGGTCCGGATTATCACGACATTCGCCAAACCATGGATCGGCTCAAGCTGCACACGATCTGTGAGGAAGCGCGTTGTCCGAATGTGTGGGAATGTTGGAATGCACGCACGGCGACGTTTTTGATTCTCGGCGATATCTGCACGCGACGATGCCACTATTGTTCAGTGGCCACCGGCCGGCCGCATGCGGTCGATCACGAAGAGCCGCTGCGTGTGGCAGAAGCGATTCAGGCGCTCGGTTTGCGCCATGCGGTGATCACGTCGGTCAATCGCGACGAACTTGAGGATGGCGGAGCCTCCGTCTTTGCCGAGACGATTCGCCATATCCGGCGGTTGATTCCCAGTTGCACGATCGAGGTCCTGATTCCAGACTTTGAAGGCAATGAAGCGGCGCTCGCAGTGGTCGCGGCTGAGCGACCGGACATTCTGAATCACAACATTGAAACGGTGCGACGCTTGTTTCCTTCGATCCGCCCGCAAGGGAAGTATCAGCGATCGATCGAGTTGCTGGGGCGCGCCAAGCAGATGGGGATGACGACCAAGTCGGGCCTGATCGTCGGCATGGGGGAGTCGTCGGAGGAAGCCCGCGAGGTTATGCGAGACCTGCGTTCAGTCGACTGCGACATCATGACCATCGGCCAATACCTCCAGCCTACCAAAGAGCATCTTCCCGTCGCACGCTTCTATCATCCGGATGAATTTTCGGTCTTGAAAGAAGAAGGTCTCGCGCTCGGCTTCCGTCACGTTGAATCAGGCCCGCTCGTCCGCAGCTCCTACCATGCTGAACAACAGGTTTCAGGATAGTGAACCCTGCTCGGTTCTGATGTTCTAGACCGCGGCGAGACGCGAGGCATCTCTCCCACGTGCTACATGTAGACGCCCTGCCACCCATCTGCTCGGCTGCTTCCATGGCTTCCGTCACAATGGTTCGTGCACCACAGACCAGGTGCCTGTAACGACTGTCATGAATCGAACGCCAAGATGAGCGACATCAGCAACAGGTGCTGCTCGCGCGCGAGTCCGATGACGCCCGGGGCGATGTCCCCTCGTGTGAAAAATCCTCCCCCGATTCCAGTGGACTCATCGTATCGATGCTCCAACCGAATCACAACGCTCCGAGCGGTTTCAACCCATCGATACTCGAGAGTGGTCGTCAGAGCCTTCAGGAGCTGTTCAGAGCCAGAGATCCGTCCATTACGATCCCAATAGAATTCAGGCCGTAAGGCGAGGCTCCAGGGGCCGGAGACGTTCCACCGGGCATAGAATGCCGCTGCCGTCCAAAAGGTGCGTGGATGGCCGGGTTGTTCGGCGGCATTCTCCGTCCCGAGATCATAGGCTAACGCCAGGGTCACCCGCTTGCGTTTCCACTCAAGGATGCTATCAGAAAAAAACCGCCAGTATTGCAAGGAGGTATTGGACTGGTCCGGTCCGTAGTACAGGTTTTCCGTGAAGGTCCATTCGCTATCCAACCGGTAGGCGACCTGGGTGCCATAGCTCAATTGATTGTTCGGATGGGAAAGGTAATTGTAGCCGTTGATGGCGTACAGATTGAGTTGCAAGCGATCGGTGACCGGGTATTGGGCCGCCAAGCCAAACATGAAATACGGAGCATTGTCGGCCATATAACTTCGCGTGTAGTTGAAGTTGTTGCGCGCGTAAATCGACTGATACCCGATGTAGCTGTTGAACAGGCCGGCCGTGATGGTGAGTCCGTTCCCGATCGGCGCCAGATATGAGACGTTGGCCCGCGAAATGTGGCGGAGTGTATCCGCCCCGTCTACCGGTTTGTCGCGCCCGGGATTCGAAGAAGGCACCAGGGCGTCGGTGTCATATCCGGCTTGCAAGCCCAACTCCATCCCCCAGCGTGATGAGGTCGTCGCATCCTTGCGCACATAGCCGAGCGTCATGTTCGGAGCCAATTCATTGACTCTCGGAGTAGTGCTCTTGCTTCGCCAGAGATGGTTTTCCGGAAAGTTGACATCGAGCGCGTAGCTCAAGTCGAGAACTGCGCCATAGTGCCAATCTGAGGCATCAGGCGAGGAAGCGGCCGCCGCCGCGATGTGCGGAAGGCACCCGATCAGGCATGCCCCCAGCCGCAGCGCGGCGATGAGTGCGCGCCGCGCTCGTTGTTGCCGCGCAGCACGCTCGGAAGGTGTGCTGCGTGCTGACGGATGTCGAGACCCCTCCGCTGTGTCTTCTGGTTCGTTCATGGTCTCGGGGATGTTGGTGGAGGCCCGCCAGGTGCGGGCTTGCCCAGGAGGCTATCCAGCGGTTCGATGCGAAACGCCGGCGCGTGGTAGTTGGGAGGTAAGTACGACTCTGGGATCGTGGTTTTATTGCCGTCGCGCACTTGGGCATAGTGCGGGGACATGATTTCTACTCCGGCTTCATTGAAGGTATCCTGAATGTTCTGGTGGAGGTCGGAGTAGGTGCCGGCCATCTTGTTCGGGGCACCCGTATACGCATTCAACTCATAGACGACATAAAAGTCGTTGAGCGCCGTCTGCAGTACGAACGGCTCCGGGTCCGAGAGGATGTTTCTCGTGGCCAGCGCTGATTTCTTGAGCAGCTCATGGACGGTTCGCCACGGGGCATCGTAGCCGAGGGTTACGGAGGTGTTCAGGATCAGCGGAGGCGCCGTCAACGACGTGGAACTATAATTGATGATGTGTGCGCCAAGAATGAGGGAATTGGGGATCGTGATGTCGACATTCTTGATGGTTCGAATTCGGGTCACCAGCAGGGTCTTTTCCGTCACGTCGCCGACGGTATCGGCGATTTTTACTCGGTCGCTGAGTTGGAAGGGACGCATGTACGTCAGGATAACACCGGCGATCGCATTGCTGACGGCGCCTGCAGAGCCGAGAGAGAACAAGACTCCGAGAAACACCGAGACGCCTCGGAACGCTTCCGATTGTGAGCCAGGGATGTAGGGAAAGATGGCCATGGCTGCGAAGGCGATGATCAGAAAACGGACGATCTTGAACGTTGGATTGGCCCAGTCGCGATGGAAGCCGGTGAAAGTGATCGCGCCGCGCTGGATTCCGTTGAACATCATTTTGAACAACTTGATGATGTATCGCGTCACCAGGATGATGACGACAATGGCCGCAAGGTTGGGCAGCGCGATCAGGAAGGTTTCGGCGATGGTGGAGAGTGTCGCCACCACAGCTTGTATGAGGGTCGTGGCGAGCTGCCGCGTCCAGGGGAACAGCCCCAGCACGGTGGTGAGGTACAAATAGAGGATCATGATCGTCAGCAGGAATCGCAGGATTTTGGTGACGGCGATGGCCTGCTGGGTCAGTGTATGGGCGGAGAAGACTTCGACTCGCTGGATCTTGATCGCCTTAATGTGCGTGCCTTGCCATTGCTCGATGTGGCGGTAGAGCTTCGGAAAGATCTTATGCAGCACGAGCAAGATTGCGATAAAGATGGCGGTGGCTGCCCCCGCCAGCGCGGCATCTTTGAGCAACATCTCCGTGCTCAGCTCTTGTTGCGCCCTGCTCAGCACGTTCCGTAGCCTACCCGTGTACTCCTGCGCCAGGTCTTGGCGAGTTCGACCCGAAGGCTTGGCGTCTCCATCGGTTACCGTTAACAACACGAGACCGTCTAGGACGATATCGGTTCCGTGTTCGGTTTCAACAATGGTGATCGCATTGAAGTTGCTGAACGGGTTGTTCGCGATGTGTTCGAGTCGCACCTGAATGGCTTGCGCACGTTGCTGCGGCGTGAAGGAGCCGACTTTCTCATATAAAACGAAGAGGGTTTCTCCAAGGTAGACCACTGGCGCCTCGTGGATCTGTCGCGCCGAGGTGTCCATGGAAAAGTGCGGAAGAGGTGCTGATACTTGCGCAAGAGACACGCTCGGGAAGAAGAGCAGGCAACACAGAAACAGGCACCGTCCCAAGCAGGACTTCATGATTGGCCTCCATGGAGTGTGTTCTACGGATTCGTGCGTGGAGTTCATGTCACCGTGGCTGGGGTTGTGAGGAGCATTGCGGTCGAGCACTGTACTCGAGGTCAAACACGTAATCAATCCGTAATATTCTCGGGAGCAGGTACGGCTTGTGAGGGCCGTGCCTGTGTGTTATCGGTAGACTTGCGATGTCGTGCGCGGACCATCGGGTCGTATGCCGGCACACATGCGCGTGTGGTTGCGTGGACTGTTCGCCGTCGTCCTCGTTTTCTTGGCGAAGACCGTCATGTCTGCGATCGACAGGGCAGGTGCGGTGAACGGTTCGGTGGTGCGCAGGGTGCTGACACGAGGCGGACCCCGCAGAGGACCGGGAAGACAGCCTGCGCATGACGAATCTCGCCCGTCACATCGTCTCGGACCAGGCTTGGAGTTGACCATGGAGGGAGAAGGTCCTCCGCATCGTGAGTGTCGGAAGTCGAGCCGGAGGCGCGCTCCAAGGCCTGCTGTGTCGCGATGACCTTGATGCACACGGTCACGATTCTGGTCTGTCTCTCGGCCGGCTTCAGCTACCTCAATCACCGCTACATCAAATTGCCGGTCGCGATCGGTCTGATGGCCATGGCATTGGCCATGTCGCTCGTGCTGCTGTGTCTGGGCAAGTTGGGGTATGGCATCGAGAGCCAGGCGAGGAGTTTCGTCCAGCGCATCGACTTCGGCGAAGCGCTTCTGCATGGCATGCTCAGTTTTCTGCTGTTCGCCGGGGCGCTTCACGTCAATCTCGACGATTTGCTCGATCAAAAGTGGTTCATCGGGACGTTAGCGTGCGGAGGGGTGCTCGTTTCCACGGCGATCGTGGGTTCGCTCACCTATCTGGGGTTGGAGTGGCTGGGACATCCGATTCCGCTCATTGCCGCCTTCCTGTTCGGGGCGCTGATCTCACCGACCGATCCGATCGCCGTGCTGGGAATTCTGAAGAATGCGAACGCGCCGAAGCGCTTGGAAATCAAGATCACCGGAGAATCGCTCTTCAACGACGGCGTTGGGGTCGCGGTGTTTCTGGTGTTGCTGGCCATGGCGGAATCCGGACGAGTCACGCCGGAGGCGATGGGGTGGTTGTTGCTGCAGGAAGCGGTCGGCGGCATCGTCCTTGGGCTCGCGTTGGGGTATGGCGCCTATCTGATGCTCAAGTCAGTTGATCAGCATAGTGTCGAGATCCTGATTACGCTGGCGCTCGTGATGGGTGGGTATGCGGTGGCGGATGCCTTGCACACATCGGGCCCCATTGCTGTGGTCGTGGCGGGGTTGTTGATCGGAAACCACGGTCGGCACTTGGCGATGTCGGACACCACGCGGGAATATTTGGATACGTTCTGGGAGTTGATCGACGAGCTGCTGAATGCCGTTCTCTTTGTGCTGATCGGACTGGAGGTGCTGGTCTTACGTTTTCAAGACGAATATCTCTTTGCCGGATTGCTGGCCATTCCTCTGGTGCTGTTCGCGCGGTTCGTCAGTGTGAGTCTTCCCGTGCAGTTCTTCCGTTTGTTCGAAGACCTGACGAATCGCGCGACCGTCATCCTGACCTGGGGAGGTTTACGCGGTGGCATCTCCGTCGCCATGGCCCTGTCGCTGCCCGCGTCGACATATCGCGACGCGATCGTGGCCATGACCTATATCGTGGTGGTCTTCTCCATTCTCATTCAAGGACTCACCATCGAACGGCTCATTCGAGCACCAGAAAAATCATGATATCCGGCGGGGATGCTCGACTTCCGCCGCGTTGAACGGGCTTGCTGGTTTGCCGTTCCTGCCGCGTCGTTCAGCATGCCTCAGGATATTGGCTATCGTCTCGTTCTCATCCGCTCGATCCCGGCGCGCTGCCACGCGGCGTTCCGCAGGTGTGGGTCTCCCGAATGCTCTTACGGACCGTGCTTTCCGGCTCCAGGCGTTAAGCCCCCTGGGTGTTGCGCTTACTCATAATGCAGCGCCTCGATCGGATTCATGCGGGAGGCCTTGTTCGCCGGGTAGAGGCCGAAGAAGATGCCCACGGCCAGCGAGAACAGAAAGGCCACGGTTACGGCTTGCGAGGAAATGATTGTCGGCCAACCGATGAAGTGAGTGAGGATGCGCGCGCCGGCCACGCCGAACAGGACGCCGACCACGCCGCCGATGGCGGTCAGAATGATCGCCTCCACGAGAAACTGCAGCAGGATGTGGGCGCGTTTGGCTCCCACTGCCATCCGAATCCCGATCTCTCTGGTCCGTTCTGTGACCGACACCAGCAGAATATTCATGATTCCAATCCCACCGACCAGGAGTGAGATGGAGGCGATGCTCAGCAGCATCATCAGCATGGTGCGGCTTGCGCCGGCGACGGTGTTCGCCACATCCTCCATGGTACGGATGGTAAAGTCGTTGTCCTCCGCCGGGTGAATTCGGTGTCGTGCGCGCAAGAGTTCCTTGATTTCTTCGGCGGCGGTGGGGACGCCGTAACGATGTTGGGTCGCGACCAGGATAATGCCGACGGTCCCAAGGAATTTCGTGCCCAGCACTTTTCGCTCCGCGGTGGTGAAGGGTAGGATCACGATGTCGTCTTGATCCTGGCCGGAGAGTGATTGCCCCTTCGGAGACAGGATGCCGATCACCCGCAGCGGGACGTTCTTGATTCTGATCTGTGCGCCGATGACTTCCTCCCCTCGCTCGAATAAATTGTCCGCGACCGTTCTTCCCAATACGACCACTTTGGCAGCGGCATCTTCATCGGCCTGCGTAAAAAAATTGCCGTCGGCCACCGGCCAGTTGCGCAAGTCGGTGAAGGTGGTGGTCGTCCCGAGTGCGATGGTGTTCCAGTTTTTGTGTTCGTGGATGACTTGGAGCACCGATCGGGAGGCATAGGTCACGAGGCTGATGTCACCGACGCGTTTTTCGATGTCGCGGGCATCGTCAACGGTGAGGGTGGAGACGCTGCCGAGTCCGCCGCGCACGCCTCCCGTAGTGGTGGCGCCGGGGATGATGATGAGCACGTTCGTGCCGAGGCTGGCGATCTCGCGTTGCACTGAAGCGGTCGCCCCCTGTCCGAGGCTGACCATGCCGACGACGGCGCCGACACCGATTACAATGCCGAGCATGGTCAGGCCGGCTCGTAACGGATTCCGGCGGAGAATGCGGAGGGCAGAAAGGATCGTCAGCCAGAGAAAGCTCATGGGGGATGTCTCACCGCATCTTCGGGCCGAACTCAAAACCCGGCGGCAGTTTCTCCTGCGTAGTATCCTCCGCCGTCGCGAGACCGACGATGGCCGCGTCGCCTTCGTGCACGTCGCCGGAAGTAATGTCTGTGAACAGGGAATCCGCTATGCCGAGCGTGACCGGGGCTGCCCGCACGCGCCCCGTCGTCTCCAGGATCCAGAGTTGAGACGTCTTGCGATCCAGCGGTACACCTGGCATGCGAAATCGCAACGCAGCGTTCGGTGCGCGGAGCGCATCGTCATTGCGGGCCGTGACGATCGAGATGTTGGCGGTCATCCCGGGTTTCAGTTTGAGTTCGGGGTTCTCGACCGAGATGATCACATCGTAGGTCACGACATTTTGAATGCTGATCGGCGCGTTCCTGACCTGCGTCACGATGCCGTGAAAGAATTCCCTGGGATAGGCGTCCACACGAAAGTCTGCCGATTTGCCTTCGGCGACTCCGCCGATATCGGATTCGCTGACGTTGGCAATGACCTGCATGCGGGTCAGGTCCTGGGCGAGGACAAACAGGGTGGGCGTTTGGAAACTGGCTACGACGGTCTGTCCTTCCTCCACGTTGCGAGAAACGACGGTGCCGTTCACCGGCGAGAAAATGGTGGTATAGCCCAGGTCCAATTCGGCTGAGGCCAGCGTGGCTTTGGCTTGATCGACTTGCGCCTGCGCGAGGTCGAGTTGCGCCTCGGCATCGCGAAAGTTGGTCGTCGCGAGATCCAACTCCGATTGGGCGACGAATTGTTGTTCCCGCAGAGCCATCATCCGCTTGAATTCCAATGAGCGCTGCGTAAGCATGATCCGGGCTTTGGCGAGACTGGCCTGCGCGCTTTTGAGTGCCGCCTTGGCCTGACTGACCTTGGCTTGGTACGGCTTTTGGTCGATTGAGGCCAGGATCTGTCCTTCTCGTACCACCGAGTTGAAATCGGCATAGAGCTTGGCGATCTTGCCCGACACCTGACTGCCCACCTGGACGGAAATCACAGGATTCACGGCGCCGGTGGCGGTGACCAGCGAGGTGATTGGTCCACGTTCGACGGGGAGGGTCTTATAGTGCGAGGCCACCGGATCGTTGGACCACCAGCGCCACAGGCCCACGGCCAGGACCAGAAGGATGCACACCATGGCCAACACGATCGCTGTCCGTCTGGGCTTGGGAGGAGGCGCGTTTCGGGCGAGCGTAACCGGTACCTGCGGATGGCCTTGCCCTTGCACTACTGAAACAGAGGCCGGCACCAGCGGTGCCGTCTCCTTGGTTTGTTGTTTGTCCTGCTCTGATGACCTCGAGCTCATACCGCCACTCCCACGTAGTCAGGAGAACGCAAGAGAAGTGCCGTTCCAGAGAGACGGAACACGTGATGGAATGGTGAGTTGCCTGCAGCGCTGGAGTTGCTGAGGCCAAGAGCGGTCATGACCGATGGGGCATTTTGGGGCAGGCGTCGGATGCCCGCTGCGGCAGGACGCCACTTGACCGCTCAGGAGTTGGCCGATTAGTCTGTTCGCGCATGTTCGGCGGGCGCCGACCCGCCGGAGGATTCAGAGAGGAACGCTGTATGACTGAAGAATGGGGCGCGGTACTGGTCGTCGACGATGACGCCGACATGCGGAGCTTGCTCTGTGATGTGCTGCAGGGCCGCGGGCACCAATGCCTGGGGGTGGGCAGCGGAGACGAGGCGCTTCAGCAGCTGAGTGAGGAAGATTACGCCGTCGTCCTGACCGATCTCCGGATGAAAGGCATGCAGGGCACTGAGTTGCTGATGGAGGTCAAACAGCGGTATCCCGACATCGGGGTGATTCTCATGACGGCTTTCGGCACGGTGGAAACCGCCGTGGATGCGATGCGGCATGGAGCGAGCGATTACCTCACCAAGCCGGTGAAGACCGAGGAATTGGTTCGGGTGGTCGAACGCGCGATCCGCGAGGCGGCGCTCCGCCGCGAGGTGAGTCGTCTGCGCAAGGAAGTGCACAAAGAATACAGCTTTCATCAAATACTCGGTAAGAGCAAGCCGATGCAGGCCGTCTTCGAGTTGATTCGACGGGTAGCCGACAGTCCGACCAACGTGTTGATTACCGGCGAAAGCGGAACTGGCAAAGAATTGGTGGCCAAGGCGATTCACTACAACAGCGACCGGCGTGATGCGCCGTTCGTTCCCGTGAATTGCGCGGCGATCCCCGAGCAGTTGCTGGAAAGCGAACTGTTCGGCCATATGCGGGGTTCCTTCACGGATGCCAAAGTGGATAAGCGCGGGTTGTTTGAGGAGGCCCAGAAGGGCACGCTGTTTCTGGATGAGATCAGCGAGCTGCCGCTCATGTTGCAGGCCAAATTGCTGCGTGCCATTCAAGAGCGCGAGATCCGGCGAGTGGGCGCAACCAAGTCCATTCCGGTAGATGTGCGGATCATCGCCGCGACCAACTTGAATCTCGTCGACGAAGTGAAGCACAAACGGTTTCGGGAAGACTTTTACTACCGCCTCAACGTCATCGAACTACGGCTGCCGCCGTTGCGGGAGCGGCGTGAAGATATTCCGATCCTGGTGGATGCGTTTCTGAAAAAGTGTGCCGCCGCTCGCGGCAGGCAGGTCAAAGGGCTCAGCGAGCCGGCTCTTGCGATGTTGGCCGACTATGCCTGGCCAGGGAATGTCCGTGAGCTGGAGAATGTCATCGAGCGGGCCGTGACGTTGAGCCATGGCGATGTGATCGGTGCGGAGGATTTGCCCCTTCAGGTCCAGGGGGCTCGAGGGGATCGCCGGATTCTCGACGAAGCGGCCGAGCGCACCTTGCCGTTGCATGAAGTCGAGAAGGAATATATCGTGAAAATTCTAGAGAAGACGGGCGGCAATAAGTATCAGGCCGCGCACGTGTTGGGGATCGACCGGAAGACCCTCTACCGCAAATTGGCCGAGATCGAGGGCAAACCACACGCAGACGCGTAGATTCCACGTTGCACCGTCGTGCGGGGAGCCATCGTCGTGCAGCCCTTCTCGCAGAAATCCCTGGTCAGTGAATATAGCGGCCCGGTTTTGCTGGCCGCCGGAATCTTTTTCTTGGACCTGTCGGTGCCCGCGGAGGTTGCTGCCTGGTTGCTGTATGCGATTCCGGTCGCGCTGACGATCGGCAGCTCCCGCGCGCGAGCTCCGCTCTATGTCATGGGATTGGTCGCCTGTTTGGCGGTGACCGATCTTGTCGTGTCTTCGTCTGGATTCCCACCGGTTTCTTTCTGGCTGAATCGCTTGTTGGGCATTGGCGTGATGGGCACTGTGGCGGCGCTCGTGGCGACCCGTCGGACGAGTGCGACACCGATGGACGTCATCGACAGAGAGGTGGCGCCGGTCGAGAGGCCGCAAGAGGGGCTGGCGTCGGAGACCGGGCAAGGCCGGGCGCACGCCGAACTCCTTCGCGACAAGTTGCGGTTCGAAGGCATCGTGCAGTCGGCGATGGATGCCATCATCACTGTCGATGACACGCAGAAGATCGTCTTGTTCAACCAGGCCGCGGAAGACATGTTTCGATGGAGTGCCCAGGACATGTTGGGGCGGCGGTTGGATCGGCTCATCCCTGAACGGTTTCGCAGCGTTCATGGTGAGCACATCCGCGAGTTCGGCCGATCCGGGGTGACCACGCGGCAAATGGGGTCGCTGGGTGTGATCATGGGCGTACGGTCCAACGGTGAAGAATTCCCCATCGAAGCGGCGATTTCCCAAATCGGCATTGAAGGTGTGCGGTACTACACCGTCATCCTCCGCGATATCACCGAGCGCAAACGACTGGAACAGGATCTGGCGGAGCGTGAGGCGTTGCTGCGGGCGATCATTGAGACCGAACCTGAGTGTGTGAAAGTGCTGGCGCTTGATGGCACGGTTCGGACCATGAATGCCGCAGGATTGGCGATGGTTGAAGCCACCCACACCGCGCAGGTCGTCGGCAAGGATTTGTGCCACCTGGTGGCTGCTGAGTCTCAGCCGGTGTTTCGCGAACTGGTCCGTAAGGCTGCACAAGGGGAGCCGGGCCGGTTGGAGTTTCAGCTGGTGGGGATGTTGGGCACGCCTCGATGGCTGGACACCCATGTGGTGCCGTTGCGTGCCGCCGATGGAACGGTCTCTGCGGTGTTGGGTGTAACACGTGATGTGACCGATTGGAAAAAGACCGAACAGCTGCTGCGTCAAAGCGAAGAGCGCTATCGCCGGCTGTTGGCGGTCTTGCCGGACGCCATCCTGGTGAATCGCGGCGGGCGGATTGTGTTCATCAATGAGCAGGGGGTGCAGCTCTTCGGGGCGAGCCAGCCGGAAGACATTCTCGGACGGTCGCTCTACGAACTGGTGCATTCTGATTTTCATGAATTGGTTCGAGAGCGGATTCGGCATCTGCTGGATTCCGGCAACACGGTTCCCGAGGTCGAGGAGAAGGCTGTTCGACTCGACGGGGCGATCGTCGATGTGGCGGTCAGAGCGGCTCGTTTTCAGGACGAAGGGGGTGTCGGCATCCTGGTCGTGCTGCGGGATCTGTCGTTGCGCAAGGTTTCTGAACAACGATTACGGGAAAGCGAAGAGCGGCTTCAGAGCCTGTTGGACTCGATGGAAGATGTGATTTGGTCGTCGTCGTTGGATTGGTCCACGCTGTATTACGTGAGCCCGTCTGTGGCTGAGATCTACGGCCGGTCGATCGAAGAGTTCCTGGCGAACCCATCGTTGCGGCTCGCGGCGGTCTATACGGATGATCGAGCCTTGGCCGATCAGGCGCTGTGGGACCTCCAGCGCACGGGGGAATGTGATGTCGAGTATCGCATCGTCCGGCAAGACGGTGAGGTGCGATGGGTGCATGATCGTGGCCGGGTCATTCGGGACGGGGCCGGGCATCCCTTGCGCATCGACGGGACTGCCAGCGATATCACGGAGCGGAAGCGGTTGCAGGCGCAGCTGCGTCGAACCGAGCGAGTGGCCGAACTCGGCACGGTGGCTTCGGGCATGGCCCACGAGATCGGGACGCCCATGAACGTCATTCTGGGCCGGGCGGAATATTTGATGGAGCGGACGAAGGAAGAGCCGGTCAGGAAGGGGCTCCAGACCATCATCAGCCAGGTGGAGCGAATTACGCGGGTGATGAATCAGTTGCTGGCGTTTGCCCGGCGACGTCCGGTCGAACACCGGGCATTGGATCTTCGGCAGATCGTCGAGGACAACCTGGAAATCTTTCAGGAGCGGCTCTCGCATAGCCACATCGCCGTTGAAACATCGTTCGCTGAGGCGTGCCCGTTGGTGTGCGCCGATGCGGATCAGATGAGCCAAGTGTTGATCAACTTGGTGATGAACGCCATCCATGCGATGCCGAGCGGCGGCGTGCTGAAGCTCGCATTGACCCCCGCATCGGATCGTGGAATGGTCATGCTCGTGATCGGCGATACCGGCCACGGGATGCCGAAAGACGTGATTGCCAAGATCTTCGATCCCTTCTTTACGACCAAGGAGTTCGGCAAGGGGACCGGATTGGGCCTGACGGTCGTGAGAGGCATCATCGAGGAGCACGGCGGGACGATTCAGGTCGACAGCGAACCGGGAGTCGGAACGGTGTTCACGATTTGCCTGCCGATTCATGTTGCACCGGCTGCCACGCCATAATAGACACTTCTGCAGTCTCTTCAAGTCCACAGTCGTTCCCCGGGCAGGTACCGCCTTGCTGTAGCGCTTCGGGGCAGGTGGTCAGCCCGGGTGGGGTCTTTCTCGCCAGCCTCTTTCGGGCGGCACCTCTGTTCGGAAAATCCTTCACCGCTGAATCGTCAATGAACACAAGGTGTTAGATCGTACGAGGCCATAGCCACAATGGCACATACTTTGCGTCGGTTGAGGCGTCATGGACACTGGCTATTGGAGCCTCAACGTGAAAGGAAGGAGTCCAGCTGTGTTGTTGGTCGTGGAAGACGATAAGGACATGCGCAGTCTGCTCTGTGATGAGCTCTGGGGAGAAGGCTATCAGTTGCGGGAAGCCAGCAACGGGGAGGAAGGGTTGGACGCCGTTATGCTGGCCGCGCCAGACCTGATCGTCACGGATCTCAAAATGCCGTCAGGCGGGTTCGAGTATGTGCATAGGCTGAGGAGTTGTGCTCCTGCTTGCCCGATTATCGTCATGACGGCGTTCGGCGATGCCAAAACGAAGGAAGAGGCCTTAAAAAGCGGCGCGACTGCCTATTTTGACAAGCCGGTGCGCCTGTCGGAGCTGAAGGCAACGGTGAAACGGCTTCTCATGCCCTCCGAGGGCTCGCCGTCTGATTGCACGGTCCATTAGTGCTCCGCGGTTGACGCGACGACGGCCCGCCTGTCCCCCGGGCGAGAGGGTTGTCTTCCAACTATTAGGCGTAGTACATATAGGGCCCGAAATGTAGAGAAAGGCCCTTCTTGATATCTTCCGACATAAGGAGTGATGAGATGGCCGGATCTCACCCCCCAGCAACACCCCTTTCTCCTTTCGCTGATCCCATCCTCGCTGCTCGTCTGGAAGCACTCAGGCAATTGGCTGACGGATTGACCGATCGCGTTGCGGTCATCGATCGAGACCTGAATGTGGTGTACGCCAACGATGCGGCTTGGGTAAAAGGGAAAGAGGAGGCGGCCCTCAACAAGCCGGCCAAGTGTTATCAAGCGTTCGTTCAGATGACGGATCCGTGCGGGGCCTGCCCCGCCGAGTCGGTGTTTGAGACGCGTGAAGTGCGCACGGTCGCCTGCAATAGCTCCGGTGACGGCACTGCGTGCGGCATGCATCAAGCGTTTCCGCTGATGGCGGCGTCCGGCGAAGTGGGATCGGTGCTCGTGTTGTTCCATAAGCGGCCTGAAGGGGCCGCGTTCCCGCTGCCGACTCCTGCCGGCAAGCCGAGTCGTTCCAGCCCGGAACGGACTGAGTCGCGCTTGGGTGATCTCGTCGGAGTGAGCTCGGTCATGCATCAATTATTCGATATGATCCGCCTGGTTGCGGACAGTTCGGCGACGGTGTTGATCCAGGGCGAGAGCGGGACAGGAAAGGAATTGGTCGCCAGGACGATTCATCAGGCGAGCTATCGTCGGGAGAAGCCCTTTGTCGTCGTGGATTGCGGGGCGCTGCCGGAGACGTTACTGGAGAGCGAGCTATTCGGTCATGTGAAAGGGGCCTTCACCGGTGCTGCCGCTGCGAAGCCGGGATTGTTTGAGGAGGCTGATGGGGGCACCATTTTCCTGGATGAGATTGCGGATACGACACCGACCTTCCAGGCGAAACTGCTCCGGGTCCTCCAGGAGGGCGAGATCAAGCGTGTGGGTGGCACACAGCCGATCAAAATCGATGTTCGTGTCGTGTCTGCGACCAACAAAGACTTGGTCGATCTGGTCAAGGCAAAGGCGTTCCGGCAGGATCTGTATTATCGGCTGGCTGTCTTGCCCGTGCATTTGCCCCCGTTGCGGGAGCGACGGGCGGATATCCCCTTACTGGTGGCGAAGTTTATCGCCGACTCCTGCCAGCGGCACCGTCAAGAATTGCGTCAGGTGAGCGATGAAGCCATGCGCGCACTCACCGCGGCGCCCTGGCCGGGAAACGTTCGCGAATTGCAGCATTACATTGAGCGCGCCGTGGTCACCACGACCCATGAAGAGCTGACCTGTGCGGATCTGGTCGCCGTCGGGTCTCATGTCGAAGCCGCCGATCTCCGGACGGTCGGCCGGTATGCCGCCAAGCAAGCCGAGCGGGCTCGGATACTCCAAGCCCTGCAGCAGACCGCGGGCAATCGAGTAAAGGCTGCGCGTCTCCTCAAGATTAGTCGCGCGAGCCTCTATAACAAGCTCCAGGAGTTTGATCTCCGCTAGTGCATCTCAGTTGACTCTCAACACTGTCCAGAATTGCCACGTTCCTGTAAATTCCTACACAAAATCAGCATGATTGACTGCTATTACTGGCATAGATCGGCGTATCAGTTGCCCCTTATTGCCACAAAATAGAATCCTTAGTGTCTATATGATTGGACAGTCTAAGTAGTTGTATTTTAATGACTGTCATTCATTCCCTCGCAGTCTGTCTAAAGACCTGGAAAGTAATCAACAGTTCGTTCTTCTTCGTTACCGCGTTCGTGACACATAAGCAATTGATATTATTGGCTAAATATGAGTCGTTGTCATGTGCCAGTATAGGCACATCAATTGCGATATGCCGGGGTGCTGGTGAAGGCGCGGGTGATTAGGACCGGCCTCCGAATGACCTGCTCCCTCAAACCTTGAGGACATCCTTCACCAGCCCTTTTCTCTTTTGGAGCGTTTCGTGGAAGAGGGAAGGAGAGGCCGGAGCAGCCGGGGTCCTGCCTGACGGAGGCCGGTCACACGACCACGTTTTTTAACCACTCCCGCGGAAGGGCGCGGGATTATTTAAGGAGGGAGGCCGACATATGAGGTCTTCAGTGCAGTCAAAACGCAGGCGCATCAGTCGCAAAGCGATGCTGAGCCTGCAGGCGGCGCTGCTCTCGGGCAGTTTGCTTGCCGCGCCGTGGGTGTTCGCGGCTGGGCCGGGCGATCAGTCGCATGACGGACATGCGACACCCGTCGCCATGCCGGGTTGGACCCAGACCCTCAAGGGGCAGACGGTGGTGGAAAACGCCATCGAGGGTCGGGCCGGCAATGCGGAAAAGATGGAGATGCAGCACCACCGCCTGATGGAGAAGTTAGAACAGCAGGCGGGCAGCGATGCCAAGGCGCAGCAGACCTCCGGTGCATTCAATGAAATGTCGATGATGCACCAGTACATGGGGCAGGACGGAAGCAGCTTCCTGCTGGCGTCCGATGCGTCAAAGGGTGAACCGGTCTTGACCAGCGGCGGAAAGTGTCCCGCTGACGCGCCAGTCAAGAAGTATGACGTGTCGATGATCAACATCGAAGTCAGCTTGAACCGGTGGCTCGATTTCTATCCCGGGTATATGTACGTCCACACCGGGGATATCGACAAGGCTCGCGCCGAGGAAGCCGCCAACAAAGCGGCCCGCGAAAAGGATGGCTTTGATCCGGGGGCGGTCAGTACCGGATTGCAGGGCGATGTGATTCAACCGCTGGTGCTTCGCGCCAACCAGGGTGACTGCGTCAAGATGACCCTTCGCAACCAGATGGAAGCCGAGGATGGCAGCTTGTTCATCCAGGCCTCCAGCATGATCGTGAGCTCGACCGGCAAGCCGGCGACGACCACGAATCCGGATGCGATCGTGTCACCGGGCAAAGTCCAGGAATTCGAGTGGTATATCCATCCGAACATGCAGGAAGGTGTGCGTCAGTTCCATTCCTGGAGCCATGACCGCGAGTTGACCGTCTTGGGTCTCTTCGGGGCCTTCATCGTCGAGCCGAAGGGTTCGAAGTACTTCGACTCCATAGGCAGCGGGCCTGACAAGGAAGTGAAGAGCGGTTGGCAGGTCAACATCGATAACGGGTCGGGACCGGACTTCCGCGAGTTCGTGTTGTTTTATCACGAAATCGGCGACGAAGCATTCCGTCCGCTGAACAAGAAGGGTGACTTCTTGCCGCAACGCGATCCGTTGACTGATGCCTATCGTCCGGGCGGTCGAGCGTTGAACTATCGCAGCGAGCCGTTCGGCATCGATCAGATGCATTTGCAGCATGAGTATTTCGGATTCGAAGATGAATCGCTGGCCTATAGCGCCTACACCTTCGGTGACCCGCCCACCACGATTGCTCGTGGTTACCTCGGGGAGCCGGTGAAGTGGCGTGTGGTTCACGGCGGGTCCGAAGTATTCCACTCCCACCATCCGCACAGCGGGACCATCCGTTGGCAGCGCAGCCCCGGCACCGAGCCGAACAATCTCTGGGCGGCCGGCCAAGATGGTCCGGTGAAGTACCCGGTGATCCGGACGAAGTCGGATCGGGTGGACGTCGAAGTCATCGGTCCGTCTGAAGCCTTGGACCTGGAGCCGGAATGCGGCGGCGGTGGCTGTCAGCACCTGGCCGGCGAATTCCTCTATCACTGCCACGTGGCTCACCACTATGTGGCGGGCATGTGGGGGTACGGCCGGTTCTACAATACGTTGCAGGTCGGCAATGCGCACACCGACACGATGCCGGACTTGCAGGAATTGCCGGATCGCAAGGGTCGGATGAGGCAGGGGGTCTCGTCGGATAAGTTGATCGGCACCACGGTCGACTGGTTTGGCAAGACCTTCAAGATCGTCGACAAGAGCCAGAAGACGAACTGGAAGTCCGATCCTGTGATCGTGAGCATTAAGGATTGGGTGGAAATGTTCGTGCCGGCTCAGGGTCAACCGGGCCACACCAACGATGAAAAGGGCCAGATCATGGCCTATGACTCGACGGTGTGGGACTGGAAGTGGGACGGCAACATCGCCCGCGGTGAGCGGGAGAGCACGGCCCAGAACCCGAAGTATCCATGGGCGGTGAAGTGGGATGACAGCACCAGACCGGCGATCCTGTTCGATCCAACGACGGGAAAAATGGCCTGGCCGTTGTTCAAGCCGCACTTCGGTAAGCGCGTGCCGTTCTCGGCGAACCACAGTGGTGCGCCATGGTTGGAGCCGATTCACCAGGATGCAAACGGTGAGCGGACCTCCGAACCGGCGATGCCGGGCGAACAGGGTCGTTGGAGCCTGTGCCCTGATAACGCCAATCGGAAGCATTACAACATCCACTTTGTCCGCATGCCGATCACCCTGGCCAAGAAGCAGGGCAAAGAGCCGGCCATGGTGGATAAAGATGGTCTGATCTACGTGCTTCACGAAGAAGAGCGTTTGACCAGAGCCAATGATGATCTGAAACTGCCCGCCGTCATCCGCGCCAACGTGTATGACTGCGTGGACGTGTTGTTGACCAGCGAGTGGGACGACGACGATTACACCAACTTCCAGTCGTCCAAGATCAACATCCATCCTCACTTCTTCCAGTTCGACACCGGAAACTCTGACGGTGTGATCTCGGGGATGGAGTATGAAATGTCGGTTCGGCCGTTCACCATGTGGGGGAAGAAGACCAAGCATGGGTTGCCGGCACCGATGGTGGCGAAACTGACCGGCGAAGCCAAGGCCGGCGCATCCTCCATTAAGATCCAGATGGCGCCCGGCGCCACAGCCTTCCATGCCAACACCGAGTTGATGGTCGGCATGGATTGCTTGGAGAAGGGTAACGATCCGGCGGCCTCATTGCCGCGGGATAAGAGCTGTCAGGAAGTCGCCCGGGTCAAGGAGATCAAGGGCGATGTGGTCACGTTCTTCAAGCCGCTGAAGCACAACCACCCGGTGGGCGATCTCGTGTCGCCGGAGTTCGTGCGCTATCGGTGGTGGGTGGACGTGGACATGGGTACGGTGTTCTGGCATGACCACGCGTTCGGCGCGACGACCTGGCCCCATGGCGGGTTCGGCGTGACGATCGTGGAGCCATTCGGATCCACCTATCATGATCCGAAGAACGGCAAGTTGGTGTATAGCGGTCCGATCGCGGACATTCACAGCAACGAGCCAATCGGTGCCGGTGTCAGCGGCAGCTTCCGTGAGTTGATGGTCTCCATCCACGACACGGTGCCGCACACCGTCAACGTCATCGAAGCCGGCAATCCTCCCGGACAGCCGATCGAAGTGGCGTTGGAAGCAGGAAAAACGGTGTCCTTCCAGATGCCGGACAAGATCCTGAATGCGCCGAACAAGTACATCAACGGCGGAACGCACACGACCGGTAGCGGCTTCAACTTCCGCGCGGCCCCGTTTGCACAACGCCTGTCCAACAATCCGGACACCTCCAAGCTGTTCAGCAGCGCGGTTCACGGTGATCCGGGCACTCCGCTTCTGCGGGCGTACACGGGCGACACCATGGTGTTCCGCCTGTTGCACCAGCTGATGAACGAGTCGCACGTCTGGACGATCGCCGGCCATACCTTCCTCACGGAGCGGTATGCGGCGGATGCCAACCGGAAGAACTCGATTCACGTCGGGATCGCCGAGCGGTATGACCTCGTCTCCAAGGCGGGCGGATTCCAGGGTATGCCTGGTGACTACATCCACTTCAACGGCAGAACGTCACACTTCGCCGAAGGTGGATGGGGCATCCTGCGCGTGCTCGACAAGCAAGTACCGGATCTGATGCCGTTGCCCAAGGGGACCAATCCTCTCGGGATCCCAGCGACACCAAATTCCGTCTGTCCGTCGGATTCCCCGGTGAAGAGCTTCAACGTCGTGGCGTTGGATCGTCCGATGAAGCTCAACCCGAAGGCCCCGGATGCGATCGAGGTGGACTTCGAGCGGAAGATCGAAATGACCATGCCGGAAGGCAAGATCTTCGCGTTGGAGGAGGAAGCTTCGACCGTCGCGGGCAACGTGATGCCGAATCCGCTCACGCTGCGCGCCAATCTGGGCGATTGCATCAAGGTGAATCTGAAGAACAAGATGAAGGCGAGCCGGGCATCCTTCTTTGCGCCAGGCCTGGCCTTCGATCCTCGCGACAGCCAGGGCTTGAACGTCGGCAACAATGCCGGCGACCAGACCGTGGCACCGGGCGAGAGCCGCACCTATACCTACTACGCGCATCCTTTGAACAAGGAAACGACGTCGTTGGTGTGGGACGGCGGTAACATCGTCGTCAATCCGCGCAACGGATTGTACGGTGCCATCGTCATCGGACCGAAGGGATCGCAGTATCGTGATCCAGTCACCGGTGCCGATGTGTCGCAGAAGAACGTGTGGCGGGCGGATGTCATTGTCGACACCACCCTCACCGAAAACGCTGGCAAGCGGAACTATCGTGATGTGGCCCTCTTCTTCCAGGATGAGGACAACATCATCGGAACCGCGTTCATGCCGTACGTGCAGAACGTGGCCGGTTTGACGTCGGTGAACTACCGCGCTGAGCCGTACAAGTTCCGCGAAGAGCAAGGGTGCTCGCTGGGCAAAATCTTCCAGCCTTGCGCGGTGGATAAGCCCGAAGATCCCGTCACGCCTCTGATCGAGGCGCATGCGGGAGATGCCGTCCGGATCCACGTGATCGGGGCGAACAGCGAGCAGAACGGAATGTTCGGTGTCGAGGGTCACGAATGGCCGATCGAGCCGTACATGCCGGGTGCGGATATGATCAGCGTGGTGGAATACGCCGGGTCTGAAGTCCTCGATGTCTTCATCCGTGGCGGTGCGGGCGGACCGTATCGTCAGGTTGGTGACTTCGTGTGGTCGAATGCTCGGCTGCCGTACACGCAGTCCGGACAATGGGGCTATCTGCGCGTGTTGCCGACAGGCGATTCGCGGATTCAGCCTCTCAGCGCAAGCGGATCGGGCGCACGTCAAGCTGAAGTGCAGCCTGGGGCGCAGGCGATTCCGACAGCCATGAAGTAAGTAGGTACGTCATGGTGTAACACCGGATGGGGGAGCTGCCTGTACTACGCAGCTCCCCCATCTGTGTTTTGAGTCTCGATCGAGAGAGGACATGAGGGGTGGGTTCCCGGTATGATCAAAGGGATCTGTCGATTACGTGAACCCATCACAGAGGAGGCCGGAAGTGACACTGGGTACCACACATGAGCAAGCACAGCAAACAATGAAGAAACATTCGTTCGCATGGACGGTCGCATTGGCGAGCGTGGCTCTCGCGTCATCTCTCGCGAGCGGTGTCGCTTCAGCCTATGAAGAAGGAACCGTTTCGGATGGGGGGACGCTGACGGGGGTCGTGAAGTTGGAGGGGACGGTCCCGAAGCCGAAGGGCTACAACCTCACCACCCTGCCGGATCCGTTCTATTGCGGGAGAATTTCCGATGGAGAAGGGTGGCGTATTCTGCAACCGTTCAATGTCGGACCGGGGGGCGAATTTCGGGAAGTGGTCGTCTATCTGGAGGGGATTGAGAAGGGCAAGCCGTTTGCGGAAAAAGAAGTGCCGCAGATTGAGGCCAAAGATTGCCTGTTCCTGCCCTTTACGACCATCGTGCGCGACGACCAGTCGGTGACGGTCGTGAACATGGATCCGGTCATGCACGATATCCAGGCCTATGAAACGTCGAATTTGGGTGCGCGGGTCTTGTTCAACGTGCCTTTGCCCATGAATCCCCAGCATCCGCGTAATTTCAAGGATCGCACCGAGGCCGGGATGTATCACAAACATATGGCTGGTCCGCCGATGAAAGAACTGGTCAAGCTGAGCAAAGGCCGTCGGATCTTCGTGATGCAGTGTGGGTTCCATGCCTACATGGAAAGCTGGGGCGTGGCCATTACCAATCCGTACTTTGCGAAGACCGATGAACAGGGCCGGTTCACCATGACTGACGTGCCCCCGGGTACGTATAAGCTGGTTGTGTGGCATCCCTATATCAGAACGGCGACGGAGCGAACCGTCACCATCGGTCCGAAGGGCACCGTTGATACGACGATCGGCGTTCCGGCGCCAACTGGGCGGCTGTATGCCAATGAGGTGTTGGACCACGCCTATACCCGGTACAACGTGACCGAGGAAGCGAAGAAAGAGATCGATCCCTTGCTCCAAAAGCAGGAGCACTAAGTGGGAAGTGTACGTGTTCGTGAATCATGGATTCGCTGATCGGATGGGTCAGTGAGTCGGAGTGATGGTGCAATGAACAGCTGGTTATCTGGGGTAATCTCGGTGGTCGTGCTGAGTGTCGCCACAGGACTGGTGCTCGGTTCTGCGACCCCAAGCCACGCCGATCATGAATTGCCGAAGCCCCCGCCTTTGTGGTCCCCGCTCGATGAGGCTGAGCGGCTGGCATTGATCGAGGTGCCGAACGGTATGGCGTCTGTGCCGGCCGGCCCGTTTCTGATGGGGAGCGATCCGAAGGTTGATCGGGCTGCCGGTCCGCAAGAGCAGCCGCAGCATACGGTGCATGTCGATGCCTTCCGCATCGATCGATATGAGGTCAGCAACGTCAATTATCTGCGGTATGTCTTGGCCACCGGGGCGGCGTGGCCGCATTACTGGCGGGGACAGCCGTTTCCCGAAAAGATGGCCAAACATCCGGTCATCGGCGTGTCCTGGCGCGAAGCGGATGCGTATTGCCGGTGGCGCGGCGCCCGTCTCCCCACGGAGGCGGAATGGGAAAAGGCGGCACGGGGGGAAGACGGGCGTATGTTCCCCTGGGGAAACGAGCCGGCTGGATGGATCAAGAGCAACATCGCTCACTCCGGGTCCAAGCGCGGAGCGAAATACCCGCCGCTCGCGAATGTGGACCGGTACGACAACGGCGTGAGTCCGTACGGGGTCTATCAGCTGGCCGGCAATGTCAGCGAATGGGTCTCGGATTGGTTCGATCCGGAATACTACCGCCGGGAGAACAACCGGAACCCGGTGGGTCCGGAGTCGGGACAGGATAAGGTGTTTCGCGGAGGATCATGGAATGAAGATCCCGAGGTCGCCCGTTCCGCAGGGCGCAATTCCGGTGGCCTGGATCACTGGAGTTATCTGACGGGGTTTCGTTGTGCGCAGTCGGGGGACAATGGTCATCAGCTCTCGGCGGTCGATCCGGAACTTCTACGGAAGGCCGATCGTTGAGGGGGGAGATGGCGGGAATATCAAAGGGAGGCCGAACATGAGGAAACAGCGAAGGGGAGTGTCACGGGCCCTCAAACGCGCCGGTCAGGCGTTGGTGATCGGAGCGGCATTGTTCGCGCTGATTCCGGTCGCACGCGCGCTGGACACGCAGGACATCATCGTCGAGTGGACGCCGGAAGGGAAAGCGCTGGCCGAGCAGCGTGTGGGCACGATGACATTCAAAGAAGAGTTGGTGCGGATCCCGGCAGGCGAGTTCATCATGGGCAGCGATAAAAAGATCGACCGCGTCGCGTATCGATCCGAATTTCCGCAGCGCCGCGTGTATCTGGACGCCTACGAGATCGACAAGTACGAAGTCACCAATCTTCACTATTTGAAATACATCCTCGCGACAGGCAAATTGCCGCAACTCGACTGGCGGTATGACGGCGGGAATTTCCAGGAGTCGATGGCGCACCATCCGATCATGCATGTGAGTTGGTACGATGCCGACGCATACTGCAAATGGGCCGGCAAACGATTGCCGTCGGAAGCTGAGTGGGAAAAGGCAGCCCGGGGTGAGGATGGGCGATTGAATCCTTGGGGGAACCAGTCGGCAGGATTGAGCCGGGCCAATTTCGGTCGAACCGGCCTGTCCGGTCCCGTCCGTGACCGACCCGAACGGCTGTTGATGTATCCGCCGCTCATTTCTGTTGATAAGTACGACAACGCCGTGAGTCCGTACGGGCTGTATCAAACGCTGGGGAACGTGTCCGAGTGGGTTAACGATTGGTACGACCAGGACTATTACAAGACTGCGCCTGACCGCAATCCTAAGGGACCGGACAGCGGCACGCAAAAAGCCTTTCGCGGCGGAGGGTGGATGGACAGCACGACCACCATGCGGGTAGCCATGCGGAACGGTACCGACCCAACCACCAAGATCAATTGGATGGGGTTCCGTTGTGCGCGGGATGCCAAGGACGGTGTGGGAACGAAAGTGTCAATGACGAAGGAATAGGCGAGGAAGGTGCGGGAGAAAGGCAGTTCTCGCCGCCACCTCTATGGGCCGGTCGTCTCGGGAGCCAACCGGAGACGACCGGATTCCCGTCGCCTGGTTACGCCGGTAGTTCGCGTCGCTCACCTGCTTCGACAACGTGTCGAGAGAAGATTATGGCGCAGACTGGTGGTGCGTGCGGTCTGCCCCCACACCCCAAACCATCAGCAGGTTCGTCGGGTGATTACGCCGCACATCGACCTCTCCCATCGCCTGCGGCGTCGTGTCCCCGAGGAGAACCGCTCGTCTGCATCGTGCGCCTAACTGAAGGCCTGTCAACGGCAGGCCGAATAAGTAGTCGTTCGGAGAGTTCTCTTGACGGCCGAGCGCAGAGTGCGCTATTTCCTACCGCTGAATTCAGGGTGAAGGGCCGTGTGCACCTTGTTGCGAGCCGTCTTCGAGAGCACGGTGTTGGATTGGTGCCAGGAATCGGTGAGTCGTGAAACAGAAGCCCTGTCTTATCGAAAATTGTGACACCTGCGGGCTTCGCGAGAAGGTCGTCCTGTGTGATATTGCAGGCAACGATCTCGCCGAATTTCAGAAAATTAAACGCACGCTTGAGTACGCACCTCACCAGACCGTGTTTTACGAAGGACATGCGTGCTTGGGCCTCTACTTGTTATGTGCGGGCAAGGTCAAGCTCACTCGTTCGTCGACGCGAGGCCGTCGGCAGATCGTCCGCATCTTGGGCCCTGGCGAGTTGATCGAGAAACACGTATTCGGTGATAACGCACTTCATGAAGTCACGTGCGAGACATTGGAACCCTCTCAAGTCTCCGTCATCGATAAGGAACGCTATCTCGCAGTCATCCACAGAAATCCTCAACTGGCGATCAAGCTGATCCAGCTCCTCAGTAACGAAGTCGGCGTCAACATGGACCATCTCGATCGATTCACGTTCAAAACAGCGCGTGAGCGATTGGCCGGCCTGCTGTTGGACCTCGGGGATCGCTTCGGTAAAGAAAGTGACGATCATGTTCGGGTGGGACTCACGCTCAAACGGGAAGAAGTGGCCGAGATGGCCGGGATTACGGTTGAAACCGCCATCCGCCTGCTCGGCGTCTTTCGCGATGAGGGCGTCCTCACCATCGATGGAAGAACCATCACCTTGCTGAATCCAGACCGTCTCTCCAGAATTGCCGAACGTTGAGCGTCCTCACCTTCTCTAAGTGACACCGTGTTCCTGACGCACGGCAGGCGCGGCGCCACGTGCAAGATCCCGACGTCGGCCTGTCACACGTCCCGGTCCTCCGTCTGACGGTTCTCGTACACGTTGCTCTCCGACCCATGTCTCGTCCCCGCAGGGATAGGTCTAATGGCCTATCCCAAACATTGAGATAAATCATATCTCCGTACAGCCGATCCCAGTGTGGGCTCGCCTCCCTGTTGGGTACAGTGCGCACGGCATGACGCTGTCGCAGGCTCGCATATTGGAGTTTCCGTACATGGGATTCCGGAACGATGGTGCCTCAAGGTAGCAGGCGAACGAGTCTCGTCGTCGATCCCTTGGCCTTGCTCAAGCGGGAACATCAGATGATTCTGGAGCGATTGGCGATGATCGAAGCGGCGATGAGTTCCTGCTCTTCCGGCAGCGGAACGGTGAAGCGGACGAACCGGGAGACGCTGCGAGACCTACTCGAATTCTTTATCGGTCCCGTGGACGTGCATTTCAAACGGGAAGAAATGCTGGTGGGCGATCTCCGGCGAATTCTGGGTCGGGAGCAGGAAGCGAAGGCGCAGTTCCAGAGCTTCTTGGAGGAACATCGGGCGCTGAAAGCCGACGCGACAGCGGTGATGCAACAGTTGGCGAGAAAGCGGGCCGACTGTCGACGCACAGAGGCGTCAAAGGCCTACGGCGGATTGCGGACGCTGACCGAGGAGCTTCACGCGCTGATTCGTCGCTATCGTGAACAGATCGCTTGCGAGGAGCGGCTGCTGTTCGTCTTGGCCGAGATGCGGTTGACCGCCGAACAGAGACGGCGAATCAGCCGGCGGATGTTACAAGTGTGAACTCGTGCAGCAGCGGCAACAGGCGCGGGACCGATGAGGAGCGCGACTCGCTGGTGTGAGGCCGGCACGAGCGTCGCCGAGGTGGTGGATGATCGAAGTCGGGCGAGGACGAGACGTATCGACGATGTTGAGAAGGTTGAGCCACATGCTTGCGCTGCTCCTGTCTCAGGCCGGTGCGGATCAGACGGGGAGCCAACCCGAGCGCCAGTCAGGCGCTTCGGTGACACATGAAGGAGGGGACTATGATGCGCGTTCGGAAAGTCGTGCGGAACATTGGAATGTGGGGTGCGGGAGTTGCGATCGCCGCGGCGCTCGGTGTGTCTGGTGCGCCGCCGGCATTGGCTGAAGAAATCGGGAACATGATTGCCTTCAAGGGCGGATTCATGCGGTTGAACAGTGATCGTGCGGACAATCTGTTTACGGATGCCAGGAATCCTTTGGGAGCTGGTCTCAACGACAACCAGATCGGGTGGTACGTGGGTGCCTGGTTGGATTTGGCTCTCTCAAAAGACACCTGGGGAATGATGAATAAGACTTGGGCCGTGGGTGAAATCGGTCTGCAGTTCAATCGTATTGCTTCGAAGGTCGTGACCAATACGGGCAATATCGGCGTCGGCACGACTCCTCCGGCGGGTTTGCAAGTGACATCGACTACACCGTCCAGGCAGCAATTGACGATGGTGACGATCGACATTGCGCCAAAACTGAAGTTCATGGAAGGCAGTGCGTTTCGGCCCTGGCTCATTCCAGTCGGCCTCGATATCCATGTCATCAGCCCGCCCTCCAATCAAACGCAATACTTGGATGTCGGGGTGCAATTCGGCGCCGGGTTCGAATGGCAAGTGTGGAAGGCCTTCAAGTTGGGCATGGATGCACGCTATCACCTGACGGCGAACATGACGAATACGTCGAACAGCTACATGCAAGTCGGCCCCTATGTCGGCATCGCGTTCTAGGGTGCCCCAGGCTTCGCAACCCCGGTCTGGAGCGTACGCCAGCAGTTGTTTGTGAAGGTTGACATTCTGCGCAGTCACGCCGGTCTGGCCATGGGACCAGGTCGGCGTGGCGGCGGTCTCGCCAAACAGACGCGGAGGACGGGCCGTGGTGAACGTCTCGCTGTATGTCCCCGGCGATATGACGTTACCACCGAAGCTCAGTGATGCCGCCACTGGTGAGGACTGTACACTCCGGTTTGCGGAGACCGGCTTCGGACCGCATCATGTGTTGACGTTCCCTGAATTGCCTCGAGGTATCGATCTCGCACTCCGCGTGATCGGCGAGTCTGTCCGCATTCCAGGAGCGTGGGCCACGGTCGGTGGGCAGCGGATGTCGAGTCTGGTCGCCTTGTGGAACCGGCTGGACTGTTACCGACAGAGCCTTCCTCACATCGATCGAATCGCCTATTGCCAAGGGAGGGCGGCGGCTCTGCGATCATTGTTGGGCTGTGGAGTCCCTGCGTGTGCGACTCCCTGTCAATTTGTCTGTCCCCAGTGCATGGTGAAGGAGAATGCCCAGCTGGCATCCCTCGTCCACCCGGAAACGCACATGCTGCTTGTATTCGGAGAGGTCGATTGGTGCCCGAATTTGGTCCGTCCTGCCCAGCCGTAATGGCATCCCTCCTTGCGCCTTCCCATCTTCTCTGGCATGGTGGCCGCTTCCAACCTGTAGAAAGGATACGCGTGTGTTTGCCTTAGTCTGGATTCACCTGCTGGCAGCGGTGGTGTGGGTCGGAGGGATGGTGTTCCTGTCTGTCGTACTCGTGCCGGTTCTGAAACGTGATGGAGATTTCGCCCGGCATGTGGCGCTGTTTCGAACCGTTGCCTATCGGTTCAGGGCCGTGGTCTGGGGGGCGATGGGAATTCTGGTGGCCACTGGTTCGGTGATGGCCATGGGGCGATCGATTCCGCTGACGGAACCATGGCAGTGGCCGACCATTTTTGTGGCCAAAATCTCCATGGTGTCGTTCCTGTTCACGCTCACGTTATTGCACGATCTGGTGGTCGGACCGCAGGTGCGTAGGATTCTGGGAACGGCTGAGGCCGACAGGAGCAGTCGTGATCGGATGCTGGTGCGATACTCGGCGCTGGTGCCGCGCCTGTCACTGCTGGTGGCGCTTCTGGTGTTGCTGCTTGCCGTGGTGCTGGCTCGTACCTAGCCCAGACGGTTCATCAGTACCTGCCGTCGTCTGATCCTGTCATTCCGGCGGGAGCGTTGCCGTCGCCCGGTTACCGCGCGGCCGACGGAGTTGATGGACGTAGGACCTGGAGCAGGCGTTCGGCCTGCGACTGGCTGCTCAGCGCCAGTTTCATCACCACACCGCACAAGGTGAAGACGACCGCGTTCAGGAGAAAGAACGCCACGGCAAATGAGCCTGTCGTAAAGGCCCAAGCCTCGGAATCTGCCCGATGCCGAGCGAGGACTCGATTTTCCTCATCCCGAATCTGCCCGGTGATTTCCTGGATAGTGTCCATCGTCCGGTTCTGGTGATTCACAGCGACCACGGATTTGGCAGACGGGAGTCCCTTGGTCCGGCGGGTGACAATGGCCTGGTCCAGTTCGTCCGACCGCTGATCGATTTGTGTGGCAAGAAAGGCCACTCGATCCTGTTGCAGACTGTTATCTCTCGTCAGGCTTCCAATCCGGCGGAGCTGCGTCTCAAGGCTATCGATCGCTTCCCGATAAGAAGGAAGATAGTCCTCGGATCCCGTGATCAAGTACCCCCGTTGCTGCGTTTCGGCACCGATCATGGCGCTCTTCACCCGTTCCAGTTCAATGAGGACCTGTTCGCTTTTGGTGGCCCAATTGGTCGAGGTCTTGAAATGTGCAAGGCTGAGAAAGCCCGCGGCCACGATGGCCTCGACCGCCAAAAATCCTACGACTAACGCGATGATGAGGCCTTTGCCTGTATATATGCGATTCAGCGACATCGATTCCCTCCTGGGCTCATACACAGTCTCTAGCAGTACCGACCCCTGGTGCACCATGTCAACCAGACAAATTCCCGATGGTCTCGGTCGATCTGTCCAACTGTCGTATCTCGAAACACGGTGATGGTCAGGCCTGACCTTGCTCTCTTCATACTGATGCCTTCTGAGAGCTGCTGAAGCTGGTCATCACCCCCCACTTCACGAATCCAAATCAGTTCCCGTGCCTCTTAAGAAGTGAACAGGGGCATAGGCTGTGCATGTGTGAAGGCATGCATAGGCCGTCCTACAAGTCGGGTTACGCGGGAGCGCATGGAGCAATGTGCAACCGACTATCTTGATCGGGAGGTGAATCATGGCAAGGGTGGTCATCATCGGGGCATCCATTGGAGGGTTGCCGGCGGCCTATGAGGCCCGGGAGTTGCTGGCCAAGAAACATAAGGTCACGGTCATTTCCAATGTCGAATCGTTCCACTTCGTGCCATCTAATCCCTGGGTTGCCGTCGGATGGCGAACGAGGAAAGACATTAGTTTCGCACTGGGGCCGGTGCTCGAGAAGAAAGGCGTGGAGTTCATCCATGCCATGGCGGATCGAATCGAGCCGGAACAGAATCGAGTCATCACCTCCAAGGGCGAGGTCCCCTATGACTACCTGATCATCGCCACAGGGCCGAAACTCAATTTTGGCGCGGTACCGGGGCTTGGGCCCAGTGGGCACACCCAGTCGGTTTGCAATGTGGACCATGCCGAGCAGGCGTGGGGAACCTACCAGGCATTCTTGAAGGATCCAGGCCCCATCGTCGTGGGGGCGGCACAGGGGGCGTCCTGTTTTGGGCCGGCCTATGAGATGGCGTTCATTCTGGATGCCGATCTGCGTCAGAAGAAGCTTCGAAAGAAGGTGCCGATCTATTTCGTGACGCCGGAGCCGTTCATCGGGCATATGGGACTGGCCGGCGTGGGGGCCTCGCGTCGATTGATGGAAGATGAGTTTGCGGAACACTCCATTAAGCCGATCTGCAACACGGCGATCAAAGAAGTGCAGCCGGGGAAGTTTCTGTTGGACGGAGGGCAGGAGGTGCCGTTCCGCTACTCCATGATCATTCCTCCGTTTGCCGGTGTGGATGCGGTGGCGGGGACGCCGGGACTCTGCAATCCGAAGGGGTTTGTGAATATCGATGCCTATCAGGCCAATCCCAAGTATAAGAATATCTATTCGGTTGGTGTGTGCGTCGCGATCCCGCCGGTGGAGCAGACGCCGATTCCGACCGGCGCACCGAAGACCGGGTACATGATCGAGTCGATGGTGTCGGCGGCCGTGCATAACATCAAGGCCGATATCGACGACGATCCGAAACGAGAGACGGCGACCTGGAATGCGATCTGCCTGGCCGATATGGGCGATACCGGGGTGGCGTTTGTGGCCTTGCCGCAAATGGCCCCACGCAACGTCACCTGGGCGAAGAAGGGGAAGTGGGTGCATCTGGCGAAGATTGCGCTGGAAAAGTATTTCCTCCGCAAGATGAAGAAGGGCGTGAGCGAACCCTACTATGAGAAAGTGATCTTGAAGGCTCTGGGGATTGCCAAGCTGGAGGGGCCGGCCTAGGAGCCCGCACGATTCATGAATGCGTCTACTGCTATCACGGATTCGTTGCTGCGACACGCCGTGTGGCGAGCCTGCTCACCTTGCCACGCGAGTCGACGATTTCGTCGCGAACCATCAGGAATCATGCGGGCTCACTCCGATCCGGACCCGTCCGCGACGATGAGCGATCCGAAGCGTGCGGCATGATTGAACAGGCCTTGCGAGCAGTGCTCTCCGGGATACCGATCGGTTTGCAACTCGGCGCGACCGGGACGGGAGGCGCCATTCTGGGCATGCCGCTGATGGTCTACATCGCCGGCATGTCCATGCAGCAGGCGGCCGCGATGTCGTTGATGATCGTGGCGACGTCATCGCTCGTCGGCGCCTGGGAATATGGCCGGCGAGGCTTGGTCAAAACCAAGGCGGCGGCGGCCTTCAGCTGGACCGGGATGGTTGGATCATGGGGTGGTGCCTTCGGGCACCGGTTGATTCGAGAAGAAGTGTTACTCGTCCTGTTCGGTCTGTTGTTGCTGCTGGTGAGGGGCATCATGGCGCGACAGCAACGCCCGGCGGTTGAGTGCGACGACGAAGAGTCTTGTGCGACGCGGTTTCCCCGCACGTGTTGGGTGAAGGTCGGGGCGATAGGCCTCGCGGTAGGAACCGTCAATGGATTATTCGGTGTGGGTGGCGGGTTCATGGTCGTCCCGGCCTTGATTCTGGTGCTCAAGTTCCCAGCACGAGCCGCAATCGGGACCTCGCTCATGATCATCGCGCTGATTTCCCTCGGCGGTGTTGTGGGACATTTACAATTTGGCCACCTCGACTGGAATCTCCTGGCCTATGTGTTGCTGGGCAGCGTCACCGGTATGTTGCTGGGGGTGCGAGCGGGATCGTGGCTGCCGCCGGCGGTGATGGGCCGGGTGACGGCCTCCGTGACCATTTCAATCGCGCTGATCCTCATCGTGGTGAATGCGTCCAAGTTATGGAGACTGCAAGGGTGACCGTGGTTGATGTCAGTGGCGAAGTGTCGAGCGTCGACGCGCGTCCCCTTGCCGGCATGAACCAGCCCTGCCCATGCGGGCACGTGTGGCGGACCGGTGATCTCCCCTGGATACTTCTGTGGATCACATAGCCTCGATGAGGCGATACCGATACTCGCTTTTCTCCGTCGGCCTACGTATCGGTCTGTGGATGGCGGGGGGGAGTCTGCTGTGTGGGCCGGAGAGACCGGCGTGGGCCGAGTGGTCGGCGGTGGCCGAGCAGCGGACCAGTTACACGACCGACGCATTTCAGTTTTCCTCCGCGAGGCGACTTCGTTTGACGGAAGATCCCTCGCAGCCGACGGTGGTGTCGACTGAGAAGCCGCAGGATGTGATTTGGGAACCGGCGTTAGAGGTGATTCACTCGACGCCGCTGGCGCAGGGGAAAAACGAACTCTCGGTGAAAGCCCAGGGGGCGATCTTTACCAATAATCCCATTTTCAACCATGCCGACTACCGCATCCAGGACCGGTTTTCGCTCGACCGGGAGACGTCGATCCTGCTGCGGTATCGGTATGTGCCCAACCTGTTCCTGGGGCCGAACTTCGAACGGCGAACCGGTACCCGTTCGATTCAGGAAGAGCGGGTCAGTTCTCACCATTGGCGTGCCGAAGTCGAACGTCGATTGACGGAGGCCCTGACCGGCACGGTTATCATCCGCTACGGGCTGCGTCGGTACAACGACTCGTTCGCGGAGCGCGATACGAACTTCTGGACGATCGGCCCTCGCCTCGACTATCGCGCCTCTGGGTGGCTCACGCTGATGGTGACCTATCTGTATGAACGAGGGCTCGCCGAGGGCCACGCCCAGCCGCAGTTTACCGACGACGTGTCCTATTATTTGCATATGGTGTCGGCCGGGGCAGAGTTTCGCTTCAATCGGGAATGGGATCTCGGCGTGACGTACGTGAATCGCCGAAAAACATTTACCAGCGGCCTCGTCGGCGATACCCATGTGGACCGCTTTGATGCCACGCACCAGGGGATTGCGGAACTGCGATATCACCTGTCCGCCGCCGCGACGGTCATGCTGGCCTATCAGTACGGCAAACGGACGTCGACGAACGTGTTGCGTGACTATCAAGACAGCATCCTGTCCATCGGCGCGCAATATCGGTTTTGACCCTAGCAGACCAGGGGGAAGTCCTTGATCTCTCAAGGGATCTGCGGTCGAGCCGAATCCTTTCTCCCCCGTGCTTCTCTTATGGGGTGAGGGAAGGAGGTGAGCAACGATGACGGTCAATGAATGGTTACGGTTGATCGCGGGATGTTTCGTGCTGCTGGCGTTGGTGCTGGGCGCTACGGTCCATCCCTACTATAATTATGTCGCCGCGTTTGTCGCGGCGAATCTCATCCAGTCCGCCGTGACGGGCTGGTGTCCCATGATGGCTCTTTTGCGGAGGCTCGGTGTCAGAGAATAGCAATGGACGAGTGCTGGCAGGGGTGATCGCCCTGGGGGTACTGATCGCGGCGGGATGCGGACCATCGCAGGAGCCGACGAAATCCGGAGAACGGCCGTCGGCAGCCGCTCCGCAGCAGCCGCTTCACGTGGCGATCATCGAAGTGAAGACGAGTCAGGTGCCGGTTAGTGTGGAGGTCACCGGTCAGGTCACGCCGGTCTACCAAGCGACGTTGGCCAGTCGTATTCAGGGCATGATTGACCATCTTTTGGTTCGTGAAGGTACGGTGGTGCGCAGGGGCGACACCCTGATCGTGTTGGATAATCGAGATCTGCAGGCCGAGTTATCGCGGATGACGGCGGAGCTCGATAATGCGCGGGCGCAACGTGACCGGATGGAAGATCTGTATCACAAAGATGCGGTGTCCAAGCAGGAATTGGAAAATGCCACGCGTACGTATAGGGTGGCCGAGGCGGGGCGCAACGCCGTGCTGGCGCAGTTGAGTTATACCATCGTGAAGGCGCCCTTCGACGGGGTGATTACGGAGAAGAAGGTGGAGCGGGGAGAGCTGGCGTCCCCCGGGCAACCACTCCTGAGAATGGAAGATCCCGCGCAGCTACGATTGGAAGCGACGGTGGCTGAAAGTGATGTGCGGGTGGTGTCGGTCGGATCATCGGTACCGGTCGTCATCGACGCGTTGGGGACGAGCCCGCTGAAGGGCACCGTGTCGCAGATCCTGCCTGCTGGTGATCCGCAAACCCACACCTTCACGATGAAGGTAGAGCTGCCGACGACCGCCGGGCTCAAGTCCGGCATGTTCGGGCGACTGCGGCTTGAAAAAGGTGTGAGTACGACGTTGCTCCTGCCGAGGTCGTCATTCATCGAACGGGGCGAACTCGCCAGCCTGTTCGTCGTCGGCAGCGATCACGTGGCACGTCTTCGCTGGGTCAAGATCGGCCGCACGCTGGAGCAGGGCGTCGAAGTCCTCTCCGGGGTGGATGCGGGAGAGCGAGTCGTGGCGGACGCCTCCAAGGGGCGCGACGGTCTACTGGTGCAAGACATGACGACGGTCCCGTCCCCTCAGGGATCGTGACGCGTCCAACGCATAGCCAATCGCGATACGCTCTATGCCCTCACCTTCCTCACAGTCACCAGCTCCTCTCGGTGTGAGCGGTCGTCTCGCCGGACTTTTTGTCGGGAGCAAACTGACGCCGCTGATCATCATCGCCAGTCTTCTTCTCGGTCTGTTCGCCGTGCTCCTGACGCCGCGCGAGGAAGAGCCGCAAATCGTGGTCCCGATGGCCGATGTGTGGTTGCCGTTCCCCGGCGCTTCCGCGAAGATTGTCGAGGAACAGCTCACCAAGCCCATCGAGCGCAAGCTGTCGGAGATCAAGACCGTCGAATACCTCTATTCGATTTCGCGTCCCGGTGGAGCACTCATCATTGTGCGCTTCTACGTCGGCCAGCCGATGGAACAGAGCCTGGTGGATCTCTACGACAAGTTAATGTCCAACCAGGACCTGTTTCCGTCTGGTGCTGCGCCGTTTCAGGTCAAGCCGCGTGACGTGAACGATGTGCCCATCGTGACGCTCACGCTGTCGAGCGAACGCTATACGGATTACCAACTCCGGCAGTTGGGCGATCAGGTGCTGGAAGACGCGAAACGGGTCGGCGGGACGGCCGGCGGGTTCGTGGTCGGCGGTCGCGGCCGTGAGTTGCGTGTACAGATCGATCCGTCACGTCTCAAGGCCTACGGGTTGACGCCGTTACGGGTGGCCGGCGTGATTCAGGGCGAAAATCTGGCCCTCCCTACGGGCCGTTTCGAAAGCCGAAACGAAAGCTTTCTCGTGGAGACCGGACGCTTTATCCGGTCGAAGGAGGATCTCGATGGGGTGGTCGTCGGCGTGAATGAGCAACGGCCGGTCTATCTTCGCCAGGTGGCCGAGGTCATTGATGGTCCCAGTGAAACGAGTCGGTATGTGTGGTTTGGCGAAGGCCCGAAAGGCAGCTCCTCGTCCTCGGAAGAAGTGCCGGCCGTGACGGTGGCGATCGCCAAACAGGCTGGGACGAATGCCGTGACGGTTGCCGAAGGCGTTATTCGCAAGGTCGAGGAGATGAAGGGGCACCTGATCCCAGCGGATGTGCGGGTTACGGTGACGCGCGATTATGGGGAGACCGCCGATGAGAAGGCCAATGAGTTGCTGTGGCATCTGTTGATCGCCGTTGTCGCCGTCGTGGTCTTCCTGGGACTGACGCTGGGCCTTCGTCCCGCTTTCGTGGTGTCGATTGCGATCCCATTGACGCTTGCGCTGACGCTCTTCATCTCGATGCTGATCGGGTACAGCATCAACCGGGTCACGCTGTTTGCGCTGATCTTTTCCATCGGCATTCTGGTGGACGACGCGATCGTGGTGGTGGAGAATACCTATCGGCATCTGACGCTCCGTCGGCGGCCGCATCGTGAAGCGTCGTTGTTCGCAGTCGATGAAGTCGGGAATCCGACGATTCTTGCCACGCTGACAGTTATTGCGGCCCTCCTGCCCATGGCCTTTGTCTCCGGTCTGATGGGGCCGTATATGCGACCGATCCCCGTGAATGCGTCGATCGCCATGTTTGTGTCCCTGCTCGTCGCGTTCATTGTCATTCCCTGGTTTTGCCAGACCTGTTATCGGCCCGGCGTGCAGATGGCCGGGGTCGATCACGAGTCGCAGGAAGGCGGTCTCAGCCATCGGCTCTACCAGCGGTTGCTCGCACCGGTGTTGTCTCACCCGGCGATCGCGTATCTGGTGCTCGCGATCATTGCGCTGTTGCTGGTCGGATCGATGGCGCTGTTTTATACCCGCGCCGTGGTCGTGAAGATGTTGCCGTTCGATAACAAAAGCGAATTGCAGCTGGTGATCGACATGCCTGAAGGCACGACGTTGGAGGAAACGGCACGGGTGACCAAGGCCCTGACTCAGTACGTGCGTACGATTCCGGAGCTGCGCGATTATCAGGCCTATGTCGGCACCGCCTCACCCTTCAATTTCAACGGGCTGGTGCGGCATTATTACCTGCGGGATCAGCCGCATGAGGCGGATATTCAGATCAACCTCGTGGCGAAGCAGGAGCGCACCACACAGAGCCATGACATTGCGCAACGGATCCGCCCTCCCGTGCAGGAGATCGGGCGGCAATATGGGGCGAACGTGAAAGTGGTGGAGGTGCCTCCGGGCCCGCCGGTGCAGTCCGTGCTTGTGGCCGAGATTTACGGTCCCGACTATGATCGGCAGAGTGAGATCGCTCGCGAGGTGAGGCAGATGTTCGAGACGACGGCCGGCGTGGTCGATGTCGACGATTACCTGGAGGCCGATCAGGTCAAGTATGTGTTCACCGTCGATCGCGCAAAGGCGGCGCTTGCCGGTATTCCGTCGGAGGAAATCGTCCGGACTCTCCGACTCGCCTTGGAGGGTGAGGATGTGGGGTTGGTGCACATTCCGAAGGAAAAGCAGCCGGTGCAGGTGCGGCTCCGTCTGCCGATCATCGAACGCACCGGGCTAGAGAATCTAGGGGTCCTCGCATTGCGGACGGCCGCCGGGCACATGGTTCCGCTCTCCGAACTCATACGGGTGGAACAGACCGTGCGGGACAAGGCGATCTATCATAAGAATCAAAAGCCGGTGGTCTATGTGATCGCGGATGTCGGGGGCGTGGGGCCGGACAAGGGGGAGAGTCCGGTCTACGGCGTGACCGGGATTGGCAAGAAACTCGAACACTATACCCTGCCGGAAGGCTATGAGCTCGCGCAGCACTATGCCGTGCAGCCCTGGTCGGAACAGCGGTTCGCGATGAAGTGGGACGGGGAATGGCAGATTACCTATGAAACCTTTCGGGACATGGGCATCGCCTTTGCTGTGGCGTTGTTGCTGATCTATTTGTTGATCGTGGCACAGTTTCAGTCCTTCCTGACGCCGATGGTCATCATGGCGCCCATTCCGCTGACGTTGATCGGGATTCTGCCCGGGCATTGGCTGACCGGGTCGTATTTTACGGCCACGTCGATGATCGGGTTCATCGCCCTGGCCGGCATCATCGTGCGGAATTCAATTTTATTGGTCGATTTCATTCAGCATCAGGAGGCGGAAGGCGTGCCGTTGTTGGAGGCGGTGATTCGCGCGGGCGCCATCCGGACCCGCCCGATTCTCTTGACCGCCGCGGCGTTGATGGTGGGTGCCTTTGTCATTATTCTGGACCCGATTTTTCAGGGTCTGGCCGTCTCACTGCTGTTCGGTGTCGGTGCCTCGACGATTCTTACGTTGGTGGTGATCCCGCTGCTCTACTACCTCTGGATCGGGACTCGTCAGCCACAGCCTGTCCGCTCTCTGCCGCAGGAAGGCACGGACGAAGTGCCTCGTTCCACCGTAGGCAATCAGCCCGGCTGATCCGTCACAGCTCCACGCCCGTTCTTGCATTCGCCGTCTCCAGTCCGACGACCACCTTCCTCAACTCCTACGTGCCGAGCGAGATGGGAAAAAGACTTCTCAACGGCTGAGCGGGAAATTATACTGGGGCCCCTCGCGGCACATCGTGCCGCTTGTCGTCAGGATGATGTATGGAGTGTCTCTCTATGTGGCGAAGCGGTGAACGGGTCTCGGTTGACGGTGTGATCGGCGGGCAGGAATCGAAGGTGCCGCTCCGGTGGGAGGCGGAAGCCCGCCGGTATGTGGAGATGGTGCTCCTGGTGCTGATCTGTGGATGGGGATATTTCGCCAATCTGCACCTCTCGTTATTGGAAGGCAGCGAAGGACTCTACGCCGGCATTGCCGGAGAAATGGGGCGGCGGAACGAGTTCTTCGATCTCACGTATCACGGTGAACCGTATTTCAACAAGCCGCCGCTGTTTTTCTGGCTGCTTCACTGGGCGACGTCGCTGTGGGGCGACCAGGAAATCGCGTTGCGGATTCCGGGCTCGCTTGCGGCGATCGGCACGGTGGTGCTCGTTTATGTCTTGGGGACGAGATTGTTGTCCTCGACGGCAGGATTCTGGGCGGCGCTCGTCGTGGCCACCAGCCATGTGTTTCTTTGGTATGGACGACGTGTGCTGTTTGATTCCACCTTGACGTTCCTCGTCACGCTGGCCCTGTTCGCCTGGGTTCAGGTGCAGATCCTGGGCCGCAGTTCACGATGGTATCTCCTGGCATTTTGCAGTATGGCGCTCGGGGCGATGTTGAAAGAGATGCACGGGTTTTTTCTGCCCCTGCTTGTCATGAGCACCTATGCCTGCATCCAGCGTGATGCACGAATGTTGCGGGACCGGTGGTTTTGGGCCGGGTTGGGCCTGGCCATCGCCATGATGGCTGGATACGCGTTGGTGCTGGGACCCGGGTATCAGCATCATTTTAGGATCATGAGCGCGATCGGGTCTGTGTGGAACAGCGGTCTGGCCGGATCTGTCGGCGTGGCCAAGGACGGGCATCCGCTGTATTGGTATCTGGGCATGATGTGGGCGGACTTCTTCCCATGGTGTGCCTTGCTCCCGTCGGCGGTGTTGTTGCTTTGGGCGCAGCGACCGCTTCGTGCACATCCGACCGAATTGTTGCTGCTGGTCTGGGTGCTCAGTCTGTTCACGGCATTTAGTCTGGCCACACTCAAGCGCGAGCCCTATCTCGTGACGATCGTGCCGGGAATCGGGCTCATGATCGGGTATTTCTATCACCGAATGTTTACGTCCGGCGAGTCGTCCCGTGCGATGCCTCCATTGTTGAAAGTCCTGCTGGCCATCCTGGCTGTGGTGTTCGCGGCAGGGATGTTTTTCGGGGCTGCGCCGTTGCGACGGCGCTGGTTAGTCTCCTCGCCGGTGGTCTCGCCGGTGTTCATCGTCACGATCGTCGGTCTGGCCGGTACGTTGCTGTTCGCGGTCGTCAAAGCGCGCCTGCATCTTGCGCTTCACGTCGTGGGTCTGCTCGCCGTGGCCTATGTCGTGCTGGTCGTGAACTACGTATTCCCGGCGATCGATCAGGCGGCTTCGCCACGGAAGGCTACGGAGGAGATCAAGGTGTTGGCGAGAGGGGCCGGCCCGGCCTTGTTCATGTATATCCCGGGGTGGCCGAAAAACGAAGATGCCCTGTATTACCTGAAGCGGGACACCGTCGTGCCGGAGCTGTCGAATGTTGAGGCGGTGCACGAAGCCGTGCGCACACATGGGCAGGTCCGGATCGTTACCGAAGAGCAGCACATGATGTCGCTGCAGCGGTTGGGCGGGTTGGTGGTCGAGCGACTCCAGGAGTTTCAGCAGCCCGGCCGAAAACATCTCTTTCTCCTCAGCGTGAATGCAAAGACCTAGTATTTCAGGCTGGGTCTGTTGCATTCTGCCACAGGAATACCGGCCCTCTCTGTAGCAGACCTCCCCCATCGCGGCGCTGTCCACAGGCACTCGATTTACGACCAAGCCGGTACGCTGCACGGTTTGGCCCGCCGCCGCCGCGGTGATGAGAGGGCTCTATCCTTGCACTCTCATCACAGACCACCTCTCTGCGCAGGCGGTGCTGCCTGCCGGTTTTGTGGCTGCGTCATCCATGCCGCATCCCAGGAATGGGAGGCAGGCGACGGATCGCCCGCCACGGTGTAGGGCAGGATGGTGTTCTCGCATTCCAGCAAGGAGGCCGCATGCATCCCCTTCATCCGATGGTCGTTCATTTCCCCATTGCGCTGCTGTTGGCCAGCTGGTTCTTTGATCTGTTGGCGCTCCGATGGCGGGAGCAACAATTTCGCGACACGAGTTTGTCGTTGCTGGTGCTCGGGGTTCTAGCAGCCGGGGTGGCTGTGCTCACGGGACATGTTGCCGAAGAGGCAGTCGAACAGAGTGGCACGATTCCGAAGCCAGCGATCGAGACGCATGAAGAACTGGCCTTTGCGGTCTTCTGGGTCTTTGTCGGTCTGCTTGGCCTGCGGGTGGCTTCGGCTTGGGGGGTGATGCAGGAGCGTCCCGCGCTAGTGCTGCTCCTCGGTTTTGGAGGGTCGCTGTTGTTGCTCGTCGCCAGCTACTTCGGCGGCGATTTAGTCTATCGCTATGGCGCGGGGATCTTGCCACGATGAACACGAGGGATACCATCGGTTGGGCTGTCGTGCTCCTGTTCCTCTGGGTGGCCTCGCCCGCGGTCTTCGCCGAGGACTCTGTCGCTCGATCGCCGCTGGGTGATCGAGCGGTGTTGCAGGCGGGGCAGGTCGTGCAGGGTGACTATTTTGCCTTCGGGCCCCACGTGGAAATTTCAGGGATCGTCAACGGCGATCTCTACGCGGCCGGTGGCGAGATCACGGTCGATGGTGTGGTCAATGGGGATGTGATCGTCGCCGGGGCGAAAGTGTTCGTGTCTGGCACGGTCGCGCAGGATGCGCGCGTCATGGGTGCACAAGTCACGGTCAGCGGCACTATCGGGAGAAATGCCACGCTTGCCGGTGTGGATCTTCATCTCACCGAAACAGCGAAGGTCCGCGAGAACCTCATCGTGGGCGGAGGGCATGTCCAGCTGGAGGGCCCGGTCGGTCGTGATGTACGGGTCGGCGCATGGAAGGCGACGCTGTCCAATGCGATCGCGCGGGATTGTATCGTCGCGGCAGAGTCCGTCCGTCTGACCTCGAAGGCTTCTGTCGGCGGTCGGTTACGGTATTGGGGGGACGCAGCTCCATCTATCGATGAGCACGCCACCGTGCGCGGCCCCATCACCAGCCGCCCGTTACCTGACGGCTGGAGCCTTGAACGAGCTCGTCAGGGAGTCGTTGGGGCGCGAGTGCTGGCCGCCGTCGTCAGTTTCTTGTCGACGTTGATACTGGGGTTGATCCTGCTCCGAGTCTATCCCGTTTTTTCACGACGAGTCACGGCAATACTGCGGGATCAGCCGGGAGTCTCTTTGGGGGTGGGCGGTGTGGTGTTGGTCGTGACGCCGGTGGCTGCTGTGAGTTTAGTGGTGACGCTGCTGGCGTTGCCGGTCGGCGTGATTCTGTTGGCCTTGTACGGGGTGACGGTGTACCTGGCGCGCATCTACACCATGACGTGGGCAGGGCAATGGCTGCTTCGCCACAAGGACGAGTCGACATCCCTGGCTCGAGCGTTTACGGTGGGGCTCGTAGTCTATTCGTTGCTCTCTCTGGTGCCGGTGGTCGGAGGTCTGATTACGCTGGGCACGGTGCTTTTCGGGCTGGGGGCGTTGCTGATGGCGAAGAAGGAACTGATTGCCGGGTTGCGGGAACAGCAGCAGGTCTGACGGGCGAAGCACAAGACACCATGAGGCGTCGATCGACATTTGATCCCGGAGAACAGCCGGCTGCGGTCACGTTGGTGGAGGGGCGCACGCTGCGTTGTCAGGGCTCGTGGACAATGTCTGCGGTAGCTCCGGCCGAACGGATCCTCGCGGTCATGGATTGGCCCGAAGGCGGGTCGTTCCGGTTCGAGGGGAGTGGCATTGCCGCCTTCGACACCGGCGGGGCGGTGGTGTTGTCACGCGCCGTGATGGCCGCGCGTCACCGTGGTTGTGAGGTGACGGTCGAGGGACTGCGGACTGAGTATCTGCAACTGATGAGCCTGGTATCGGCCAATTGGAGCGTCATGATGGCTCATGTGGCTGCGCGGCCTGACGGGACGCGATGGGTCACCACGGTTCTGCGTCGATCCGCGACGCGGGTGCTGCGAGGATTGGAATTTGTCGGCCGGACGTCGGTCGCGCTCCTGCACCTGCTCTTGTCGCCGTCCCGCATGCGTTGGCGCAGCGGTTTGAACAGTCTTCGGCTCGACGGGGTGAACGCCCTGCCGATCACCGGCCTGTTGACGTTCTTGATCGGCGTAGTGATTGCGTACCAGGGGGCCGAACAGCTGCGAAAGTTCGGGACCAATATTTTCATCGTGGACCTGGTGGGCATCTCGCTGTTGCGAGAAATTGCTCCGCTGATCGCGGCGATCTTGATTGCCGGGCGGTCGGGGTCTGCGTATGCGGCGCAGATCGGCACGATGAAGGTGACGGAAGAGCTGGATGCGCTTCAGACCTTCGGGCTCTCGCCGATCGAATTGCTGGTACTCCCGCGGGTGCTGGCCTTGGTCGTCGCACTGCCGCTGCTGACGGTGTATGCCGATGTCTTAGGGGTGTTCGGGGGGATGTTGATCGCCTCGAGTCAGCTGAACGTCGGGTTCACCGCCTTCCTCGCGCGTTTCGAAGAAGCGGTCGCATTGCGGCATTTCCTCATCGGGATCGGGAAGGCGCCGTGTTTTGCCGTCATCATTGCGCTGGTCGGCTGTTATCAGGGCTTTCAGATTCGAGGCGGAGTGGATGACGTGGGACGACACACCACGATCAGCGTCGTGCAGAGCATTTTTCTGGTGATCATTTTCGACGCGATGTGCAGCATTCTGTTGAACTGGTGGAGCCTGTAGGCCGGATCCCTCATGAAGACCTGCAGCGGCAGCCGATGCGTTCGTCAGGACCGACCGAACCTTGGGAAGTGACGGGTGTCATGTCTGGAGCCGCGCACACTGACCCTCCCGTGATCGAGGTGAGCCATGTGTCCACCCGGTTCGGTCCGGCGGTCGTGCATGAGGATGTGAGCCTCACGGTCTTGCGAGGCGAGGTGTTCGCCATTGCGGGCGGAAACGGATGCGGGAAGTCGACGCTCTTGCGGGAGATCATCGGCCTGTTGACTCCCACGACCGGGAGCATTCGCCTCCTGGGCGTCAACAGCCTCGAACTGGAACAGCCGGACGGATCTCCGCTCCATCGGCGGTTCGGCGTGATGTTTCAGCATGGGGCCTTGTTCAGCTCCATGACGCTGGCCGACAACGTCGCCGTCCCCCTGAAGGAACATACGTCACTGAGCGGCGGGCTCATTCGCGAGATTGTGGCATTAAAAATCGCCCTGGTCGGGCTTCCTCCCGACAGCGCGCTGAAATTTCCAAGTGAACTCAGCGGTGGGATGCGTCGCCGCGCCGCGCTGGCCCGTGCCATCGTCATGGACCCCGAGCTGTTGTTTCTCGACGAACCGACCGCCGGACTTGATCCGATGATCGCGGCGGGGTTCGACGATCTCGTGCTCGAGCTCAAACGATTGTTGGGGCTCACCGTTGTGATGGTGACACACGATCTCGATTCGTTGTGGCGCATTGCCGATCGGGTGGCAGTCCTGGGCGAAGGCCGGGTGTTGGGACTGGGTACGATGGAGGCGCTCGCGGCGTCGGACGATCCCGTCATTCGGAGCTACTTCCATGGCCCGCGAGGGCGGGCTGCGCTGCTGAACCATGCGGGAGCTGCGCCGCATCGGGAGTGAGAGGTGCCGGATGGAACCGAAGGTCAACTATATCGTGGTCGGTGCATTCGTGCTGTTGCTGGGATTCACGGTGCTGGGGGCGATTTTCTGGCTGGGGAAGACGGACTACCGCGGCATCTATGATCGCTATGATGTCTATACCAGGGAGTCGGTGGCCGGGCTCAGCGTGGATTCGACCGTCAAGTATCGCGGAGTCGACGTCGGGCGGGTGAAAGAAGTGGTCCTGAATCCGGAGAATCCGGAAGAGGTACGGATCACGTTGAATATCGTCGGCGGGACGCCGGTCAAGACCGACACGCAGGCGGTGTTGGTGACGCAGGGCCTCACGGGGTTGGTGACGCTCAATCTGACGGGGGGAACTCGGGAGGCCCCACCGCTGTCACCCGCGGCCGGGCAGGTGTATCCGGTCATCAAGAGCGTGCCGTCGCTGTTGGGGCGATTGGACGGGACCCTGGCGAAATTATTGTCCGATCAGGGCGTGGCCACGCTCGTGGCACAGCTCAACGGTTTGGCTCAGAATGCCTCCTTGATGGTGGACGAAGAGCATCGTACGCTGGTCAGGCAAGTGCTCAAAGATCTGGCTGAGCTGACCAAGGTGTTGGCGGCTCGCAGCAGCCAGGTAGACCACGGCCTACAAGGCGCGGCACAAGCGGCCGAGCGGGCGGCGAACGTCACGGAACGACTCGGAACGCAGCTGCCGGCCGTACTCGACCGTATCAACAAGAGTGCCGCCGGGCTCCAACAGTTGACGGAGGAATGGTCGCGCACCGGTCGTTCGCTCGGCGAGATGGTCGGCGCCAGCAAGTCCGGCGTCGAGCAGTTTACTCAGCAGACCCTAGCCGATGCGGGGCTGCTCGTCACCGAGTTGCGACAGCTGACCGCCACCCTGAATCGAGTGGCCCAACAAGTTGAACGGCAACCAAATGTGCTGGTGCTTGGTCGTTCGTCTCAGTCCAAGGGGCCGGGAGAGTGAAGGGAGCATCGTGGGCGATTGTCATGCGCTGAGCAGGCTGTTGCTGGGTCTGGCCCTCTGCATGTTGACGGCGTGTGTGCTGCCTCAATCGACGGACAGTCCGGTCCATACGTTTGTGTTGACGATGGAAGAGGCCGATCGCGAACGTGGGACGCCGTTTTCGCGAGTCAATGCGCAGGGCGTGTTGCTGGTCGGTGTGCCGCAGGCTGCGGCGGGATTCGAGCAACCGCGTATGGCGTTTCTGCAGCGGCCGTCGGAAGTGAGTTATTACGCCAGCCATTTCTGGGTTGACGCCCCTTCCAGGATGTTGGCGCCGTTACTCATTCGATCTCTGGAGCAGTCGGGAACCTGGCGTGTGGTCGTCCCCATGCCCTCGGCCCTCCGTGCCGACCATCAACTGGATGTGTCGGGAGTGGTGGTCCAACAGGAGTTCGTACAGCGGCCGAGCCACAGTCGGGTGCGGTTGCGGGCGCAACTGACCGACGTGAAGACGCAGCGCGTGGTGGGGGCCAGAAGTTTCGACAGGCTGGAACCGGCTCCCAGTGAGGATGCGTATGGCGGGGTGTTGGCGGCGAACCGCGCGGTGAGCGCGGTGCTGGCCGAGGTCAATCACTGGATTGCGGGCTGTCTACGCGAAGCGGGAAAGGAGGTCTGTTGACCGGCCGTCCCGCTGCTGGCGGGGATGGCGCCGGATGGTTCGTGAGGAGACGGTATCGGGCATGCGGACCGCGCTGAAAATCGGGTTTAGTTTCGGGCTCACGTCCGGGGTGATCACGACCCTGGGGTTGATGGTGGGGTTGCACGCGGGGACGCATTCCATGCCCGCGGTCCTGGGAGGCATCCTCACGATTGCGGTGGCCGACGCCATGTCGGATGCCTTAGGGATCCATGTGGCCGAAGAATCGAAAAACCATGGCAACACCCATGACATTTGGGCTTCCACGGCCGCGACGTTCGCCGCGAAGTTCGTCATCGCCGGAACCTTTGCCGTCCCGGTCCTGTTCATGCCGCTGGATGCGGCCGTTGTCGTCAGCTTGATCTGGGGCCTGTCTCTGTTGGCCGTGCTGAGTTATGCGCTTGCGCGGGCACAACGGGTGCCTCCCTGGAAAGTCATCGGCGAGCACGTGCTCATCGGACTCAGTGTCGTGGCGATCACACATTATCTCGGAGCGTGGGTGCGGGCGACGTTCGGATAAGAGTCGCAGATGAAGGAGATGCAGGAGGAATGGAGATCCAGACGCAGTTACCGAAAGTGGGGGTCGGTCGCCGCTGTGGGGCGATGCAGGCCAATCTGGGCGGCTATCGAAGTCTCCTCAGCGAAGCGATGTATGAGGAACTGACGACACTCGCCAAAAGTTTGAAGGGCATCAGGATTTGTCATGTGAATTCGACGGCCGCTGGCGGGGGAGTGGCGGAGCTGTTGGCGCGCTACATTCCGATGTTGCAGGCGCTCGGTGTGCAGGCCGACTGGCGCTTGATTCACGGGGAACCGGATTTTTTTGCCATCACCAAGGCGTTTCATAACGCACTGCAGGGCGGCCACTACGGACTGGGAAAGGCCGAGCAGGACCGCTACCTCAAGGTCAACGAGCGGAGTGCGAAGGCGCTCGGCAACGACTACGATCTGTACATCGTGCACGATCCGCAGCCGGCGGCCATTCGACATTTCGCGGGCTCGCGCGGCGCCAAATGGATTTGGCGTTGTCACATCGACAGTTCGGCACCGGACAAAGATGTCAGCCATTTTTTGCGTCCCTTCTTGGAAGAGTACGAGGCGGTCGTGTTCACGATGGACCAATTCGTGCTGCCGCAACTGGCGTCCAAGCGCATCGCGTTCATCGCACCCGCCATCGATCCGCTGGCGACCAAGAACATGGAGTTGCCGGCCGATCTGTGCCGCCGCGTCATTGCGGATTCCGGTGTGGATCCGGTCAGGCCGTTGCTTCTGCAAGTCTCTCGCTTTGATCCTTGGAAGGATCCGCTCGGCGTGGTGCATGCCTATCGCCTGGTCAAAGAGGACCTTCCCGCAGTGCAATTAGTGCTCATCGGCGCCATGGCCGGGGACGACCCGGAAGGGTGGGAGATTCTGGATCGGGTGGAAGAGGAAGCCGCGAACGATCCTGATTTGTTTGTGTTCACAAACCTGTCCGGCGTGGGAAGCATGGAGGTGAATGCCTTTCAACGCAGCTCTGATGTCGTGATTCAAAAATCACTGCGGGAAGGGTTCGGGTTGGTGGTGTCAGAGGCCCTGTGGAAAGAAAAGCCGGTGGTTGCCGGCAACACGGGCGGCATTCCGATGCAGTTTCCCGAGCCCTTCCACAAGAATCTCGTCATGAGCGCAGAGGCCTGCGCAGAGCGGGCGCTCTATCTGCTCCGGCACCCGGGTGAGCGTGGGGAGTTCGGGCGGGCCGGGCGCGAGCATGTCCGCCAACATTTTCTGATGCCGCGTCTGGTGCGGGACGAGTTGCGGCTGATTCATCAGGTGTTGGAGAGCGCATGATCCGTCACGGCTGCAATGCGCTGGTCGCGTATTTTTCGATGGAGATCGGCCTCAACCCATTGATGCCGACCTACGCGGGCGGCTTGGGTATCCTGGCCGGCGATACGATTCGCTCCGCCGCCGACCTGGGCGTCCCGATGGTCGGCGTCACCCTGCTGCACCGGCGCGGCTATTTCTATCAGCGGCTCGATCGGGCGGGCTGGCAGACCGAGGAACCGGTGGCCTGGGCGATCAATGATTTTGCGGAGCCGTTGGAGCCACGTGTCTCAGTTGAGATCGAAGGGCGATCGGTGCAGGTGCGCGCCTGGCGGCATATCGTCACCGGTATGTCGGAGCATGCCGTTCCCGTATATCTGCTCGATACGGATCTGCCGGAAAATAGTCCCTGGGACCGGACCATCACGGATTCGTTGTACGGGGGCGATGCCCACTACCGGCTCTGTCAGGAACTGGTTCTCGGTTTCGGCGGCTTCGCATTGTTGCAGGCCCTGGGGCATGACCACATCTATCGGTACCATCTCAACGAAGGGCATGCGGCATTGCTGGTGCTGGCGTTGATCGAAGCGGAACTCGGCGGGGAGCCGCGCAATGGAGCGGTGCCGCCGGAGGTGATCGAGAAGGTGCGGGAGCATTGCGTATTCACCACCCATACGCCGGTGCCGGCCGGTCATGATCAATTTCCTGCCGACCTGGCGCATCAGGTCTTGGGGAAACGGCGCTGTGAACTCGTCCAGGCCTGCCAACATCAAGGGGCGTTGAACATGACGTTATTAGCGCTGCGCGGGTCGCGGTTCGTCAACGGCGTCGCGATGCGGCATGGTGAGGTCTCTCACTCGCTCTATCCCGGCTACCCGATTCACTCCATTACGAATGGGGTGCATGCCGTGGCCTGGGCGGCCCCCGCCTTTCAAGGTGTGTATGACCGTCATTTGCCTGACTGGCGATACGATCAATTGTCGCTGCGGTACGCCATCAGCATCCCCGGTGCGGAAATTTGGGCCGCCCATCGGGAGGCCAAGCTGGCGTTAGTCGATGAGGTCAATCGCGAGACCAACGCAGGATTCGATCGGGATGTGTTCACAATCGGCTTTGCCCGCCGCGCCACCGCCTACAAACGAGGGACGCTGGTGTTTCACGATGTTGAGCGGCTACAGCGATTGGCGAAGCAGGCCGGTCCGATCCAGTTCGTGTTCGCGGGCAAGGCACATCCCCAGGATCAGGAGGGCAAGGAGATGATCCGCCGCATTCACGCCATGCGAGGGCAACTCTCGGTCGCCTATGTGGCCAATTACGATATGACCTTGGCCCGGCTGTTGTGCGCGGGGGTCGACGTGTGGCTGAACACACCGTTGCCCCCGATGGAAGCGTCCGGCACCAGTGGGATGAAAGCGGCCATGAACGGTGTGCCCAGCCTGAGCGTCCTGGACGGTTGGTGGGTCGAGGGACATATCGAAGGGGTGACCGGTTGGTCGATCGGCGAGAAGGTCGAAGCCTGCACCTCCCCATCGGAGGAGGCTGAGGCCTGTCATGCCGCGGCACTCTACGACAAACTCGAACAGCAGGTGCTACCCTGCTTCTACAAGGAACGGGACAGATTCATCGAGATCATGAAACACACGATTGCGATCAACGGGGCATTTTTCAATACGCAGCGCATGGTCGGACAGTATCTGCGTAACGCCTATCGGTTGGTCGATCAGGCCGTCAATGGAGCCTAGCCGTATGGTGCACGATCGCGACACCATGCAGTCCGACTACAACCACCTACTCACGTTGTGGACGTCAGGTGTCCGCGATTATCACACCATGCTGTCGGACTATCTCACGGCCAATTCAATTTTCGTCGCCGTCATCGGGTTGCTCGTCTCGCGGGAGTCGCTGGCACTGCCTTTTACCATCGTCATTGTCTTGCTGAGCATGATCGGGATTCTCATGAGCGCGCAGATGGCGATCGTATTGGGCCGGTTTTCCGGGCAGAATGCGCTGTGGGAATGGCAATTGCGCGGCATCGAGACCAGACCTGAGTGGCTCAACCGGAAACCGGTGAGCACGCTGTATCGATTGCGCGAGCACCGGGAAACGATCATTGACCAGAGCAATGAGCCGTGCTCATTCGAGCCTTCGTGGGCATTTCGTCAACACCGCCAATGGTGGGCGCATCGCGCCATCAGCTTCCCCTGGTTCTTCGGGACGGTCTATGGGTTGTTTTTGCTGTGGGGACTGACGCAGGTCGCACGGTCGATTTCGTTGTCGCTCAAATAAACAGAAGACCCTGCCTCCTCTGCCCGCGGTGAAGGCCCTCACGAATCCCTGGTTCCATGCCATCGTGCGTTTTGCTGAAACACGATTCATGAGAAATTCTTCATGATCCGTTCATTGTCTATTCATGTGTCGCTGCCACACTGGTATGGTCACGGGAGAAGACGCATCCTGTCGCACGCAGACCTGCAGAGTAAACGATGAACAAACTGAACACCATTGTGCCGCTCACGCTGCTGCTGTTGGTGGTCGTTGGCGCAATGGGAGTCATGGCCTTCTGGGGCTTGTCTTTGCTGGATGTATCCCGGTAAAGGCCTCGCCGGCCTCTGTCGAGAGGGTACGCGAAAAGAGGTGGTGGCATGCTCGTGCTGTTGGCGCTGGGAGGGATTACCTGTGTGGTGTGGATGGCGATGCTGTGGTTGTCCTTCTTCGATGACAGGCAGATCGTCTTGCTGCGGACGCCTGTGAAGCGCAGCAGGAACGCCGTTCGAGACGGCAAGGACTGAACAAGATATAGGGGATCATTGTGCGGGAGCCAGGAACATTCAGCGGTCGACGGTGGTCGATTGTGCTGGCAAGCGATGCCGACGCCGGGATGCCACCGGCGATCAGGCCCCGGCCTGAAAAGACGGTTCCCAAGCCATACGGCCGATTCCTTGGGACTCGCTCGAAACTCCAGCATACGCTGGATCGCATGATGCAGGTCGCCAGTCCGGCGCGTACGGTGGTCGTCCTGGCTCGTGGGCACCCTGAGGTCTGGGCGCAGATCAGCGCGCGGGATCCCGGGATTGTCTTGGTGCAGCCCCGCAATCTTGGCACGGCCTCAGGGATTTTTCTCTCGTTGACCTACGTTCGTGTGCGTGATCCGGAGGGCATCGTTCTGATTTCTCCCTCCGATCATGTGGTGTTTCCCGAGGAACGGTATCTCAAGGAGGTACTGTATGCCGTGCGAGCGGCGGAGAAGCTGCCCACGAAGCCGGTGTTGCTCGCGTCGCGGCCGGAAGGACCGCATGCGGAATACGGGTGGATCATGCCCGATCATCAGCTGATCAATTTCGGTCCTCGCACGATCCGCCGCGTCAAGACATTCATCGAGAGCCCGGAGCCGCCGCTGGCGCAGTTGGCCTATGCGTCAGGGGCGCTGTGGAATACGTGCATCATGGCGGGAAAGGTCGAAGCATTCTGGAACCTGGGCCGGAGAGTGTTGCCGAACATGATGGTCCTCTTCGAACGTCTGACCGAGGCGATCGATACGCCGAAGGAGGCTGAAGTGCTGCGGACGATGTATAAGCGCCTGCCGTGCCTCAGTTTTTCGCGTGACCTCCTCGAGCAGGCGCCGAGCGAGGCAGCGGTGATGGAAATGATCGGGCTGACGCACCGTTCTTGAGCGACAGCCGCGGGGTGTATTGCCTCACGGCGAAGAGGGTCGTTGCTGCAAATGGCAACAGTACGGTCCGAGACGTAGGCCTCCTCTGGATTCTACCAGCCCAGAAAATAAGCAAATGCCCAATCGGACGAGTAGGAGCCCCGTTGGCATTTGTCTTGCTGGAAGAGACACTATTCGTCGTTGATCGCCGACAGAACGATTCCACCACCCACGCGTACCGCTCCTTGATCGACCTGCCGTCGCCGCTTGCCGGAGACCGGTCGTCTCCACGGGAACAGTCGCCCAACCGTTTCAGAGGAGCTATCATGACTAAGCCACTGATGACACGGATTCTCATGGCGACCGATTTTTCTGAAGGCGCAGCCTGTGCGCAGACCTATGCCGCCTATCTTGCCTCCCACTGGGCAGCCACGTTGGAAGTGCTGCATGTCATCGAGGCGCCCCACCGAGTGAACGCCGAGGCAGAATCTCTTGCTGCAGTGATGGCGGCGCGGGCTCATGCCGCGCAGCAGTTGGCCGAAGTACGCGAAGATCTGGTGCGATGTGGCCTGTCCGCGAAGGTGCGGTTGGTGCTGGGGAATCCGGCAGAGCACATTGGTGTGACTGCGAAGGATGAAGGGGCGGAACTCATTGTGCTGGGTGTGCAGGGGCGAACCAATATGCTCTGTGGGCTGATCGGCGGCACGACGGAACGGGTTGTGAGGGAAGCGCCCTGTCCTGTTCTCGCGGTCCCAGGGTTGCGTGAAGAAGCGGGCAAGCCCTCTGCGGCAGGCCCAAAAGTGCAGATCCGGCATATTCTGGCACCGCTGGATTTTTCGAGCCCATCGTTGGATGCCGTCGAATATGCCGTCCAGCTCGCCAACGGCCTCCGTGCCACCGTCACCTTGATGCATGTGTTGGAGCCGGTCTGCTACGACTTGGATTGCGGCCTGGGCCTGGTCGAACAGGAGGCGCAAAAACGAGACCATTGGAACAAGCAACTGGAGGAGCTTCGGACCTTCGTGACCTCATTCGGCTTGGCCGCCGACGTCGAGATTGCAGGAGGCATGGCTTCCGATGTGATTCTCGCCTCTGCGCTGCGTCATCGGTCTGACCTGATCGTGATGGGGACCCATGGCCGTCGCGGCCTATCGGTGGAACGATTCGGCAGCGTGGCTGATGCGGTGTTACGCCGGGCGACCTGCCCGGTCCTCACCGTGAAGGCGCCGAAATTCGCGCCGAATCATCGCCGGATCATGCCACAAACCATGAGCGAGACGGAAACTGAAGGAGCAGAGCGATGAACCAGCGTGAAATTTATATCACCGAATTCGATTTGGCACGCCTGAGAGATGTCCTGAACGCTCGTCTCAGCGCCGGGGCACGGGACCGGGATCACTTGGAGAGTTTGGAGCATGAACTTGATCGCGCCCATGTCGTGGATCCTTCGGCCGTTCCCCATGATGTGATCACGATGAATTCCCAAGTACGGATCGAAGACGTCGATACCGGCATGGAAAATGTCTATACGCTGGTCTTTCCTTCTGATGCCGGCATCCAGGACAAGAAGCTTTCGATTCTTGCGCCAATCGGGACTGCCCTGTTGGGGGCCCGCGCGGGGGAGACGGTGGATTGGCCCGTGCCTGCCGGGGTACGAACGGTGCGCATCAAGGCAGTCTTGTATCAGCCGGAAGCCGCAGGAGATTTTCACCTCTAGCGGACTGCGGGAAATCGTGGCGCGAAGAGCGTATCTCGTGGACGAAGAGGCTATGCCTGATGGCGTATCGCTGAGAGCAACGAACATATCATGAACTATACGGAGGGGGACGATGGACGTTCGCAGTAAGGTGTATACGTATCACACGACCGTGAAGTGGACGGAGCAGAAAAAAGGCGTGATCGCCTGTGACGGTAAACCGGAGATCCAGGTGGCGACACCGCCGGAATTCAAGGGGCACGAGGGGATCTGGTCTCCGGAAGACTTGTATGTCGCGGCAGCGAACATTTGTCTCATGACCACCTTTCTCGCGGTGGCTGAACGGGCGGGGCTAGCCTTTGCTTCGTATCAATCTGAGGCAGAAGGTCGTCTGGAACTTGTGGACGGGAAGTTTCAAGTGACCGTGATCACCTTGCGGCCGCGCATCACGCTTCAGGCCGGAGGTGACGCAGCCAAGGCGAAAGAATTGATTGAAAAGGCCGAAGCCAACTGCCTGATTTCCAATTCCATGAAAACCAGTGTGACCTTGGAACCGACGATTCTATGACTTCCACGCCTGTGGCATCTTGCGCCAGCCAGATCGTTGCGTTGGGGTGATTCTCTCCAGACCCCAGGCGCATGGGGTTGCAGCCTCCGTGAGAATCGGCGGCTTCAGCAAGATGTGTCATTCCCTTTCCTACAGATGTGAGTGGCACAGGGATCGCATTCTGATCATCCTACGTAGTCCTGATTCATAGAAACGCGCTCTGGAGTGAAGGGTTTCCCATGAACCGACGACGTAGCCTATACTGTGGTGCGGCGCTGATCCTCTTCCTGACGGGGGTAGGCAGTCTGCAGGCAGGTGATGACGGCGATGCCGCGAAGGGGAAGTTGCTCTACGCCAATGTGTGCATCCGGTGCCATGGTGTGGAAGGAAAGGGAAACGGCGTCATGACCTTCACGCCGCCGGTCGCCGACCTCACTGCTCCGGCCGTGCAAAACCAATTGGAGGCGACCTTGCTGAAGACGATTCACGAGGGTCGAAAGAACACGGCGATGGGGGCCTGGAAGTTCGTCCTCACCGAACAAGACATGCGCGATGTGACGGCCTATCTGCGCCAGTTGGGCGGCGAGGCCGGACGGAGTCAGCCCTGAATGAACGGTATTCGTCATCTCATCAATTGGCGTGTCGTCGGGGTGGGGACAGCTGCACTGTGGGTGATCACGGTGATGATCATGCTGACGTGGTTCATCCAGGGGCATACCAGGCCGGCTAGCGATGGGCGTACGGAAATTCTTCTGGCTCCCGCGGAACGGGATCTCGTATTAGCGGAGATGCGCGATCTCTTAAAAGCGGTGCATGGTGTCGTCACGGTGTTGGGAAGACCGAGTCCGAACCTCAAGGATGCGGAAGGGGCAGCTCGCGCGGCAGGCATGGCGATGGCCGTGGACGTCAACCCTGCGATCATGTTGAAGCTTCCCCTCGCATTCAAGCAAATGGGCATGTCCATTCATAAAGATATGGATCATCTGGCCGATGGTATCGCGCAAGGCGAGACGTCGCAGCAGATTCTCAGTCGCTTGTCGAGTATGACGGCACGATGCACCACCTGCCACGATATGTATCGTTTTGCGACGAAATAGCCATCTACCGTCGGCGTTCAGCCGTCAGCTGTCAGCATCAGAGGACATGCGGAGAATCGAAAGTGGCCGGTTGAGTGAAAACTGAATCCATTTCCTCTGCGATGACTCATACCTATCGAGATTGCGAGTCGCCGGTAGCTGTGATCCAGACGGCTGAGGGCTGAAAGTTGGCGGCTCATGGCGTGATCGCAACGAAGGAGGTGCTGTGATGGCATGCAACGTGGGCGGAATCGAGCGGCCGATTCGGATCATTCTGGGAGTGCTGTTGATCGGCATCGGAGCCTTTGCGGGGCTTCCGCCTATCGGTACGGGGGTGATTCTGGCGGTAGGGACCATCGCATTGGCGACGGGAACGATCGGGTATTGTCCGGTGTGGACACTGTTCGGCGTCAACACCTGCCACCTTGAAGCGGCCAAAAAATCCTGAGTCGTCAGATGTGGGGACTGAGTTCGCTCTTCACCGAGCAGGAAGGGGTTTCGCTCGAGTGAAGGGGGGTGGTCTGTGGATCAAAGACCGTCTGAAACGTGCCAGTGACAATGTCGTCATTGGACGATCGCGAAGGAGGTGACGATGCCCAAGGTAGTGAAAGATGGAGTACCGGCAGGCGGTTTTAAGACCGTCGGACAAATCGTGGGGACGAACCAAATACTGGTGAATCGTAACCAAAATGCTCTGGAAGTTGCGGCCGATTTGCTGACGACTCATACGCCTGGAGCGCCTGTGGTCGATGACGCGGGACAATATGTCGGGTTCATCAGTGAATTCGATTTTCTGAAAGCGCTCGACTCGAATGTGGACCTTAATCAGGTGACGGTGGAACGGATTATGATCCGAGAGCGGATCATCGTGACGGCGAATACCTCGATCGATGACGCGGTTCGGATCATGGAAGAAAAGCATCTACTCAATCTTCCTGTCGAACGGGACGGCACCATCGTGTATACGCTGACCCGGCATGATTTGCTCCGTGCCCGAATTGGTCTTGGGTTGGACATCGAGAGCTAGATGGCCTGAGGGACGAGCGTCAGCGTGTCGATCTCAGAGGAGACGAGAGTGGATTCACTTTCGTCTCCTCGTCTCTCTGGGAGCACCCCTTACGAGGGAAGGTGAACGTGAGTCATTCAGGTGGAACCGCGACCAGTGGCGGGAAAGGCTTTTCAACGCCTGTTGGATCGCGACGAACGTTTTTTCATTGGATCACGCTGGCGGCAGCCGGATTCGTCGGCCTCGGGCTTTCGATTCCTTTGCTCAGTACGCTGGTCTCCCCGGCGTTTCAGCGGCGCCATCGCGACTGGGTCGATGTCGGGCCGGTCGATGAACTGTCTTCAGGCCATCCGAAGCAATTGGACCATGTCACGACGGTCCGTGACGGCTGGCTGGCGACCACTGCTCACAAGGCGGTGTGGGCGGTCAAGCAAGCGCAGGGCGACATCAAGGTGTTTTCGCCGATCTGTACGCACCTGGGCTGCGGCTATCGTTGGGATGAAACGGACAAAAAATTTCTCTGTCCCTGCCACGGAAGTGCCTATGACGTGAACGGGCAAGTCGTAGGTGGGCCCGCTCCGCGTCCCCTCGATGTCCTTCCTTCAAAGGTGGAAGGGGGGCGGCTTCTGGTGATGTATAAGGAATTCAAGTCAGGGTTGGGAGAAAGTGTTGAGCTGTGAGTGCGTCGCGGTGCGTGTGTCGTGGTCAGTGTCGAGTGGCGCTTCTCGTGAAGCGTCTACAGGCACGATTCAACACTGAGATCTGGGAGTCGAATGTCTTCTCGCCTGTACGATTGGCTCGACAGCCGTCTGAATCTCAAGCCAGTCCAGCGCACGTTGCTCGATGAGCCTATCCCCGGCGGGGCCAGTTGGATTTACGTCTTCGGCTCCATCACGCTGTTCCTGTTCCTCATGCAGGCCGCTACGGGCATGTTTCTCGCGCTCTATTATGCGCCCACCCCCGACCATGCGTACGACAGCGTTCGATTTATCGAAACCGACATTACCTTGGGATGGTTCGTGCGAGGCCTGCACCATTGGGGTGCCTCGTCGATGGTCGTCGCGATCGGGCTTCACATGCTTCAGACGTTTCTGTATGGCGCCTACAAAGCCCCGCGCGAAGTGATGTGGATGGTCGGGGTGCTGCTGTTTCTGCTCGTGATGACCTTTGCCTTCACCGGCTATCTCCTGCCCTGGGATCAAACGGCCTATTGGGCGACTCAAATCGGGATCAATATGGTGGGCACGGTCCCGCTCATCGGAGATGTGGCCTCTCGCATCCTGCGCGGCGGTGAAATTCTTGGCGCCCTGACACTCTCACGATTTTTTGCGATTCATGTGTTGTTTCTACCTGCGATCCTCATCACGGGGATTGCCGTGCACCTGTTCGTCCTGCGGCGAGTGGGGCCGGCAGGACCCTGGACCGACGACCGGGCGTCATTGGGCGCCGAAACGTTTGCTCCGCGGCAGGTCTACATGGATGCCGTCGTCATTGCCTGTGTATTTCTGGTCGTGGCGATCCTCGCGTTCACCATCCCTCTGCCCTTGACGGATAAGGCCAATCCGTCCGATACGAGCTTCGTGCCGGTTCCAGAATGGTATTTTCTCTTCTATTACGAATTGCTCAAGTACGTACATGGACCGCTTGAACCGGTGGCGACTTGGGTGCTGCCGCTTTGCGTGATCCTGGTCATGTTGTTCTGGCCGTTTATCGATCGCAACCCCGTGCGAAATCCTATTCGGCGGCCCGTCGCGCTTGGTGGCGGCCTGCTGTTCCTCCTCGTCGTGTTCGGGCTGCTGGGTGTTTCGATCAAAAATCTCTATGCGGTGCCGAGAACCGACCCCTCCGTGGCCAGAGGGAAGACGGTGTATGCGCAGCTCGGCTGTGTCGGCTGTCATCGGATCCATGGGGAAGGCGGTGCCGTGGCGCCGGATCTGTCGACCATTGGGGACATGAGGCCGGATCGTACCTGGCACCTCAAGCATTTTCGTGACCCTCAATCCGTGTCGCCGGGTTCGTTTATGCCGAAATTCCCTCTCACCGAGCAGCAGCTGAATGACCTGACGAGTTATATGTTGAGCTTAAAGCGCACGACGTAGCATGGCGGCGTCGCCTGCGGGAACGACGTGCGCGTCGAATGGTGAAGAGAGGATCGGGTAAGGAGGCGCATGATGCAGAGAAGCGGTGGATTGGGCGTGGTGATGCTGATGCTGATGGTGCTGGGGGTGATTCCTCTCAATGTCGCAGAGTCCGGACAAGCGAACCCTGAAGCCGGGAAGAAGCTCTACGCGACAAGTTGCCAAAATTGCCATGGCCCGACGGGAAAGGGCGACAGCGAGATGGCCGCCTACCTGGCGCCGCCTCCTGCCGACCTGACGGCGAAGCCGACGCAGACAAAAACCGATGCGCAGTTGCGCAAGATCATCATGGAGGGGCGCTCGGGAACGGCCATGACCGGGTATGCCGCATCGCTGAACGAGGCGCAAATCGCAGACCTGCTGGCCTACATTCGATCGCTCCAGCCCTGAGTGCTCTGTCGGGCGAATCCTTTTCCTAAAAACTGTCCCTAATCACCACGCATGAGGGTGGCATGGCATCCTGCGGCTGTGGCGTGATGCCGCAGGGAGACGGCTGTCGTTGGGGCTTTTGTCGCCAGCGCTGCCGAGGAGTCGTTCCTACCCCACGGAACCAATGGAGGATAGCCCTGTAGCGGGGATGGGTCGCCTGGTACATAGCTTGCGAGATCAATACGTATGCGGAACCTTATTCTGAGCGGTCTGTTTACCATGGCAGTGGTAGGCGGTTGTGTCGGCTCACAAGGAGCGAGCCAGGTTGGTCATTCAGGCGGTGCGCAGGCAGAGCCGGAAGGAATCGATGCCGTATTCAGCCATCCGTTACCCGATTCCATCCCCGGCGGTCAGCGCGGCGAGCAGATCCGCCTCGGATACCAGCTGGTCGTCCACACTCAAGAATTTGCGTCATCCTATGTAGGGAACGGGCTGACTTGTGCCAATTGTCATTTGGACGCGGGGCTTGATCCCAATTCGGCGTCGTTTGTCGGACTCTCGAAGGTCTATCCGGAATACCAGGCGCGAGCCGGCCGGGTGCTCACCCTGGCCGATCGCATCAACGACTGTGTGGTACGTAGCTTAAACGGCAAAGCGATTTCCGAGGACAGCCACAAGCTTCACGCGATGGTGGCCTACATCGAATGGTTGTCGAAAGACGTTCCGGAAGGAAGCCGCATGGCATGGCGGGGCATTCCGCGTCTCGCCGCGGTGAAGTCGCCGAATCCCTCGAGCGGTGCGAAACTGTATACGGCCCGTTGTGCATTCTGTCATGGCGCGGACGGCCAGGGCACCATGGCGGCGCCGCCCTTGTGGGGCGACCGGGCCTTCAGTATCGGGAGTGACATGGCGCGTCTGCCGGTGACGGCATCCTTCATCAAATCGAATATGCCGCGGACCAGAGGGTGGGCCTTGTCGGATCAGGATGCCTACGATGTCGCCGCCTATCTCAACGCTCGACCTCGCCCGGACTTTGCCGGGAAGGGCGGTGATTGGCCGAAGGGCGGAAAGCCATCGGACGTGTCCTATTAAGTCCATGACGCGAAGGTGATCCAAACGTTGTCCGCAGTGTGGATGCGGGTAGCTGAGGCAACGGAGTACGTAGGGGAGCCAGTGATGAAGCTCAGCGTGGCCTATCAAGGTGGAACGCGTTACGACATCCTCAGCGATCGCCACCGAGTCGTGACTGATCAACCGGTGGACGGCGGCGGGGCGGATGCAGGCATGACGCCGGTGGAATTGTTTGTCGGCTCCGTGGCGAGTTGCGTGGGCTACTTCGTAGGTGAGTTCTGCGCGCGACATGACATTTCCCGTGAGGGGCTGAGGGTTGAGGCGGAATGGGCCATGGCGGAGGGCCCTCATCGAGTCGGGCAGATTCAACTGTCGATCCGCATTCCTCACCGTATCACGCCGGAACTCAAAGAACGGTTGTTGAAAGTCGCCCACGGATGTACGGTGCATCAATCGGTGGTGGTGCCGACGGGCATTGCCATCGAGTTGAATCCGCACATCCACATGACGACGCCAACGTAGCAGAAGGATGCGCATGACAGTTTCTCGGCGTGGATGGTTGAGATCGGTGTTGCAGGGAATCGGTATTGGAGCACTCGTCAAGGGCGCGATCCCGGCGGCCGAAGGCCATCAAGCGGACGCGATTGGACAGGGGAGCGGTCCGCTCACGGTGCGGGTCACGCGGCCGTTCGACGCCGAAACCCCGGTGCGCGAGTTCACATCCTGGTTGACCCCCAACGAACGATTCTTCGTGCGCAGTCATTTTGGTCCGCCTGCAGCCGAGGCCGTCCAGCCCGAGACCTGGCGACTGACCGTGAAGGGGTTGGTCAAGGAAGGGCTCAGCCTGTCACTGAAAGATCTTCATGCGTTCGAATCGGTGACAGTGACGGCTGTGCTGCAGTGCAGCGGGAACGGGCGCGCGAACCATCGCCCCAAGGTGCCGGGCGTGCAATGGGAGCGCGGTGCGGTCGGGAACGCGCAGTGGACCGGCGTGAGGTTGCGCGATGTGCTGGAGCGCGCCGGTGTGAAACCCCAGGGCGTCCACGTTCAGATGCAGGGCGCCGATCGTCCCGCTCTTCCTACCGTGCCTCTGTTCACGAGAAGTATTCCCATCGCCAAGGCGCTTCATCCCGATACGCTCCTCGCCTTTGAAATGAATGGTCGTCCGTTGCCGCTCTTGCATGGTGCGCCGCTCCGGGTCATCACTCCAGGTTGGATGGCGGAATCCTGCATGAAATGGTTGACGGAGCTCACGGTACGGGCCGATGAAACACCCGGCTACTATATGCAGCAGGCCTATCGCATGCCGGAGACATCGATCCAGCCGGGATCCGGATTGCCGGGGACCGTGATGGTGCCGGTCGAACAGATGCCGGTGAAGTCGCTGATCGCCGCGCCGGGTGAGGGTGATACGGTGAGGAAAGGACCCGTGACCGTTCAAGGGGTAGCCTGGGCCGGTGAGTTCGCCGTGGCGCACGTCGAAGTATCCTGTGATGACGGAAAGACCTGGGAGCAAGCCCGGTTACTCGGAGAGGGACAACCCTATGCCTGGCGGCAGTGGCAATATGTGTGGACTCCCAGGACGGTCGGCCCCACGGCTCTGCTCTGCCGCGCCACGGATGCACGGGGTGAACAACAGCCGGCAACCAGTTCGTGGAATCCCGGAGGATTTTTGTGGAGTGGATGGGACCGCGTGGCGGTGACGGTGGCGGCATGAGCAGGTCACGACACGGTTCCTTCCTCGTACTGCTCTCTCTGCTGTCTGTCATGCTTGGTCTGGTCGTCATCACCGCAGCGCAGGAGGATGAGCGACCATCGCTTCCCACTCCTCAGTCTCGACGGGCCGCAACCTTGATCATGGCCCGATGCGCCGTCTGCCACACGACCGATCTCATTTCACAGCAACGGCTGCCGGAAGAACGCTGGATTGCCACCGTGGAGAAGATGGTCCATTGGGGCGCCGAACTGTCCAAGGAGGAGACCGCACTGGTCCTCCAGTATGTGACTGCGCGCAATCATCCCGGAGCATCGGATCACTTGCCGACCATCGAGCAAGAGTTGGCGATGACTACGCCGCCGGCTGGGCCGCAGGCGACGAACGAAGAGCCGTTGACCGGCGTTCCCACGCGCGGCGCGGGACTGTATGCACACAACTGTCAGGCCTGCCATGGAGAAGGGGCGGTCGGCGGCGTGGGGCCGAAACTGGCGCGGAACCTGATTCTCAAGAATGACGGGGCGTTTTGGGAAACCGTGCTCCATGGTCGAGGTCCGATGCCGGCCTGGGGGGCGGTGCTGAGCCATCAAGACATCGCGGATATTCACGCGTGGCTGGCCACGCGATAACCGCGCAATTGGATACGTGAACGAAAGGGGTGCCTCATGGGGCGACGACGGATAGTGACGGTCGGGTGTGCGCTGGTCTTTGTCATGGCCTTGATGTCTTTCCCGCGCCTGTTGCTGGGCAGCGAGCAAAGCCATGTGAAAGATCTGATTCAAACCAATTGTGCGGGTTGTCATCGACTGGAGGGAAAAGCCGATTCGCGATTCAATCTCAAGGCCCCCGATTTGATTTGGGCTGGGAGTAAGTATCAGCGTGCCTGGCTGCTTCGCTATCTGACGGGAAAAGAGGCCCCTCTGTATCCGAAGGGGTATCGGTGGGACCTTGCCGAAGGACCGATGCGGCATCCTGTGGTCGGTGACGACGAAGCGGCGGCGATTGCCGACTACTTTCAACAACACAACAAGGACCCGCGGGTGACGGTCGGTGCATTCGATCTCGCCAAGGTCAGCAAATTCGATGCGACGTTCGGAGGTATCGCGTATAAGGCGCATGCCTGCCTCGGGTGTCACCTCATCGAGGAGAACGGGGCGCTCATCGGTGGTCCGCAGAGTGCATCCCTGGCGGCGGCAGGGCAGCGGTATGACAAGGACTGGCTGTTCCGGTTCGGACTGAATCCGCAGGACTTTGTGCCGCACAGCGGCGAATTCCTGGCCGATGCGACGGAGCCGCAGCTGCGAGCGGTGATTGGGTTTCTCATGGTGCAGGGTGTGAAGGACTTCAAATATTACGAACCGTGGACGGCGCCTGAGTTCGGTCTGGCCAGCGTGGATCGCGGGAAAGTGCTCTACAAAGAATATTGTTCGCAATGCCACGGGGCGACCGGCAAGGGTGATGGTCCGGCGGCTTCCGGCTTGAATCCGAAGCCGGCCGTGCACGCGAACATTCCCTTCGAGAAATTGCCGACGGATTATCTGTACAACGTCATTAATCATGGCGGCGCCGCGATGGGGAAGTCGCCGAACATGCCGTACTGGGGGCTGACGATCGGGCAGCAGGGCGTGGCGGATGTGATGGCGTATTTGAAGGCCACCTTCAAGGGCGGACCTGATCAGGCTCAGGCGTCGGTGGGAGGCGGGGCCTCTGGGGTCTGTCCACAGCCGAGAAAGACGGCGAAGGCGCCGCCAGAATTTCTGTCGAAGACCAATCCCTTGCCGAGCTCGGATGCCATGATTCAGTCGGGGAAGACACTCTTTCTGCAGACGGCACAGCCGGTGGCCTGCGCCATGTGCCATGGCGAGAAAGGCAACGGCCAGGGCTTCATGGGCGCGGCGTTGATTCCACCGCCTCGCAACTTTACCTGCGGCTCGACGATGAAGGACTTGCCCGATGGGCAACTGTTCTGGATCATCAAAAACGGGTCGCCTGGAACCGGCATGATGTCGTTTGCCGCATTGCCGGATGAGCAGGTGTGGCAGTTGATTGCCTATGTGAGAAGTCTGGCGAAGTGAAATGAATAGGGCCGATGGCCGACGCGTATGGCGCGAGGAAGAGGCCGGGTACCGTGTCTTCGATCTCAGGCATACGCTATCGGCCATCAGCTCGTATCTTTACGGACGAGAGACGAACGAGGGAGGTTGTGAGTGGCGACATTTATCATTTCCGGCAGTCGTGGCACAGACGATCCGACCATGGCGAGCTTACCGTTCATGGCGGCGAAGACGGCCAAGGAGCAGGGGCACGATGTGGTGTTGTGGCTGTGGAACGAAGCCGTGACGTTGGGGCGCAAGGGCACGGCCGACCATGTGATCGGCGTGAATCTGAGTCCTTTGAAAGAGGTGTTGGCCGCGGTGCAGGCCGCGCAGGTTCCGATCTGGGTCTGCGGAGCCTGTGCCGTTGCTCGTCAAATCAATGGGACGGATCTCGTCGCCGGTGCATCGATCAAGGGCATGCCGGATTACATCAAGGCCGTAGCCGAACGTGATCGAAACGTGGCGTTCTAGTCCGGTATGAAGAAACAAGGGGGGCGCATGGCCGCAGAGGGACCAACAAACGGAAAAGCCAAGGGCCGCAAAGAGCGCGAGCCGGAGGAGCCAGGGGTTGTGCTCGGAGACAACGATTTGGACGACGACCTGGAGGTGATTCCTACCGCCGTGCCGCTTGCAGGGGACGGCTATGAAACGGCACGTGATCCCGGCGGCGCCATGGCGGCGGGGCTTATCGGGGAAGCAGGACGGATCTTGAGCGAGGAGGACCTCCGCCGGGTCAATACGCGTCGGGGGCTCATTCAGCTGATCAAGAGCAAGAGCATCGATCTGGAAGACGTGCGCAAGACCCTGCTCTATGAGCAGGAGTTGCGGCAGTTACAGGTAGAGTTGGTGCGGTTGCAACGGTGGGTGCAGGCCGATGGTCAGCGCATTGCGATTCTCGTGGAAGGGCGCGATGCGGCCGGAAAGGGCGGCACAATCCGTCGGTTCACCGAACACCTGAACCCGCGAGCGATGCGGGTGGTGGCCCTGCCGAAGCCAACGGACGATGAGCGAGGGCAATGGTATTTTCAGCGCTACATCCGGCAATTGCCCAACAAAGGCGAAATCGTCTTCTTCGACCGGAGTTGGTACAACCGGGCGGTGGTGGAGCCGGTCATGGGATTCTGCAGCAAGAAGGAGCACCAGCGATTCCTGCAGCAGGTCACGGAATTCGAACACATGTTGTACGAAGACGGTGTCACCATCATCAAGTTCTGGTTCTCGATTTCCAAGGAGGAGCAGGCGAAGCGTTTTGAGGCGCGCCGGCAGAATCCGCTCAAACAGTGGAAGCTGAGCCCGGTCGATGAAAAGGCGCAGGAGATGTGGGATTCGTACACTCGATATAAGGAAGAGATGTTCGGCAAGACGCATACGACCTTCAGTCCTTGGATCATCGTGAAGGCGAACGACAAGCAGGCGGCTCGTTTGGAAAGTCTGCGGTATGTGCTGAATTTGCTGCCGTACAAGGGGAAGGACGAGGCGCAGATTCGACTCACGCCGGATCCCAATGTCATCACGCGGTTCCATCGGAAGATGGCCGAGCTGGATTTCTGACCGTGGCGACAGGGCAAGGGGAACTGGGCCCATCCATCAGCAGGGTACGAACATGGCAAAGGGAAAACCAAGCCGCACGCTGTGGGGGGTGTTGTGTCTCGCGCTGCTCTGTGGCGTATCCGATGCGTGGGCAGCCGGACATGATGTGATGAGGCCGCGTGTTTCGGCCGATAAACTGGCCGAAGCCCAAGCGTTGAGGAGTCCCTTGCCGGATTCGCCCCAGACGATCGACAAGGGCAACGCGCTCTATGCGGGCAAAGGCACCTGCATCAATTGTCATGGTCAGGAGGGTGATGGCCATGGGCCGCTCGCGGCGCAGCTCAATCCGGCGCCCCGGAACTTCCAGCATCATGGCTTCTGGCGCCACCGTACGGAAGGCGAAATCTTCTGGGTGATCAAGTATGGATCGCCCGGCACCAGCATGGTCGGCTTTGCCGACCAACTGACGGATGAAGAGATCTGGGCGATTATTCAATACACACGGACCTTCCGACGTCATCACGGCATGCGAGGGCGCGGCCCGATGGGGCATGGTGGAAGGCGGGACTCCCGAGGCTCCGACCACATGGACCAAGACGAGGATGCGCCTGCCGTGCCGCAAACACCTCCGGCTCCTGAAAAGGAGTGATTGCGCCCTGCCGCTCCACCCACCGTGCTTGCTCTGCCGTCCTCTTCACCTGACCTTCCAGCTCACAGCACCATGAGATGCAGTGCCGTCGTCCGATCAGCGCGAGCGGGACGGCCGGCGACGCTCATTGTGCCCTGATGCGTTTTGCGACAGTGCGGCTTCTGCGCGGTTCTGGAATTCCCCAGTCCCATCACAGGACGCCTATGCGGCCGAGCGTATCCCGGAAAATCCTCGCCAAAGCAGTCACTTGCCCAAGGTTCACACGGCAGGGCCTGGCACGCCCTCTGCTTTGGACAAAGACCAAGTGAAGGCGCATGCCCGAGCTCATGTTTTTAACCGGGAAGGAGAGATCACCATGGCCGATCAGAGTGGGAATTGTTCGGGGGTGGGGGTGTCGATCGCGTTTCTGAGTGGAGCCGTTCTCGGTGCGGTAGCAGCCATTCTCTATGCGCCCAGGTCCGGAGAAGAGACGCGTACGGCATTGCGTGGGTATGCGCGCCGCACGGAAGAGGAGATGTTGGAGAAGGCCCGGGAGATCCGAAAAGACATCTCCGAGACCGTGGATGAGGCCAAACAGTATCTGCGAGAGACGGAAGCGACGATTGCCGCTGCATTGGCGGCGGGGAAAGACGCATTCAAGAAGGAGCGGGCGGATCGAGCCTGAGATGGTGGCAGTACGCTTTCACGGGCGTGGCGGGCAAGGCGCCAAGACGGCCAGTCGCATTCTTGGCACTGCGGCGTTTGTGAGCGGATATGTGGCTCAGGATTCCCCGATCTATGGGGCTGAACGGCGAGGGGCGCCGGTTGCTGCGTTCACGCGCTTCGGTCGGGAGCCGATCCGGGAGCGGGGGCCGATCGCCCATCCGGATGTCATCGTCGTGGCGGAGGCCTCATTGCTGGACGATGCCGGGGCGCATGTCGTAGAAGGGATGACCGAGCAGACGGTCCTGTTCGTCAACTCGTCGTTGAGTAGCGAAGCAGTACGCGCCCATCGGTTCTTGCCTACGCAGGTGAGCACGCGGGATGTGACAGGGATGGCATTGGAACAATTGGGGCAGCGTGAGGCGATCAGTGCGTTGCTCGGCGCCGTGGCAGCCAAGCTTGTAGGGCTGGAGTGGAAACCTCTCCAGTCCGCGATCAGCCGGGAGCTGGCCGATCTCGGTGTGGCTGGGGCAGTGATCGAGCGGAATCTCACACTCGCACGGGTGTGTTATGACTCGGTTGAGCCGGCCGTGCTGGCATCGTGTAGCGACCGGGCCGGTGGCGTGTCTCCCCTGCACACGCCGACCTATGAACCGCCGACGAAAGGCACAGCCAGAATCAGCGCGGCCGGAAATTCGGTGTTGCGCGAAACCGGCGGGTGGCGAACGTTTCGACCAGTGTTGATCGCAGACAAGTGCAATGGGTGTTGGTTGTGTTTTGCCTATTGTCCGGACGGGGTGATTGCCATGAACCGGGAAGATCATCCGGTTGTGGACTATGCCCATTGCAAAGGGTGTCAGATCTGCGTGCACGAATGCCCGACTCACGCATTGGTTGCGGAGCGGGAGAAGGAAGGCGGGGTGGCATGGACAGCCACATGATGACCGGGAACCTGGCCGCCGCGTGGGGAGCCAGGTTGGCGGACGTAGATTATATTCCGGCATTTCCCATTACCCCGCAGACGGAAATCGTGGAAGCCTTGGCCGCGTGGTGCGAACGCGGTGAGTTGGCGGCGCGATTCGTGAGTATGGACTCCGAGCACTCGATGATGACGGCAGCCGGTGCCGCGGAAGTCACCGGCGCGCGCGTGTTTACCGCCACATCTAGTCAAGGCTTGCTTCACGCGTTCGAAGTGCTCTACTCGATCTCGGGCTGGCGCGCACCGCTCGTGCTGGTGAATGTCTCGCGGGCCTTGGCCGCTCCGATTACGTTGGAGTCTGATCATAATGACGTCTTGGCCGCGCGGGATTCCGGGTTTCTGCAGATTCATGCGGAGACCTGCCAGGAGGTGTTGGATTCGATCTTGATGGCGTACAAGATTGCCGAAGATGAACGCGTGATGTTGCCGGTCATCGTGAATCTGGACGGGTTTACGCTGTCGTTTACCCGCGAGCCGGTGAGCCTTCCTGATCCGAACAGGGTGCGACAGTTTCTGCCTCCCTTCCGCCCCTCCCATCTTGGCTTCACGGCCTCGTCTCCGCATGCGTTGGGCGTGGCCGTGATCGGCGGCACGCCGTACGCATACTTCCGGCATCAAGTGCATTTGGCGGCACAGAATGCACTTGAGGTGCATCAGGAAGCTGCGGACTCGTTCCACGCACTGTTCGGTCGACGCTATGATCTGCTCGAAGGTTACCGGTTGGATGATGCGGAAGATGTGCTTGTGATGACGAACTCGGGCGCAAGCGCAGGCAAGGCGGCGGTCGACGCTGCCAGAGCCAAGGGGAGGCGAGTGGGGTTGCTTCGGTTGCGGGTGATTCGCCCCTGGCCGGCTGAGGCTATTCGACAGGCCTTACGCGGGCGACGGGCCGTGGCTGTGTTGGACCAGAATCTGGCGCCGGGGCAGGGTGGGATTCTCTTCCAGGAAATCGCGGCCTGTTTGTATCATGAGTCCGCGCGACCCCGGGCACTGTGCTCCTTCGTCGGCGGGTTAGGCGGTCAGAATCTGTCCGAAGGCGAATTCCAGGCCGTTTTCGATCAGACGGCAGAGGCAGGAGTCCGCGGAACCGTCGGCGCCCCGGTCTTGCTGTACAGTGCCGACGAACATCGAGAGATGACGCAGTTGCAGCTGGTTGCGGCTGGAAACGGGAAACGCAACACGTAATACGTGAAGAAGACGAGAGCGGCCATGTGGCAACGTGAGACGTTCAAGAAGATCAAGCAGATTCCACGTGAGGAGCATGTGCTGCCGGGAACGGCCTTGTGCGCCGGGTGCGGGGGGCTGGAAGCCTTGCGGCTCGCGGCGAAGGTGCTGGGCGACCAGGTCGTCTATGTGAATGCCGCCGGCTGTTTCACCATGTTGGCGGCCTATCCTTTTAGCTCATTCAAGGGATCGTGGATGTATACGACCATGGGCTCGGCGCCGGCCGGTGCACAGGGCATTCGCGATGCGTTGGATGTGTTGATCGCCAAGGGACGGCTGCCGAAGAGCGAGGATCTCAAAGTCGTCGTGCTGGGCGGCGACGGCTCCACGTACGATATGGCCTTGTCGTCGACCTCCGGAGCGATGCATCGCACGCTCGACTTTTATTACATCTGTTACGACAACGAAGCGTACGGCAACACCGGTATGCAGCTGTCCCCGGCTACTCCCTATGCTGCGCGGACGGCGACGTCACCCTGCAGTCTGCATCATCCTGCCGCGACGGTTCAGGAGAAGAAGGACATCTTTGAGATTTGGCGGGCGCATCGGCCTCCGTACATTGCGACGGTCGCCCCACGGTATCCGTTAGACTTGGAGGAAAAGTTTGCGCGGGCCGCCGCGTTCACCGGGCCGAAAATGTTTCTCGCCCTCTCCGCCTGTCCGACCGGCTGGTTGTATGATCCGGGAGCCACGCCGGAGGTGGCTAAGTTAGCCGTTGAGACCGGGCTCTGGCCGCTGAAGGAAGCCGTCAACGGGACGATTACCCACACGTACATCCCGAAGCGCAAGCCGGTGGAGGCGTATCTGCAACTGCAGGGACGCTTCCGACATCTGTTCGAGCCGACCCTGCAAGCGGACACCATTCGCCACATTCAAGAGGGCGTGGACCGTTATTGGCAACAGGCGACACAGGAGCAGGCATGAGTCGGCGGCGATTGCGGGCGCGGGCTGGGCTGGCCTGCATGGTTGTGGTAGTGGGTCTCATGACCGGCTGCGTGGAGCAGCACACCTCGTCTGCGCGCGGTGTGACGCCGGTGCATCTGCCGGATGTACGCACGCCCATTCCGCTCGAGGCGGAGGCGCGACAGGAACATCGCGCTGTGATGCTCCAACATTTGGAAACGATTCAAGCGATCGTGGCGGCCCTGGCCGACGAAGACTATCGGTTGGCGCAGGGGCTGACGGAATCACATCTGGGATTCTTTATGCATCGGTACGCCATGGCCAGGCAGGAACCGGCTGACTTTCCGCCGGCCTATCACGATCTCGCGATGGCGCATCATGCGGCTGCCGAGAAGCTGGCCGAGGTGATGCCGACCCAGGATCTGAAGCAGATCCTGCCTCAGTTCAACACTGTGCTCAAGGCCTGTGTGGCGTGTCATTTGGAATACAAACTTCGTCATTCATAACCAAGGAGCAAGGCATGTCGAACGAAAAAATCAGTGTGACGTTTGAGCAGGATCATGACCGGTTGGATGCACTCTTCAATACCTTCCAGCAACTGAAGCGGACAGATTTCGCCAAGGCGAAGGACGCCTTCGTCGAGTTCAAGTATGGCCTGCAGCGACATATCGTGTGGGAGGAAGATGTGTTGTTTCCCAAGTGGGAGGAAAACTCCGGCATGGCGGAAGGCGGCCCGACGCAGGTCATGCGTACCGAGCATCAGATGATCGGCCAATGCCTGGAGGCCATCCATGACAAAGTTCAGCAACAGAACCCCGAGAGCGATCGGGAGGAGCAGCGGTTGGTGGAGATCCTGACATCACATAACATGAAGGAGGAACGGATTCTCTACCCGTCGATCGATCAAGTCATCAGCGAGGCGGAGCGGGTGGAACTCTATCAGGCCATGAAGGAGATCCCGGAAGAGCGGTATCGAACCTGTTGCGGGAGCGGGCAGTCATGACGGGCCGTGGGGTCGTTCGGTTCGGTTGTCTACTGGGGCTGCTCTGTGTGGTTGCAGCGCCTCGGGAGGCGACATCCTTTCCCGGTCGATCCGGTGAAGCCTCGCACTCGGAGGGAGAGGCGACGGGGTGGCTGATCGCCGAATCGAACGGCATGGCGGCGAACCCCCACAGTGATCTCATTTTTCGTGCGACCGGCGCGACCACCTGCCTGGATTGTCACCGGGCCGGAAAAGACGGCCTGATGCTGGCGCAGGTGCAGGACAACGAATTGGTGCAGGCCCTGAGGGCCAAGGCGAAAGGTATTCACGGGCCAGGCAGATTTGCGGACTGTTTGCGCTGTCATGCCGGCGGCAGTAAGGGAGTTGAGCGGTACCGAAAGTAATCACGGGCTGATGAAGAACGGACGGCGGACATGATGGGCGTGCGGTGGCGTCTCATCGCGGTCGTCGCGGCGACAGTCGGTGCGGTGGTCGGTGCGTTGGCCTTTGAGGCGCTGCTCAGTCTCGACAAGGTCACCCCATTCGGCCATACCGGGTACGGGCATGGAGTCGGCTGGGCAGGACTGGCTGTCACGCTGTTGGTGTTCGTGTATCCGTTTCGAAAGCGAGCCAGTCCCACGCGTCGCTGGCCGCGCGCATGGTTTCGAGTCCACATGGTGGCAGGCGTCATAGGGCCACTGCTGATTTTTATTCATTCCGGCGCCCATTACCATGCGGTGGTGCCGATCCTGGCCATGGTGTCCATGGTCGTCGTAGTCGTCAGTGGAATCGTGGGACAGTTGGTGCACGCCGCGAGCCTCAGGACGCTCAACGAGCAGCGCCACCTCCTCCAACATCAGGGAATGTCCGAAAACGACATCGACGCGCAGTTGCATGGGATGGCTTCCCAGGAAGAGGCATTTCGTCTTTGGCAGGCGATTCATGCACCGATGACGCTGATGTTTCTGGTCTTCGCCCTCCTGCATGTGGTGGGGGCATTGTTCTTTGCCGGAATCTCATGAGTCATGCGATACCTCCCGCTTCCGAGAACAGCGATTCCGGCGGTGGCCTTGACGACCCTCGTGTTGATGATCTGGGTGGGGTGGGGAACCGAGCGGAGTCCCGCCGCGTTCTGGGCTCCGGGCGACCTCAGCCGGTATCATGTCGATACCGCCGGTTGCACGAACTGCCATGCGCCGTTTGGTGGACCGAGCGCGACCCGCTGTGTGCGTTGCCACTCAGAAGGGTATTTTGAGAGTCGTGCGACTCCGGCGGTCTCCATCTGGCATCGCGATCTGGCTGTTCGACAGACAGCTTGTACCGGGTGCCATACGGAACATCGCGGGGCCTTGGCTCACATTACCGAAGAGACCAGGATGAATCCCCATGGCGATCTGGTGTTTCGCGCGACGGGCGCCGGCTCCTGCACCGCCTGCCATGCGTTCGGCACACGGGTCGCGACGAAGGTGACGCTGAAAGACGAGCTCATTGTGCGGCGGTTGTATGAAAAAGGGCGAGGCGCACATCAACCGGGCCGAATGGGGGACTGCCTCTCCTGTCATGGCGGAGGCGGGCCGTGACCGAAGGTAAGCAGAGGTCCATGCAGCTGCATCTTGAGCAGGCCTTTTCGAGTGAGCAGTCGCTCCGTGACATGATTGCGCAGCGCAAGGTCTGCTTCGACCATGACCCGTTTTTTGTCAAGATGGGCGACGGACGGATCGTCCAGATCGGGTTTCAGCTCAATCTGTACGGGGCCTTTAGAGATTCCGCCCAATTTCCGCTGAATGACGACGAGGAACATCGGGCGATTCTCGGCGATTTACAGCGCCTGTGCCGGGTGTTCTTTCAGACACTCGACCTGCTCAAGCCTTGCGAACATCCGCAGCCGCCTGCCCACCGCATCGTATTTTCACCGGAACGCAAGAATCGCGCGGAGGTCTGTCTCCAGATTCCCATTTTCGATTTGGCGCACTACGCCGATGGGGCCGCTCGTCAGGTGCAGGAGCTCTTAGCGACGGCTGAATGTTTGTTGAGGCATGTCGGCGCGCGCCGTCTGGTGTGGGAGAAGGAGTCTGTCGATCGCGGCTCCCCCACGGGCGACTGCGCGGCGCAGGTGACGGAGCTCCGGGAGCAGCCTGAATCGACTTCGAGCACCGAGTGATGCGGAGTGTTAGGGGTTCTTTCCCGCTACCCTGATCCTCGCATCGACGATGCGGTATCCTTCTCCCGGTGCGAGGGCGAAGATGGGGTTGAGATCGAGTTCCACGATTTCGGGCACCTCTTCGACCAACCGCGAGAGTCTCAGGAGCAGTTCCTGGATGGCATCGACGTCTGCGGGCGGATGGCCGCGATACCCTTGTAGCAGACGATAGCCCTTGATGCTCCGAATCAGGTCCGCCGCGTCCAGCTCCGTCAACGGTGTGATCCGGAACCGCACGTCCCCGAGAATTTCGACGTGTATCCCGCCCAGCCCGAATCCAATCAAAGGGCCGAAGGAGGGATCTTGGACCATGCCGGCCATCACCTCGACGCCATCCTTTACCATCGGCTGGACGAGCACCCCTTCCATTGCGTCCAGATGCCGGCCTTCGGCCAGTCGTGCGGCGATGTCGTCGTAGGCGCGTCGGACCTCGGCCTTGTTGGCGAGATTCAGATGGACGCCGCCGATCTCGGTTTTGTGCACGAGGGTGTGCGAAGCCAGTTTCACGGCGACCGGAAAGCCGATCTGGGCAGCGAGCGTAGCCGCTTCCTCGGCGCTTGTCGCCACTCCGCCGGGCGGCAGTGCAATTGCCATTGCGGACAAGACCGCACGTGTTTCCGAGACCGTCAACCAGCCGCCTCCCCTCGTGGCCAGCACGTCGCGGCAGATGGTTTGCACGGCCGGCAGGTTCAGATCGTCGAAATCGGGGACCATCCCCAGTGGGCGATCGCGCCATTGCACATAGTCGGTGATGGTTCCCAAGACGCGTGCAGGAAGTTCAGGGAGGCCGAACGTCGGAATGGTTTCAGTCGGCAGGGCGAAACGACGTTCGCGGTCGGATTCTACCATCCATCCGATATGGACCGGCTTCCTCATCGGCTGAGCCGCCCGCACAGCGGCAATGCCGCGAGTAATACCTTCCGCAATAGGGGCGACATCCGTGCTGGTGACCGCGATATACAGAATGATCAAGGCGTCGATATCGTCCGAGCTCAGCAGCGTGACGATGGCGTGCTCGTATTGCTCGGGGGTTGCCGAGGCGATCAAATCGACCGGATTGTGCAACGAGGCGGAGGTGGGAAGAAAAGGCGAGAGTCTGGTCACTGTGGCTTGAGACAATTCCGGCACCTCGAGCCCCGCCGCTTCACAGGCATCCGCGCAGAGAATGGCGGGCCCGCCGGCATTGGTCAGGATGCCGACGCGGTTGCCTTTCGGTAAGGGCTGCTCCGACAGGGCTCCCGCGAGTGCAAACATATCTTCCAGCGTGTCGGCGCGTAAGATGCCGGTTTGCCGAAACAATGCCTCAACGGCGACGTCATTGGCGGCCAGCGCGGCAGTGTGCGAGCCCGCGGCACGTTTGCCGGACGCTGTCCGCCCCGCTTTGAGTGCGACGATGGGCTTGTTGCGGCTGACTCGCCGCGCGATGTGGGCGAACCGTCTGGGGTTGCCGAACGATTCCACGTACAACAGGATGACGGTTGTGGCGCAATCGCTCTCCCAATATTGCAGGAGGTCGTTCACGGAGACATCCGCTTTGTTGCCGACGCTGACGAAGGTCGAAAGCCCGAGGTGCAATCGCCCGGAAGCGGCGAGCAGGGCCAGCCCCAAGGCACCGCTTTGAGAGGACATCGCAATCGAGCCGGCGAGGGGAAATGTGGAGGTGAAGGTGGCGTTGAGTTTGACGGCCGGGTCTGTATTCAGGATGCCGAAGCAGTTTGGCCCGACCATCCGCATACCATGCTGCCGTACCTTCTCCAGCAGCTGTGCTTGCAGACGACGTCCTTCCTCTCCGACTTCGGCGAATCCGGCGGTGATGACCACCAACGCGCGGACTCCGGTCGCCGCGCAGTCGTCTACCACGGAAAGAACGGCTTCTTTCGGCACGGCAATGACGACGAGATCGGCCGGTTCAGGCAGGGCGCGGAGTGAGGGAAAGGCTTCGACATCGGCAATCTTCGACGCATGCGGATTGACCGCGTAGCAGTGCCCGCGAAACCCGTTGCTGTGCAGCGCATCAAGTATGCGGTAGCCGATACTCTGGGGGGAGCGTGAGGCGCCGACCACGGCGACGGTGCGAGGATGGAACAGGGGGCGCAGCGAAGCGGTTGTGGCAACTCGTTCGCGCCATTCCGACTGCCGCACGCTTTGATCGGTCGGTGTCAGCGACAACTCGACCTCCATGTCGCCGCCCTCCAGATGTTCTTCTATGGTAAAGCCTGACGTGGCGAACACTTCGCGCATCGCCAGGTTGTCCGCATGGGTGATGGCCCAGAGCTTGGTGAATCCGTGCCGAATGGCCAACAGAGCCAGGCGTTCGAGAAGGATGGTGCCGAGTCCATGCCCATGGAGCCGGTCGTCCACGGCCATCGCCACTTCTGCTTCATGCGGGCCTCGTGCATGGTAGGAGCCGGAGGCGATGATGTGCAGCGCATCGTCCTGGCGGCGGAGGACGAGCACCGTCAGGCACCGTTGCGGTTGCGACGCATCACAGAGCGCACGGATCACCTCGGCGGGCGGCGCCGTTTCTGAAAAGAAGCGATGGCGTGTGGCTGCCGGAGACAGGCGTTCGACGAAGCGTTGTAACTCGTCGGCGTCGCCGGGTTGCGCGATCCGCAACAGGGCCGTGGTTCCATCGCTCAGGATGGTGTGTCCCGCGTCGGGCCCATCATCTCGAAGCGGCGGCATGTGGCGGGGGCGGATACGTTGCATGGGAAAGTGCTCTGATCAGATGGAGACTCGCGACGGGCGAACTCCCTGCGGGGATCATGAACGGGTTGCGAGTGGGTTGCAACCGCTGACCTGTCGCTCGTTGGCTGGGTGACGGATCCTGGCCTCGCCCCAGGATCCGTACGACGGTGCGATGTCTCAGCCTGAAGCCTTGCACGCGGAACCGCGGAAGCCAGGTCGCTAACTCACGAAATCAGGTGTAGCCACGGACCGGATGTAGGCCAACACGTCCAGCATTTGCTGATCCGTCAATTTGCCGCGATAGCCGTGCATGGGGCTGAACAGGGCGCCGTTCGCAATCGTAATCAGCAGCTCCCAATCGGTCTTGGCCCGCGAGTTGACCGACTGAAAATTTGCCGGCCGCACGATCAGATACTGTCCCTCCGGCCCGTTCCCGTCCAGCTTCTCCCCGTGGCAGCGAAGACAGGTCTTTTCGTAAATCGCCTGGCCGTCGCGAGGGTTGCCACGGTGGGTTTGTCCGGCGGCCCAGGAGCTTCCCAGGATGACGAGGCAGAGGGCACAGAGGATGCTGAAGGTTTTCATGCGCGGGCTCCTTTATGATTCGATGTCTGCCAAAAGATTGTCGCTCTGTTCATCGCACAATCAATACGGGACAGGGGACCTGGTGGAGCAGTGCGTGGGAAATACTCCCCAGGAGAAACCGCTCCAACCCTTTTCGTCCGTGCGAGCCGATGATCAACAGGTCCGCCGACTTGGCGCGTTCCGTGAGAATATCTGCTGGATCGCCGATGCTCACCTGCGTACCGACCGTATACCGGCTGTTCATCAGCGAGGCGGCGAGATTCTTGATCAGGTCTTCCGCCGAACGGACGGCGATGCCGGTCCAATCCTGTAGCGGGAAGAGGCTGAAGGGATCGGTGGCGGGGATCGGCTGCACGACGCTGACGATGGTGAGATCGACCGGATTCTTGAACGGATGGGCGAGCAGCCAGGCTTTGATGCGCGCCCCGTCTTCATGTCCTTCCACGGCGACCGTGACGCGTTTGACCGGAGCTTCCCGTTCTTTCACGATTAAGGTCGTGCAATCCGCATGCATCGCCACGCGGTGGGAGACACTTCCCAGGACGAATTCGCCGACACGCCCGCGCCCGCGCGCGCCGAGCACGATCAGCTCAGGCCGCAGGTCCCGCGCCTTGTCCAAAATCAGCGAGGCCGGCTTGGCGAATTCACAGACGCGCGCAACCGACACGCCTTCGGACGGCAGGAGCGTGGTGGTGTGATCCAGCAGTTGCTCACCGGCTTTCTTCATGGCGTTGCGGAAGTCGTCATACCCTTGCATGCTGCTGACTTCCGCGACGATCGGATATTGAAACATCCCCAAATCGATCCCATGCACCAGCGTGACGTCGTGCAGATCGTAGAGATATGAGGCTTCTCGAACGGCTGCAAAGGCCTGCTCCGACCAGTCGAGTGCGATCAGAACGCGCATAGGCCTCCTTTCAGAATAAAGGATGCGGTGACGTGCCGAAGGGCATCAACCGCGGAGAATCGCCGACGTTACCGCGAATACGCCACTGCCCGTCTTCGAACGTCATATAGTGGACTTCCTCATACCAACTGTCGATCGGGACGCGCAGGCCGCCGGTCTTGGAGAGGCCGGACAAGCTGCCTGTGCAGGTCACTTCGATGATGGTCTTGGAGCCGCTGCCCACCTTGGTCAGCCGGGAAAAGTGATGGGCATCGGCGAGGTCTTGGAATTCATCGAACAGATTGGCCCACACCTTTCGCATGTCGGATTTTTTGAGTCCGTGGTAGTCGTATTGCTCGGAATAAAGGGCCATTACGACATTCAGGTCACGCGTGCGGATCGCGTCATCCGCCCTGCGGAAGGTCGTCATCACCGCCTCCGCCGTCGCGTGATCCAGATCCGACGCCGCTCCCGGCATCAGCTGCATCTCCGCTGTTGCCGGAGTGAGCGTGGAGATGAGCCACAGGCTCACGACCGGGATGCGGGTCCAGCGCATGAATGTTCGTTTCCCCATTGCAACCCCCTGGCGAGGCCTTCCCTTGCCCCGCAGCCTGGGTCCGTCTGTTCCTCTCTCTAGCCCACGTACTCTGCCGCTTCGTGACCTAGCTGGTCCACGTGACGCGCACGAACTCCTCGTCTTTGTCGTATTGAACGTCCAATGCGCCGTGATGTGAGTGCTTGAGCGCTTCCCCGATTCGTCGCGGCAAATGGCTGTCGGTGGTCGAGATGACCAAGCCCTCGGGCTGGTCTCGGATGGCCATGATACGGGCCAGGGGGTGCTCTTTCTTTTCCGCGGCCTCCGTATTGTGAATGACCCCCATCACTTGATCACGATGCTGATCCTTGTAGGCTCCCTTCAATGTGACGAACCCCTTCGGGTAATTGTCCTGGATGCGCAAGCAGGCCGGGCAGACGATCTCGCTCGCGCCGGCCGGCTTTGAGTCCCACGTCCAGCGACCTTTGTGAAAGACGGCCCCGCACGCTTTGCAGGCCGTCGGTTCCTTGAGCTTGCCCGACATCTTGTACGAGTCGTGTTGGTATTCCTGCACAAATCGATCATGGCGTGCGCCGTGGCCGCCTTCCGTCTGGTTGTTCATTGCCGCCGGCCCCTTTCCTGGTCGGAGCGCCGGTCATCCGTGCACCCCGGCCGCTCATGACTTGGTCACAAATGCTTCTTCTGCGAGGTTCAGATACTGCAAAACCTCACGATCTTCGACTTGTTCGAAATCCCGGTAGAAGTTGCCGACAGCATAAAAGGGATCCGGAACCCGCAGGACCACGAGTTGATCCACGATCGCGCGGGCTTGTTCTACCGTGCTGCGCGGGCCAACCGGGACGGCACCGATCACGCGGCGCGGATGCGCCTGGCGAGCGGTTGCCACAGACGCAAAGAAAGTCGCGCCGGTGGCCAGCCCGTCGTCCACCAGAATCACGGTTCGATCCTTGAGCGGGGGAAACAGACGCCCTTGCCGATAGAGGGCTACACGCCGAGCGACTTCCTGTTGTTGCGCGTGCACGGCCGCCGTCAGGTCTCGATCCGTCAGCGCAAGACCGGAGAGTGCTTCGCGGTTCCAGTACACCGCCCCCGTCTCACTGACCGCGCCCAGCGCATATTCCGGATTGCCGGGCGCGCCGATTTTGCGTGTGATCAACACGTCAAGAGGCAGATGCAGGGCCAGGCTCAGTTGGAAGGCCACGACGACGCCTCCGCGCGGAAGGGCCAGGAGAATGGCTGAGGAATCGTTTCGAAATGCGGCCAATTCCTGCACGAGCAGTTCGCCGGCTTCTTCACGGTTCTTGAACATGTCGATCTCCCTCTGTCGCGCGACCGTCCGCCGTTACCAGAGTCCGCTGGTGACGCCCACGCCGACCAGAAAGAGGGCCGTAAGAATCACGAGCAGGACCAACCACCGGTGGCGATGAGACGACCCTTCGGGATGCCAATGCATTTCCCAGGGAATGTCCAGATAGCGAGGATGCTTGAACATGGCCTGCTCCTTTCGCTCAGGAGACCTTGACTTCGATGGATTTGGGGGTGGCCTTCTCTGATTTCGGTAAATGGACCTTCAGGACGCCGTCCTTGTATTCCGCAGAAACTTTGCTCCCGTCGGCATCCTCCGGCAACGTGAAGCTGCGCAAAAAGTTGCCGTATGCGCGCTCCACCCGGTGATATTTTTTGTTCTTTTCTTCCTTCTCATATCGCCGTTCACCGGAGATGGCGAGGACATTGTCCTGAACGGTCAGTTTGACGTCTTCCCGTTTGACCTCCGGGAGCTCGGCTTTGATGAGGTATTCTTTTTCGTCCTCCGTGATGTCGACGAGCGGCGACCATTCCGCAACCGAGATCGCTTCCTTCTGTCCTTCCACTTTACCCTGGGGACGGCCCCAGAGCGCCGAGAGGCGCTTCTCCACATCCTCCAGTTCCTTCCAGGGGTTCCACTGTGTGCGAAACGGTTCCCATCGGGTGAGTCCACTCATGATCCGTCTCCTTTGTGTGTCTCCGTGGATGGTTCATTCTGCACATGACCATTTCGATGTGAGTCGTCATGCGCAACTGTGTCGAATGGTATTGCAGGCTCAATGCCAGGAAGACGTGAGGGCATCGCTCCATTCAGGAATGGCGGAAGTTCACTCGCTTAGGGCGCTTGCTGCGGTGGGTGTCGGGCCGGGCGCTGGTGGGGGTGGGGCGATACGGGACATCGGCAGGTTACGGCAATGGTGCCAATTACCTCATTGATTTCAGGCGGACTGTGCTTACATTCAGAAATGAAGGGAGGTGGAGCCAGGATAAGATCGAGATCCCCGCTTCCGTGCAGCGAAGAGTTGGTTCGGAGGTTGCGCCTGTGCCGGTTTCGGGGTCAGTTCTGAAGGGACGCGCTTCCATCTCGGTGCCAGTATGAGGCACGGCTCCCATGGGAGCCCGATGAACGGGAGGCGCGGGACATCCGGTGTGAGCGTTGTCCCGGGATGTCCGGATGGGCTTCGCTCGGTCGGCAGGTCTGATCTCCACACGGAAGCGGGCTCTTTTTTGTGAAACGGTCGTGGGCGACCGTTTCGCTACCGGAACGTAAACGCCGATGGGTGCTACTGGAGAAAGCCCTTGCGGAGTTTCAAGAGGAACGCATCGGCGAGGTCCGGGCGTGCGTGTTGTGTGCAGGTGCGAAGGCGGCGTGTGGCTTCTTCAGTCCAATACTCTCCCAGATCGATGACTTCACCGGGCCGATACTGTCCCGCCTTGATCCGACGTACGACTTCGCCGACAGGCGTTTCGGAGATTCTGATGCTGAAACTTCCGCGTTCCAGCAGTTCGCAGAGATTGAATAGCACCCGCACGTAGGCGGCGGCGTATTTGGCCGGTCGGCCATCCTTTTTCTCCAGCATCTTCTTGCGCTGGTTGTCGCAGTAGTTCAAAAACGAATCATAGGCGGTTTGTGCGGACCAGAGGCGGGGAAAAAGTTGCCGCAGCTCCGTGCCCCAGTCATCCATGGTCACGACCGGGGCGACCAGTGTCTCCAGCACCAGCGGATGTCCTTGCAGCGCGAGTTGGAGAAAGTGTCCGATCTCCCAGGCGGTTTCGTCGTCCTCTTCCTTCATCATCCTCGTGCCCTGGTATTTGAAACCGACACGGAACAATTCGGCAGTGGGTAGCACGAAGACGCTGCGGAAATCCTTGTCGCTGTCCGGTCCGGCCAGGCCGTGTGCATGTGAGCCGACGACGACTTTCAGAATGCAGGTGTCGGTCGGCGGCTGGTTGGCGGTGGTCATGTTCGTGATGCGGCCAGTTGGGCGAGGCAGCCGTTCAAAGTCATGTATTTGGGATAGTCGGATTCAGGGATCTCGATGTGGAATGCTTTGTGGATGGCCACCATGAAATTCAGGAAGTCCATGGAGTCGAGGTCGAGCTGGTCTCGAAAGCTGACAGCGGGGTTGAGCGTGGCGAGATCCGCTTCGGGGGCAATGTCGCCCAGGAGTCGGAGCACCTGCGCGCGGGTGTCGGCTTCGGGCGGCGTGGTCGTCATAGGGATTGAGGCTCCTGTAAGCGGCGATCGAGGTCAGCCAGAAATAATCCCCCCCGATGGCCGTCGCTGACGCGATGATCCGCGGACAAGGATGCGGTCACGACCGGACGCGGGACGACCTGCCCGTCGGTCACCCAAGGCCGTTCGACCACCTTGCCGAATCCCACCAAGGCCACTTGCGGAGGATAAATGACTCCGAAGACGGTTTCCACTCCTTGTTCGCCCAGGCTGGTGACGGTGATGGTCGGGTCCGACAGCTCCGAACTCCGTAACGAGCCGGCGCGGGCTCGTTTCACGAGGTCTTGGAACCGTTGCATTAATTCGCCGAGACTCGCACGGTCGGCGTCGTGCAAGGCCGGCGCAACGAGGCCACCTTGGCGTAAGGAAATAGCCGTGCCGATGTGAATCCGTTCGCTCCTGACCGCTGTGCCGTCTGTCCACAGTGCGTTCAGTTCGGGGACGTGTCGGAGTGCGAGGGCGACTGCTTTGATGAACAGGATGCTCATGAGCAGGCGTTCGGTCACAGGCCGGCGTCTATTCTCGGCGGCGAGCCATGCCAATGCGCGACTGAGGTCGATGGTGGTGCTCAGGTAATAGTGAGGGATCTCGCGTTTTGAGCGAGTCATGGCTGCTGCGATGGTCTGACGCATGCGTGCTTGGCGCTCCGTGGCGTCGGCCGGCTTGGTGATGCCTGCGGTGGTTGCGGTCGCGCGGGTCACGTCCTCCAGGGTGATGGCCCCGTCCGGCCCGGTTCCCTGAAGGCCTGTCAGGTCAAGTCCGCGCTCAGCGGCCAGTGTTCTGGCTGCGGGAGAGATGCGCAGGCGGCTGCCGGGAGGCTGTGGAGGAGCGGCTCCTCTATGGGGCGGCGGGACGGGCTGTGGAGTGACCGGTTGCGGCGTGCTGCGCTGCGGCTGTGATGGTGCCGCCGCGGCCTGCCCCTCTTCACGAATCACCCCCATGACTGTGCCGACCGGGACCTTGTCGCCGGGCTTGGTCAGCAACTGCTCGATGATTCCGGTGGCATGGCACTCGACCTCGATGGCGGCCTTTTCCGTATCGACCTCTGCAATGATGTCGCCCTTGGTGACACGGTCGCCGACCCGTTTGTTCCACTGTACCAAGGTCCCCTCGGTCATGTCGGCCCCGAGGGTGGGCATCACAAATTCAGCCATACTCGATCCTATGGGTGAGGGGAGGAAGAGGATCACAGGGTTTGCGCTGAAGGACACATGGTCTGATGAGGTCGCCCGAGTGGATGCTCATGTGGACGTTCCCTTGCACAAGATACGCACGGCCTGCACAATTTTCCCCACCGTCGGCAGCGCCGCGTCTTCCAGATGTTTCGGGTAGGGAATCGGGACCTCTTCACTGCACACGCGCGCGACCGGGGCGTCCAAGTCGTAAAACGCGGCTTCCATGATCACGGCCGAGATTTCCGCGGCAAAACTTCCCGTGCGCCAAGCTTCGTCGATCACGACCGCCCGGTGCGTTTTGCGGACCGATGCCAGAAGGCAATCACGATCGAGCGGGCGTAAGACCCGTAGATCCACCACCTCGGCTTCGATACCCGCTTCTGCCAATTGTGTTGCCGCAGCCAACGCCTTCCAGAGGCTGCCGCCGAAGGTGAGCAGACTGACATCCTTGCCGGTTCGGCGGACGGCCGCATGCGAGATGTCCACCGCCAGCGGTCCTTCTTCCACAGGCCCTTCCATCGAATAGAGATAGGCGTGTTCGAAGATAAAGACCGGGTCCGGTTGTTCGAGGGCGGTGAGCAGCATGCCGCGTGCATCCGTCACGGTTGCCGGTGTCAGCACGGTGATGCCGGGAATGTGAGCGTACCAGCCTTCCAAACTATGCGAATGCTGCGCGGCCACCTGCCGACCGGCTCCGGTGGCCATGCGGACCACCAGCGGCACGTTGAATTGTCCGCCCGACATGTGCCGGATGGTCGCGGCATTGTTCATGATCTGATCCAGCGCCAGGAGGCTGAAGTTGACGGTCATGACCTCCACGATCGGCCGCATGCCGCCGAGCGCCGCGCCGATGCCAGCGCCGACGAAGGTGCTCTCTGACAGCGGCGTGTCTCGAATCCGTTCAGAGCCGAACTCATCGAGAAACCCTTTGCTGCAGGCATAGGTGCCGCCGTACTTGCCGACGTCTTCCCCCATGAGGAATACGCGAGAATCGCGCTGCAAGGCCGTTCGCATGCCGATTCGTACCGCTTCCCTATAGGTGATAGTCATGGCGTCCAACTCTGAACACCTCCCATTCAGCGATCGACATTCAGCTGCCGGCTCGCTCCTGATCGCCGACAATTCGGCTGTACACATCGGTGGTGAGCTCTTCGACCGATTCCCAGGGTCCGGCTTCCGCAAAGGCCACGGCATCAGTGACTTCGGCGGCGATCGAAGTGTCCAGCTGTTTCCAATCCTCATCGTGCAGCAGTTTGGCGGTGCGCAAGGTCTGTTGAAAGGTGGCGATTGGGTCGCGCTGTTTCCACTCGTTCACTTCATCCTTGGTGCGATAGAGCTCGGCGTCATACATGGAATGGGCACGGAAACGGTATGTGAGGCATTCTAGGAAGTAGGGACCGTGGCCTTGTCGCACGAACTCGACCGCGCGGCGCGTGGCTACGTCGACGGCCAGGACATCCATGCCGTCGACCGTGTGAGCCGTCAGCGCGTAGGCTTTTGCTTTTTTCGCGATGTCCGGTTGTGATTGGTGGCGGGCCAGTGCGGTGCCCATGGCGTACAAATTATTCTCGCAGACGAACAGCACCGGCAGTTTCCACAAAGCGGCGAGGTTCAAGGATTCATGAAATTCGCCTTCGGCCACGGCGCCGTCGCCGAAATAGCAGGCGGTGACGCGGGCTCGACCGTGCAGCTTGTCGGCCAGCGCCAACCCTACCGCGACCGGCAACCCGCCGCCGACAATCGCGAGTCCGCCGTAGAAGCGGCGTGAGGCATCGAAAAAGTGCATCGATCCTCCACGTCCGCGCGCACAGCCGGTCGCCTTGCCGAACAATTCGGCCATCAACGATCGCATGGATGTGCCACGGACCAGCGCGTGGCCGTGTTCACGATACGTGGCGACGATGGCATCCTCGCTCGTGAGGGGAGGGATCGAGCCGGCGGCCACGGCTTCTTCTCCGATGTAGAGATGGAGAAATCCGTGGATCTTGCCGAGTTGGTAGAGTTCCGCCGCCCGCTCTTCAAACCGGCGGATTCGCAACATCTGCCGCAATAGCTCCATGCCCTGTTCGCGAGTCATCGACATCGTCATGAACCGCCCTCCAGCGTCGAGGTGTCGCCCTCGGGCAAGCCGAGTTCGCGCGCCTTCAAGAGGCGCCGCATGATCTTGCCGCTTCTCGTCTTGGGCAGGGTCGGCAGAAACACGATTTCCTTCGGCGCCACTACCGCTCCGAGGCGGGACCGGGCCACGCCGAGCAATTCGCGTTTGAGGACGTCATCAGGCTCGTAGCCGTTCTTCAGCGAGACAAAGGCCTTCACGAGTTCCCCGGCGACGGGGTCCGGCTTACCGATCACGGCCGCTTCCGCCACGGCCTTGTGTTCGATGAGGACGCTTTCGACCTCAAAAGGGCCGATGAGATGCCCAGAGGTCTTGATGACGTCGTCCGCTCGGCCTACGAACCAGAAATAGCCGTCCGTATCCTGCCTGGCGACGTCACCGGTCAAATACCAGCCGCTCGCGAAACATTTTCTGTATCGCTCCGGCTCATTCCAATAGCCGCGGAACATGGAGGGCCAGCCCGGCCGCAGTGCCAGTTCCCCCTGTTGGCCCGGCTCGGTGATCGGCTCGACCGTACCGGAATCAGTTTTTCTCACGATGCCGGCTTCAATGCCGGGCAGCGGGCGACCCATGGAGCCGGGGCGAACATCCATGGCCGCATAGTTGGCGATCATGATGCCGCCGGTTTCGGTCTGCCACCAGTTGTCGTGAAACGGGCGGCCGAAAGCCTGTTCCCCCCACACGACCGCTTCTGGGTTCAGTGGCTCTCCCACGCTGGCGAGGAAGCGAAGTTTCCGCAGGTCGTATTGTCTGACGGGAGAGAGGCCGACTTTCATCATCATGCGGATGGCCGTCGGCGCCGTATACCAGACGCTCACGCCCTGGTCTTGCAAGATCCCGTACCACCGTTCGGCGTCGAATTCGGCTTCGTCCACGATGCTGGTCAAGCCGTTGGTGAGTGGTGCGATGAGGCCGTAGGACGTTCCGGTGACCCAGCCGGGATCAGCCGTGCACCAGAAGATATCGTCGGGATGAAAGTCGAGGGCCAGCTTTCCCGTGATGTGGTGGGCCACCACGGCCTCATGCACATGAATGGCGCCTTTCGGTGTGCCGGTCGTGCCGCTGGTGAAATGAAGGAGCGCCGGTTCTTCGGGATCGGTCGTTCCGATCTGATAGAGGTCCGGGGCCTGCTGCAGGAGAGAATGAAAGTTGTGCGTCCCCGCGCGCACCGGAGTCGGCTGCTCGTCACCGACCAGCAGCACATGTTCGAGATGTGGCAGAGCCTCGCGAATGGCGGCCACTTTTCGTTGATAGAGCGAGGCCGTGGTCACGAGCACCTTGGCCTGGCCTATGGTCAGCCTCGCGCGAATCGGTTCCGGTCCGAAGGCGGAAAAGAGCGGGCAGAAGATCGCGCGGTGTTTCAGCGTGCCGAGTGCCGTGATGTAGAGCTCCGGGATGCGCCCGGCGAGCACAAAGACCCGGTCGCCCTTGACGACGCCAAGCGTGTGGAGCACGTTGGCAAAACGGTTCGTCAGGTCTTCCAGTCGCCGGTAGGAATAGTCGTCGACCGTCCCGTCTTTTCCCAACCATCGAATCGCCGTCCGTTGCGCCAGCGGCCCGGCCGCATGACGCGTGACGGCTTCATGGGCGATATTCAGCCCGTGTCTCCCCGGGAGCCAATCTAGTTCGCTACGCGCCTGGTCCCACGAAAATGCCGTGCGCACGGCATCATAGTCGTAGAGGTTCGGGATCACGTCCCAGTCTCGTCGTGACTTGATGATGGGGTTCCAAGGCATGCCGATGCTCCGAGCATGGGTTCTGCAAGGCGTAGACCATCGGGGATACCTCGAAGCCATGGCCAACCGAGGGAATTCGCGCGGCTTGCGCTGAGGTTGCTCGGCGTAGGACCAGAGACGCTGTAGCATTATTCATCAGTGAGGGAGAATAGACGTGGACAATCGCGCCAAGGATGAGGGGACGCGGGTGCTGATCATGGGGGCCGCCGGGCGGGACTTCCACAACTTTGCCGTGAAGTTTCGCGACAATCCGGACTATCGCGTGATGGCCTTTACCGCGGCGCAGATCCCGAACATCTCGGGGCGGGTGTACCCTCCCTCCTTGGCCGGCCCCTTGTATCCCAACGGCATTCCGATTTGTGCCGAACAGGAACTGGACCGGCTTATCAGATCGCAGCATATCGAGTTGGTGGTCTTTGCCTATAGTGATATCTCCCATGAAGACTTGATGCAGCAGGCCTCTCGTGTGTTGGCCACCGGCGCGGATTTCTCGCTGCTGGGGCCTCGTTCCACCATGTTGTCTGCGAAGAAGCCGGTCGTCTCGATCTGTGCAACCAGGACCGGCGCCGGCAAGAGTCCTGTGGCGCGCCGGGTCGTGGCGATCCTCCAACAGGCAGGGTTGCGGGTTGCCGTCGTGCGGCACCCGATGCCCTACGGTGATCTCGCGCAGCAGGCCGTGCAACGATTCGAGTCACTGGCCGATCTGGATGCCGCCGGTTGCACGATTGAGGAGCGGGAGGAGTATGAGCCACATCTGGCGCAAGGATGTCCGGTCTACGCCGGCGTGGACTATGGAAAGATTGTGCACGAGGCGGAGGAACGGGCGGACATCATCGTCTGGGATGGGGGCAACAATGATTGGTCGTTCTTCGTCCCCGATCTGGAGATCGTTTTGGTGGATCCGCTTCGCGCCACCGACCGCGCGTATTTCCCCGGCGAGGTCAATCTGCTTCGCGCGGATGTGATGGTTCTGACGAAGCTGGATACTGCCACGCCGACTCAGGTGGCCGCAGTCCGTCACTCCATTGATCGGCTGAATCCGCGGGCCACGGTGGTGGAGACGGTCATGCTCCTCAGCGCCGACGAAGCCGGGGTGATTGCGGGAAAACGTGTGCTGGTCATCGAGGATGGGCCGACGGTGACCCACGGGGGCATGGCATTCGGTGCGGGGCATGTGATGGCCGAACGGCATCATGCCGGTGCGCTCGTCGATCCCAGACCCTCCGCCGTCGGGAGCCTGCAGCGCACGTTTCAACACTACCCGCATGTGGGGCCGGTGCTCCCGGCGATGGGATATGGGCCGGAGCAGATTCGGGAGCTGGAGGAGACCATCGCCTCGGTGGACTGCGACCTCGTGGTGATCGCCACACCGGTGGATTTACGGCGGCTGGTCCGGATTGCACAGCCCACAGTTCGCGTGCGGTATGAGGTGAAGGATCACGGACCGCCGACGCTGGCCGATGTGGTGCAGGGGGTGATCAGGAAGGCGAAAGGCGGGTGAATCCTTTTTGTCCGTTCTTGCTCAAACGAACAGTCAGCGACATCTTCACGCCCAACAGAAAGGCGAGACCATATATGGTGACTTACGCTACATCTATCGCACGGGATCGGTGCCTTCGTTGCGGAGGCTTCATGGTGCCGGAGGAGATTCGCGAGGTCAATCAGATGGGATGGCGTTGCGTGATGTGCGGCGAGCACATCGATCCGCTCATTCTCGAACATCGCCGGAAGATGGGTACTCCCGAAGGTGTACGGCAACTGATGGCGAAGCGCGAAAAAGCGCGCCTGAATTAACTCGTCAGGACGGTGGCCAGGTGGACGACGTTCGTCGGTGGTAGCGGTTCGCCGCTGACACCAACAATTGTGTGATGCGATAGGCGGGTTCCACCAGGCCTAGCCCGAAAAAGTTTGGCGTCAGCAGCGGCTCAGACGCCTGGTTGCCTTGCACCAACTGATCGACTAGTTTGCCGCCGGCCATCAACGGCAAGCGCTGAATTCTGGCCTGGGTCACGATGCCGAGGAGGGCGACGTTGCCTTTCTCGGCTCGGTGACCTTCCCGATCCATGGTGCCAGGAAGCCGCGGGATATCCCAGCGCCATGCCATCACCGGCGCACCTTCATACAAATCTGCGGTCGTGGCGATGTCCATCCAGGCGATGGCAGAGGGGCTGCCAGATGGTGGTGTTCGTAGGTGAAACGGCAGCGGGAGGCAGGCGAGAGCCACGGATCGATCCGGATGCGGACACCAGCAACGTCGGCCGGCGTTGATGAGTTGAAGCGGGATCTCGACGACCGGCGCTGCGCCACACGTGAAGAGCAAAGAGCAGGCCGGTACCGGCCACGGCGAAGCCCGATGTTCGCGACACTTGTCCCCCACATGAGTGGGTCGCTGCTGCCTATATATAACCCAGGGCGATGGTCGCTGTTCGCCAATGGTTGATCCATCCACCCATTCTGTCTTGCCTCCATGATTTGTTCCGGCCGATAGGCATTGCTGCGATGAGCAAAGGCAGTGCCTGGCATGGAGTGCGTCTCGGGCCGGTCCTGGCCTCGTGCAGCTGAATCGTCGCTCTCAGGGAAGCAGGGGGGGTGTCGTCTCATGGAGGCGTTCTGCGACAGCCACATTCCGGTGGTTGGGGAAGAAGGCGACGCTTGTACCAGGTGGTCATTCTGCAAGCGGGCGCGGGAGTGCCGAGGCCGCCTGGATCCGTTCCGCGCGGTTGGCCTGCGCATTGCTTTCTCCCAGTCATTCAGGAATAGCTGCTCCCCTCACCATGCATCGTGTGTGAAATGCCGTCTATCCGGGTGGCCGGGTGGGCCTCGAGCATGCGGGCGGGTGAGGGGAAAGGATCAACGCGCAGGCCAGGCTCGTGCCTGGCGAGGGTTTCACCAGTGGCGGAGTGATCATGGCGGCGCATAACGCCGAGGTCGCGGCCGTCTTTGAGGAGATGGCCGACTTGCTCGAAATCGAAGGGGCGAATCCGTTCCGTGTGCGGGCGTACCGGTTTGCCGCCAGAACGATCCGCGATCTTTCCGGCGAGGTCGCGGAGATGGTCATGCGGGGGGAAGACCTTACCAGCCTCCCCGGCATCGGGGACGATTTGGCCGGAAAAATCCAGGAAATCGTCAGGACCGGCACGGCAGCTGCCCTGGAGGCGCAGCGCAAAAAAATCCCAGCCACGCTGACGGAGCTGCTGCGTATTCCTGGGCTTGGCCCCAAACGCGTGCAGGCGCTTGCCCGCCATCTCCACATACGCAGCCTGTCGGATGTACAGCTGGCGGCCCAGGAGGGGCGTGTGAGCGGCCTGCAGGGGTTCGGGAAGAAGACTGAGCAGCACATCCTCGACACGTTGGCTGCGCGGACCGGAGAGGAGGCGCGTATACAGCTGGCCTTGGCCATGCCCTATGCCGATGCGTTGATGGCGTATCTGCGGCAGTCGCCCGGCGTGGGGCGCGTCATGGTGGCCGGGAGTTATCGACGCGGCAGGGACACCATCGGCGATCTGGACATTCTTGTGACGGCGCGTGCCGGTCGAGCCATGACGGATCGATTTGTACGGTACCCTGACGTGCTGGAGGTGTTGGCGCAGGGCGACACGAAAGCCAGCGTCCGCCTTCGGAGTCGGCTGCAGGTGGATCTGCGCGTGGTGCCGGAAGAGAGTTATGGCGCGGCGCTGCTGTATTTCACCGGGAGCAAGGCTCATAACGTGGTGCTCCGGCAGTTGGCTCAACAACGCGGGCTTAAGCTGAATGAGTATGGGCTGTTTCGCGGAGAGGTCCGCGTCGCCGGCGAGACGGAAGAGTCGGTCTATGCCGCAGTCGGCCTGCCCTGGATTCCCCCGGAGTTACGAGAGAACCGCGGCGAGTTCGAGGCGGCGAATGAAGGGCGGCTTCCGATCCTGCTGGAGTTGCAGGATCTCGTGGGGGACCTGCACGCCCATACGACCGCGACGGACGGTCGGCATAGTTTGAAAGAGATGGCGGACGCGGCCAGGCGTCGCGGACTTCGGTATCTCGCCATCACCGATCATTCCCGCCGGCTGACGATGGCCAGGGGTCTCGATGCTACCCGATTGTCGGCACAGAGCGCCGAAATCGATCGGCTGAACAAAGGCCTCACAGGCCTTCGACTGTTGAAGGGCATCGAAGTGGATATTCTCGCAGATGGTTCGCTCGATTTGCCGGATGACGTGCTCGGTCGCTTGGATCTGGTCGTCGGCGCGGTCCACAGTCGCTTCAACTTGTCCAAACAGCAACAAACCGATCGTATCTTGAAAGCGATGGGCCATCCGCATTTTTCCATTTTGGCCCATCCCAGTGGCCGTCTCCTCGGTCGTCGTGATCCCTACGAAGTCGATATGCTGCGCATCATCCGGAAGGCCCGGGAGCGCGGGTGCTTCTTGGAGGTGAATGCCCATCCGGAGCGGTTGGATCTGACGGACATCCATTGCCGCATGGCACGGGAGGAGGGCGTACTGATGGCCGTGAACAGCGATGCACACAGCACGGCGGATCTTGAGAACGGCCGATACGGGATCGCACAGGCCCGGCGGGGCTGGCTTCGAAAGTCCGACGTGGTCAACACGCGATCCTACGGGGAAGTGAGCAAGCTGTTGAAACGGACCATGGAGCCCTGAAGACGAACGGATCGCCATGGTGGTGTTGATCGTGCGATGGAGATGAGGCTGAGGAGGGAGACGATGGCGGAGCGAGCCGAGCTGTTGGCGAAGGCATCGAAACCCGGGGACGAGGCGTTGCGCCTGCATGCCTACTATAAAGGGAAGATGCAGACGATGCCCAAGTGCGCCATTCGGGGCCTGGAAGATTTTTCCGTCTGGTACACGCCCGGAGTGGCGGCACCGTGCAAGGCCATTCAGGCCGACCCCGATCTGATCTACGACTATACGAACAAGGGCAACATGATCGCCGTCGTATCCGACGGGACGCGTGTCCTAGGGCTGGGCGACATCGGCCCTGGCGCCGGGTTGCCGGTCATGGAAGGCAAGGCGATGTTGTTCAAATATCTGGGCGGGGTGGATGCCGTTCCCCTCTGTCTCGACACGAAAGATCCCGACGAATTGGTCCGGACCGTCCGCCTGCTTGCCCCGTCATTCGGAGCCATCAATCTGGAAGATATCGCGATGCCCAAGTGCTTCACGATCCTGCGCGAACTCCAGGCGATCAGTCCGATCCCTGTCTGGCACGATGATCAGCAAGGAACCGGAACGGTGCTGCTGGCGGCGTTGATCAACGCGTTGACCGTCGTCGGGAAGGATATGGGCAAGGTACGCATCGCCATGATCGGGATGGGGGCGGCCAACGTGCCGACCTATCGGTTTCTGACGGCCTGCGGTACCGATCCTACTCGTATCGTGGCCTGTGATGCGGGAGGAATCCTGGGGACTTTCCGCCGCGAGTATGAGCTGGATCCGGCCTTCGCTGAACAATGGACGGTCTGTGTGCAGACCAATCCCGATGGCCGGCGCGGCGGGATCGAGGAGGCCTTGCGGGGAGCCGATGTGTGCGTGGCCTTCTCGGCAGGCGGCATCATCAAGCCGGAATGGGTAACGGGTATGGCGCGAGATGCCATCGTGTTTGCTTGCGCCAACCCGGTTCCCGAAATCTGGCCCTGGGAAGCCAAAGAAGCAGGGGCGCGCATCGTCGCTACCGGACGCAGCGACTTCCCCAATCAGGTGAATAATTCGCTCGTGTTCCCCGGCATCTTTCGAGGCGTGCTCGATGTGCGGGCACGGGCTATTACCGATGAGATGGCGATCGCCGCCGCCCATGAACTGGCGCGCTGCGCCAGGGAACGCGGCATTCACGAGGACAGTATTCTGCCGACGATGGAGGAGTGGCATGTGCCGATGCGCTTAGCGGTGGCTACCGCCACGAAGGCGCAGGAACAAGGATTGGCACGCGTGGAGCGTACGCGCGATCAGGTTCACATTCTAGCGGAGTCAAAGGTGCGTGCGGCGCATGAAGCCATGCGCGTGCTGTTGCGAGAGGGGCTCATCGTCGCACCATCGGCAGCGCGTTCCGCATGAACCTCTGCAGGCACGACATCGACCGTGGTGAGTGAGTCAACGTGGAAGGGGCTCACATAAGCAGAGCGGAGGTGGGTTCAGAGAGCGTCCCTCACGTCGTGAGGCCTTGGAGGGGTTTCAGGCTTCCCGCTTCGCATCCGCGGGCCTGCTCACCACCCCTGCGCTCGGCCTCGGTATCCGTCTCAGTTCCTCTCACCGAACCCTCCGCTCACTTCTCAGATACGCTCGGATCGGCAGCAGTCAAGCTACTCATCAATGCTGTGCTGGCCCACGCCACAACCGCACTCTCGCTCTGTAGCGGAATAGGGCAGTGTCAAATCTTCCCGTCCAGGCCCCGCTGGCTCTCCCTTGTTCAACCCCTTGTTTCCTCGCCGATTCTTCCTGCTCAATGGTGATTGGTTATGTCCTACGACATGCCCGGTCCTGGCATAGCCTATGCTGCCTATCTGTGTTGCAGGCAACACGACGATTCATGGGTGAACGGCGTGGGGGCGCCGGTGATGCGACGGTTGGTCGTCCTCGATGAATCTGCGGTCTCAGAACGGATCCCGGCGGGTGGCCGACTTGGCCAAGGAATTGCCTGATGTGCAGGAGATTATCATGGGGAGTGTCGTGCGTCCGCCGGCAGCGTCTCGCAAGCCGTCACCCAGCTCGCCATCTCTCCGGTGCTGATCGTGACACGGGTGATCGAGTGGTACGGGCGGGGAGACAGGAGGGCGATTACGCAAGCACGCAAGCGTGGCGGGGATGGCCTGGCGGTACTGCATGCCGAGCCGACACGAGGAGGAAATCATGCGAAGGATTCAAGGCGTGAAGGGAATGGCGGCCTCATGTGTGTTGTTGGCGAGCGTCATCATCGTGCCCGGCCTTGAACGTGCAGCCGGCGCCGGGGAGCATGATTGGCTTGATGTGCTGGTGCAGGCGGTCCTGGTTGAACAGGCGAAGGAAGAGGGTGGAGAAGATCTCTTTAGGCCCTACGTTGTGCAACTGGCAATCGTCAGAGCGCACCTCGCCACGGACGATGGCGAAGCCGTCTATCGGACCATGAATCGGTTCATGGACATGCTGCAGGCACGGGAGCAGGGCATTACTGCCGAGGCGGCGGAACGGCTGTTCGATGATTGTTATCACGTGACCCCGCCCCGCTATCACGATGTGTCCCGGCATCTCCACCGAATGAGTTGACTAGCTGCGGTTGCAGCGGCTGGCCAATATGACGATACTCATTGCGAAACATGTGCGCAGTTGAATGCGATCCTAGTTGGTTTCAGTCGTCTTAAGCGTCTCTTCGAAAAAAGCTTCTGCATCGACCCCCCATGCCTCGACGATTTGCAAGATAGCGCGAGCATGCTCTAGGCAAGCAGGTAAGACCTCCACAAACGGCCAGGCGGCGGCTAATGCTTCCCCCGCATGGGCGAGAGACTTGTCCCGATCAGGCAGGTTCTGTAGATAGAAGATACTCAAGTTCACAGCTGTCCCGGAGAACTTGGGCAGATAGGTTTCCGGATTGGTCCTGGCCAGGCGGCGGCGAATGTCGAGGGCCTCGTCATAGGCGGCCTGGGCGGCGGCGAGGTCGTGGCGGTCGCTGTACAGCACAGCCAGGTTGTTGAGCGTCATGGCGAGATCGGGCAGGTAGGTGTCTGGGTTGGCGTCGGCCAGGCGGCGGCGAATGTGGAGGGCCTCGTCATAGGCGGCCTGGGCGGCGGCAACGTCGTGGCGGTCGCTGTATAGATTCCCCAGGTTGTTGAGCGTCGTGGCGACTTTGGGTAGGTAGGTGTCCGGGTTGGCCGCGGCCAGGCGGCGGTAAATGTGGAAGGCCTCGTCATAGGCGGCCTGGGCGGCGGCGAGGTCGCGGCGCTCGCTGTAC